>Ga0055538_1000301_pt1 | contig 24633 bp, 19 predicted proteins | sample AraplaCvi_mLB_r2_2_FD_55038 | JGI IMG/M metagenome (GOLD analysis project Ga0055538, IMG submission 55038) | Arabidopsis root microbial communities from North Carolina, USA - plate scrape CL_Cvi_mLB_r2 | ecosystem: Host-associated > Plants > Roots > Endosphere | place: USA: North Carolina | reverse complement strand
CGGAATGCTTCGGAAAACAACAGTAGAGTCACAGTGCCAAATGAAAAAAGCGAGGTATTCAACGATTAAATCGTTGAATACCTCGCAATGTGAGAAGATATAGACTTTTTCAGTGCCCTCATACATTGGACTCACTTTTTTTGTTATTGGAACCAATCGTTATTTTAATGTTCGTTTTAAAAACTCTTTTGTCCGTTCATGTTGAGGGTTTATTAATACCTGTGATGGGGGTCCTTCCTCAACAATTACACCTTTATCCATAAATACGACGCGATCCGCTACTTCTTTGGCAAATTCCATTTCATGTGTAACAATTAACATCGTATTCCCAGCATCCGCTAGTTGACGCATTACCTTCAACACTTCACCGACCATCTCCGGATCCAGTGCTGATGTCGGTTCATCAAACAACATTACATCCGGGCTCATTGACAATGCTCGTGCAATCGCTACACGCTGTTTTTGACCACCAGATAGTTGTCTTGGCTTCGCATTTACGTATTGATCCATACCAACAATTTGCAAATATTTTAAAGCAACTTCCTCTGCTTCTACCTTTGAACGCTTTAATACTTTCATTTGACCAACTGTACAATTTTGTAGCACATTATGGTTGTTAAATAAGTTAAATTGCTGGAATACCATACCTAGATGTGTACGGTATTCTTGAATATTATGCTTTTCGTCTAAAATATTTTCACCTTTGTAAATAATTTGACCGCCACTTGGAGTTTCCAGTAAATTAATGCAGCGTAGTAGTGTTGATTTACCAGAACCGGAAGAACCGATTAAGCAGACAACCTCACCCTTTTCTACTTGGAAATTAACATCCTTTAACACTTGGTTACGACCAAATGATTTACTTAAATGCTCTATTTTAATAACTGTCATCTGTTCGTCCCCCTATATTGCTTCTTTCTGTTCTTTTCGGTATGCATCTGGTCCATCTAGACGTTTTTCAATATACAGTAATATTCTTGATGCTGTGAATGTCATAATGAAATAAAGGACGCAAGCTACAAAGAAAGATTCAAAATAGCGGAAGTTATTACCCGCAATCGATTTTGTTTGGAAGTATAATTCCGTAACCCCGATAACATTTAATACGGCTGTATCTTTAATATTCATAATTAATTGGTTACCTGTTGCAGGTAATATATTTCGTGCAACTTGCGGTAATACAACATGTAGCATAATTTGAAAATGGTTCATACCAATGGCCGATGCGGCCTCGTACTGCCCTTTATCAATGGATACAATACCACCACGGACAATTTCAGCCATATAAGCACCTGTGTTTAATGAAACAACTAAAATACCTGCCGTAATAAAGTGCATATCAATGCCGAATGCTATATCTAACCCGAAAAATACTACCATCGCTTGTACAATCATTGGTGTACCACGGAAAAATTCGACATAGCATGTTAGTATAAAATTAAAGAGCTTTAAGCTATAGAACTTTACACCTTTTTTACGAACCTTTATGGTATGCATAATTCCGATGAAAAATCCGATAAGTGCACCAATAATTGTACTACTAATAGAAATAAGTAATGTATAATACGTACCTCGTAAAAACATTTGCCAGTTGTTCTCAATAATAGAAATAATCCATTCAAAACTCATGATGTTCCTCCTAACAACGTCGTGTTGCTTGTTCGTTACAGTATCGTGTCTTTTCTGGAGCCTTTGTTTCTTTTATTTTATGAAACATTTAGCTAAGACATTATTATTTATTTGAGAGATTCTTATTGTATCAATTGTAATGATATGGCACGGACTAGTAGATAGCCCGTGCCATCATGTTATTGGGCTGCTGGTTGTTGGTGAATGGCTTCTTCCATAATTTTTTGGCGATCAGCTTCAGAAACACCTTTTAAAATTTCATTTATTTTTTCAAGATTCGCATCGCCTTTACGTAAACCAACTGCAATGGATGTATTTGAAATATCTGTATCGAAGCCCTTTTCGAACTTCACATACGTGAACTTATCATTTGCAGCAGCAGCAGAAATACCTTCAGGACGTTCTGCTACATAGCCGTCAATTTTTCCAGCTTCTAATGCAACACGCATCGCCGGGAAATTATCCATTGCAGTTTGTTTTTTTACATCTTTGATTTGATCGATGACATTGTAGTTAGATGTATTTAATTGTGATGTAATTTTAGCACCAGAAAAATCTTGGATAGAAGTTGCTTTTTCATATTTACTGCCTTTTTTTATGACCATAACAAAATCAGATGTATAGTAGTTTTCAGTGAAATCAACTGTTTGCTTACGCTCTTTAGTAGGTGACATACCAGCAATGATTGCATCAATTTTATTGGATTGTAACGCTGGTACTAAGCCATCCCATTCCAATTTAACGATAACTAATTCTTTTCCTAAGCCCTCAGCGATTTTTTTCGCCATTTGCACATCATAACCACCCGCATATTCCGCATTATCAGCAATTTTTACTGCACCATTTGCATCATCCTGCTGTGTCCAGTTGAACGGAGCATAACCTGCTTCCATTCCAACACGGAATTGGCCGCCGCCTTCTTCCATATTCGTCTTATTACCGTCATTACTAGATGACGTTGTAGCCTTTTTGTCACCAGCACCACAAGCCGCTAGCAAAATTGCAGTCATGACGGTCAACATTAATACTAACCATTGTTTTTTCATGTATCATTCCCCTTTTCTGTAAAAAAATAAGACAACTGTACCAAAAAAGACCTAAGTACTGAACTTAGGTCTTACTTTTTTTAACAGTTGCCCAAATCCTCACTATAATTCCATTATTCCGAGATAGCACAACCTAGTAAACCTGGAAAATAATTTACTAGGACAGTCCTGCACTTATTCACTGCAGACCCAGCATAAAAGTACGAGCTCCTTTTATACTTCGGCGATAGTTCCTTCTTCATTGCGTCTTCGCTTGCTTGTACTCAACAATGAACTAATAAATATCGCGCCTCTACCTCACAATAAGTAAAAGTGAGGTTTGTATATTTAATTGATATTAAGATACTACTATAAAGTTAATAAGTTCGTCAAGATAATTTTATTACTTTTCTGACTAATTACAATATTATGGTTTTTTATTCCTTTAAATGCCTTTTATTCTTTTATAAACGGTGAAAATCATTAAGACTGCCGCTTTGCCGAAAGAATCCTCGTCTCTTTTAACGTCACCCTAGCTCTTCTATTCGTCGACTCCTTAAAACTGTTCCAAAAAAGAAAAAAACCCTGCAAACATTGTTCGCAGGGCTTTATAAACTCAGGAATTAAGAATTTAATAATAAATCTTCTGGGTTTTCAAGTAGTTCTTTAACAGTTTTAAGGAAGCCTACAGAATCTTTACCATCGATAATACGGTGGTCATAAGAAAGGGCTAAGTACATCATTGGGCGAATTTCTACTTCACCATTCACTTCAACTGGACGTTTTTTGATAGTATGCATACCTAAGATACCAGCTTGTGTACCATTCATAATAGGTGTAGACATTAATGAACCGAATACGCCACCATTTGTAATTGTGAATGAGCCACCTTGAAGATCTGCTAAACCTAATTTTTTATCGCGTGCTTTTTTCGCTAGGTCTGCAATTGAATCTTCAATTTCAGCAAAGTTTTTGCGGTCAGCGTCACGTACAACTGGTACTACTAAACCTTCTTCTGTTGATACTGCTACACCGATATCAAAGAAGTTGTTTAAGTGAATTTCATCACCAACGATTTGTGCGTTAACATATGGGTATTTTTTAAGAGCTGCAACTACAGCTTTTGTGAAGAATGACATGAAACCAAGTTTAGAGCCAGTTGACTCGAAGAATTGGTCTTTTTTACGAGAGCGTAAAGCCATAACGTTTGTCATATCTACTTCGTTGAATGTAGTTAACATTGCTGTAGATTGTTTTACTTCAAGTAAGCGTTTTGCAATTGTTTGGCGACGACGGCTCATTTTTTCAATTGTTACACGTGATTCATCTACAGCTGCAACTGCTTTAGGTGCTGCTGGAGCTGCTTGTGGTGCTGCTACTGGAGCTGTACCATGAGCTGCTACGTCTTGTACACGTACACGGCCTTGTGGATCTACTGGAGATACAGCAGCAAGGTCAATACCTTTTTCGCGCGCTAGTTTACGAGCTGCAGGAGATGCGATTACACGCTCACCAGTAGTTTCTTCTACAACTGGAGCTGCTGCAACAGGAGCAGGTGCCGCTTGTGGCGCTGCTGGAGCTGGAGCTGCTGCTACTGGTGCCGCTGGAGCAGGTGCTGCACCTTCGCCAGCTTCTACTACTGCGATAACTTGACCAACAAGTACAGTATCGCCTTCTTCAGCTAAAATTTGAGTTAAAACTCCCGCTTCTTCAGAAATGATTTCAGCGTTTACTTTGTCTGTTTCAAGTTCAACGATGAATTCACCTTTTTCAACGCGATCGCCCACTTTTTTTACCCATTGTGCGATACTACCTTCTGTAATCGATTCTGCTAATTCAGGGACTTTAATTTCAGCCACTTTCATTTCCTCCTTTAATTAACGTGCATTGTGCACATAAAAGGGCTACTGCCTTAGCAAGTAGCCCGGCTCTCAAAAATTAATATGTGATTATTATTTAACCTTTACAGGCTCAGCAACTGCTTCTTCTACAACTGCGGCTTGAGCTGCTTTATGAGAATCTGCATCACCTTCAGAAGTAGAGCTCATTGCAGGACGTCCTACATAACGAAGCTTTTTACCTTCTGAAAGTTCATGTAATGTTTCTAATGCATAATTCCATGAACCTTGGTTTTTAGGTTCTTCTTGTACCCAAACAACTTCTTTTACATTTGGATACTTAGCAATAATACCAGCAACTTGCTCTTTTGGGAATGGGTAAAGTTGTTCTACACGAACAATGTGTAAGTGATCGAAGCCTTCACCATCTTTAATACGGTCTGCAATATCGATCATTACTTTACCTGAACCTAATACAATGCGTTCAACTGCTTCAGTATTTGAACCTAGGCCTGGTTGTTCAATTACTTCTTGGAATGAGCCATTTGCTAATTGCTCAGCATTTGCTGCAGCTAATGGGTGACGAAGTAAGTACTTAGGTGAAACAACTACAAGTGGACGAACACCTTCAGTTCCTAATAATGCTGCTTGACGACGTAATAAGTGGTAATAGTTACCTGCGTTTGAACAGTTTGCTACGAACCAGTTATTTTCAGCTGACATTTGTAAGTAACGTTCCATACGGCTTGAAGAGTGTTCTGGACCTTGACCTTCATAACCATGTGGTAAAAGAATAACTAGACCAGATTTTTGACCCCATTTAGCACGTGCACCTGAAATAAAGTTATCGAACATAACTTGCGCCATATTTGCAAAGTCACCAAATTGAGCTTCCCAAACTGATAGTACATTGCCATTTTCTAAATTGTACCCATATTCAAAGCCCACTACCCCTGCTTCTGTTAGTGGAGAGTTGTGTACTGTAAATGATGCATTTGCACCTGAAATATGGTGAAGTGGCGTGAATAACTTACCATTGTTTTTGTCATGTAATACTAAGTGGCGTTGAGAGAACGTACCACGTTGTGCATCTTGACCTGTAAAACGTACTGGTGTGCCATCTTGAATAATTGTTGCATATGCTAGAGTTTCTGCATGACCCCAGTCAATTTTTGCAGAAGCAAATGCATCACGGCGTTTTTCTAAAATTTTGCCAAGTTTTTTCTGTGGTTCAAAGTTATCTTCAAACACTAAAAGCTCTTCGTTAATTTTTTCTAGACGTTCCACACCAACTGCTGTATCAATTTGTGGGAATTCTACTTTTAATTCTTCTGGCATTTCTAAATGCTTGTGTTCATCTTTATCGGCCATTTCTTTTACATGATCATAAGCTGCTTGCATTTCTGCATAAATAGCTTTATCTAATGCTGCAACCTCATCAGCAGAAACTACACCCTCAGCTACTAATTGAGCACCGTATAAAGCACGAACTGGCTCATGTTTAGAAACTAATAAATATGTTTCAGGGTTTGTTACAGTTGGATCATCAGTTTCATTGTGACCATGACGACGGTAACCGATAAGGTCAACGATAATATCTTTACCGAATTTTTGACGGTAGCTAGCTGCGAAACGACCTACTAGAGCTACAGACTCAGGGCTATCTGCATTTACATGCACTACTGGTACTTCGTAACCTTTTGCTGGGTCAGAAGAGTAAAGAGATGAGCGAGAATCTTGTAGTTCAGTTGTAAATCCAATCATGTTGTTAGCGATGATGTGGATTGTACCACCAGTAGTGAACCCTTCAGTTTTTGCGAAGTTTAATACTTCTGTTACGATACCTTGACCTGGGAACGCAGCGTCACCGTGCACAAGAATACCTAGTCCTTTTGTGCGGTTATGAACAGCTTGCCCTGGCTTAGAAGTGTCATCTTGTGCTGCACGAGCTGTACCTAAAACAACCGGATTTCCTACTTCTAAGTGAGATGGGTTGTATGCAAGCTTAACATTCATACCAGATTCACGCATATATGAAGCACCCATGTGGTACTTAACATCGCCAGTCCAACCTTTCGTAATTTCAAGGCGACCATCTTCTGGTATAAATAACTCATTAGATACGTGTGCAAAGTCAGAGAACATCATATCGTAAGGTTTATTTAAAATGTGTGTTAATACATTTAAACGACCACGGTGAGCCATACCAATACGTACTTTTTCTACGTTATTTGCTTCAGCTGTTTTTAAAATTTCATCAAATAGAATGATTTGAGTATCTAAACCTTCACCAGAGAAACGCTTTTGACCTACAAACGTTTTATGAATAAACTTCTCGAAGTTTTCAACACGAGTTAAACGATCTAATAAAGCTTTTTTCTCATTAGAAGTTAATGCTTGTTTAAATGAACCTGTTTCAATTTGTGCTTGAATCCAATCACGTTCTTCTGTTGCTACTACGTGATTATATTCAAATGCTACTTTATCTGTATAAACAGATTTTAAGTAATCAATTGCACCTTTACCATTTTTCACGTTTGCTGGCACATCTTTGAAGAAGATAGCTGCAGGAATTTCAGCTAAATCTGCAGCGCTAAGGTTGAACGCGCTTTCTTCAATTTGAGCTGTTTGTAGTTCACGGTTTTTCAAAGGGTAAATATCTGCCGCTAAATGACCGTTTGTACGGATTGCATCTGCTAATTTCACAGCTGCTAACACTTTCTTGTAATCGCCAGCAGGAGCTGCTGCTGTATTACTAGCTACAGCTACTTCACCTTCTACTACTACTGGTGCACCAAATTGTTGGAATAATAATACTAACTCCGGTTCTACTTCTTCAGGAGACTGTAAGAATAAGTCGTATTGCTCCATCACATATCCTAGGTTAGGACCAGAGAAAGCTGACCATGGAGAACTTACAGTTGTAACGTTGTTCGACATGAAAAATGACCTCCAAATTTTGCCTTTCGGCAGTTCCATTAATTAAATTACAATTAATTATATAATATTTTTCCGTTCTTTTAAAGGATATTTGACATCTTAACCATTATTTAAAGAACGTTTTTTCCATCTCAATCTTACTACTCTTCACAAAAAATACAACTCTTTTTAGCAAATTAAGCAATTTTTTTCCCAAAGGATGAAATAATTAAATAAAGCATGGATTTTCCTCAATATTTCAGCGGGAATTTCAGCAAGAAAACGGTTCCAACATTTTTAACACTCTTGACTTCCACTGAACTATTGTATTTTTCAAGTAACATTTTTGTAATACTAAGCCCTAAGCCTGTACCGCCTATTTGACGATTTCTTGCCTCATCAACTCTATAAAAGCGATCGAAAATGTATGGAATGTTTTCTTCCGCTATACCGATTCCATTATCTTCTATTTTTACTGATACTTCCTTTTCTAAAACGGAGAGTGAAATTTGAATCTCAGGAATTTTTTCACAATAACGAATTGCATTTTCTATTATATTACGAACAATTTGGCTAAGTGCATTTTCTGTTATAAATAATCGTCCTATTTCTTCATTTTTCGACAGCAATATTCGAGCATTTGGATGAAGGAGTCTTGTTTCCTCTATAACTGCTTCTATAACAGCTACTGCATCAGCCTCACTTGTGATGTCCTTTTCTTCACGACGTGCAAGTTCTAGTAATTCTTCGATCATTTTACGCATCCGTGCAATTTCAGTTAATGAAGTTTCAATAGATTCCTCTAAAATTTCTGGATCATCCTTCCCCCATCTTTTCAATAGGGACAGATGTCCTTCAATTGCTTGGATAGGCGTCCGTAACTCATGAGAAGCATCCGCAACGAATTGTTGCTGCTTTGTAAATGATATTTGCAATTCATTCATCATCGCATTGTACATTTTCAATAAATCACCAATCTCATCATGAGACGAGTAAGATAATTGAATGGGTTCATTAAATCCTTTATCCATAACGGTTTTCATGGATGCACGTAATGCATGCAGCGGCTTCGTCAAATAGTTGGCTAGATAATAGCCAATTGAGGCTGATAACAATAATGCTCCTATGCCTGCAATTAGCATTGTCGTCAATAAATAATGCATCAAAGACTCAAATTTTGATAATGGATGAATCACCTGGATATAGCCTTGAATGAATCCGAGCTGAATACGTTGATTTATGACAAAGACATTCTTTTTATCAATCGTCATTTCCATAATTTCACCTAAAGAGGTAATAGGTGCAACCTGTGAATTTTCATTAATACTTAAAATCTTTTCGCCATCTACATTAAATAATTTAACTGTTTGATCACGATCTTTAATAGAATCTAAAAGACCTTTATTTTGATGTATTTCTTGAATCGTAAGGCCAGGTCCCTGTGACTCAAAAAAATACACCAAATCATCGCTTGCCCGTTTTATTTGACTTGCCTCGTCATTAAGTAGCCATGTATGCAATGAAATATATACAACAATACAAATAATCGTATAGCTAAAAAATATAACAGCACTAGATGTGAGCATCCATTTTTTTTGTAGTGACTGATTGACTATATAATCTCTTAATTTTTTCATTCGCGCATCACATACCCCACACCACGAACGGTTTCGATATAGGTACTCATATCACCCGGTAGTTTATTTCGCAAATGCCGAATATATACATCTACGACATTTGTCTCTATATCCGTATCATACCCCCAAACAGAGGTTAAAATTAGCTCTCGTGTACAAACTTTATTTTTATGCTCTATCAATAATTTTAATAAATCATATTCTGTTTTCGTTAAATCAAGTTTGTTCCCTTGAACAAATACTTCATAGGCCGCTACATCTATTTCGATATCACGAAAATGTAATGAGCCCCCAATTTTTTCATCGGGTGTCACCCGACGTAGTATTGTACGAATTCTAGCTAATAGTTCTTCAATAGCAAATGGTTTTACTATGTAGTCATCTGCGCCAGCATCTAAGCCAGCTACACGGTCCATTACTGCATCTCGGGCCGTTAACAATATAATGGGAACCTTTGACTGTGTACGTATTCGACGACAAATTTCAATTCCATTTATTCCGGGAAGCATGACATCTAATAACAGTACATCAAAATTATCAGATGAAGCTAGCTCTAGTCCTTCACGTCCATCAAATGCGACGAATACATCGTAACCTTCATGCTTTAATTCTAGCTCCACGAAACGAGCAATATGCTTCTCATCTTCCACTAAAAGTATCTTTTTAGGCATTTCTTCACCTTCTATTCTAAAATAACTATGAGAGGTTTCCTCTATAATACCGTTATAGCATAACATCAAACAAAAAGTCTGTACCACAAGTAGCTACTTGTTTGTACAGACTTTTTCAACTTCTTTCAGCAGCAAATGTTTTATGTCCCGAAAGCAAAGCGACAGCTACAATTGTGCCGAGACATAATTGATTAGGCGTCAGTAATATAGAGATTATTTTTCCCAATTTCCTTCGCTTTATATAAAGCTTGATCTGCTAATTCTAGCAATTCATTTAGTGTGTGACCGTGATCCGGATAATAAGCGATACCAATGGAAGCAGTTGGAGCAAAGTAATGACTTTCGATTGTCCAACCCTTTTTTAGTTCATTACGAATGCGATTAATAATATCCATCATTTGCGTATGTCTCGTCTCATTATTTCGAGTTAAACCTGTTAGGACGACAACAAATTCATCGCCACCCATTCGTATAACTAAATCATGGTTACGTACAGCCGTAATTAAAACTTGGCCAAACATTCGGATAAAGTCGTCCCCTGTGTCATGGCCGTACTGATCATTAACTCGCTTAAAATCATCCCCATCGATATAAAGCATAGCTAAACACTCATTCCGTTCTTGCGCTTCTACCAATAGTTTCGGAGACTCCTTTTGTAAAAAACGACGATTTGGTAGCTGTGTTAACGTATCGTGATAAGCTAAATATAATAAATCATTCTCTCGTTCCTTACGATGCGTTATTTCACGGGATACCATCATAATTTGTGAAACTTTTTCGCGTTCAGGATCATGAACAACTGTTACGTTTCCTTCAGTCCAAACGGGCGTACCGTCCTTCGCCCTCAACAGTAGCTCAAACTGCGTTTCCGTTTGGCCTGAATAATTATTTAAAAATGTTTGCCAAGACTTCTTACTTTGTTCATCGACAATGCTACTATAAAACTGGCCTTGTAATTCTACATTTTCGTAACCTAAGAAAATCTCATAGGAAGGCGAGGCATAAATAATGATACCATCTTCGTTTGTAATGACGATCAAATCATTTGTATTTTCTGTAATAAGACGGAATGTGCGTTCAATATTTTTCAATTCCGTTAACATTCTTTTCTTGTCCGTAATATCATAGTTAATGGATAAATATTGTTCTGTCTCTCCAAATTCATTCTTTAATGGCACTATAGATGCTTCTACCCAAAAATCAGCATGGAATTTTGTACGGTAGCATAGCTCCCCTCGCCAAATATCCCCCGCTTTAAGCGTTTTTTTAATTATTTGTAATAAGTCCTCTGCATTGTAGCGAGGCTCTATTAAATTATAAGGCTGACCTATTAGCTCTTCTGCCGTGAAGCCAGTCGCATTTAAAAACAAATCATTAATTTCTAGAATTTTAGCATCCCTATCTAACACAGCAATGGAAGCTGCTGAATTTAGAGCAGCTTTAAAAACCTCTAAACCATGGGATTTTGAGCGTAACTCTGCTTTTTGTTCAGTGAATTTTGTGCAATCCTGCATGAGAAGAAAAATAGCAAATGAATGATCCCATTGCATAACCGGAGATAGTGAAACTAAATACATGCGCTCTTTTTTATCCAGTGTATGAAGCTTGATGAATTTTTCGCCAATATTTTCGCCCATAGCTGCTCTTTGTATATAGCTCTGGATTTTCCCTACTTCATCTTTAGGAATAATTGGTAGATCGATGAATAATTGCTGTTTAATCGTTTCTGTATCTAATTCAAAGTCTTCCGTGAAGCTGGAGTTCACCTCATAGATAGACCCTTCAGCTGATAAGATGACTGTAGAAAAAGAGGCATGGTCAAACATTGAGCGAAGAAATAAAAACTTATCTTCGATACTACGATCATAGTGAATTTCTTTTGTTATGGCTAAAACATAGTCTTCATTATTATGTTTAATCGGTCGCACAGAGGTCTCATATTTACGAACTTCTGATTTATAATAGGCGTAATCGACATAATCAACTTGACTATGCTTTGCAATCGCTTGATTGTAGTTTTCTTGAATTATAGAAAAAATTTTCCGACTTGAGGTAAGGGTAGAAAGCATATTCCCAATCGCCTCATGTGATAACAAAGCTCGAGCTGCTTTATTTAAGCGAATATATTGATAATCGTCTCCCACTTTTTTCATTAAAAAGACAAAATCTTTGCCAAAAAACAATTCATTAAATAAATCTTCGCTTAAAAGATATTCCATGCTGTCACCTCCCCATAAGTCGCTACTAATAATATAGAATTTTTAAATAGCTTTTGTATATACAAAAAAATCAATAATACTATTATAACATAATTTAAAAGAATCGCCCTTCTTGAATCAGAAAAAATTTATCCTTTTAAGGCTATTTTTTGATATTTTACCTCTTTCGATGAAATAACATAATTCTAAAGAAACACTTTTCAAGTATTTCCACTCTTAAAAATGATATTTTAGACTTAATGACCCCAGAAAATCATAAAAGACAATTTTTAACTATTTATGCAATTATTTATTTTTCAGAATTTACCGACTAATAAACTTATTTTTTGTTTTAGCGAGGAAAATGATTGCATAAAGCAGTACGAATGTTATATTATATTAAAAAAACTAGCCTTTTTTCGGTATGGTCGAAAAATCAGTAAGACAGCGGGAGATTATGGATATCATAGTTTTAACGTCTAGTTCTTTGGGTTTTAATTCCAGTATGAATTTTAGTTTTCTTCTTTATGTTTTAAAGGAATTGTTTTAACTACCCTAGTAAAGGAGGCGTTTCGTATGCTTAAACATCGAGACCTACATGAATGCACAGAGCTCTATGAGCTATTATCACACCCTTCTGTTTTCCCTTTTGTCCGTCAAAAAGCCACATCAGCTGATGAATATTGGTTTATGACAAAACAACTGATTGAAGAAGAAGCGAAGGGACTCGCTATTTCAAGGACAATTACTGATGATTGGGGTCAACCAATCGGCACCATTAGCATTCATGATGTCGAGGATGGTGCAGGCTTTTTAGGAACGTGGATTGGACTCCCTTATCAAGGGCAAGGTTATAACCAAAAGGCGAAAATGCTTTTTTTGAATGAACTTTTTTTTGACTATAACTTCCATACGGTATTTCTCCGTATTCGTGTTGAAAATATAAAATCACAGCGTGCAGCCTTAAAGCTACCCTATATTATGAGCGCGAATGAAAGTCACCCAACATTATTAACACAGGTTAATAGCGGTGAGGCGCAATTTAATTTATATAAAATTCCAAAAGACTTGTTCTACCTTACAACAGCCAATCAAATGGCAGAAGGCGAAGAACAAGCGATGTAATCTACTTTGGATTTTCATAAAAAAAGCTATGTGTTCTGTCTTGAGACATGCACATAGCTTTTTCTGTTTGCTAATATTAATCGCTGTATTGTGCTTAAGTACAAACTTTGCATTAGGCACTGACTACCAAATCTACTTTTTATATTGTAAAATCAATTTTGCCATTTCTTCTGGCGTCTTCGGTCTTTGTGTTTTCTCCATTATTGCAACCATTTCTGCTTTACGCTCTGTTAACACATGAACCGATTTTTTAAAGGATTCCTTTGTTAACTCTTCCTCTTGCAATACTTCCGCGTAACCCTGTCTTTTAAATAAGTTGGCATTTAATATTTGGTCACCACGACTTTTCTGTGCAGATAATGGTACTAATAACATCGGTTTGTGAAGTGCTAAAAATTCAAAGATAGAATTGGAGCCAGCACGTGAGACGATAAAGTTTGCTGCATGTAATAAATCCGGTAATTCTGTTGTCACATATTCAAACTGCTTGTAACCAGGTATAGACTCTAATGATTTGTCGTAATTTCCTTTACCACATAAATGAATGATCTGAAACTGTTTTACAAGCTCCGGTATATTTTGACGGAGTGCGTCGTTCAAGACAACTGATCCTAGACTCCCACCCATCACAAGAAGAACAGGTTTTAATGTTGTAAAGCCACATAATGATAACCCTTTTGCTCGATCTCCCATAAATAACTCTTGGCGAATAATGGAGCCTGTGCAAGTTGCCTTTTCTTTCGGTAAGTGCTGTAAGGTTTCTTCAAAAATCGTGAAAATGTGTGATGCAAATGGTAGTGCAAGTTTATTGGCCAAGCCAGGTGTAACATCTGATTCATGAATGACTACAGGAACACCAGCAAGTTTTGCAGCCATGACAACGGGTACAGAAACAAAGCCCCCCTTTGAAAAAATGACTTGGGGTTTCACTTTTTTGATAATACGAAAAGCCTGCATAATTCCAGCAAGCACTTTAAAAGGATCTGTAAAATTTTTCATCGAGAAATAACGACGCAATTTCCCACTTGAAATACCGTAAAACGGAACATTTGGAAACGCCTCGCCTATTAATTCTTTTTCAATGCCCTCGTCTGAGCCAATATAATGGACATCATAACCTAGCTCTTGTAAAGACGGGAGTATCGCTTGATTGAGCGATACATGACCAGCTGTCCCTCCACCGGTTAAAATGATTGTTTGTTGTTTCACATTAATTCTCCTATTCCATCAATTAGGCATTAGCATAATTGCGTCCGGAATCGACTTTGTACTTAGGTTTGCAGATGTTGTTCGCGCGAAAACGTAGTGCTATCGCAGCGACAGCAACTGTTTTGTCTGTGCGAAAGCACAGCGACAGCAACAACAACAACAATAATAACAGTTAGCCGTTATCGCATGGATGCGTTGTTTTTTAGGCTAACATCCTTTTTTAAATACTTTCACGATTCCGTGACATCCGCTTGTAGCCATACTACTTTTTGTATACAGTCTTTTATTTTACTATATGCGGACGAAAAGATATAGATGAAGCTTTTAATTTCTTCAAGTAAACGTCTTTAGTGCCGAAAACGCAGCGACAGATATATTTCTTCTTGTACCCCTTTGGTGTAGGTATATAAAAACCGCTAAGCTGGAAATAACGCATCTATCCTTATCCGCTTAACGGTTATTTAAACCTAACAAAGTGGCTTTTTTTAATGGTACAATTAATAAATCTTAATTACAGCGAGGTATAATAATGAAGATTATTGATTTAACTCACACATTAACTGAAAAAATAACAGTCTACCCAGGCACTGATCAACCATCATTAACAATAATATGTAATCATGAATCTGACGGATTTAAAGAAACAGCTTTAACTTTGACTTCACATACTGGCACGCATATGGATGCGCCAAATCATATTTTTAAAGACGGTATTACATTAGATGTAATCTCAGTGGAACAATTTGTAGGTAAAGGTTTGGTCATCGATTGTAGTGATCTTACAGAAGGTCAAAAAATAACTTTAGACAGAATTTATAAGGTAAAGGAAAGAGCTGATCAAGCTGATTTTCTTTTATTTTATACAGGATGGGATCAATACTGGGGAACGGATAAGTATTTTGGTGACTACCCTCACATGACAGAAGAGGTTGCTGAATACCTAATTCAAAGTAATAAAAAAGGTGTAGGGCTCGATGTCATAAGCATCGACTCAATGACAAGTTTAACAAACCATAAGAAAGTGCTATTTGACTCTAATTTTGTCATCGTTGAAAATTTAACTAATCTCGGTGAAATCGGCAATGAACTGTTCACGTTTTATGCCCTACCAATGAAATACGAAAATGCTGATGGTGCTCCTGTCAGAGCTATTGCAATATTATAAGAACATGCAATAACCAGGTACTCAATCGAGCGCCTGGTTATTAGTTTATTGCTCCGGAACTTTTTCGAAATTAAATCCGTTAAAAGAGCCAATTCGTCATGATCCTGTACTTGCTTTTTCGAGATACTACACTTTACAGTGCAATGTTGGCTCCACCCATATAACATCTCGGTTTACATGGGTAACAACCTGGAAACCAAACTCTACATTCGCAAGTGACTTGTATTTTTTATTTAAACAATTTCGCATCTGCCCAGTCGGCATGATCATTGTCAATATTATCATTTGCATTAAACGCAACTAACTCAAGTGTATTTTTTCCCGCAATATCTACTTCCACATGTTCAGCTGGTTCGTTTGATTTTTTTACCGGACTTATATATAAAATTTTACCATCAGCAATTATCACAAAATTCACCGAACCATGACCTGGCGCTACTTGATCATCTATTCCTACATCAACTGTAAATTTAGTATACTGTCCATTCAAATTATACTTAATTGAACTATTTGCATGCGAGCCAATCCCTTTGTCATATTTCACACCTTTAATAGATAACTGTGTTTTATAAAACGATTGGTCTTTATTATAAGAAAAATAATCAGGTGTCATTTGCTCAATATCTCCTGTAACTGAAACTGGCGTTAACTCATCACTTAAATACACAGAGACAGGTGCAGCTAAAGTAGTTGTATTTCCGCTTACAAAAAATGTACCAATAGTAAGCATTAAAACCACAGCTAAACTTAATACATTAAATCGAAAACCTTTTGGATTAAAAACGTGCTTTGGGTTTTTCAAATCATATCCCCTTTCGATTTTGAGGTACAATCATATCTTTACATAAATAACCAAAATTTTCAAGAACTTTTATAATTAGGATCAACACCAGAACGTGTGGTTGATTTCCGTTCCGACCGGGCGCTTTGTTGCTGCCGCTACGTTAGCACTACGCTTTCGCACAGAGCAAAGCTTCCTAGGGGGCGTCCAATGAGCCGCTTTTGGTGCTGCCGCTACGTTAACACTACGCTTTCGCACAGAAAACATCCGCTGCGCTGCAGGGTCTCATCTGTGACGCTAATCCCCGAGGAGTCGCTCAGTCTCCACTCCAATCAACTATTTACATAGTAGACGATTTAACAAAAATCATCCACATTTTTTGTGATGAACCTATAATTGTAAATATTGTTAAAAATCAAAATTAGAATATAAAATAAAAACGTAATCACTTTATTACATTGACCTACTATCTATAACATTTTTCTCGCTCCTCGCTAGAACGTTTGATTTTAATTTTAATTACCTCAGAATAAACGCTCACATTTTAGCGAAAAGAAAATAATAAGAAATTAAAAAAACTCAGGTACTCACATTTAATGAGCCCTGACTTTTGATTACAAAGATAGTTATTTTTAAAAAAGAAGAGTTCGTAGAAACTGATGATGTAATACTGTGTTCCCTTCTTGAGGAATTCCTGAATTATTTATCTCCCATGTATTAAAGATAATTGGGTCACCGGGAGCTAAAGATGGTATAACGGGATCAGGTGGCGTGATAGGATCACCTGGGCTCATTACAAACACTTCATAAATAGGGTCAACTGATTGCCATGCATTTTGCGGAGTTGCATGAACGGTGAGAAGTTTTTTAGCTGGAATAGAAAATGTAAGAGGCTTAGGTGTTCCGTTAAAAAGTGAAGGTTGGGATTCTCCACATAAAAAAGCGTCCTTTGGCATTTCAGCTTGATCACAACCTTGCCAATCTATTACTGACACTGTCACTGCTTGAGATGTATTTGTTCTATTCAGAAGCGTAACCACAGCAACCGCCTGTGTCGTGTATGTTCGTGCGATTAGCTGCCTCTTTATTGATTATGCACATTAATAACACCAAGGAAGGTTTTTACAACACAAAAGTGAAAAAATCTCTCTACCTACAAAGCATAAAATTTCCGCTCAATTATGTAGTATAAAAAAAGATGTCCACTAAGCCTTTTACGTCTTAGTGGACACTCTATTATTCAATAAAGCTATTATTATTTTTGGATAAATTGTTGTGTCCAGTAGTTACCTGACTTCACATAGCCAACACCAATATGCGTAAATTTCTCATTTAAAATATTCGCGCGGTGACCTGGTGAATCCATCCAAGCTTGTACTACTTCTTGAGGTGTACGTTGACCTTGTGCAATATTTTCACCTGCACTCTTATACGTAATACCTAAAGCTTTCATACGATCAAATGGTGAACCGAATGTTGGGCTTGTATGTGAAAAATAGTTTTTAGATTGCATATCTTGTGATTTTTCACGAGCAGCTGCCATCAGTTGATCATCCGTTTTAAATGGTGCTAAACCAGCTTTTGTACGTTCTGCATTTGTTAATTTTACAACCTCTTGTTCAAAAGCATTCACATCTGAAGTAGTTGTTGATGGTTTAGATTGAGTTGGTGCAGTAGCTGCATTATCTTTTTGAGCTGTTTGTGTATTGTTAGTTGTTGCTTGTGTATTGTTAGTTGGTGTTTGATTTTTTTCTGGTGCTTGAGTTTCTTTTGATGGTGCTTGTGTTTGCGGTACATTTACATACCACTTATAATTTGACCATTGATTGTTTGACCATTTATGATAAGAAACTTTATTACAGTTTGATGTTGTGTTCCCCTCTGTAGTATTTGCAGCAGCGGAAGCCATTTGAATTGGAGCTGCTAATAAAAATGTTGCACAAATTGCAGTTAGTGTTTTTTTCATTTTTGCAATTCCTCCTTCTCTGCAAACAATCGTAAAGTACGAATTTAATAAATTTCTTACCAGCATCTGCTAACAACACCATCGTAGACATAAATTCGCATCAAACAGAGGGTTTTTAACTATAATTTTTAGCAAGTTCCACCAGCCTATGAAATACTTACGTTTCAAATAGGGTTGACACTTCTAAAAAACTATTAAATATTTTCAATATTCAAGTAGCTATACTTCCTCCTTTAGTTTACTAATCCACAAAAAAATCTGCCATGATTACTACTTTAACGAGACAACTATTAGTAGTAATCAGCAGATTTTATATGTCTATATATAGTGATGCCTACTATTTATTAATACCTATAACATTTAAACTACTTACATCTTCACCAATAATAACGAGTTTCGCAGGCATTTTTACGTATTCTGGAAGCCATTGGACCATGCCATACGCATATTGAAACAGGAATGGATTTTTGACACCTTCTATTGGCACATAGCCTTTCATTCGATACACGGTTTCAGGCAATGTGCGCACCCAATCCTCAAATTGCTCCTGTGTAAAGTCAGCGTCATTAAATTCAACTAATCGTGAACCGAGATGCATTGATGCTATTGGGGCTTTCACAACGTCTTGTTTATCCACCTGAGCTGTTGCCTTTAAATCTTCTAATAAACGTAACGGTACTCGACCATTTGTAGTTTGCAAAATAAAGGCATGAGGATTAAAGCCTTGTAGCTCATAAACGACCTGTGCCTGCTCTGCCTCTGTTAATAAATCCGTTTTATTGGCCAGCAATAAATGTGCGTGACGGATTTGCTCCATAAATAAGGAGCGCACTTGCGGGGTTAATGTTTCTCGATTTAGCCATAGCTTCGAGTCAGCAACCGTAACAATTCCTTTGATATTTAACTGTTCCGCAAATAACGGTGAATAAACAGCGTCTAAAGCTTCAACAGGATGTGCAGCACCAGTTGTTTCTATAATTAAGACATCAAAGTCACTATCTAATAGAAGAGATTGAATTTGTGCCTCTGTTTTTTCAGCGCCAGAGCAGCAAATACAGCCCTCTAGCATTTCCTTTAGCGGAATATCCTTTTCCACAGCCTGTGAGTCAAATGGAAGCTTGCCAAGCTCATTCATAATGACAGCAGGCTTTAATTTTTTTTCCTTTAGTTGTCGAATAACATCTGTTAGCATGGATGTTTTTCCACTACCTAAAAATCCACTAAATAAGTATACGTCCTTCACAATTATTACCTCCGAAAAAAAGCTGTCGCAAAAGGCCACTTGGGACGCCTGCTGCGACAGCTACTTTGTTAGTTTGTAGTTTACTCAGTTTTTGCTGGTGTACCAGTAAGCAGTTCTTTTGCTTTTAACAATTGAGGATCATCTGCTTTTATTTTAGCACGTAATGCATCCATTAAAGCATACGTTGTATCGCCAGTTAAAACGCCAGTTTCTTCAAGACCACTTGCAGCTTGCAGTTTTTTTACTGCACGTTCTGTGTTTTGATCAAAAATACCGTTTGCTTTACCAGGCTCATATCCTAAAACTTCTAGCATCTCTTGTGCCGCTTTTACAGAGTTAGACTGCATATCCTTTTTCATTTCCATAGATGGATCTAAATATGGTAATGATGCATAAGATGGGTATGACACTTTAACATCTGGAGCAATTCCTTTTTCGTGAATCCAGTTACCATTTGGTGTTAGCCATTTACCTGTTGTGAATTTTAGGTTAGAGCCATCTTTTAATGGTGTGACGTTTTGCACTGTACCTTTACCAAATGATGTTTCTCCAACAATTTTAGCACCAACAGATTCTTTTAATGCTCCAGCTAATATTTCAGACGCAGAAGCACTGCCGCTATCAACAAGGACTGTTACTGGAATATTATATTTTTTACCAGCAATAGCATTGCTAATTTTCGGCTCTTCATCTTTTTGTTGTACTTGGACAATCGGTTTACCTTCTGGAACAAATAAATTCGAAATTTCTATTGCAGCATCTAGGTAACCACCTGGATTTTGGCGTACATCTAAAACAATACCTTTCAAGCCCTTACCTTCGTAATCTGCAAGAATTTTCTCAAATTCTTTTGCTGTATCTTCACTAAATGACGTGATTTGAATATGGGCAATATCCCCTTCAAGCATTTCACCATAAACTGTTTCAACCGGAATTTCATCACGGACAATTGTCATATTAAGAGGCTCAGCGTTTCCTTCCCTTTTCACGGTTAATTTTACTGGTGTGCCTTTTTCCCCACGAATACGAGCTACCGCTTCAGATGCACTTAACCCATGAATGCTTTTTCCATCTACAGTTAAGATAATATCTTTCGGTAATAGCCCCGCTTTTTCAGCAGGTGAATTTTTAATAGGTGACACAACTGTAATAGAGCCGTTACGCTCTTGAATTTCCGCACCAATTCCTTGGAAACTAGAAGACAAACCAGACTTAAATTGATCTGCTTCTTCCTTCACCATGAAATCAGAATACGGATCACCTAAAGCGTCAAACATGCCATTAATTGCGCCATCGACCACTTTCGCATCGTCGATATCTTTGTAATAGTTGTTTTTAAGCAAATCATAGGCTTCGTACAATTTTGAAAATTCCTTACGCACAGTCGGTACTTTTACTTCCACTGCTTTCTTATCTCCAAATGTTAACGCAAATATTGTTAAGCCTGCAGTAATAAGGATTGTAAAGAACATCAGCATAATAAATTTAAACGGTTTCATTTGTATAAATTGTCCTGCTGGTTTCACTTCAGTAGGGGGTGTTTGTTCTGACTGCTGTTCTATACTATCTTTTTTCTGTTCATCCATCTTGATTGTCACCACTCTCATATACACTAACTTGTTGTCACACTATTACCATCTTAACAGGTTATAGAGAAGACGAAAAGAAAAAGACTGTCAAAATTTCACGACAAATCTTGTCCTACAACAATCTTCATAAAATCCAGCATTCTTAATCACTATATTGTTAGGCACATTATTCTATGTAGATGTTATTGCTTTAGATTTTGTAAAGTAAAGGTGCCCTTGAAGCACTTCTAAAGGCACCTTTATTATCTGCTAAGTTGAAGGTATATAATGGTACTGCTTTTCTATTTTACCCGTTTCCTCGAAGCAGTCAACTAAAATCCTCATAGAATATTAGAAATTACATATCCTCCTATGCATCTTTAATATACGTAACTTGCGCCAATTTAGCATTTTTTATTTTCATCTCTGCATTTTTAGCTGCATTGATTCCTGTAAAAGTTCCTGTTCTAATACGATAATTTGCACCGTCCTGCTCAATGTAAACAAGCCAACCGAATGTTTTTTTCATCACCTGTGCCGCGCTTTCTGCTGCTGTAAGCATACTATACGTTCCCGTGAAAATTCGATATTTTTGTGTTTCTACTGGAGGTATTTGAGTATCTCCAGCTTTTTTTACCATGTCGATAAATTGTGACCAAGGTACTTTTCCAGCACGAATATTACGAGGGCAATTTTTCCCACTAAAATCATAGTGTTGAACAATATTTTGAATTGTTATATTTTCATCTTTTACAATTTTCGCGATAAGATTCACCGCATTGTCCACCGCTTTTAAATAATCTCCATCGCTATTTACGCAAATTTCCACCTGAATCCCTTGACTATTACCAACATACGTTCCTGTTGCCCAGCACTCCCAAAAATGTTCAAAGGATTGTACAGCTTCTTTGTCATCTACTTGCCAATGCCAACTAGCTTCCCTATTGTTACCATTTATTTGTAGACGTGCATGTGCGTCAGCATCAGCACCAACGCTCGTATTGTCGGTTTCATGAACGACAATATACTTTTTTGCATTATTTTTACCATTTGTAATATTCATTGCTTGTGAAGTAGATACTAGTTTTTGGCGTATTGTTACCAAAGGTTTCCCCCCCTTCTTTTTGTCATAATTAAAAAGCGGGATCATTGAACTTTAATCATACTATCTTACCTTTTGAGTTCGAAAATAGATATTAAGTTCACTCTATATTATGAACCTTTTGTAACTTCTACTATGTTTTTATAAGCATTAATAACCATATATTCGCACTAAAAATTTATTGACTATTTTGGGTGAGCGCTGAGCCGTTTTTAACTCAGTTCTTTTAATTTTTTTATAACAGAATGTACTGTTAGTCTATGAAAAGTTAGAAGCTGCCCTTTATAAATGACAGAAAAAATACCGTACGGGGTGGGTGATAATGCCATCAACTTTTCTCTATCCTTAAGATCAACAAGCTGAACTTGTATATTCAATTTATTTGCACCAGCTATAATATTTTCTGTTGCGATTTCAACATATGGACATTGGAATGACCGTAAAATCGCTAAGTCGTTAAATTTTTTTAATCTGTCCTCCCAATCATTCGGAAAATATGGTTGTTCGACTTCGTTGCTCAATGGGTAGATAAGTAATTCAAAATCATAGGGCGCCGTATCTATAAGTTGAAAATCGTTTTTCAAAAAAATCTCTTTACTTGGTGCCCATGACGTTTTTGAATTCGTAATAACAACAACCCCTTTTTTTGCTAGCTTTTTGGCATCTTCTATACATTTATTGATTAATCGAGTTCCGTAACCTTTTCCAACTGTACTTACCCATAAACAGTGAATCACTAAATAACCGTCTGCATATACCACTCTTGAGGAATTTTCTGCTTCTGTATATTCAATAAACCCAACTTGTTTTTTATTGTCGATTACTTGCACATATTTCAAGCCTTCCTCAAATCTATTGTTCAGCCATTTGTTCTTATTTAAATATCCGCTTGATTTCTTCTTACTTCTAAGACAAAAACCCCCAGTTCCCTCTAAAAACTCATTATTACATTCAACTAATTCAACGTTACACAACAATACCAACCCCCCTCGTATCTTTAGGGTAATTGTACCTTTTTTGAATGATGAACAAAATATATGATTGATTTCCGTTCCAGCTGGGCGCTTTGTTGCTGTCGCTTCGCTTTCGCACAGATAAGAGCATTTGTTGCTATCGCTCCGCTTTCGCACAGATAAAAGCATTTGTTGCTGTCGCTTCGCTTTCGCACAGTTAAAAGCATTTGTGCTATCGCTCCGCTTTCGCACAGATAAAAGCATTTGTTGCTATCGCTTCACTTTCGCACAGACATGGCTTTCTGGGGGCGTCCAATAAGCCGCTTCACTCACGTTGCTCTATCATTTCTAGAAAATGAAAAATCAGGCTATTTACAGCTTTAGCCTGATTTCCCAACGGAAAAAAATTATTAATTTTAACAAAAATATTATTTGAAATTCTAAATTTAAAAACAAACGTACATATTTGAAGCCTATTTGTTTTTGTCTTTTTTATTTTGCACTTCGAGTAATTCAGAAACTGTGACAAATTTATATCCTTGCCTTTCCAGCTCAGGAATTATTTTTTCTATTGCTTTTACGGTTTGATGACGATTTCCGCCTCCATCATGAAAAAGAACGATATTTCCTTCTTTGACACCATTTAGCACAGTGTTAACAATTCTATTAGTACCTGGACTTTTCCAATCTAAAGTATCTAAATGCCATGACCACATAACAACTTTATATCCTTCTTTAGCAATCGCTTGAATCATTGCATCTGAATACTGTCCTTCAACAGGTCGGAATAGAGTAGGCTTAAATCCTGTGATGTTCTGAATGACGTCATTCGTTTGATTTATTTCATTTAGTAAATTCGGCACATTCGTCCTTAGAGGATGCGTAAATGTATGGTTGGCTAATTCATGACCTTCCTTATACATTCTTGATATGACCTCTGGATTTTTTTGCGCATTTTGACCAACAATAAAGAAAGTAGCTTTCGCATGATATTTGGCTAATACATCTAAAATCTGAGATGTGTATTTCCGATGTGGACCATCATCGAAAGTAAGGGCAACAATTTTTTCATCCGTATTGATCTCCCAGACAATTTGTCCTGCTTCTTCATAATACTTCCTTCCTTTATTTTCATATTTCTCTGCGCCGACTATTGCATTAAAAAAGGAAACAGTTAAAAGGCAAATAGGCAATAAAAACAGGAGTTTTTTCAAATCTTCACTTCCTCAAATAAAATATTTAGTACCTTATTATTTGAGGAATGTTAAAAAAAATGCTCTTTTTTGATTTTTTGTTGCAGTGTATACTTCAGTAATAGCAGTTAGAGGATTTTGAATTAAAACGTAGGATACTTTTTATCACTGACTAAATAGCGAATCCTGTTACTAACGATTCAAAAACTGCTCATTCATTTTAAATTTCTGTTTCAAATGATGTTCCAAATGTTCAAGATAATCTTGACTAAGCCACTGTAGAGTTCTTAGTTGATTATTTTCAAAGCCACATTTTAGAGCAAGCTTTTCATTAGGAATTTTTTCATAACATATATAATTTTTTATTTAAGCTCACCCATATTTCATTAAAAGGTAAACTCTTGATACCCT
>Ga0055538_1000299_pt1 | contig 24852 bp, 26 predicted proteins | sample AraplaCvi_mLB_r2_2_FD_55038 | JGI IMG/M metagenome (GOLD analysis project Ga0055538, IMG submission 55038) | Arabidopsis root microbial communities from North Carolina, USA - plate scrape CL_Cvi_mLB_r2 | ecosystem: Host-associated > Plants > Roots > Endosphere | place: USA: North Carolina | reverse complement strand
GTTGCGCGGAAAACTTGGCGTCATTCGGCGGACGAGACAAAGGCGACTCATCTGCGCCCTTGGGGGCGCGATGGCTTTACTTGCCTGCCTGAGTTGCATGGCCTATGCGCAGACCTCGCCGGCGCCGGCATCGAGCACGGTGCCCACGCTCACGCCAGTGGTGGTGACCGGCGTCTTACCCGGCCCAGCTCTGTGGAAGGTGAGTAGGGAAAATCATGTCATGTGGATCCTGGGTCTTACGTCGCCGGTACCTAAAGGTATGCAGTGGAAGTCGACGGAGGTCGAAAGGCGGATTGCCCCATCACAGGTGGTGCTCAAGTTGCCCAGCCTGGAGATTGGTGTGCGGACGAGCTTCTACCGAAGCTCGATGATGCCGCCGCCTCAGGTACTTCGAGGAAACCCCAATCACCAGACACTTCAGGACGTGCTGACCCCGGAGCTCTACAGGCACTGGCTAGTGCAGAAGGCCCGATATCTCGCCGGTAATGATCGCGTCGAAGGCATGCGGCCGATCCTCGCTGGGCGCGAACTTTACGAGGCGGCGCTCAGGCGTCACGGACTTGTCGACGAATACGGCCTGGAGGACATCGTTTACAAGGCCGCTGCGCGCGACAGGGTTGCCATCGTTGAAACCTCCTATCAGCTACTGCTGAAAGATCCACGCGATGCGGTCCACTCATTGGACGACAAGTCGATGAACGACCAGCAATGTCTGCGCCAGGTGCTGGATGCACTCGATCACGATCTTATCCAGGCGACGCAGCGCGCAAATGCGTGGGCAACCGGTGACATCGAAACGCTGCGGTCCATCCTTTCTCAAGTGCAAGAGGACTCCTGCCTGTCGACACTGGGCCGCTCGCAGTTCGCCGAGGCTCTAGGAATCGAGGACATCGAAAGTCGCGTCAGAATGAGCTGGATCGACGCAGCTAAACGCGCACTCGATAGAAACCAGCAGAGCTTTGCGGTGCTGCCGATGCACGAATTGCTCGCGTCGGGCGGTTATCTAAGCGCGCTTCAGGCTGATGGGTACAGCGTGCAGGCGCCTGATTGGTGAATCGCGCGTTCTTTTCCAGAGGGAGTTCCTGCCCTGTGGCCTTGATGTCTTGGTCGGCTTTCGACCTAAGGCGCACATAAAGCAGGTGCAGAGGGCATGGGTAGCGTCTGGACCTCGTTCAAGAAGGTATGAAAATCTGCGGTCTGGCAGCAGCCGAGATCGCTATAGCCTCAGGTGGGAGCGGGCTCTAAACTTGCGCCAGCGCCGGGAGGGCGTTTACAGGGGCGAATATGAGGAAGCTGGCAATAGGCTTGCTGAGCGTGGGTAGTGGTCTGTGGTCCTTGGGGTGTTGCGCGGAGAACCTTCGTCAGCAGATGGTGGCCAGTACGCTGGTAACCGGCACCGTCCAGGTCAGCCCCGACGGAAACGTGCATGACTTTAAGGTCGGTCGGGTAGACAAACTCCCGGGCGCAGCACGCGACCTGCTCAACAGGAGCTTGGGAAATCAAGTTCATTCGCCTCCAGTTTCCAAGTCGGTACACGTGCGCTACGAGTGACCGAGCTACGATGCCGTTATCCATAGCAATGGCAATGCAGGGGGAACATATGAAGGCCATAACGCTAGGTTGTACTCTCTTACTACTCCTGAGCGCATCGCTGTGTCCTGCCGCGACACTGGCATTCACAGCGCAACCAAAGATGAAGTGCACGGTTGGTCCGGTATCGAAGCAGTACGGAGGAACTTCGTGGTTGGTGTATAGCTGCGAGGATGGCAAGTCGGTCCTCATCGCATCGGCTCCTACAAACAAGGCGGTTCGTTTCCACTTCACATTTGTCGCCGACGAGGACGGATACGCACTTCATGGCGAAGGACAAGGCGATAAACAGGTAACCGATGCTGCTTTCAATGAGCTCAATTCATTGAAGGCGGCAGACATCGCAGCTCTTGTTGCCGAAACCAGCAAGGCTCACGACGGCTGAATCGAAATCTCGTGAGCGCTGCACTGATGTGAGATGGCTTGGCAATGGCGCGGCGATTGGTGTCTTTCCGGCGTTCGCGTTCGAACCAACGCGGGCGTTGGCGAGTCCCATCATTGGCGCGCCGCATAACCAATGTGGGTGCAATCAACATGAAATTCAGTGATCTTGAAAAGTCAGCATTGCAGCTAAACGAGCTGTACGAACAGCTCGAGGTCAAGAGGTGGGGGCGTGTCTGGACGACGGGAGAGCTCGCGCTGGGTTTCGTAGGGGACGTGGGCGATCTGGCAAAACTGATCCAGGCAAACGCTGGTATCCGTGACATCGATGACTGCAGGGCCAAGCTCGGTCATGAATTGTCGGACTGTCTATGGTCGATTATTGTTCTTGCAAATAAGTGTGGCATTGATCTAGAGGCGGAATTTGTCAGAAACACCCGCGAGCTAACTGAATATGTATCTGGCGAGTTGAGCACTTAGTGGAAGGTTCCACAGCGATGAATTTGGCGTCGCTCTTCGTCACCACACTCGCGTGTGGGTACCGGCGTTAGGTGCCTTGATCAAAGGTTGACGGCGGATTTTAAGCGACCGCTTTCACCTCGAAGCGGAGCTTTGGCTAGGCACAAACAACTCAAAGGGATGGGGATGTACGCGGACAAGTGGCGCCGTTTACGAGCATGGACCTATGCATTATGGGGAATCCTCATGCTGGGGATTCCGGTCGCCTTTGTGCTCTCGGCTGCTTACTTTGGAAAGGCCTGCAATTATTTCCTTCCGTGCTGGTTTGCAGCATATGTCGGCGCAAGCGGGGCGCGGCTTCATTCCGATGCCCTCGGTGTGGCAAGCCTTTCTTTAAAGTCAGCTTTCTCGCCTACAGCGGTTTTTCACGGAAATGTGTGCACTGCGGCCTGCCGCGATGGGCGGATGGGCATCATCGAAGCCTTGTCGACTGAGCCATACAGATAGTGTTTACGTGATTCAATAGTGTCCGCTTTCGACCGGCTGAAGTCGTAAACCAGGGCGGACGACCCGACACCGGTGGCTCGATCTTGAGCCCAACCATCAATCAAAGATCATCGCATCCTTGAGGAGAGGCAGCCTTTCCATGGCGAAGATAAGCAGCTGGATCGTGTGGTGCGCAGGTCTATGCTTGCTCGCCACACAGGGCATTGCAAGCGAAGCCGGAGGTATCGACGCATCGCCCCAGCCGGTCAATGCCTCGCCACTGGTGGTGCCAACTCTGCAGCGGTGGCAGGGTGAAAAGGGTGGCTGGACACTGGACGACCACGCCCGCCTGCTTATCGACGCCGCGCACGCCGCGACACTCGAGCCGGTCGCCGCACAGCTCGCCCGCGACATCCAGTCGCTTATCGGCACGAGGGTGACGGTATCGATCGGAAGTCATGCCACGGGCCAGGACATTGTTCTGCAAATGGCCGGGTGTGGCGCAGAGTCGTCGCTCATCGGGACGGAAGGATACACGCTCGATATCGATGCTCACGTCAGCCTTTGTGCGAGTACGCAGAAGGGTGTGTTCTACGCCGGCCGCACCTTGCTTCAGATGCTTGTGCTGGGGGCTCATCGCGATGACGCCTACCGAACGCTGCCGCGTGGCCATGCCGTGGATTTTCCCCGTTATCGCGAGCGTTCCGTCATGTTCGATGTCGGAAGGAAATTTGCCGACGTCGCGTTCTTGCAGAACTACATCCGCTTCATGGGCTGGTACAAACTCAACACGCTGCATCTCCACCTCAATGATCAGGTGTTGAGCGACGACAAGAAATCCTGGTTGGTCCGGGCCTTTCGCCTGAAGAGCGACAATCCGGCCTTTGCGGGTCTGATGCCGGCGGATGGTCACTACTACACGCGAAGCGATTGGGACATGCTGGAACGCACCGCTGCCGCCAACGGCGTCACGATTGTTCCGGAGATCGATACGCCAGGACATGCGGGGGCATTTGTGCTTGCGCGCCCTGATCTGGCCTATCCAGGGGATTCGCCCGCCGGCGGCACGCTCGATCCGTCCAACCCGCGAACACTGGACTACGTCGAATCGGTCTTTACCGAATTCCTTCCCTGGTTTCGTTCCAATGTCATCCACGTGGGCGGCGATGAGGTCAACGTCAACGGCGGCAAAGTCGATCTGAAGGTGCAGATCGACTACCTCAACAAGCTGGGGCGTTTCCTGCAGACGCACGGCAAGCAGATTGAAATCTGGGGTAGTGCCGACATGGCCAACGGGCTGGACAAAACCTTTGTGGTCCAGCGCTGGATCAACTGGGGTGATGAGGCAAAGATTAACTGGAGCGATCGGGGCTTCACCTGGGTCGAGTCATTCGGTGACTGGTATGTCGTTCCCTTTGGCCCTTCGTACTTCAACCCCAACGGCTTGCGCGGCGATGCGCTGTACGATGGTTGGGACAAACGCCTGCCAACGAGCAGCCAGGCATCGGGAGGGCCGGTCGGCGGGCAGATTGCCGTGTGGAATGACAAGGGGGCCCTGGATTACAACTACCCAACGACCGTCAACGGACTGCTGAAAGATGCCATCCCTGCGGCGGGCCAACTGTTCTGGCGCGGGCATGCCGAGGATGCTGCCGGCAAGCGCGTGGGTTATGAGGTACTGCGCCCAAGTATCCTGCGGCTTCAGTACGGGCCCGATGTGACGCTTCAGTAGACACCTTGAACTTCTACGTATTAAGCACGGATGTCCTCACAGGGGAAGGATGCGGGATCCAGCGGGCGTTTGTGGCTATATTTTAGATAGGTCAGCTTTCGACCCGAAGCGGACACTTTGTTTCCCACGTTGCATTGACTGAACCTGTAGGCGATTCAAAAGAGGGGAGGGGCATGAAATTTCAAGAAGACGGATTCACCATCCTTTCTGCCGTCGTGTCGCAAGACGCTTGCGATGAGCTAATTGCAGCCATCTCAGGCAGAGATCCAGGTAAACCCGGATCGCGGGGTCTTCTTGGCAATAAAGTCGTTGCCCGCACAGCGAACGCACTCCGTCAACACCTTCTTGGCCTGGAATTGCTTGGCGAGCAGCATCGCGCCGTCCAGTGCTCACTGTTTGCCAAAGGGGAAGGCGCAGGCTGGTCGGTGACGCCGCATCAAGACCTGAGCGTTCCCGTAGCTAGCCCCGTTGACGTCGCTGAATGGGGAGGCTGGTCCAGGAAGGAGAATGTCTGGTTCGCACAACCACCCACGGCATTTCTTGAAGAACTGATCGCTGTGAGACTTCAATTGGACGCGGATGCGTCCGAGACGGGCCCGCTGGAGGTTGTTCCTGGAAGTCATGCAAAGGGTCGGCTTGCCAGTGCCTCCGTGAGCAAGTACGCCGAGCACAGGGTCAAGTGCGTAGTGCCACGAGGTGGTGCATTGGTCATGCGACCCCTGCTGATCCACTCATCCGGCAAGCCACACTCTCCGTTACCGCGCCGGGTCCTTCACTTCCTCTACGGTCCCTCGTTACCAACTGGATTGTCGTGGCCCTCGCCGGGATGAGCGTGAGGGCCAGTTAATGAATGTAATGTCCGCTTCCGACCCAAAGCGGACATCCCCAAACAAGTTGATTCTCAGCTGATCGCAAACCCGTCAACCCGTCGGACGATTTCGCGCAGCACTGCGTTGGCCAGCTCTTCCGGTAGTCCGCCCGCCAGGTATGTCATGGTGCCATCGTGTTCCGCCACGACGGCGTTGCTTATGGTCAACATGCGCTGATGGGTATGTCTGTCGTCGGCTGATTCGCAGCGTCGCGGCGAGGCCATATCCGCTTGCGATCCGAGGTGGACATGTCAGCAGTGAACTGGGGCGAACCACACAAACTGGGAGGACTTGGATGGAACGGCGATCGATTTTCCTGCTATGTCTCATCGTGCTTTCAATAACCGGCGCGGCGACGGCTGCGTCCGCGCCTCCCGCCGGCCACGTCACCGGTGTCGGTGGAATCTTCTTCAAGGCGAAGGATCCGAAGGCTCTCGCGGCGTGGTACCGCGATGTCCTCGGCATGCCTGTGGAAGTCTGGGGAGGCGCGGCTTTTCGCTATGACGCGCCGAAGCACCCTCCGGCGCTGGCGTGGAATGCGTTTCCCTCATCGACGAAGTACTTCGCACCATCGACGAGTGGACTGATGATCGACTACGCCGTGGACGATATGGATGCGTTGCTCGCGCGCTTGCGATCCAAAGGCGTCACGGTGCTTAAGCGCGACGACAACGATCCCAACGGCCGCTTTGCCTGGATCCTGGATCCCGAAGGAAACAAGGTCGAGCTCTGGGAGCCTAAGCACTAGTGTCACTAACGTCCGCGCTCGACTCGCGGTAGACATTGCATGACCTGAAGTCTCAGGAGTGGGAAATGGTCAAATTTGTTCGCTGGGTAGCTGTTGCATCGGTTGCAGCCAGCGTTTCCGCCATTGCCCGCCCAACGGCGGCAAGGGACTCGGTGGACCCGATATGCGGTGCCCTCAAGAGCTTTGCAGGATCGGTGAAGGTTGGTGAATTCAAGACGATCGAATTTCGAACCGTCTGGGGTGGTGGCTTCAAAGCCACCAAGAATGCTGTGCTCTTTGAAACACGTTGTGAAGATTTCGACTATGGCCCCGGCGCCGCTGTCTGCCAGTCCCTCATGAAGCACGGCAATATCGAGTTCTCCGGCAACAATGCGCTGCGTGCGATCACCTGCTTGTCGCCTCCCTTCCAGGTTGAGCAGGCCTATCGATTGAGCCGCATTGATATTGAGATCCCTTACGACAGCGATCAGCACGGAAGTACGGTGACCATCAAGTTTGACAATGACCAGGAAGTAGGTGGGGAGCTATTGAGCATCACCGCGGTGGGTTATTGAGGGTGATGGCTCGGTGATCAACGCCTAACGTCCGCTTCCGACCCAGGGCAGACCTTTCGTCACGGACCATGGTGAGCTTGCGAGTGCGGATACGGGGCAGCCGCGGCAGCCGCACAAGGCCGCAGTTGGGCCTACAATCACTGAATGGAATATCAACTCGTCATCAAGTTCTGGCGCAAGTCTCTGGCCGACGAAGCCTTTCTCACGGCGATTGAGGGTAAGTTGAAGGAGGTATTGGGCGATGCAGTCGAACTAGAGGGCTACGATGTCAGCTCAAAAGAGATCAATCTCTTCATGCTCGCGTCTGATCCGCGACATTCCTTTCGGCGCGCAAAAGACATTCTGGAAGAATGGGGCGTTCTGAACGGCATGTCAGCCGCCTTCCGTGTGGTAGGCGGCACTCACTTCACATCTATCTGGCCGCTGCGCGCCACCCGCAAGTTCAGGCTGCCGTAATGCTAGTGAACACCTGACGCTTCGCCAGAAGCGCATCTGGGATCTTTGCGATGGTGCGAAGATCCCTGCCTGCAAAGCTTTACTGACGGCAGCTTGGCGTGACCTTCCGCTCGGAAGATGCCGTACGGGCGCAAGCCCTGGCAGCTAGAGGGCGAGACGTGCAAGGCACTACTCAAAAGACGACGAACGAGGAAGTGACATGAGCAAAGGTATGGATTCGAAGAAAGACCAAAAGAAGAAGCCGGCCAAAACGATGAAGGAAAAGAAGGCGGCCAAACAAGAAAAGAAGCGGAATACGAAGTAAGCAGGCCTTTCTGCCACGAGGCACTCGCTTTCAGAGTGTCTTGTGGAGCTAGTGACTTATTTGAGCGCGGGCGTTCGACAGCCCGAACGCCCGCTTTCGACCCGAAGCGGACATGTGTGCTTCAAGGATCAGGTCTTGTCAGTTTGTGACCCGAACCGCCCGACCTTTCATTTCCGGGCTCGATGCCCTCTCCATACCATTACTCAAGTAAGTGTTTTTACTTGAAAAAAATACGCCAGCCGTTGGCACAGCTCTTGCGGGGATCTGCTCTGCAAGAACGGCGGAGTCGACCGCAAACACGCTTCTGAATCCGCCAATGGTTGGGGCGTAGTACGGATAACCACCGATGGGTAAAGCAGCTCGCCGCGAGCAGTCCGGCGCGCATGGGGTAACTCATGCCGAGGAAAAGCGGCACGTGCTGTCGGGAGATATTCATGAGCGTCGATGCACCGCAGTGTTTCAAGGAGCCGGCATCGCTGGGGCCAGCGGAACTACCGCGGGAGGCTGCCAACGAGCGAGTTCGGCCACGCTGGTACTACTTGCCGGTGCGCGTGAAGTTCGCGCTGACGCTTGTACTCTCGCTGGCGTGGGCCCTCCTGTCATATGAGATCGCGCGGCAATGGATGGTGGAACTGTCGGCGCTCGTAGGGAGCGTGCTTGCCCATCTGATGATCTTTGGCATCGCCATCCTTCCCGGCTTCATGAATGCCTTCCTCGTCGTTGGCCTGTTGCTGGATCGGCGGCCACCTCGCCGTCAGTTCGCGGATTATGAGTTCCCGGGCATCACGGTGCTTGTGGCCGCCTACAACGAAGAAGAATCCATCCTCACGACGCTCGCGAGCCTGGACAACCAGAGCTATCCGGGGTCGTTGGAAGTCTTCGTGATCAACGATGGCTCCACCGATCGCACCATGGAGCTATTGCGTGGCGTGTCCTATCCCTGGCTGCGGGTGATCGACCTGAAGTGCAATGGCGGCAAGGCCAATGCGCTGAACCTCGGGCTCAGTCAGGCGAGCTATCCGCTCACCGTCACGCTTGATGCCGACTCGTATTTGTATCGCGACGCCTTGCGTCGCCTGGTGGAGCGCTTTCTCAGCGACCCGCCGAACACGGCTGCCGTGGCAGGCGCCGTGCTTGTTCGCAACTCGCGCACGAACGTGGTGACGCGCATGCAGGAATGGGACTATTTCCACGGTATTGCCGCGGTGAAGCGCTTGCAGAGCCTGTTCCAGGGCACGCTGGTGGCTCAGGGGGCATTCTCGCTGTACTGCACGGACATCCTGCGCCGGGTCGGCGGATGGCCCGAGTGCGTGGGTGAGGACATCGTGCTGACCTGGGCCATTCTGCGTGAAGGGTTTCGCGTGGGCTATTGCGAAGACGCCATTACCTTCACCAATGCGCCAACGACGTTCCATCAATTTGTACGGCAGCGGCAACGCTGGTCGCGTGGCCTGATCGAAGCGTTCAAGGCGCATGGCCAGCTGCTTTTGCAGCGGCGCATGAGCACGCTGTTCATCTGGTGGAATCTGCTGTTTCCCTACATGGACCTGGTCTACACGCTGGTTTTCATTCCCGGCTTGTTGCTTGCCTGTTTCGGTATCTACTGGCTTGCCGGTCCGATGACGCTGCTGGTGCTTCCCATGGCGTTCCTGGTGAATGGCCTGATGTATCTGATCCAGTCGCGGATGTTTCATGAGCAAGAGCTCAAGGTCCGGCGCAATCCGCTGGGGTTTCTGCTGTACACATTGTTCTATGGCATCGTGCTGCAACCGGGCTGCGTGATGGGCTACGCCGCCGAGCTGCTCAGGCTGCGCAAGCGCTGGGGAACGAAGTGAACAGGCGGCTGTTGTGGCTTGCGTTGCTTGTGTCACCGGTGGCACATGCCGATCTGCCTTCGATGGCAAGCGACATCCAGGCGGGACGGGCAGCGCTTTCCGCGGGACAGCCGGCCAAAGCGCGCGCGTTGTTCGAAGCGGCGCTGGCCCAGCCCGGTGGGACTCGCGACGATCGCTACGCCGCCTCGATGGGGCTTGGCCAGTCTGCGCTGTGGATGGGCTCGTATCCGGGCGCCGCCTCCGCGTTTCGCGCCGCGCACGATCTGGCCGAGGACACGCAGGCGCGTCAGGCGGCCGATACGGGGCTCGCCCAGGCGCTCAACGCGCAGGACTATCCACGTGCGGCCTATGCGCTGGTGGAGCCGTTCGCGAAGGGGCAGGTCAAGGCCACCGTCGAACTGATGCGGGCCACGCAGGCCTTGGGCTGGCAAGACCGGGGTGTGGATTATCTGGATCCCGTTGCCCCGCTGCCGCAGGGCTACCTGGGCACGCAGTATCAATTGCTCAAGGACGATATCCAGTTTGCGCTGGCCCCTCAGCTCGAGGGCGACTTTGGCTACAGCCACGACAGCGATGGCCTCGATACGCTGCGCTTGGGTTCGGCTTATCGCTTCGCACCATCTTCGCAGGGTGACTGGTCGCAACGCTGGGGCGTGGCGGCGGGCACGACGCGGATCGACGATGGCATCGCGATACATCATCTCGACGATCTTTCGCTGCTGGGCCAGCTGCGGCTGGGCGACAGCAATGTCATTGATCTGGATCTTGGCCCCGGTCGGAGCGGTAGCTGGCATTACCTGCAGGGGAGCGCACGCTGGACCCTGCAACCCAGCGATAGCTTCTCCGTGTCCACCGGCGCGGAGCGCGCACCGATTCCCACGGACACCGCGGTTGCGGATCGGCTGATCTACAACATTTACAGCCTGGGTGTGAGCTTCCGGCCCACGGCGCGCTGGTACGTCCTGCCTGCCTATTACCGGCAGAATTTCAGCGATGGGAACCACCGCGATGGCGGCACGCTGCGTGTTCTGCTGAGTCCTTACGACATACCGGGAACCAGTGGTGCCATCGGTGCGGAGTTCTCCGCGCGTATCTTCCACAGCAGCCTTCCGAGCCACGGCGTTTACTTCAATCCGGCCGAATACCGCACAGCGCAGATTGGGCTGGTCGGCGTTTACAGCCTCAATCAGGACTGGAAAGTGCGTGGCGTGGCTTCCGTGGGGCGCCAAGTGGTCGATGGCGCGGGGGCAGGGGCCTATACCATCGGTATCTCGCTCAATGGCCGCTTGCCGGGTAATGGGCGCCTTGATCTGCAAGTGGGCCGGAGTTCAACGGCCTCGGCCAGCGGCGGCGGCTCAGGCTACTGGAACAACAGCGTGAATCTGAGCGTGCGCTATCCGCTTTGAGCCATGGGCCTACCGAGAGGGAGCATGGCCCAGACATTTTGACGGGCTTCCAGAAACGTTCGTTGTCGACCCAAGGCGGACCGTTCTCCGCCATGATTCGAACATCTGCCTGCGCAAGTATGGGAAGCCCGATGGCCGCTGTTGACCTGCCGAAGGCATCAGCCATTGAAGAAACCCACAAGGAGTGAACATGAAATACCGCATGTCCATCGTTGCACTGGCATTGATGACCTTGCCGCTGTTGGCCAACGCGTCTTGCGATGCTGTGAAGTCCGATATCGACGCGAAGCTCAAGGCGAATGGCGTAGTCAACTTCAGTCTGGAAGTGATGTCCGCGGATCAAGCGGACAAGGGCGACGGCAAGGTAGTCGGGCACTGCGAGGGCACGAATGCCATCGTCTATTCCCGTGGGCAGTCCACGGTGAACAACGACAATGCAAACAAGACATCGGCGCCGCCGCCGCCCGCGCCGATGCGATCGGGCCAAACCGGAGGTTGATCGCGGGCCGTCTGCGTGGCTGGCCGGAATGAGGCGAGTTTCAAGGCTGTAGCCATCCTGATGCTCGCTTTCGACCCGACGATGGAGCCCATCGATGGTCGGCAGTGGATTCAGCTTCGTGGATGGGGAAGACGAAACGCCCGCACAAAGCGGGCGTTTCGCTGAGACCGATAGCGACTCCGTGTTGCTGATTCTCTCTTGCGCTGAACTATCGGATGCTCAATGGCTACAGGATCGGCGCCCCCGAAAATAAGCCACTTCTGCGAACCGTCGAAGCCCGCTCGGCGCTGCTAGATACCATCATGGCCCCAGGCAGCGGGTTGGGACCCCAAGTCAATCCGCGTTGTTTCATCAGCAGAACACCTTCAACGGTGCGATGAAGCCGTTCCTGTTCTCGATGCCGGTCAGCGTGCCACTGAAAGCTCTATCGAGCGCACAGTCACCGGAATGCGGCTCCCCTGTCCGAAGGGCGAGGCTGGTGTTATCTCGACCTGCATGGCGTAAGGATGCGTTACGCGATCCCGATGGACATGTATCGTCTGGCTGGTGGATTCCTGTGTGCCTGCGACAGCACTCGCCAGATTCAGCGGGTAGCGCTTTCCATCAATCCACAGATCCATCTGGGCGTGTTGCGGCAATGGCGTGTAAGTGACCGTACATGTGTAATCGGATGCCTTCGCGTCGATCTGCCATGTCAGCTTGTAGAGTGAGGCCGGTTCTTCATAGCCTTCCCCGTTGTAGTTGAGATAATGCGAGGCCTGTGTGGGTTGCAGGTGAAAGCTTCCGTCGCCCGCAGCGGCGATAGTCTTGGGGCGAACATGCAGGTCGCCTTTGTAAGGCAGTACAACGACAGGCATGAAAGATTCCACATGCGTGTCACCGGCGTCCGCAGCGGGCCAATGGGCGAAGCGATCCAGTGGGATGCTTGCGCCGTCGGCATCCTGCGATACGTCAACCGTGGCGTCAGGTGAGCCCAGTCGATACGCGCGACCAAGCGAGGTGTCGACCAGGCCGGGAATATGAAGCTGGTGGTCCGCCGGGGTCTTCGCCACGAACAGGTAGATCGCATGCGAGCCTACCGTCGCATAACCGAAGTCCAATGCTGTAAACGGGTGTTTGCGAGTGCCGTAGATGGCTTCGCCGTTACGCTGTAGCCACGCCCCGATGCCTTGCAACACTTGCGCTTCATACGGCACGACCGAGCCATCCCCCTCCGGGCCGATGTTGAGAATGTAGTTGCCGCCCTGGCTGACCACGCGGACCAGTCGCGCGATGTTCTCGCGAATCTTGCCAGGCAAGTCGGCTCTGGTTTGCCAGGCACGATAGCCCCAGGTTTCGGGAAACATAGATGCCGGCGCCTGCCAGGGCAGTTCCATGGCCACATCGGGCTCGCTGTTGTCGCCCATGACGGCGAAGTCGCCGCGATGGTTCCAGACGCGTCCGGAGATCATCGTCTGCGGCTGCAGCGCATGCACGGTCTGTGCGAAATGGGCGCTTTGAGCCGGCGTGGGCTTGCCCATGTCGAACCAGATCTCCGTGATGGGGCCGTAGTGGCTCATCAACTCCTTGAGCTGCGCGACATTGAATGCCTCCTGCGCGGGCGTGATCGGGTTGCTGTTGCCTTCGATGTACGTGTTTCCGCCCGGGTGGTGCCAATCGATCGTCGAATAGTAGATGCCGAACTTCAGGCCGGCCCGTGCGCATGCCTCCGCAAGCTTTTTGACGATGTCCTGGTGATAAGGCGTGCCATCCACGGCGTTGTACGGCGTTTGCGCCGTCTGGAACAGATTGAATCCATCGTGGTGCTTGGCCGTGATAACGATGAACTTCATGCCTGCCGCCTTGGCAAGGGCGGCGATGGCGTCGGCATCGAACTTCGCGGGATCGAAGCGAGCCGCCAACGCTTCGTATTGCTCGGGCGGTACCGGCGCATTCGCCAGAATCTGTTCGCTATAGCCCTTGTCCACGCGATGGCCATCCCACATGCCGCCCGCCAGCGAATACAGGCCAAAGTGAATGAACATGCCGAACTTGCGGTCCTGCCATGCGTCGATCGTGGCCGCATTTGGGCCGGGGCCCGATGGTGGTTGAGGTTCATCCAGAGGGCGTCGTGTGGCCGCCGACATGTCGGCAGCCAGGGCAGGCGTCGATGCAGCCAAGATGCCTTGCGACAACACCATCATGCTGGTCAGCAAACACCGCATGATTTCCTTCCTGTAGGACCTGTTCACCATATGCTTTCCACCTGTTGCCTTATCCAAGGAATACGTCCACCGCCGACAAACGTTCAAACCAGCGCCATGTCTCGCATCGAAGCCCGACTAACGGTTCTCTGGCCGCCGCCGACGCGTCCGTCCCGCATGGCCGAGGAAGGACGCGTCGATGGGATCATTCGACGATATTCGCCGACACGTGATACACGCGCCCACCCCAGCCATCATTGGGGAAGGAGTCGGATACCTTCAGAAACACCGGCTTGGCACCGTTGACGGCAGCGCCGAGATACGGCGTCAGGTCGACGGTACGCGCGGCCTTGTTCGAGCCGTCGGTGACGGGCTGGGCCTGTTGTAGCACGGTGATCCAATGCAGGTTGTCGACGCTGACCTGTACCAGGAACTCGTTGTCGATGACCAGGGTGACCTGTGCCGAGGCGGTATCGGCCGGGAAGGGGAACCGATAGGTGAAGTGCGCGTTGCCGTCCGCGAAGCGGTTCTGCACGCCGTTGCTCTGCGAGCCGTCGGGGTCGAACAGCCATGGATTTTCGTCGACGGTGCCGGTGTCGAAGTTGATCGTGTGCGCAATCAACACGTCGGCCTGAGTCGTGAAGTGCAAACCGGCTGCGGCCAGATTTGCGGTGACCAGGTGGTGTCCATCCGTGGCCAGGCTGGGCACGGTAAGCGTCAGCGGAATCGCGTTGCTGGCCGGATTTGCGTTGCCGCGCGGCTGCAGCGGTATCCGGGTGGCGCGTGGGGTAACGTTCCAACCGGCGGGTGCTTCCACCGAGGTGATAGCTTGCAGCGGGAAGAACCCGGTCGCCGAGGCATCCAGCTGGATGGCGATGGACGTGGGGCCCGACGCCGATGGCATGACGACGGGTTGCGCCGGGGACATGGTCGCGGCCAGTGACACCGGTGGCGTCGGCAACGGCACGTCACCGATCAGGGCGCTGAGTGCACTGGCCTGAGTACGCCAGTCGAACACGTTGGGGTGGTCGTTGCTGGTGAGTCCTGACCAGCGGGTGCCCAGGCGACCTGCGGCGTCGCGATCGCTGGCCCAGATGCTTTCGGCTTGCAGATCGAGAAAGGCGGCGTACTGGCTGTCGTGGGTGATGTCGACAAGCTCGGTCCAGTAGCGCATGAAGATGCCCTTGAACTGCTTGCCGTTGTCGTCGCAGGTCTGGTCCACGGCATCACAGGTTTCAGTCAGGACGTCATGGGTGACCAGTGCATTCGGACCGATCGCTGCATCCGCCAGTTTGCGCACGCTAGCCAGGATCTGCGGGTCCTCGGTGGCGCGCCATAGTTCAAGGCCTGCGCCAATCAGCATGCCCTGGTTGTACGTCCACACGTTCTGGCCGTTGTTGGTGCAGGCGTTGGTGAGGCCGTCGTTGACCAGATTTCCGGCATTGATCATGCCGCTGCCCTGGAACCACGCCCAGCCCGCACGGGAGCGGGCCAGCCACTGGGTGTCGCCAGGAATGCGGTTGTGCAACTCGGCGGTGAGCCGGATCCACAAGCCATTGGTGACGGCGTTCTTGTAAGTGCGTTCGGCATTCCACCAGACACCGCCACCACAGGTGGTGGTGTCCCAGTAGCCGTCCACGTAGTTGGCGATGGTGACGGCCATGTCCAGGTACTTCGGATTCCGGGTCAGGTCGTAGGCCTGCACCCAGGTCAGCGCCCACCATTCGGAGTCGTCGATAGCCCGGCTGGTGAAGTTGCCAAGCAAAGGATCGCCCGACAACACCCCTGCCGGGAACACGCCTTGGTCTTTCTCGAACGTATTGTCCAGCTGGCTCAGATAGCGACGGTCGCCGGTGCGTTGCATGTAGTCGCCGATGGTCTGCAGCGCGACCGCCGAGTTCCACCAACTGGAGGGAAACCAAGCCTTGGTGGGGTCGTAGGAAGTCATCAGTACATCGGCGGCCACGCGAGCACGGGCGACCGCCATCGAACCGTCGGCGCGCGCGTTGGCCGGGTAGGCTTGTGCGGCGGCCGTCGAGGGGAAGGCGATGGTCAGCGCCATCAGACTGGTCACAGCGAGCAGTGTTCGCACACGTATGCGTATAGCTTCGAGATTCATGATCGGAAGCGCTCCTCTCCTGTACCCACGATGGGAGTGAAGGTCATTTGCCTCCACCAGTCCGCAGCCGGATCGTGGGCGGATATCCGGCGTGGAACATGCGCGTTGAGCCGTTTAGACATCCATGCTCGCGTGCACATACACATGCCCCCTGGCGGGATCGCATTCGCCCCGCACGCTCAAACCGTTGTCTTGCACGGAGACGCCACCTTCGCGGACAACCGTGTCTTCATGTCGTGCGCACCGTGGCATCGCCTGCGCTCAGGCGATGGACAAGGCCTCGCATGCCGCGTCGCGATCAACGCGCGATACGGCCGGGGTTCTATCGACAGGCGTTGCCTCATAGCCCTGCGCTCCCCAGTCGAGTGGTGCGAAATATGCCTATTTAGATCGATCTAAATACAATATCCAAAAAAAGGCCATGACGCGATGGCCCCGATGTCCGGATGCTCAGCGATCCATGCCCGCGCCGGACTGTAACCCGCTTTTGCTGCCGGATGCTTGTTGCATTGCAAAAGCGCGGACGTGACGGTGGAAGCGCAACGTCAAGGAGAGGCATGGTCTGGATGATCTGGATCCACTTCTGGGTATCGTCACAGGAGCGGGCCCGTTTGAGGTATCGGCCGGTTTATCGCGATGATGAATTGCTGATCGAGGTGTTTGGCGATCACTGACGTGATGCCTTCCTTCCGCTCGATCTGACGCCATCGCGCGATGGCGCCGTGTGTGGATGGAGCATCTGGACCCGGTCTCTCTGGCCTGCCGTTTCAGGCACAAAAAAAGCCCCGCCGCAGCGGGGCTTTTTGCTTCACTGTTTCAGCGCCGATAGGTGCATCGGCTTGGGCGCGAAGGAGACACGCACCTGTTGATTGGAGTCTTCCCACTCCGTGTAGTAACCGAAGTCCTGATGGCCATTGTCCCAGGTGATCCGGACCGGACACTGCAGCATATGAAGTTCGGGCTCCCGCCCGGCAGCCGGTGAATAGGTCACCCGTCGTACGTCGGTCAGAAACTCAACATTGGAGACGGTTGTGACACTCCCGGCATGACCGGCGATACGGGGCAGGTCATGTTCGATTCGCTCGCTCATATCGTAGGTGTTGCAGCGGCCTGGAATCCCTTCTGCCACTTTCATGCCCGCCGCATCAGCCTCGGGTGCCTGCACGGCCGGCGAAGCCAGGGCCACGCTTGCCGAAGACATGCCGATGGCGAAGACGATTGCTATCGTTGACACGCGTCGTTGCATGCGGTCTTTGGCGCCTGTCTTTTCAGCCGGTGATGATTGTCCGTGATCCACTGGGTCCTCCTATGGGGAATGTGTCACGTGTGACAAGTTAGACAACATCATGAGCCGCCTGGCAGAGAGAGCCGCCAACCGCAGCAGATCCTCTCGCAGCTCCTCATTTCCGGGCCCGGTTGGTTCGTGGGGCCCAAAGCCTCCAACCCTTCGCCGGCCCATCCTGCCCCATAAATGTCGCCAAGTCCTGTGCCAAGCCCAGTTCACGACGTCTTCACCGTTCACCGATGGATGGGGCGACCTGTCCGGGGGGCATGGCCACCTCTTGGAATGGGATCACCTAGCGGGTGGCCGACAACGGACGTCTGCGGGTGTATGCGTTGACCGCACAGGCCGCCCTCGTTCGTCTTCGGGAGCACACACGAGGCAAGGGGGGCGAAGCGTCGCCACTGCCGGCTTCCGACACGGCTCCCTTCCTGATCCACATCACCGTCTAGGTCCGTGGCCGACAGACGCGGGTAGCACGGGATCAGGTGGATTGGCTTGAAACACAGGGCAACTATCTCGCTCTGCACATAGGTGACGCCACGTATCTGGTCCGTCAAACCATCAGGGCATTCGACACGCAACGGGATCCACAGCAGTTCGCCCGCGTCCATCGCCGGGTCATGGTTTCCCTGCACAGCATTCAGGACCTGGAGCCACTCACGAATGGCGATGCGGGACTACGCCTTCGCACGGGGCAGGTCGTACGCGTCAGTCGGAGCTATCGAAAACAGCTTGCGGAGAACTGCTCGGACGCCTGATGCGGACGTCGCGCGGCTAACAGGCGCCTGTTGCGCGTCAGCAATGGTTGGTCCTAAACCAGATCGCTACCACTCAGCACGTCAATCGGCACCGTCCGTCCGACGCGCGTGATCAAGAGGTGCTTGGGCAGTCGTGAGTTGATCGCTCTGGTGCACGCCTCGAAGTTCTCGATGGTCTCCGATACACGGATCCGCATTCCATGGCTGGCACAGAGGATGATCTGTCCACTGTCATTGCCCTGGCGATACGTGGCGCGAACAACCTCGGCGAATTCCATTCGCTTGAAGAAAAAGGCGCCCGTCCGTATGGAAGTGGCGTCAAGAATGACGCGAAAACGATAGAGATAGAGGCAGAACGAGGTGGCGGCGAGGAAGTAGGCCGCAACGACCACTTTACCGGCGAGCGGATTGGTGAGGCCGGGCTGTGCTGCCATCAGGAAGCCCAGCGCGTAGAGGCCAATGAGGCTGAAAAGCGATGTGCCTCTGGGCCACCGGTATGTCGAATACTCGCCCATCATCAAACCCATATGTGGCGCCGTGATCATGACCTCGAAGCGTCATCATTCACGGCATCGTTTGCCGAGTTCCAAAACGGGTGCGCCGTGCCCAATGCCGTGGGATACCCCTATAGGCACCTTCTGCGCCTGCATTTCAGATCTCTGAGGGGCGAGTATTTGCCCGCCATGGCCGTTTGGGAAATAACAAAATGGCAGGGGGACGTAACGCGAATGCATAAGTGGGTATTCGGGCGATTTGGCTGGCGAGCGATCGACCTGCGAACACCGTATGGACTCGTCAGGCGCACGTTGACCATCTTGTCCAAGGCCCCGTCATATCGCGTCGCCACTTTTGAGGAGAGCGAGACCACACTTCACACGTGGTTCCCATTGCCACGGAATCCTCCGCCAGATGCTTGAGGTAACCCGCATCTATCGGCAGCCGGTGGCACCTCCCATCGACATCTTCTTGCTTGGGCTGCGAAGCGCTAGGGCTTGAGGGAAGGCCAGGGTCCGCTTTCGCCGCATGGCGGACCGAATACCTGTGCCAGGGTTCAACGCTGTCTCAATCGTTGAAGGAAGGGGACGTGGCGGCACTGTCGACGCAGCATCGGTTAGTGTCTGCCCCATACCCAGACTTCCCCGTTCTCGTCCAGGGCGGCACTGCTGTTGTAACCCGCGGCGATGGCCGTGATCTTGCCGATGCCAGGCACTTTGGCGACATAAGGTGAGAAGGGTGAGGTGCGAGTAAGGTCGATTTCTGAACCGCACGAGTAGGAGCCATGTGCAGGGCGTTGCTGTCCTAATTCGCCGTCGCCATTTTCACCCCAAGCCCAGACATCACCCTCGGTGTCCAGCGCCAGTGCGTGGCGCTTCCCTGCCGCGATCGCGGTGATGTGCGCCAGGCCGGCGATACGTACCGGGGATGCCTGGTACATCCGTGCGTCGATCTTGTGCGGATCTTCACCTACTGGCTCTAAGCCTAGCTGGCCACAGCTGTTGTAGCCCCAGCCCCAGACATGGCCGTCTCTATCCAGGGCCAGGTCGAACGCGTGAAACGTCGATATCGCACGAATGGGAGGAAGTCCTTGCACTTCTCTCGGGTCAGGATTCGGATCGGAAGAAAGGAATGGGTAGTACTGATTGACGCGACCATTGCAGTAGCCGAAGTTGGCTACCGGCTGAGTACCGCCTACCGATTCAAAGAAAGGGTCCGACATATTGCCCCACGCAAAGACGGTGCCGTCCCGGGTCAATACCAGGCTATTGCGCATGCCGGCTCCAACGGCCACCGCGTTGTGAAGCCCGTCGACGGGTTCGGTGGTCCATTCGTGCAGCGGTTTGACGTCGCGACCGAGTTGGCCGCAGTCGTTCTTGCCCCACGACCACACAGTTCCATCCTTGCGCAGGAGCAGTTCGTTCCAGCGGCCCGATGCTTCCTGCGTGATCTGGTTATCGCCAAGGTAGTGGCATTGGGTTCCCCCGCCCGCGCAGGGTGGCTCTTTCAGTTTGTCGGTGGGTATGGCCCGCGCCCGGCCGGTATCCGTCACTCCAACAGCGCCAGACAAGCTGCTCGCCACGGAGAGGAGTTTCCCAGCGTCCGGCTCTTCCGCCGATTGCTTGGTGGGGAACACCTTGAATGGCTCGGCTTTCGTGCAGCTCGTGGCGCCCTGGTAATACACCCAGGCGGCGCCATCACGATCGACCGCCATCAGAACGCTTTTATGAACGAAGGCGACTGACACGATATTTTTCAGGCCCGGCACTTTCTGAGGGGGTGGTGGCAGCCAATGCGGGCAAAAATCCCGAACTGTCGCCCCGTGTTTTTGGGGCACGGTTTGCTTTGAGTGCAAGCCGCTATTGAGCGCGTAACCGAACAGACCTACAAGAATGATCGTTGCGATCAGGGCTTTGGGTGTCATTGGCCAGGGCGGAATAAGTTGGAATGAGGGGCCGAGCTCGTGCCATGTTTGTTCGCGTGCGGTTTCGCATTGCACATGGCGTCAGTCATTTTTGCAAACAGACGCTTTTCCTGTCTGGAAGAGGGCCGTGACCGGTAGCCGATGACACTGGGCCGGAGGATGTCGAGGTGGGGGCGAAGGTTGCGGCCGAAGGGCTTGAAGTCGAGTAAGGTCCGCTTTCGCCTCATAGCGGATATTTAAGCTAGTGTGCACATCCTGGCCGGATGGATACGCGGCCAACTCGCCAGCAAGGAGGAGCTGATGGCACCGAGAGTGGCAGTTCTGGTCATTTCACTGCTGTCGCTATGGGCAGTGGCTGAACCTGCCCTGGCGAAGAAGTCGGATCGGGAGCAGCCGATCAGCACGGTAGCCAAGGTGACGAACGCCTACGCCAGCCCCAACTCCGTGACCACCCTGTCCGGCAACGTGAAGGTTGTACAAGGCAGCCTTGTCGTGACAGGCGATGTCGTCCAACTCTACTTCGACGCATCCCAGCATGTATCACGTGCGGTGGCTACTGGCCGCCCTGCGCACATACACAACAGCTCGACGAGCAGAACAGGCTCATCCAAGCCGACGCCGAAACCCTGGACTACGACAACGTGCATCGTATTGCCGTGCTGACCCAGGGCGCCGTAGTAAAAATGGAAGGCCAGGGCGACGTGCACGGCGACAAGCTGACATACAACTTCGATAGCACCGAACTGATCGGGGAAAGCACCGGTGATGGCCTTGTCCATGGAACGATGCTCCCCAGGCACAGGGCGGAGCCGGATGGCGGAGCAAGCCATCCGCCCTGAAGATGGCCTGCCTGCGGATGGGCGGCGAGACTGATCCACCCACCCTTCGGTCAGGTCTTGTCGGCTTTCGATCCAAGGCAGGCATCGCAAGCTCTTGATGAATCCCCATCGGGGGCTGGTCATGAGGCAAGCGGCTGGTCAACATATTCGAGCTGAGAGCGCGGTCGATGATCAGTATCAGGGAGGCTGTGATCGTTGCCATGGATGACAAGAGTTATTTGGTCCGGGACGCTTGGCAGGCGATCAAGGCCGACCAGCGCATAAGGTAGTTGCCCCGCCCCCTGAGATGATGGTGGTGCACTGCAAGTGATGACGCCCAGAGTCAGGTTCGTTTCAAATCCAAGGAAAAGGAAACCTATGCCGTACGCGCTCACGTTTCTGCTTGATGCCAAGGATCTTCCCTCGTCTCCTCTCGATGCGGATAGCGAGACGTTCCGGGAATTCTGCAGCCAGCACGCACCTGATGATGACTATGTGGCGTACCGATACTTTGATCCCCTCGTCATGCTGAGACGATTGTCGGTGAAGCTTGGCCTGGTTGGCATCGACTACTTCCATCAGTTGTATGCCGTACTTGATGCGGATGCCATGGAAAAGGCCATCCACGATCTGGAGGCGGTGCAACGGTTTTTCCGAGAGGAGCCCGCGGAGGCTGCAGCTTTCTTGCGAGGGAGTCTTTTCAGCAGGCAGATTGTCGAGGCAATGGGCCAATCCCCACGGGATCTGGAAGAGGCCGACCCCGACAACCTGAACTTCTACCAGATGCTTCGCGGGGTGCAGACCAATCTCTATCAGATGCGCAATGCATTGGCTCTTGGCCGACATTTTGTATACGTGCTTGGCGATTCAAACCAGCATGTCACCGCGTCGATCCAGGCCGAGGGTCCGTTCGATCCTCCCTATTCGAAGGAGTATCTGCTTGAGATCGAGCGCACCCTGGAGCGGGGCGTGGATGATCCATCGCTGCCTTTCGTACCGCCAGCGCGCGATTCAAAAACCGAGTCAGACGCCGCCAAGTGGCTTCGCCAGATGGTCACGCTGATTCCCCACATGACGACGGAGATGCGCGACCCTTACGAACGGGTTGCCCGCGCCTGGTATATCAAGGGAGAGATGCGCAAAGCGGCCATTGTTTCACTCTATAGCCCGAATCTTGCGCCAGAGTTCCTTGACGCATTCGCCTTGCCATCGATGGATCTGTTGATGCAAGAGAGTGGCTTCAACGAGATCGATGACGCAGCCGCTGATGCCCTTGTGAAGAAACTTTCCACGGTTACCGCCGACGAGAGCCGAACTTTCCCGAGCTCAATCGGTGAGTGGATTGGACTGCGTTATTGCACCGGTAAGGAATGGCGCACATGGAATGGCACGGAATGGGTGCCGGCTTCCGATGCTTAAGAGGGGATGTCGGACGGAGTGTTCGAGGGCGCCATCCGTACCGGTCCAGAGGGTGAGATATCGCGCTACGTGCCTCAAGCTGACCGATTCCTCATCAAGACAGACGGCATGTCCTTGTGAAGGCTGGGTGCGTCTGCCACATCTGTCTGGAAATCCCGAATGCGGCGGCACGGATATCGAGCCATGAATCTTCCCTCTGATGCTGATGGCGATATTCCGGACGGCTTCAGCGAAGAAGTTGTTGTGGAGCAATCCGTTTCCGTGGTTTGGAGGCATCTCGTTAGCCACGACAGCATGCGCCATTGGCTGGGTGGCGATGACTATTCGGTCGAGGTGGACACGACCTGGGCCTTGGGAAGCGCGATCGTCATTCGAGGGGTGCATCATCTCCCATTCGAGAACAGGGGCGTGATCCTCGCATTCTGTCCGTGCAGGGAACTTGGCTTCACGCATCTGAGCTCGTTGTCTCGTCTCCCGGATCAGCCGGCCAGCTATACGAAGCTCAGCTTCGTACTCGAAGCTGCCGGGAACCGAACGGTTCTGAGATTCGAGGCCTCTGGATTTCCCACGATGGCCATCTATAGACATCTGCACTTCTACTGGATGGGAACGCTCGACGCCTTCAAGCGATATGTGGAGTCGGGATGATCCTCTTGCATGGATCAACTCCGCTCTCGGCGAAGGGATATGTGCGAAGCATGGCGGGGCGCCACGTCGACCATCACGCACCAGGCGACTGACACAACCTCGTATTGGCGAGCGTATCGCCCCAAAAAAGAGCGGAGCGCATAGCGCGCTCCGCTCCTTGCCTGCGACTTGCGATCACTTCTTGCCGTGGGATGCCTGCTCGATGAGCTTGGCGACGGTTTCCGGCTTCGAGACATAGATGGCATGGCTGCCGGGAACCTCGACGACGGTCGAGCCGGCGCGCTTGGCCATCATCTGCTGCGCCTGCGGAGGGATCATGTGGTCATCCATGGTGACCAGATACCAGCTCGGCTTCGACTTCCACGCGGGCACGGTCACCTGTCCGCCCAGCGCCTGGACACCCCAGGGGACTTGCGAATCCGCCATGAAGCTGGCTTCGGCGGCGGGGACGTCGCCGGCGAACGCGGCGGCGAACTTCGCGCGATCCAGGAACAGGAAGCCATCTTGCGGCGGCAGGATCGGCGGCTGCGACGCGCCCGGGGGCGGGTTGGCGATCAAGCTCTGGACCGACTCTCCCGTATCGGGGGCGAAGGCGGCGATGTACACCAGGCGCTGCACCTTGGGGTCGTTGCCGGCTTCGGAGACCACCACGCCGCCGTACGAGTGGCCGACCAGGACGACGGGGCCGTCCTGCTGGGCAATGGCGCGCTTGGTGAAGGCGACGTCATCGGCAAGCGAGGTCGTGGGGTTCTGGACGATAGTGACGTTGTATCCGTCCTTCTTGAGGATGTCGTAGACCTTCTGCCAGCCGGAGCCGTCGACGAACCCGCCGTGCACGAGCACGACATTCTTGATGGATTCCTGCGGCTTGGGGGCGACGGCACCGGCGGCGTTCGCCGTGGATGCAAGGGCCATGGCGGTCAGGGCGGCAAGGCCAAAAGCTTTGATGTTCATCAGATTCTCCAGAGGTTGTTTGACGAAACGAAGCGGGGACATACATCGCGGGGGGAGGACGGATCGTGCGGTCGACCTTGAGGCGAAGCTTGCGCGCCGGGATTTGCGCGCACCATCGGTTGAATGACCGAGGCCTTGGCGAGGCCGCTGCCGCTATGCTCCCCATCCATGAACATGTCCCGATCTGACGCAGAGGTTTCGGCCGTTGCCCTGCTTGACGTGATCCGATCGATCGCGTTCGTGGGCGATCTCGCCATGGGGCAGCCCATCGACCATTCCCCGCGGGTGGCCTGGTTGGCCGGGCGACTGGCCAGGGCGGCGGGCGCCGACGAGGTGGCCTGTACGGAGGCCACAACCGTCGCGTTGTTGCGTTGGTCCGGCTGCACCGCCAATGCGCCCGAGTTCGCCCGCCTGGTCGGTGACGACGTGAGCGGGCGAAAGGCGCTGCTCGCCATCCAGTCATCCAGTGGCGGCTTCCGCGCTGGCACCAAAGGCAATGGCTCTGCGTTTCACTCGTTATCGCGCATTCACTGCGAAGTCTCCGGGGATATCGCCAAGGAGCTGGGTTTGAGCGAAGCAGTGCAGTTTGCGCTGCGTCATTTGTTTGAAAGCCACAACGGCGCGGGTGCTCCGGATGGCCTGCAGGGCGAACAGATTCCGTCCTCTGTCTACATGGCTTCGCTTGCTGGCGACCTCGACATCTTTCATCGCCTCTATGGCCTCGAGCAGGCATGCGAACTCATGGGGCAGCGCGCCGACGTGTTGTATCCCGTCGGCCTCGCATCGCTGATCATCGAGAACGCTTCGCGCTGGCTGGCCGAGCTGGAAAACGACCCGACGTTGTCCGGCGCGTGTTCGCTCGACGCGATGTTCGCCGGTCGTACAACGTCGTTGGAAATACTGGCCGACATCATCGACCTGAAACTGCCG
>Ga0055538_1000275_pt1 | contig 26490 bp, 37 predicted proteins | sample AraplaCvi_mLB_r2_2_FD_55038 | JGI IMG/M metagenome (GOLD analysis project Ga0055538, IMG submission 55038) | Arabidopsis root microbial communities from North Carolina, USA - plate scrape CL_Cvi_mLB_r2 | ecosystem: Host-associated > Plants > Roots > Endosphere | place: USA: North Carolina | reverse complement strand
TGATTAGGAGGAATAAAGATGAGGAGGCAAACTTCTGAAATTAGAAAAGTAAAGAAGGTGAGGAAAATGGAAAACAAAACCGTTATTAAGAGCGGTATTAGTTTTGGCTCCGTGTTGGCCATTACTATTTCCTGGAGTGTAAATCATTCCATTATCTGGGCAATCATCCATGGTTGTTTAAGTTGGTTGTATGTTATTTATTACGCACTAATAAGATAAATATTGTTTTAATGTGAAATCCAATGATAAAAGCGGGATGAATGTGGACCTGACACCTGTGCAATTGTTTAACGATACATTGAATTGTATACATACAATAGAGAATGTGTGCTTTGTTCATAACCTTTGAGCATTTAGCATAAATAACTAAGTGCTCGTTTTTCGATGAAAAGCTCATATTAAGAAAGATTACTAACATCTTTCCATGTATCGTAGAAGAAAGGTTGATAGGATGACACATCAAGTGACCGCCACAAGCAATATTGATTTTAATGCTACAGGCGTTGATGAAATATTACAAAATGTAGCTTTTATATTATCAACTTTCGTAATATCTTGCCCTTTTTACAGAGATTTAGACACGCTTCCACCTTTCCAGCTTGTCAAAAGACGCAACACCGCTCGTCTTTTGGAAAGCATTCAACGTTTCGTGCCACGAGCTATAGTAATAGATGTTGATTATGTTGGGGATGCATATGTAGGAAAATTAGAACCTGTTGTGAAAGTAATCGTAAACGAATAAACGACTAAGGTGAATGTTGTCTCTTTGCCAGGCCATCTAAATGTTAGCCTGGCAAATAGTATAAGGATTATAAAACAAATATTTCATATTATTTAATATGATCAACGTATTCTATTAAAAAAGATGAAATGGAGAGAACATATGAGAGGATTAATAAAAGGCCTTTTTATTTTATTTTCCTTGATGTTAGTAACTGCAGCATTGCTAAAATATAATCAACCTTCATATGAAAAACCCATTCAAAAAAATCCCGATACAAATTATAGTGAAGAAATTGGTGAAAAATTACAAAGTACGAATTTTACACAAAAAATTATAGTAGCGTTACGAGCAGCAGGTTATTTTCCAGATAGTACAATCGGCTACTTAATTGAATCTCCGAGCAATCAACTAATAACGATACAATTACATAATTTAGATAAACTCGAAAAGAGTACAGAAAGCGAAATCCAAACTATTGTCAATAGTATCGCGGAAACTAATGATCTTCAGCTTTTTATCGTTAATATCAGACTTACTGATGTTCATTAACAATGCTTTAAATCGTTACAGAACATTTGTGTGCTATAATCAAGAAAAGAGGTGATCATAGTGAGAATTTTAGTTTTAGGTGCCACTGGACGCGTTGGTAGCCATATCGTTTCCCTAGCGTTACGAGATAAACATAGCGTTACGGCTTTAGTTCGTCACCCAAATAAGCTAAAAATAAATGATGAAAATTTACATATTGTACAAGGAAATGTTTTAGAAAAACAAGATATAGCAAAGGTCATGGCGAATGTTGACATTGTAATTAGTGCATTAAACACTGATGGCACAAATACATTAACTGAAAGTATGCCGCTCATTCTTGATGCAATGGAAAAAGAGCATGTGAAAAGAATGATAACTGTCGGAACAGCTAGTATTCTACAAAGTCGATTGACACCAAGTATTTTACGTTATCAATCAAGCGAATCAAAAAGAAAAACAACCTTTGCGGCAGAGGAGCATCATAAAGTTTATCATTTATTGAAAAACTCTAATACTGATTGGACAATTGTTTGTCCGACATACTTACCGGATGGTGAATATACGGGCACTTATCGTATCGAACGAGACTTTTTACCGGAAGGTGGGGTAGAGATATCTGTAGCAGATACCGCAGAGTTTGCCTATCTACAAATTCACAGTAAAGAATATGTGAAATGGCGTGTAGGTATTGCGTATTAGATTTTCAAACAAATACTGAAAAAAACATGTTTTAAAGGTTGATAGAACTTTGTTCAGCTTTATGGAGCGTTAATCGAAAAGGGTTAACGCTCTTTTTGTTGGTCAGGAAATTTAAAAAATGTGGATGTGTGTAATGTGAGGAATAAGTAAAATTCAATTGGATTTTCGAATAAGAAGGATTATCAGAGGATTTCTGGAATAAATAAACTGGGGTGCTAAATTTAGATTAAGGTCCTAAATTTTAGAAATATTAAAGTAAGGAGTGAACAATATTTCTAATCGCAAAATAAGTTTTCTTTTTATCGTGACTTTCTTTTTTGTATTCCTCTATTACGGTGTCATTTTGTTTTTGTATCTTCAAGATATAATAGGCGGAATTTCTTTTGTTGTTTTACTATTGATTAATTTTATCCTCTTATTAATGGCTAGGATCTTACTGAGAAACAAACTATATAAAAGAAGAATCACGTGCGCTACTTGCATAATGTTCTTGCTATTTTGTTTCGAATTCCCCCTTATATTTTATGAAGGAACTTCTCATGTCGCATACATATACACAGAGCCATTACATGCCAAAGGTAGTGAAATCTATTTAATCGGCGTAAATAGAGTAGATTTTCAATTTATGGCGAGTATTCAATCTGTTGAAGATCTTTTAAAAAACCAGCAAGTTCCTTTTGTAAATGTGGATGAAATTACGAATTTAGTTCTTTATAAGAGCAAAAACCAGCAAATTTTAAGGTGGCTTCATCTTCAGAAGAATGAATTAGAGCAAATGAAAGACAACGTTAATCATTATCTAGGTAAAGAAGATGTACGTATTAATGAATTTTTTAATCAAGATAATATTGGTGGAAACAGTGCTGGGTTAGGCCTAGCACTAACTGGGCTCATTATACGAGGCGATTTACAAAACAACGTAGCCATTGCAGTGACTGGAGCAATAAGCGAAACGGGTGACGTCCTACCGATAGGGATGCTAAAAGAAAAAATGCTAATTGCAGAGAAATACGGTTTACCTTTTATGATTATTCCTACAAAAAATGCAGAAGAAGCCGCACAGATTCAAATGGATCAAAATATCAACATGAAAATTTTGAATGTGTCTCATATTGATGAAGCTATTCAACTAATAAATGAGATGAACGATAAAAAAAGTATATACTTGAGTAGGGGAAACGCGTTTAGAACCGTCTTTTTCTTTTCTTCTAAAGACAAAAAGGTCATCTTCAGAAAGATGACCTCAAAAAAATCGTTACCAATAAATGGTCAAATCATCCATTTTTCTTAGTCATTTTGGTTAACTGCTGATAAATAATCCTGATAGTTAACGTTTCGCCATAATGTAATAACATCCAATTCTTCAAGTTCTTGAAGGCAGCTTTGTATGAATTCATATGCGATAAAATAAGCTAAGCGATGGATACCAAATCGTTTACCTCCATTTATAGAGAACCATTCAAGATAAACTGCTCTTGCATTTAGCGAAGTTAAATCGCTTAAAAACGCTTCAATAATAATATGTTTATTATTTGTAGCAAATGTTATCCACTCTATGTCTTCTTGAAACGCAAAGTATTCATCTTTCCTTGCACGTACCGCTTTTGTAGAAAAATATGTTGCAATACCTTCCTGCAAAAGCCAAGTGAATGGGCTCTCCCAGTCTACCATTGTCCAATCAACACCATTTTTATCGGATAGTAAATGGTGTAAAGCGTGCCCAAACTCATGAGCAATAATAATTTGTAAATGGTGATCTTGAGTGGAAAGTTTCTCTAAACAAAATGCAATTTCCGGTATGATTTGTCGGTAAGTAAAAGCATTACTTCCGTATAAACCTATAATCAGATGTACATCTTTTGTAAAGGTGATATCGTACATCTTCTCATAGTCCCTTGCGATATCACTAATAAGCTTAGGCATTTTATCTTTTATTTCAATGAACGTTGAAATCTTTTCCTGATGCTTTGGAATAGCCATTTTCATTTTTTTATCTACATTATGGCAATGATATCGAAAGTATTCTTCAAAATGGCTCGCATGCTTTTCATAATATTTTTTTAAATACTCAATGGTAGGCAGATAATTATCGGTGAAATCTGTCACTGTATCATGAATGAACATGTTCGTCTCCTTTCAAAAAAAATCAGCCCTCAGATAGAATTAAATATCGTTTAACCACATTGTTAAATTTTACGATGAAAATATCATCACGTTCTTTTACAGAATAAATTTTTGCACCAATTGGTAAAAGGTTAGCTGTACCATTTTTAAAATCTTCAGCTTTAGTTGCGTTAAATTCGATCTCACCAATATATTTGTTTTCATTGAGTTCCAGTTTATCAATCCATGCTATATTGGTTTGTAAAATGTTCCCTTCCCACTGTTAAATATCTGCATGGTTGTCCAATCTTAAAACTTCTGCTGCATCAGGTTTTTTAGATTCTGTTACTGTTTCATTACAACCAACTAAAAAAAGAATAAACAATACTAAAAATAAACAAGATTTTTTCTTCAATATACCACCTTTTCACATATGACATGCTACTAAACCAATTTCCCTTCTAGTTTAATGGAAAAACTAGAAGAGGTAAATATTACAAACTGCTTATAGATAAAGTAATGGGAAAATGAATAAAGGTGATTGACAAAATGTATACATTTGTATACAATCAAAACAGAATTAAGTGTATACAAATGTATACAATAAAAGGGGTTTAAAAATGAGAAGTGAAAAAATGAAGGAATTTAGGGAAGAGGGACATCATCGTGGGCGACGTCACAGAGGAAGAGATGGCTCTCAGCAACGCGGACCTAAAACTTTTCGACGTGGAAGAGCCATTGCTTTTTTAGAGATGATGAATTTAAAGCGTACAACGATTAAGCAACAATTAGAGCAACCAGAGTTTCAATCTATTCAGCCAATATTAGTGGGTGAATTAAAAGCCATTGATATGGTCATCAATGAGTTCATTCAATTATTTGAAATACATGAAAGTGAAACGATGGCTCCATCTGACAGTGAAGAAGATAATGAAAAATTTTTAAAAAATGATGAAGAAGGGAATAACCTGAATGAAAATAATTAATCAGTACATTGATGCCGTGTTTTATAACGAAGACGCTATTTTAGAAGAGGTCATTACATCTATTGAAGAAAATGGAATGCCCGCCATTTCTGTTTCTCCTTCCTCTGGAAAATTTTTAACAATGCTTGTCTCAATAACAGGAGCTAAAAACATTCTTGAAGTAGGGGCTCTCGGTGGATATAGTGGTATTTGTCTAGCAAGAGGATTCGGCAGTGATGGCAAATTAACTTCTCTAGAATTAGAGGAAAAATATGCACAGTTAGCAAATGGTAATTTATCGAAGGCAGGTTTTGGTGAACAGGTAACTTATATAACAGGTCCTGCATTGGAAAGTCTTGAAAAACTGGTACAAAGAAATGAGCGATTCGACTTTTTCTTTATCGATGCTGATAAGGATAATTATGAAAACTATTTAAATTACTGTGTACAGCTAGCAAATCCCGATGCGATTATTGTTACTGACAATGTACTTGCTGCAGGAAGTGTGGCAAACCCAAATACCCAACCAAAACGCTATACGGAAATAATGAAGAAATTCAATGTAGCAGTAGCGAACCATCCCCAATTAGAATCGATTATTATTCCAATTGGTGATGGCATGACACTTTCTAAAGTGAAGAAGTAAGCATTAATTTGTTACGAAGGCACTGACAGTTTGCATGTTAGTGCTTTTTTGCCAGCCTACAAGTATAAACCAATTAAATATCCACCCGGTAGCCCCCTAAGATTCCTCTATAATTATGACAATTCCAGCTTTTACAGATGATCATTATTTTAAAATGATGCCATTCAAACGACAATAATTCCACAAAACAATTGAACAAATGATTAACCTAGCATTAGTCCAACGGAAAGTTTCTACGTCAAAAAAACGTTTTGCTTAAAATAACCTTAAAAATATAAATAATGTTAATGATTAATTGAATTTTATTTAATTATTGTTTAACATTGTTAAAAAGGAGGGGTGATATGAACCGTGATGAAGTACCATCTTGGATTTTATCTTTAGATAAAGAATCTGTTGAATTTATAAGAAAATTTATAATAAATTCTGGGTCTTTAAAGAATATATCTAAAATTTATGGTGTCTCATATCCGACTGTAAGGATTAAATTGGATACTTTAATTAAAAAAATTGAACTGAATAGCAATACTGAAGACCTGGAGTTTGTAAATATGATTAAAAATTTGGTTATTGATGAACGGTTGAGTTTAGAGACGGCAAAAATGATTATTGATAAATATAAAAGCGAAAGGAATGATGATTAATGGATCCAAATTATAAATGGTTGATAGCCATTTTAATAGCCATTGTAATAATAGGCGTTCAATCATTTTTATCTAGAAGAGCCAACGTTTACTTTGGAGCAATTGTACCTATTCTGTATTTAGTTTTTATTTTTGGATGGTGGACAACTAGAACGGGAAATGTCAATACATCTTCACTCATTAAAGTTGCAGTTGCTGGTACGGTGTTTTTATTAGGAACTTGGGTTAAAGGAAGGGAATCTTTAAAAAATAAAAGAAAGAAAGAATTGGAAAAAATGAAGTTACATGATATTCATTAATAAATAGAAAGTTTAGGGGATATTTTGATTAAACTTTTTTAAAGGTATGCTTTTAATTGAAACAAATGGATAGACAAGGAAATACAGATAACTATGATAGTTTAGGTCTTTCGAATTCCAGTATCTAAATTATCTTAAGCACAAATTCAAAATGGCATTATTATTAAAAAAATTTAGGGAACCATTTAGGTATCCCTAATTTTTTTAAATCTAAATTTACCATAGCCTATGAATAAAGTAGCAGGATTGCCTTTGCTAATTACGTTAATACTAGATGAAGTATTGGATAAGGACGACCTAAGCTATCTGTTGGATCTTCACTAACAATAGTAAAACCATTTTTCAAATAAAACATCTTTGCGTTTTCATTTTCTTTGTTGACATCAACAGACCTTATATTAAACTCTCTAATAAGTTGTTGTATTAATTGTTTGCCATAACCTTTTCCAATCTCAGCAGGTTCTAAAAATAGCATTTCTAAGTGCTGGTTATTGGTTCCTGAAAAACCTATCAATTCATTGTCCACATACCAAAGTCTCACATCAAGATGTGGGAAATACATAGGAATTTCCTGTTTAATGTCTTCCTTATCTTTTAAACTTAAAAAATCGTGGGTTTTAGTAACGGATCGATCCCAAAGATTTATAATAGTTTCATAGTCATTAGTTGTTGCTTGTCTGTTTTTCATAATGTTCGCTCCTTTTTATCTTCATTATCACGCTCCTTTCTATTTTTATTGGAAGATTTTAATGATGTAGCACCAATCATAATAAATTTTCATTTTCTTTGATCCTCTCGATTTAGGTTAAAGCTATTTTTGCCTGTTACACAGTTTCATTTTTTATCACAAAATCCTAGCATTAACTAATTTTAGTTCCGTTTGGTACAGGCTGATCAGGAGTTAATAAAATCACATCTCCTTCTACAGGAACGCCGCCAATTACTAAAACTTCAGATTTAAAGCCTGCCACACGACGGGGAGGGAAATTAACGATCGCTACTACTTGCGTATTCATAATTCCTTCTGGCGTATAGCGTTTTGTAATTTGAGCAGAGGATTGCTTAATGCCAAGATCTTCTCCAAAATCAATTTTCATTTTAATAGCAGGAACCCTTGCTTTTGTAAGTTCTTCGGCTTGGATAATAGTACCGATTCTAATATCAAGATTCATAAAATCTTCTATTGTTGCCATGGAAATTACTCCTTACTTTTCAATTTGTATAAAGTCATGTAAATTCATTACGATCAAAGTATTTATTTTTTCTATAGTAGTTGGATAAATGTTCTCGAATATTGCATATAGCGTTTCAAAAGAGGCATGAAGCTCTTTATTATCATTTAATTCATCGCGAGTGATTGTAAAATTCTCTAATGTAGTAGGATGATTATGTTGTTTTAGTTCCTGTTCAATTTTCTCCAGGAGTAAAAGAAAAGGTTCATCATTAAAATATTTAAAACAGGCTTTGATCGCTGCCCAATTTTTAGGCTGTGCCATGAAATAAGCACTCCACCAATAAAATTCGATAAGAGATTTACTAATATGGTTATAATAAACATAAAACATAAATAATGCTCGTTGGCCTTCCGTAAGTTCCTCATAAAAACGTTCTTTTACACCGATATTAGTTTCTTTGGACATCCTTACCTTATAAATCTGAATGAGCGGTTCAAAACACCTTTGACTTAGGTTGGAGCTGTTTAACTCGAATTCCTCTTCCTTTACCTTTATTATCAAAATAATTACACTCCTTCCAAATAATATAACATTTTTAAGAATAGAATGTGTAGCGTTATTGACATTCAATTTGGATTGTTATTGGTTTTATATACAATTAAAAGAACAAAAATAAAAGCATTTTTTAGTTTAAACCTCAAATAATAATGATTAGAAATATTATTTGCAGGAGGTGAAAATTTGAGGAAATACTATCTGCTGATTGCATTATGCTTTTTCGGGTTATTTTTATTTTTTGTAAATGAAAAATCTTTTGCAGACAAGGGAAGGAAGTATTACGAAGAGGCAGGACAAATTTTGTGGGATATTAATACGGATGAAAAAGTGATCGCCTTAACCTTTGATGATGGTCCTCATAAAAAATACACACCTGACATTTTAGATATATTAGACAAGTACAATGCAAAGGCTACATTCTTTATTGTGGGTGAAAATGCAGAAAAAAATCCAGAGCTCGCTTTACGTATACATGAAGAAGGTCACGAACTAGCCATTCACACATATACGCATCCTTTTAGAACGAATGTTTCCAATTTGATGAAAGAAATAAAACAAACACATGCAACAATTTATGGTATTACAGGTTATGTCCCTGTTTTATTTAGACCCGTTGAAGGCCAATATACGGATTCCATGATTGATGCAATATCAAAAGAAGGGTATAAAGTTGTCATGTGGTCATGGCATTTAGATACATTTGATTGGAAAAGTCCTGGAGAAAAGAAAATTGTCAATACTGTTTTAAAAGGTGCTAAGCCTGGAAGTGTCGTGTTATTTCATGATGGCGGTGGAAATCGTGAGCAGACTGTGAAAGCATTAGAAAAAATCTTACCAGAGCTTGATGAGCAGGGATATAAATTTGTAACGATATCTGAACTACTCGAGATTCAAAAATTAAGTAATAAGGATGGAAAATAAATAAAGGCAGGGCTCATTTTTTTATGTAATTTGGGTCTTGCTTTTTTGTATTTAAACTCAATTATGAATGATTACATTAAAACGATGGGACAAATGATCGGGCATAAAACTCTATTGACTATTGGCTGTGGAGCAATAATTGAAGATGATAGGGGGCGTATTCTTTTACAAAAAAGGGCTGACGGTGATGTTTGGGGAATCCCAGGAGGTATCTTGGAAATCGCAGAAACCTTTGAGGACACTGTTAAAAGGGAGGTTTGAAGAAACTAATCTTATTCTGAACAATATTACATTGTTTGGCTTATATTCTGGTAAAAATGGTTTTGCAGAGTATTCAAATGGCGATAAAGTTTATAGTGTTCAACTAATTTTTTATTCATGCGATTATAAAGGTACTTTACAAATCAATGATGAAAGTAGCGAACTGTACTTTTTATCGAAAGATGAAATACCTTTAAATCTTAATCCTCACCAATCCTCATGATTGGAGAAANAGTATACCTACACCAGTAATAAAATGAAAAAGTTCTTATGCTAATGAGTGCGTTTCCTCTAGAAGTTTTATATAATCAGAAAATACAGTATATTCAAAAAGAGGGGTAGAAAAATGAAACAAATTATTGCATTAGGAGGGGGAGGCTTTTCTATGGAGCCTCATAATCCATTATTAGATACATATATTTTACAGCAATCTAACAAAGTCAATCCTAAGCTTTGCTTTGTTCCTACTGCAAGCGGAGACTCAGAAAATTATATTGCAAGATTTTATTCTTTTTTTAACGCACAACAATGTATGCCGTCCCACTTATCACTTTTTTCACCGCCAACTCGAGATTTAGAAAGTTTTATTATGGAAAAAGATATTATTTATGTTGGGGGAGGTAATACTAAAAACCTTTTAGCTTTATGGAAAGAGTGGTCTTTAGATAGTCTTTTAAAGGCAGCCTGGCATGAGGGCATCCTTTTAACAGGCATTAGTGCTGGTTCAATTTGTTGGTTCGAGGAAGGAATAACAGATTCATTTGGAGGAGAGTTAGAGCTGATAACATGTTTAGGAATTATTCCAGGAAGTAATTGCCCTCATTATGATGGTGAAGTCAATCGAAGACCAGCTTATCATAATTTGATTAAAGCTCGTAAACTATCGTCTGGAATTGCCGCTGATGATGGAGTTGCCGTTCATTTTATCGATCAAGAAATCCATAAAATCGTTAGTTCAAACCCTAATGGTAAAGCATATAGGGTATCCTTGGATAAAGATATCTATGAGCAAAAATTAGCTGTTGAATATTTAGGAAGTATATAACAACTTCAAAAAAGTTAAAAGCCTTATTTTCATTTTAGAAGAAAAACCATCCATACCTATTCTTAGTGTGTATTATAAAAAAAGAAGAAATGATTACAAAAAAATAAAACAGAAAATGATAATCGAACGTAAAATAAACGTAGGGGGGATATGGGGTGAAATATGTATTAATTGGTGTTTTCTTATCACTTTGCGGTGTTTTGATATCGATGATGTTATGGGGAATGGAAAAGATTTATTTAGTTTCAGGCGCGGTTGGCTGTATCTTCATTGTCATTTCAATGATTTTTTCAGGGTCTATGGTTAGTGGGGATCGGATGAGGGCAAATATTGCTACCGAAACAACAGAACATCGGGATGAACGCAATAAAATTACTTTAAATTCCTTATACATTGCTTTACCAAATATTATTGTAGCGGTTTTATTTTATTATTTAAGTAAATGATAAATAAAAGGTCACTCGGACAAAAGTGACCTTTTTGTTTTAACTGTAGTATGTTAGGCTGGGTAGTTATCCTTCTATTACCAAGTATTTGAAATTTAGCAATAGAGTTTATGGAAATGATTAATTGTGACAATGATAAATAGCAATAACTTTTTATGATTCATCTGATTTAGCAACGAAAGTATTGGAAAAATTAATAGACGAATGTTGCGCCAACAATAATTAAAAGAATGAATAGAACGACAATTAATGCGAATGCTGAACCATGTCCTCTGCCATGACCATAACCATAGTATCCGCAACAGCCACTGCTACCATAGCTACCGCCGCCGTAGCCACCGCCATAGCCACCGTAACAACAGTTATTTCCACCGTAATATCCCATGAAATATCCCTCCCTTCTACAATCTATAATATGTCTTGGTGTAAAAAGGAGGGGAGGTATTCATCTTGGTTTTACTCAGTTTGAATTAAAAATCCGAAAAATTAATGATGATGAATGACTGAATTCCAAAATGGGATAGCAATGAATAGTGTTCCTCAAAATTCTTAGGGGATAAAGCATGTAAGAAACATTTTTATAGAATAATAAATTTGAAACTATTACAAATGTTAATCGTATAAATAAGGAAGGCTCTTGGAGGTGATTTTACTATGTCGTTTATTGGATGGGCTATTCTAATTTTTTCGATTGTCTGCTATTTACCTTTCTTTATTTGGCTTTCTGCTAAGTATCTAAATAACGGTGATCAATCAAAAAGAAAAAATAATTATTGGTTATTGTTGATGTTAACTGGATTATTAAATTCTTTGAATACTTTCTTGTTTAAGATACAAGATACATATTTTTTAGCCGTAACAGTCATTTTCATTTTATTATTTAGCCTTTACATGTTTTCCGCTGTTCGTAGAGATAAAGGAAAAGAATCGTTTAGATAAAAGTGGTGGAATAACTAACGAAATGGTTTAGAATGCTACAATGTGTCTAAACATGTTCCCTTGAATATGGACCTTGTCTAAATATTCAAGGGAATATTTTTATAATTTCTATATGTTTTAAAGTGGATCATCACCAAAATGTGTGGTTGATTTCCGTTCCGACTGGGCGCTTTGTTGCTGTCGCTTCGCTTTCGCACAGTTAAAACATTTGTTGCTGACGCTTCGCTTTCGCACAGAGCAGAGCTTCCTAGGGGCGTCCGATGAGCCGCTGCGCTGCGCTGCAGGGTCTCATCTGTGACGCTGTGATCTGACCCCAAAATTTTAGTCCAATAGGTAATAGTAAAGTAATGATACCTACTATGTATGAGAAAACACCAAATAGCTTAGCTAGTTTATCTTTATTCCCAATAAAACAATCTTCTTGGTAACCCGCAATAAGCCACAGTTTCTTTTTAATATGGATCAGATAACCTATAAAAATAATAATTAAAGCAACAACAAAACAAGTAATATATCCAGCAATCATTTTTCGTCACCTTACTGATGTTTGTTCTAATAAATATACGAATATAATAAGAAAAAGGTTTTCCAATAATTTATTAGATAGCTATAGTCAATAACATATAAAATCTAAGATAACACATCAAATCATGCTTATATATTTAGTTAGTATAGTTATGAAAAAATTGGGGGCATTCACATAACAATAAACGATAAATAAATAAGGGTCACTCGAACCAAAGCGACCCTAAACCACAAACTAGGAGGTGCAAAGCTAAGTTAGCTTTACACTACTATTAATATGACTTAGTAGCTATGTTTGTATAGTGAAATGCCTGAGAATAAAATTAAAAAAATAATAATCTAACAGGTGAAGATTTAAAATGTTGTATCAATCACTTTTTCTACATGATTTAGAGGCTAAAAGTAATTAGTATAGCTGGTAAAATAAAATACTATTAAAAGTTGCCTATGTATGAAGCTATAGTCAAATGCAACTCATAAATAAGAAGGTTTATTACTTAACGCTGCTTGTAATAGTAAGTGTATTAACTCATGGTCATTAATTAAATAAGGTATTTCTTCCGGTTCAACCCAAATACGCGAAATTGTTTCATGTTCTCGAAGGAATGGTAGGCATTCTTGAATGTCCATACTATAAAACATTTGATATCCGATTAAAGGTATTTACTATTAGCATTGAATAAGGGGTTCTCTTCGTGACTGACTTCAATTGCTCCCAAATAATTGATCGACCCCTTAACATAACCTTCTTCAAATGCCTCTCTATGAAATGCTTCTTCAGGTGTTTCTCCTTTTTCAATATGTCCTCCGGGAAAGTTAAATCCTCTCCCGTCTACATGAACTAACAAAACATTCCCTTGATAAAAACAAACGCCATGTACACTTGTTACTTTGCTGACATCGTCAATTCTATGATTTTGAAACCATGTCAGTTTAAGTTGATGTCCGCTCCAGTTCACATAAATTTGGTTGTTCATATGGTACCTCCCTTATTACGTATTAAAATAATCAATATATTTCCATTTTAGTTAATTGCAAAGTCGAAGTATATTAATTTTTAACTCTGTTTGGACGCAATTATACAGTGGCGTATTTCATTAAAAACAATTATTGAAGCGAATCTAAGCGTTTATGATTTAGCTTGTAAAACTAAACAAAAATACAAAATCGTCACATTTAACTAGGTGTGGCTTTTTCTTATGCATTTACTAGCTATGAATAGAAGAGATGGGGCAATCTTAATGCCATCTAATTAAGGTGCAGCCATATTTGTCATCAACTTTACGCAATGAAAGAGGTGGTACGATGCAAATAACAGATGGTACATGGATATTTGATTCGGAAACGATCGATGAAGCGGCAAAAAAATTACAACGAGATGAGCAGGAAAGGGAGATGTTAAATGCTTTTGCTCGGTATGCTTATCTTCGTTACAAGCAGATTAGAGATTGTGTAAACCCTCGAAAATGTAAATACATGAGAATCGATCAAGTGCGTGAACAATTAAAATCACCAGCCAAAGTACAAAAAGTTAGTAGTTTATTCAATATTTCAGAAGAAGAAGTACATTACATTGTAGATTTTGTGAAAAAGTATTTGAAGTATGTTAAATAAAACAAAGTCTCCCGGTCAAAAGTTTCAACCGGGAGATATTTATTTTACATAAACCATCAATTCATCATCGATAAAATTCCTTATGTAGTTCATTAACTGTAGCGAATTTTTCTGCTGGATCGGTAATGAGGGAAATAATTCTAGAAAATCATTGCATGCTTTGCTTAATATCGATCTTTTGACCAAACAATATTCACTTTTGATTGAATAGTGCAATTACAATAATTCGAATACCATGAATTAGGGATTTATCGAAACTGTTTTTAAATAGTTACCCAGCACGAGGGTTGCTAAATAATCCAAGGTAAACTACAGACAACGCAAAAAAGACATTCTGTAAGAATAAGATAGCTTCATCAAGATCCCTTCTTGTTGTGGCAAGTGAGGATTTTAAAAAAAGATATGAGCAACCTATTTGACGCAGGTTGCTCACATCTTCCTCTTATTCGATGAAATTTTCATTTTTACGATAAACCATCGCTTCCATTGTTGCGCATAAGTCATCGTTGCTCCAAACATGGATTTGATACCAAGCTAAACGGCTCGTTTTTTTAACCTCTTCTGCGATAGCTGTTAGTTGGTGATCTGCCAAACCTGGGCTCATGTAATGTATTGTATTCGTTACACCGACAGCTGTTTTGCCGTACGAATTACTAGCGGCCGCAAAGGCGTAGTCGGCTAAAGAAAAAATAATACCTCCATGTACAGTTCCATGTGTATTGAGCATATGAGGTGTTGGGGAAATTGTCACTTTTGCAAAGCCTGCTTTTAATTCTACTAATTCCATCCCTAAATAATTTGCAAATGGTTCCTTTGATAAAGCTGCGAAAATATTATCATAATATTTCTCATGTTGTTGAGCCTCAGTTAATGTCAAAGTGAATCCCCCTTTGTTTTCAAAAAATATATATGTAAAATAGACGAAAATTATTCATACAAATTAATTACGATTGAAGTTAAAGTGAAATATAAAATTAATTTAACACCTAGTATTGGGAAGGTAAACAGTATTAACGTAGTTTTATAGAATTATGTTTCGTTTACGATTCTTTTGTGTATTTATGTAATTATGCCTTATTAATAGTAGGTTTAAAGGGGATATTTACAAATGGCTCTTTGTGTTTATGGACAAACAGTATGTAAGCTAAAACGTTCTTAAACGACAATTAAGCAACTTTAATTAGAAAAAACAAAATATATTGACAATTCGGACAAATAAGTTTATCTTAATCTTAGTTACGAAACTATTACTACCGTGGTTAATTTGTTATATAAGGAGAATTGTAATAGCATAAAGGGGGTTAGGGAATGTATCATCCAGAAATAGAAACAGCTTCAAGGGGAGAAATGGCAAAGATTCAGCTGGAGCGCTTAAAAGCAACTGTAGAAAAAGTGTATAACAATACACCTTTCTATAAGGAACTGTTTGATCGGCTTGGTGTTAAACCAGCAGATATTCAAAGTTTGGAAGATATTCGCAAATTGCCATTTACTAAAAAAGTAAATTTACGTGAGCAATATCCATTTAAACTTTTTGCAGTACCGATGGATGATGTAGTTCGTATTCATGGTTCTTCAGGAACTAGTGGGAAACCAACAATTGTTGGTTATACAAAAAATGATATCGATATGTGGTCGGGACTTTTGGCTCGCGCTATTGTTACCGCAGGGGGACGCAAATCAGATATCTTTCATAATGCTTATGGCTATGGTCTATTTACTGGTGGGATGGGTTTACACTACGGAGCCGAAACTTTAGGTGCAGCAGTTGTACCGGTCTCTGGTGGGAATACGGATCGTCAAATTACATTAATTGATGATTTTAAACCAAGGGGCATCGCAGGGACACCTTCTTATATTCTAACAATCGCTGAAAAGATGGAGGAAATGGGAATCAATCCAGCGACGAACGGGATTGAATATGGAATTTTTGGTGCAGAGCCTTGGTCAGAGGAAATGCGCCGTGCGATAGAAGATAAATTAGCGATTCGCGCAATGGATATTTATGGTTTAAGTGAAGTGCTAGGTCCTGGTGTATCAATCGAGTGCTTTGAAGCGCAAGATGGTTTACATATAGCTGAAGATCATTTCTTCGTAGAAGTGATTGATCCAGATACATTGGAACCTGTAGCTGATGGAGAAGATGGAGAACTAGTTATTACTAGTTTAACGAAGGAAGCGCTTCCAATTATTCGTTATCGTACGGGTGATATTACTTCGCTTACACGTGAAAAATGTAAATGTGGACGTACAACAATGAGGATGGCACGTGTTAAGGGACGTACAGATGACATGTTAATTATTCGTGGAGTCAATGTTTTTCCATCTGAAATCGAGCGTGAGTTATTGCAAATAGAAGGGTTGGCACCACACTATCAAATCCATTTGTTAAAGAAAGGAAATATGGATGCGATCGAACTGCATGTTGAGTTAACATCAAAATTATACGAAAAAGTAGGAGGTGACCTCAGTCATCCGCTTATCCAATTACTGACGAAGGAGATTAAGCACGATTTAAAAAATGCCTGCTTAATTTCCGTTAGTCTAGTCATTGAAAATAGTGGTGCTATTCCACGCTCTGAAGGAAAGGCAATTCGTGTCATTGATAGAAGAATGGAACAGAAGGAGGTTCTTCAATGATTGATACTGAGCAAATAAAAGATGTGACCATTATAGGTGGAGGGCCTGTTGGTATGTTTGCTGCCTTCTATGGTGGTATGCGAGGCATGAGCGTCAAAATTCTCGAAAGTCTTCCTCAGTTGGGCGGTCAGTTAGCTGCTCTTTATCCAGAGAAATATATTTATGATATAGCGGGTTTTCCAAAAATTCGTGCACAAGATCTTATCAATAATTTAAAAGAACAAATGAAAACTTTCCCGGTAGATGTTTGTACGAATGAATCTGTACAAACTATCGAAAAAGATCAAAGCGGGATTTTTAAAATTGTTACTACGAAGAGCACGCATTATTCTCGCACAATATTGATCACTGCTGGAAATGGTGCATTTAACGTTCGGAAGCTTGAATTAGATAAGGACGACAAGTTTGCACAATGTAATTTACATTACTTCATTACTGATCTTAATGCTTTTAAAGATCGCAACGTGATGGTGTTTGGTGGTGGCGATTCTGCAGTCGACTGGGCGATGATGCTAGAACCAATTGCTAAAAAGGTTGCTATTGTCCATAGACGGGATAAGTTTCGTGCGCATGAACATAGTGTAGAAAATTTATTGCAATCTACTGTCGAGGTCATTACACCTTTTGTACCCGAAGAACTCGTAGGGGAAGAGCGCATCACACATGTTAAATTAAAGCATGCGAAAGACGAAACGATCCAACCGATCTATGGTGTCGATGATATTATTGTGAACTTTGGCTTTGTGTCGTCGTTAGGGGCCATTAAAGACTGGGGCTTGGAAATTAGGAAAAATGCCATCGTCGTTAATTCACGTATGGAGACTAACATTCCAGGTATTTATGCGGCAGGTGATATTTGCACATATGATGGGAAAGTTAAGCTAATTGTGAGTGGATTTGGAGAGGCACCTACAGCTATTAGTAACGCAAAAGTATATATTGATCCAACATCTAAAGTGCAACCGTTGCATAGTACGAGTCTAATGGAAGAAAAAAAGAAACAACTTAGCTAATGCTGTAGGTTGTCGAAAGGATGAGTGTATGGCGAAATTCACAAGAGTAGATCAAGATACATGTATTGCTTGTGGCGCATGTGGCGCATCGGNTCCGGATATTTTTGATTATAATGACGAAGGCATCGCCTTTGTTATTTTAGACAATAACAAAGGATGCAAAGAAGTACCGCTAGATTTATATGATGATTTAGAGGATGCAATGGAAGGTTGTCCAACAGAATCAATTAAAGTAGCAAATGATCATAAAGTCTTGTTAGAAGTGTGATTTTTTTTACCCTTTAACATAACATAACATAATAGTGACGGTTATCGGAAATTGGTTATACAAGGAGGTTTTTTACTATGAGTGTCGTTTCACAAGTATCGGAGCAACAATTACAAGAGCAATTTGAGGCGCGGATTGCTGCAGGTGAAAAGATTGAAGTAGATGATTGGATGCCGGAAGAGTATCGTTTGGCACTAATCAAATTAATTTCGATGCATGGTATTAGTGAAATTATGGGTGCTCTTCCAGAGAAAGAGTGGGTTCCAAAAGCTCCGACATTATATCGAAAGCTAGGGATTATGGCGAAGGTTCAAGATGAGATGGGACATGGTCAATTATTATTACGTGTAGCAGAAGATTTGCTAAAACCGTATGGTAAAGATCGCGGCGATATAATGATTGATTTATTCGAAGGGCGTCTTAAGTTCCATAATGTATTCCATATGGAAACAAAGTCATGGGCAGATGCGGGTTTAATTGGCTGGCTTGTAGATGGTTCTGCCATTATCTCACAAACAAACATGTTAGGTTCTTCGTATGGTCCTTATGCACGTGCTTTACAACGTATTTGTGCAGAAGAAGTTTTCCATGCACAACACGGTGAAGCCATTATTATGGCGTTGGCAGAAGGTACACCTGAACAGCGTGAACTTGTGCAAGATGCGTTAAATCGCTGGTGGGAATCACTATTATTTTTCTTTGGTCCAGCTTCAAAAGATACAACAGGTTCTAGTAAGCAAGATATAACGATAAAATATAAGATTCGTGTTTTAACGAATGAAGAATTACGTCAAAGCTTCTTAACAAAATACGTTCCTCGTATTCAATCAATAGGTTTGACTGTGCCAGACCCAACTTTGCACTTTGATGAAGCGCAAAAAACATGGATTTACCAAGAGCCAAACTGGGAATATTTCAAAAAAATCCAACGCAACGAAGGTCCATGTTCTCAAAAACGCTTAGCACTTCGTCGTTCATCCTATGAAAATAACGCTTGGGTACGGGAAGCATTAACTGCTCTGGTAGATTAACGCTATAGAGGGGGGGATCATCGTGGAAAAACAATCTTTCTATCAAGAATTCGAAGTATTTAGTAAACGAACACCAACATCACATTTCCAGCATCAATTCAGTCTTTTAGCACCGAACGGAGAAATGGCGTTAGTGATGGCACAGGAAAATTTTATGCGTCGTGAGCCTGTGGTAGACATTTGGGTGGTCAATCGTAAACATTTACACGGCTTAACTCAAGATAATAAACAAGCGCTGCAACGACTAGACAATAAAGATTACCGTACAACAAAAGGCTATGGCTATTTAAAGAAAAAATGGCGTCACTATGAACAAGTTATGCTGGACGAAAAAGAAATTCTATCTTGGGGTGGGGGAGGGAAGAAAGATGACTAACGAAGTAAAACCTGAATATAAAAAGGCCGTCCTTACAGTACTTTACCAATTAGCGGATGATGATTACTTATTTTCGTATCGTGGCTCTGAGTGGCTTGGGTTGGCCCCACATATTGAGGAAGATGTAGCATTCTCATCTATCACACAAGATACAATGGGACACGCTAACTTATATTACACGCTTTTAGAAGAGCTTGGCGAAGGCGCTGCAGATTCATTAGCGCAGCTCCGACCAAAAGAGGAGCGGTTTAACAGTCTTCTTGTAGAACGCCCGAACGGGGAAGGGTACTACAAAGATGCGCCGAATTATGATTGGGGCTACGCTGTAGCACGTAATTTTGTCTATACAACGGTGAAAAAAGCGAAGATTGATGCACTCAAAGCGAGCAGCTATACACCCCTCAAAGAAGTGGCTGTGAAAATTAGTACGGAACTTTATTATCACCAGATGCACTGGACAACGTGGTTTACGCAATTATGTACAGCAACAGAAGAATCACGTTCCCGTATGATGAAAGCATTACAAGAGGTAATAAAAGATAGTGGGGATTTGTTGTCATTGGGCAGCACAGCCGCGCATATAACTGCATATGAATTGATCGAATCAGAAGCGGTCATAAAAGAACGTTGGTTGGCCATTGTAACGCCCACTTTTGAAGCTGTAGAAATCGCAATACCTGTATTACCAGAACCGATTATCAATGGTCGCAACGGACAACATACAGATGATTTAACTTCGGCTATTGAAACAATGTCAGAGGTGTATCGATCTGATTTGGCAGCAAGCTGGTAACGATCTATTGCAAAAAAAAAGGAGGATCACGATGACAACTACGGGTCTGCACGAAGCGCACATCTATGAAGTACTCGAGGCAGTGAAGGACCCTGAAATAGATACGGTCAGTATTATTGACCTTGGCATGATTGAGCGTGTGCAAGTGAATGATGGTCATATCCGTATTGAAGTGCTCCCAACATTTTCAGGATGTCCTGCATTGACAATTATTCAACAAAATATAAAAAAAGCAGTCAAACAATTAGAAGGCGTTCGGGAAGTGAGTGTCGTGTTTATGAATCATCCTACCTGGACTTCTGATCGTGTAACAGAGAAGGGACGTCAAGGACTAAAGAAATTTGGTATTGCGCCACCACCTCGTTTTTTAACAGAAGACGGCTCTTGGCATGTAGATTGCCCGTACTGTGGCTCTACCTATGTCACGCTTGAAAATATTTTTGGCCCAACAGCTTGTCGCAGTATTTTATATTGCAAAAGCTGTAAAAATCCATTTGAAGCAATGAAAATAATTTCTACTTCCATGTAGACAAAGGAGCGTTTTTAAGATGGCAAAATTAATCGCGTTATATAAACATCCTGTTGATAAAGTGGCATTTGATGAGCATTACGAAAAGGTTCATACACCGATTACTGCGAAAATACCAGGTTTACGTGAAATGAAAGTCACAAAATTTAATTCAACGCCGATGGGTACGGAAACACCCTATTACTTAATGTGTGAAATGACATATGATAGCGCAGAAGATTTAAAAAATGGACTACGGTCACCAGAAGGGAAAGCATCTGGCAAAGATTTAATGAGCTTTGCGAGCGATATCGTCACATTAATCATCGGTGAAGATGCATAATGACAGCATTCGAATTTATTGAAGTAACGATTGACAGTGGGATAGGGTTTATTCACTTAAACCGTCCCCGCCAATATAATTCATTAAATCGTGCGATGGTACGAGAAATTGTGCAGGCGATGGAATTGTTCGATCGTGACGAAGGCGTACGGATCATCGTTTTAGCAGGAAATGGGAAAGCTTTTTCATCCGGTGCAGATATTGATGAAATGGCGGCAGACAATACAGTTCGTTTAGAGCTATTAAATCAATTCGCTGATTGGGATCGCTTAGGGCAAATTAAAAAGCCTATTATCGGTAGTGTTAAAGGATTCGTTTTCGGAGGTGGCTTTGAATTAGCCCTTTGTTGTGATGTATTAATCGCCGCAGAGGGCACAGAATTTAGCTTCCCTGAAATAAACCTTGGCGTTATGCCTGGTGCGGGTGGTACACAGCGCTTAACAAAATTAGTAGGGCGAACGAAAGCATTAGAATGGATTTGGAGCGCGGCAAGGATTACTGCTGATGAAGCGCTCACATATGGCATCATCAATAAGGTTGTGCAACCAGAGATATTAATAGAAGAAACACTTAAAACAGCGACGATGCTCGCACAAAAACCTGCCCTCGCTTTACGTCTTATTAAAGAAGCTGTCAACAAAGCTGTGGATTACTCGCTCTACGAAGGGATGCAGTTTGAACGGAAAAATTTCTATTTATTATTCTCTTCAGAAGATCAAAAAGAAGGCATGCAAGCATTTGTTGAAAAACGTCAACCGAACTTTAAGGGGAGATAAATATGTTTGAAACTATACAATACGAACTGAAAGAATCCGTAGCCTATATTTCATTAAATCGTCCCAACACATTAAATGCATTTACTGCACAGATGAATGATGAAATTCGGACGGCCGTAAAACAAGCATCATTAGATGATGAGGTGCGTTGTATTGTACTTCGTGGTGAAGGACGCGCATTTTGTTCAGGTCAAGATCTTTCAGCTATTGGTGAAGATTTGAAGCTTGGTGATATATTAACAGATTACTATGGTCCGATGGTTAAACAGTTACATAACTGTGAAAAACCAATTATTGCAGCTGTCAATGGTGCAGCTGCAGGTGCTGGCTTTAGTTTAGCGCTTGCTGCCGACTTTCGAGTAATGTCGGAAAAGTCTTTCTTTATGAATGCCTTTATCCATGTAGGGTTAATTCCTGATTCTGGTAATTTATACTACTTAAAACGATTAGTTGGCGATGCTAAAGCACTTGAAATTTCTGTGCTCGGTCAACGTATTAAAGCAGAGGAAGCCAAACAATTAGGTTTAACAACTGCTGTCTATAACGATGAAACATTTGAAGATGACGTTCATTCATTTGCGCACCAGATTGTCCAGTTACCGACAAAAGCAATCGGCCTTATTAAACGTAATATTAAGGCAGCAGAACACTTAAAGTTCGAAGACTTCCTAGTTTACGAAGCACAAAGCCAAAGTATTGCGGGAGCGACAGATGATCATCAAGAAGGTATGAAAGCATTTGCAGAAAAAAGACAGCCTCAATTTAATGGACAATAAAAAGGAGTGAATGATAATGACACAACAAGTACAAGAGAAAGTATTAGTGAAACGCGATTTTTATCATTTAATTATTAACGGTGAAAAGGTAGAGAGCAGTAATGGTGAGACATTCCAAACGATTAATCCTGCGACAGGTGAAGTCGTAGCAACTGTTGCAAAAGCTTCACAGGAAGACGCAGAGCGCGCAGTGCAAGCGGCTCGCCAAGCGTTTGATTTCGGAAAGTGGAAGCAATATCCTGTGAATCGTCGCGCACAGGTGCTCCATAAGATTGCTGCTATTATGCGCTCTCGCTTTAATGAAATCGTAGAGCTTGAGATGCTAGATACAGGGAAATCCCTTGGCACTGCGCAGGGCCAAGTAAACCAAGCGATAGAAGATTTCGAATTTTACGCAGGCGCGATCGTTGGCCATCGTGGAGCCGTAAATAATATGCCAGGTCAATTTCATAATTATACTGAAAAAGAGCCTGTTGGAGTATGTGCACAAATTGTTCCTTGGAATTACCCACTCATGATGGCTGCTTGGAAAATTGCCCCAGCCATTGCTGTTGGTTGTTCCGTTATTGTTAAACCAGCTTCTTTAACACCTTTAACAGCGATCGTGTTAGGCGAAATTTGCCTAGAAGCAGGTGTACCAGCTGGAGTTGTGAATATCATTCCTGGTTCAGGTAAAGATGTAGGGAATTACTTAGTGGAGCATCAACAAGTCGATAAAGTGGCCTTCACAGGTTCCACACCAGTCGGTAAAGGAATTATGGAAAAAGCTTCACAAACATTAAAACGCGTTACATTAGAGCTAGGCGGGAAATCACCCAATCTAGTGTTTGAAGATGCTGATATTGATGCGGCGGTAGATGGTTCACTGTATGGCATTTTTTATAACTCAGGACAATCTTGTGAAGCACGTTCACGCTTATACGTGCACAAAGACATTTATGATGAGTTTTTAGAGAAATTTGTTGCTAAAACAACAGCAATTAAACTAGGTGATCCGTTCGATAAAGCTACTCACATGGGGGCAATTATCGATCAAGACCAATTAAATACAATCGATGGCTATGTGAAATCTGCCATTGCAGAGGGCGCAACCATTTTAACAGGTGGCAAAGTGGCGACTGTAGAGGGCTTTGAAAAAGGCTTCTGGTATGAACCAACTATTATTACAGACGTAACTCAATCCATGAAAGTTGTGCGTGAAGAAATATTTGGCCCGGTAGTTGTTGTCATGCCATTTAGCGATGAAAAAGAAGCGATTCGACTAGCAAATGATTCAGAGTTTGGTTTAGGCTCAGCAGTTTGGTCTAAAGATGGGGCACGTGCCACTCGTGTTGCGAATCAAATCCAAGCAGGAATCGTAATGGTCAATTGCCCATTCTCTGCAATGCCAGGTACCCCATTTGGCGGGTATAAACAATCTGGTTTCGGACGTGAGCTATGTATCGAAACGTTAGATTTATATACAGAGACGAAAAGTATCATTTCATATTATGGTAGCCGCCCACTCAATCCACTAGGCGTCTAACCACCACAAAAACCATATGCGATGAGATATCTTCACTCGTCGTATGTGGTTTTCACAATAAGGAGGTTGCTTCATGAAAAAAATTATTGTCATCGGGTCAGGGGTTATGGGTCGTGGAATTGCCTACGTTAGCGCAATCAGTGGCTTTGAAACAGCTCTTATAGACATTAACGAACAAGCGTTACAAAATGCCGAAAATGACATTACAGCCATTTTCGAAAAATCTGTTGTACGAGGAAAGTTAACAGCACAACAAGTACAAGAAGCAACATTACGTCTGACTTATGTGACAGATTTAGCTACTGTCGCAAATAAAGCAGACTTAATCATTGAAGCCGTACCTGAAAAAAGGGACATTAAACGGGCTGTCTTTGAGCAGATGGAACAGTTTGCTTCACCGCACTGTTTATTTGCCACAAATACTTCAACGATGAGCCCAACAGAAATTGCTTCTTATGCAAAACGACCTGAACAAACGATTGCGATGCACTTTTTTAATCCTGTGCACAAAATGGAACTCGTGGAGATTATTAGAGGTTTAGAAACTAGTGATGAAACAGTCCAAACTATTTGCGAAATTGCTGAACAAATGGGCAAACAAACGGTTGTGGTTAATGAATTCCCAGGTTTTGTTACAAGTCGTATTAGTGCACTCGTTGGGAATGAAGCATTTTATATGTTACAGGAAGGCTTAGGTAGTCCTGAAGACATCGATAAAGCCGTTAAGCTAGGCTTAAATTATCCAATGGGACCGTTCGAATTGGTCGATTTAGTCGGTCTTGATGTTCGTCTGAATAATTTGCGATATTTACATGAAAAGCTCGGTGAAAAATACCGGCCAGCACCATTGCTCGAACAATATGTACAAGCTGGACGTTTAGGTCGAAAGAGTGGAAAAGGGGTTTATGACTATAGCGAGCAAAAAGAGGTGGTGAAAAAATGACAGAAGTCGTAATTGTAGATGCTGTTCGTACACCAATTGGTCGTTATAAAGGTGCATTAAAAACTGTTCGGCCGGATGACTTAGCTGCGACGGTCATTAAGGCGCTTATAGAGCGTAACCCAAAAGTGCCAGTCAAACAAATCGAGGATGTCATTTTTGGAAATGCCAATCAAGCGGGAGAAGATAATCGAAACGTCGCCCGTATGGCTGTATTACTTGCTGAGCTACCAATTGAGGTCGGGGGAACTACTATTAATCGCCTTTGTGGTTCAGGCATGGATGCTATCCAATATGCAGCACGTGCTATAAAGAGTGGTGAAGGTGATATTTTTATCGCAGGTGGTACGGAAAGTATGACGCGTGCACCTTTTGTGATGGGGAAACCGGAAGTGGATTATCCGAGAGGCGATCAAAAGATGTTTGATACAACGATCGGCTGGCGTTTTACGAACCCGAAATTGCAAAGCATGTATGGAGCGGATACAATGCCCCAAACTGCTGAGAACGTAGCTAAACGTTTTAATATTAGTCGCGAGGAACAAGATGCTTTTGCATTTGAAAGTCAACAGCGTGCGAAAAAAGCGCTTGCCACAAAGCGTTTCGCTGAAGAAATCGTGCCTGTGTACGTGAAAGATAGAAAAGGACATGAAATTATCGTGGATACTGATGAACATCCACGCCCCGATACAACCTTAGAAGCACTTGCTAAACTAAGACCTATTTTTGAAAATGGGACTGTGACAGCTGGTAATGCTTCTGGTGTGAATGATGGTGCATCGGCATTATTATTAATGAGTGCTAAAAAAGCAAAAGAGTTAGGTATAACACCATTAGCACGATATATAACAGGAGCTGTTATAGGCTTAGAGCCTGCTGTTATGGGTTTAGGTCCTATTTATTCTTCAAAAAAAGCATTACAACGTGCAGGCTTAACAACAAAGGACATTGGTTTATATGAAATAAATGAAGCGTTTGCTGCTCAAGCAATAGAATCCATTAAGCAGCTTGGACTGAATCCAGCACAAGTTAATGTCAACGGAGGCGCTATTGCATTTGGTCATCCATTAGGTGCAAGCGGTGCCCGAATCGTGACAACATTGCTTTACGAAATGAAAAAACAAAACGTACAATACGGCCTTGCTTCCATGTGTATTGGTGTTGGGCAAGGGATTGCCACGATTATTGAAAATATTGAATGATATTAAAGTGTCCAATTAAATGAAATTATGATTTTTTGTGACACGAAGGGGTGATTTCCGTTCCGGCTGGGCGCTTTGTTGCTGCCGCTCCGCTTTCGCACAGATAAAACATTTGCCGCTGACGCTTCGCTTTCGCGCAGAGCAGAGCTTCCTGGGGGCGTCCGATGAGCCGCTTCACTCGCGGTGCTCGCTCCAGGGTCTCAT
>Ga0055538_1000249_pt1 | contig 28921 bp, 26 predicted proteins | sample AraplaCvi_mLB_r2_2_FD_55038 | JGI IMG/M metagenome (GOLD analysis project Ga0055538, IMG submission 55038) | Arabidopsis root microbial communities from North Carolina, USA - plate scrape CL_Cvi_mLB_r2 | ecosystem: Host-associated > Plants > Roots > Endosphere | place: USA: North Carolina | reverse complement strand
ACGAGTACAGGATCGACAGTGACATTGAGGGGGGCCTCAAGTGAGCAATGAACGCTTGAATCATACGGAGACTGTCCTATGGACAGGCATTGTAACGGATTTGGCATTAGCCTTGTGCAAAGGGATAGCCGGTTACTTATCCGGCAGCAAGGCTCTCATCGGAGATGCCCTGCATTCTGCGGCGAATGCCGTAACTTTATTGGTGGATCGGTTGCCAAGCCTTGGCATATTCGGCACGAAAAGTCCGATGCGGGACAAACGGAACGTTTCGAGTACGACNGAGCCCGTCATTTCGATTTTGTTTGCCGTGTTATTGATCATGGGGGGCATTCAAATTGCGGTATCCGCAATCCAGACCATGGCATCGGATAACCTCGAGCCGCCGGCCACACCGGCGCTCCTTGCGATTTTCATATCGATGGCGGTGAACGAAGCGGTATTCCAATATCAAAGCTGGCAGATGAAAAGACTGCATGATCCCCGGTACGAAATGCTGTTGGCTGATCATCGGTTTGCCTTATATTCATCACTAACGGTATTGATCGGCGTGTCGCTATCCATGGCTGGCTCCTATTTTGAATGGTCGCCTCTATTCTACATGGATTCCATAGCGGCTCTTATCGTGGCTTGTCTCGTGGTGCGGAAAGGGTATATACTCATCGTTCATTCCGTTTACGGAACACTTGCGGAGGAGAAGCGCCATGAACACGAAGCCGAATTCATGGATACAATTCAGCGGGTGCACGGCGTGATCACGATTGAGGAGCTGAAGGTTCAGGAATACGGACAGATTCGACANGTGCNCATCGAAGTGAAAATCACCGTCAACCCGAGAACGTCCGTATTGGAAGCTCAGGAAATTGCCGAGCGAATCCGGAAGCTGTTGACNCATCGATTTATTCAGGTTACGGATGCCAAGGTTCACGTTGTGCCTTATGAACCCGGTTACCCGTATAAATCGAACTATGACTTGATGGACAACGATATGCCGACACTGCCGCAATAAGGGCCGGAGCTTTTAAGACAGCAGGAAATAGGCAGGAAAAGGAAGGTGAACCCCTGTGCTGTATTCCAAATATGAATGGAGAATACGAGAGGCAGCGTCAACGATCACCGAACGGCTGGCCCACGATTTGTCGCTGCCACCCATCGTGGCTTCACTCATGGCATCCCGGGGGATACAATCAGCCGAGGATGGCCGGAAATTTTTATATGGAACGTTTGAGCTGACGCACGACCCTTATCTCATGCAGGGAATGCGGGAGGCCGTGCCGCGTATCCGCAAAGCGCTGGAGGATCGGGAGCATATTCTGATCTATGGCGATTATGACGCGGACGGGGTTTCCAGCACGTCATTGATGATTCATCTGATGCGTTACTTGGGAGCATCTTATGATATTTATATCCCTCATCGATCCAATGAAGGTTATGGCTTACATAATCATGCGCTGGATTGGGCCCATCAGCAAGGGGTCAGTCTGGTGATTACCGTAGATACCGGGATTAGTGCGGTCGAGCAAATCGCGTATGCCAACGGCCTTGGCATCGACGTCATCGTCACGGACCATCATGAGCCGCCTGAGGTGCTGCCTGAGGCATTTGCATTGATCAATCCGAAGATCCCGACATGCCCGTATCCCTTTAAGGGGCTGGCAGGCGTAGGCGTGGCGTACAAATTGGCACAGGCTCTCGTAGGTGAACCGCCGGAGGAATGGCTCCAGATCGTTTCGATCGGAACGATCGCTGACTTGATGCCGCTTACGGGAGAGAATCGGGTGCTTGTGAAGCACGGGATCGAATCGATGCGAAAAACGCGGTATGAAGGTATCCGCAGCTTGCTTGAGGTATCNGGAATTCATGTAGAGCAGGTGACGGCCGTTAACGTGGCCTTCTCCATGGCTCCACGGATTAACGCCAGCGGCCGTCTGGATCATGCAGGCCGTGCCGTTACGCTGCTTACTACGGAACACAAGGAAGAGGCAGAGCGCCTTGCTTGGGAGCTGGACGGGCTGAACAAGGATCGGCAGCAAGTGGTTGAAAACATCGTCCAGGAAGCGCTGGGAATGGTTCAAAACCGCTGGGGAGGGCAGGAGATCCCGCCTGTTATCGTATTGGCGGGCGAGGGCTGGAATGTCGGCGTGGTCGGCATCGTGGCTTCCAAAATCCTGGAGCGTTTTTACCGCCCCGTTGTAATACTCGGAATTGATCCCGAAACGGGAAACTGTAAAGGTTCTGCCCGTTCGATTCCGGGATTCGATATCTATGCGGCTTTACTTTCTTGCAAAGACGTCATGGACCACTTTGGCGGCCATCCTTCGGCAGCCGGCATGAGCCTTCATCGAGACCGCTTGGCGGTATTCGAACAGGGGCTTTATCGATATGCGGAGGATGCGCTCGAAGCAGAGCATCTGATTGCCGTTTGCGAAGCGGACCTGGAAGCCAGCTTGTCAGAGGTATCTGTACCCATTCTGGAACAGATGGAACAGTTAGGCCCGTTCGGCATGGCGAATGCCGTACCGAANATTGTTTTTCGGGACGTTGTCATCAAGGACGTCCGCAAGATCGGCAAAGAGGGGAAACATCTGAAGCTTCGTTTGCAGCAAAAGCGGGAGGTTATCGATGCGATCTCATTCGGCTGGGGCCATCTTGCCGATATTCTGCCAGTGGGTTCGGTTGTGGATGTGCTTGGCGAGCTTTCCGTCAATGAATGGAACGGGAGCCGTAAAGTGCAGCTCATGATTCAGGATATCTGCGCCCCTTATCAGCAGGTGTTTGATTACCGCGGGATCAAAGAGCCGATCCGGGAGATCCAGAGGTGGAGAGCTGAACTGGAGCCGCATCTGAGGTGCCCGGCTGTCCGTTCCGCGGCGGTGTACGCAAAAGATTCACATCCGGAAATAAAAACTCAATTGTATGATATGTGCCTTTGGGTATATGATAGGAATGCTGGCATCGTGCCGGATAATGAAATCGCCGCGAGCGGCAATCAAGAAGATATTTCCGTTTTGTTCGTACTGGATGTACCGGAGACGGCTGAGCAACTCGCTGCATTCATGTCAGCCTTCCATTCCGTTCCCAATATATTTATGTTACATCCGACCCGGAACCTTCGCGAACGGCTGCAAATTCCGGACCGGGAACANTTTAAGAAGCTGTACGTATCACTCGCTGGACTNACTTCCGCTCCCATGCCGGAGAAAGAGGTCGTAACACGTCTACAGAAGCAGACTTCGTTATCATCGCGTATGCTGGTCAAAGTACTGGATGTCTTTGAGGAATTGGCATTCATTCAGCGTGACCAGGGACAAATTACCTTTGTACCGAAGCCGGAGAAAAAACCGCTCGACGCTTCCCGTCACTTCCGNGAATTAAGCGACTTGGCGGATATGGAGCAGCATCTGCTGCATGCCAGTACCGAACAGTTAACCCAGTGGATGACGTCCCGTNCAAAAGGCGTATCTTAACCGCAACTATACAGGAGGAGATTATTTTGGATTTTAAAGATTATATTCGTGTCATTCCCGATTTTCCGCAAGCGGGGATCAGCTTCAAGGATATTACCACACTGCTGAAGAACGGTGAGGTATATCGCAAAGCCATCGAGGAACTGAAGGTCTTGGTTTCCGATCTCAAAATTGATGTGATAGCTGGTCCCGAAGCCCGTGGATTTGTNGTGGGTGCTCCGCTGGCTTACGCGCTTGGCGTGGGATTCGCGCCCATTCGCAAAAGCGGCAAGCTGCCTTACGAAACGATTGAAGTGGGATATGACCTCGAATACGGTAAAGATCGCTTGGCGATGCATACCGATGCAATCGAGANAGGGCAAAATGTATTGATTGCGGATGATCTTCTTGCAACAGGCGGTACGATTGCGACTTCGGTTAACCTCATCCGTCAATTGGGCGGGAACGTTGTTGGCGCTGCTTTCATGATCGAGCTGACGGATTTGAACGGCCGCTCGAAGCTGGATGGAATCGATGTATTTACGCTGATGCAGTACGAGTAAACGACACTATTCTTCCTGATTTTCCCGGGAAATAATAAAATGCCCTNAGCAATCAGCTCAGGGCATTTTTCTGTTTGGCCATAAAGTTGTCGGTTCAATCCGGCGTTTTTTCCACGAGCGGCTCATCATTCTTTTCATTGGAGAGCCCGGTAATTTCGAAGAGTTTGAAGAGGACAGCCATTATGACACCTACGATGGTCGCCAATGCCATACCCTTCAGCTCGACCGTGTTAATCTTCAAAGTTACGCCGCTGATTCCTGTTACCAGTACAATTGTAGCCAAGATCATGTTGCTTGCTTTGGAGAAATCCACCTTCTGCTCCACGAAGATCCGAAGGCCGGAAGCTGCGATTACCCCGAACAGCAACAGAGACACGCCGCCCATAACCGGAGTTGGAATGTTCGCTACAACGGCGGAAAATGTTCCTGAGAAGGAAAGAATAATGGCAATAATGGCGGCACCTCCGATGACAAACACGGAGTACACCTTCGTCAAAGCCATGACCCCGATATTTTCACCGTACGTTGTATTCGGCGTGGAACCAACAAATCCGGACAAGATGGTGGAAATACCGTTGCCGAGCAGGGAGCGGTGAAGGCCAGGGTCCTTGGAAAGGTCTTTGCCCACGATATTGCTGGTTACCAGCAGGTGGCCGATGTGCTCGACGATAACTACGAGNGAAACCAGAATGATGGTCCAGATCGCCCCGCTATCGAAAACCGGGGTTGTCAGCTCCGGAGCCGACAGGAACTTTGCGTTCGCAATTTTCTCCGTGTCCACGACCCCAAGCGCGAAGGAAAGCGCATATCCGACAACGATCCCGATCAGGATGTGGATAATTTTGGCGAAGCCGCGGAACAAGATGGAACCCAACACCGTAACTCCGAGGGTAACGAGCGAGATGGTAATGATTTTAGGATCGATGGATTGCCCTTCTTCCGGCAAAAAACCAGCCATGCCTGCGGCAACCGGAACCAGCTCAAGCCCGATCATCGCAATGATGGCCCCCATAACCGCAGGAGGGAATACGAAGTCGATCCATTTGGTTCCCGCATATTTAACGATGAGCGCCACAAGACAGAAGATGATCCCCGTCACGATAAAGGCGCCCAAGGCTTTGCCGTAGTTGGCTTCCGGGTCGCCGTCCAGTACGATCAGCACCGGGGCGATAAAGGCGAAGCTGGAGCCGAGGTAGGCCGGAATCTTTCCTTTACATAAAAAAATGTAGAGCAGCGTGCCGATACCGTTCATCAGCAGGATCATGCCGGGATCCACACCGAATATGTTTGGTACAAGCACCGTGCTTCCGAACATGGCAAACAAATGTTGCAGGCTCAGAAGGAACCCGGGACCAAACGGAAGCTTCTCATCTACTTGAATTTCACGTTGCAAACCATTTCACTCCTCTATAGGACTTTAAATATAGGACCGTTCGCGTACGATCTTTAATAGATTAAATACAATCGTTCGTTTTTTCAACAATAATTTTTACAGTTCGTCAAAATATCCAATTCATGTCATGTTTTGTTGTCCCCGTGCAGGAAAAGGGCATACTATAAGTGACCGAACGCTCCACATGTTGACGTATAACGCCGCAAGCGTCATAATGATAGGAAAACAATCACGAGGGAACCTGCACGTTTTGACAAGGGCGGGTTCCATTTTATATAGAAAGGGAAGAGAAGGACTCCAAAATGGGCATAGAGCGATTACTCGAAAAGGCCAGCGCCTATATAAAAGAACCCGATCTTCTCCGCATCCAGGAAGCTTATGAATTTGCGGAGCAAGCCCACCACGGACAAGTGCGGAAATCGGGAGAACCTTATATTCTTCATCCGCTTGCGGTTGCAGACATCGTGGTGAACATGCAGATGGACACATTGTCNATTATTGCTGCATTGCTTCACGATGTCGTTGAGGATACAACCGTATCGCTCGAGCAGATCCGCGAGCGTTTCGGGGATACCTGCGCAATGCTGGTGGATGGTTTAACGAAGTTGGAGCGCATCCAATTCCGATCCAAAGAAGAGCAGCAAAACGAAAATTATCGCAAGATGTTTATCGCCATGGCACGGGATATCCGCGTAATCGTCATCAAGCTGGCGGACCGGCTTCATAATATGCGCACGCTTAAGTACCAGTCCGAGGAGAGCCAGCGCCGCATTTCCTATGAAACCTTGGAAATCTTTTGTCCCATAGCCCATCGTCTCGGTATTTCCGCGATCAAATGGGAGATGGAGGACATTGCGCTTCGTTACTTGAATCCGCAGCAGTATTACCGCATTGCGAATTTGATGCACAAGAAGCGTGCGGAGCGGGAGCAGTACATCGACAACGTCATCGTCTGCATCCGCGAGAAGCTTGACGAGATGGGCATTCAAGCCGATTTGTCGGGCCGACCCAAGCATATCTACAGCGTGTTCAAGAAAATGACGGTGAAAAACAAGCAGTTTAACGAAATTTATGATCTCCTTGCAATCCGCATTATTGTGGACAATATCAAGGATTGTTATGCCACGCTCGGCATCATCCACACCCTGTGGAAGCCGATGCCTGGCCGCTTCAAAGATTATATCGCCATGCCCAAAACGAATATGTACCAGTCCCTCCACACGACGGTGGTAGGGCCTAACGGGGAGCCGACGGAGGTTCAGATCCGCACCTGGGAGATGCATCGTACGGCGGAGTTCGGTATCGCGGCACACTGGGCGTATAAAGAAGGCTCCGCAGGCAACGGGGGCAGCTTCGACAACAAGATGACGTTTTTCCGCGAGATATTGGAGCTGCAGCATGAAACCAAGGATGCGTCGGAATTTGTAGAATCTTTGAAAATGGACTTTTTCTCGGATTTGGTGTTTGTGTTTACGCCAAAAGGCGAGGTGATCGAGCTGCCTTCCGGCTCCGTTCCCCTCGATTTTGCTTACCGAATTCATACCGAAGTAGGAAACCGCACCATTGGTGCCAAGGTCAACGGAAGAATCGTTCCGCTGGATCATCAGCTCAAAACCGGCGATATCGTGGAAATATTGACGTCGAAGCATTCCTACGGTCCGAGCCAGGACTGGCTGAAGATTGCCCAATCCTCGCATGCCCGAAGTAAAATCAAGCAGTGGTTCAAGAAAGAGAAGCGCGAAGAGAATGTCGAGAAGGGCCGCGAGATGCTGGAGCGTGAAATCAAGCGCCTCGGTCTTGACGTGTCCGAGTGGACGACGGACGATAAATTAATGGAAGCGGCCAAGAAATTCGCTTTCAATGATATCGAGGATATGCTATCGGCGGTCGGCTTTGGCGGGATCACTGCCGCGCAAATCTGTACGAAGGTGACCGAGAAGCTGCGCAAGGAGCAGGAGGAAGCCAACCAGCTTGAATTAACCTCCGAGATGAAGGAAATCAAGCCGGCCGAGAAGCGCAGCCGTCCGACCAACGGCGTCCGTGTCAAAGGGATTGATAACCTGCTCGTGCGTTTCGCAAGATGCTGCAATCCCGTACCCGGCGATGATATTGTAGGCTATGTAACCCGCGGCCGCGGCGTATCGGTCCATCGTTCAGATTGTGCGAATTTGCCGACAACGGATGAGGGCGAGGATGCGGCACGAGTGATTGAGGTGGAATGGGAAACGGCCGTCGAGGCGAATTACAGCGTCGATATTGAAGTAACGGGACACGATCGAAACGGATTGTTGAACGAAGTCCTTCAGGCCGTCTCCGAGAGCAAGACGAACATTTCCGCCGTCACGGGTCGATCCGACAAGAACAAAATGGCCATGATCCACATGACCATCCTGATTCGCAATACGGATCATCTCCAGTCCGTTGTGGAACGAATCAAGCGGGTGAAGGATGTGTACACCGTTCATCGGATCATGCAGTGACGGCACGATGCGCTAAGGGAATGGTCCCGGGGTTCATGACGATCCCGGTGGATGATACGAATGCGGTCTGTTATCCTGCGGGAGACAGGCCGTTTTATTTTTAAGATGAAGGAGCTAACCCTATGAGAGTGGTCATTCAACGATGCAAGAATGCGCAAGTCGCAGTGGATCATGAAATCGTCGGCAAGATTGAAGCGGGATTGATGGTACTGGTCGGCGTGACGCATGAGGATGAAGAGAAGGATGCCAAATACCTTGCCGAAAAGGTAGCAGGGCTGCGGATTTTTGAGGATGAGGAGGGAAAAATGAATTTCAGCGTCCAGGACGTGGGCGGAGCGATTCTGTCGGTGTCCCAATTTACCCTCTATGGAGACACCCGCAAAGGAAAGCGGCCGAACTTTATGGCTGCCGCAAAACCGGATGAAGCGAATGCATTGTATGAGTCGTTTAACCGCGAGCTTTCGGCGAAGGGATTGCAGGTGGAGACCGGGGTGTTCGGAGCGATGATGGACGTGTCGTTGACCAACTGGGGACCGGTGACGCTAATTATCGACAGCCGATCCTAACCTGCCTATANAGGACGGCAGCATGCATCAAATTGGAGGGATGGGGCATCCTGAGTGAATAATCGAAGGTTGTTATTCGCAAGCAAAGGAGCCGTACGATATGCGTCAATCCCCCAAATTTTCGATATGGAGCAGTTTGCCTGCGACGGTCGGGACCGGAGGCGTCAGGGAAGCAGCTAGCACGGAACGCATGGTTTCGGCGCCGGAAGAATCGGCACAGCTCATCAGCATCAAGGGAAATATGCGGAAACAGCTGCCCCGATCGTAGATTCAGCACAGCGTCGCGTGTCATAGAGCGGATTTTTATAGGCGGAGCCTGAGATGATCTTAGGCTCCTTTTTGGCGTTCGTCCAAGCTTCCTTCNGGACAGACATCTGTTGCTGGCAAGCGCGTTCTTAGGCCTTTTTCATAAATTCCACTGTTATAAAAAAGAGATTCCAGGGTAATAACAAATCGAGGACATTTCAGGAAGGAGACATGCCAGATGAGTAAAGTAGCATTTCTACTAGCCGACCAATTCGAAGATTCCGAGATGAAAACTCCTTACGATGCCGTGAAGGAAGCGGGGCATCAGGCTGATATTATTGGATTGAAACAAGGACAAGAGGTAAAGGGCAAACAGGGCAAGGCTTCCTACACAACCGATAAAGCCATTGCGGACGTCAACATAAACGATTATGATGCGGTGGTTATTCCAGGCGGTTCTTCTCCGGAAAACTTGCGACTGGATTCCCATATATTGCAGTTTGTTGCAGCAGCGGACAAGGCGGGCAAACCGATTGCCTCGATATGCCACGGGCCGCAAATTTTGGCAAGCGCCGACCTGCTGAAGGGACGCACGATCACTTCCTATCCTCCGCTTCAGGATGATATGGTAAACGCCGGCGCCAACTTTAAGGATGAGGAAGTCGTCGTGGATCGAAATTTCATTACGTCCCGGACTCCGAAAGACGAGCCGGCCTTCGTGCGCGAGCTGTTAAAAGCGCTGTAGGCGCTAAATTAGCTGTATGGTTGTCCATGTAATACCGATCTTTCAAACACACGGGTTGAAAAAAAGGAGGAATGGACATGTCTAGACAAATTCAGGCTTATTTCAGGACGGAAGACGACGCTGAAGGCGCAAGGACGAGGCTGCTGACGTACAACACGGAACAGCTCGAGGTAGGACAGCTTCAGGATTCGGTCCGAAGCGGAGGGAATATCCTGGTGCCGCTGGTGCCATGGGGCAATGCCGGCACGGGCGGAGCTACCGCAGGGGCCACAACGATGGGGGCCCCCGGCGGCGTAGTCGGGGCTCCCGGGGTGATTGTGGGCGCAAGGGATACCAGCCGCGACATCGCCCAGGATCGGCCGGACAGCGATGATCTGCCCGGCGACGGATGGCGCGAAGCGGACGTGACCGACGGGGATTATGACGATCTCAGATATACCCTGTCCGTTAAGGTAAGGGACGAGGACTACGATCAGATCGTGCATGATTTGCGGGCGAATAACGCTTATGTGGAGCGATTTGATTAATGTCTGATTAGCGAAAGAGACGCGGCAGGCGATGAGCTGCCAAGAAGGAGCTTATCATTTTCAGGGCTTACCCAACGAAATGCAAAAAAAAGGGCTGTTCCTTTGGGGGAGCGGCCCTTTTCAACTCCATGATATAAAAGCGCTTTCTTGCTTGTAATATAACTGTAATGTTTGTTCAATGTTTCTTTAATATTCCCTGTTTATAATAACAGCATGACCCCCTTTTTTATATAATATATGTTTTGGACCTACAACAGTGGTTTGTAGGTCTTTTTCTTTTTTCGGGAAATTTCTACAAAGTTTCTTGACTTTAGTGCGGCGGTTCATTAGAATCTAAAAATATAATGTTTTGGGTATACTATATTTATGAATAACGGATTTCATGACGGGAACAAGTACTCCATCCCCACAAGACCAGAGAAGAATCCCTTGGCTGTAAGGATTCGCTTGATGAGTGGACGAATGACCTCCCCGAGAACAGACGGCGAAGCAAGCACCGGTTAACCGGTGGGATAGACAGTAGCCGTACTGCGCAGCCGGGCGTTATACGGATGAAGCGGATGGTTGAACACACGTTAGGATGTGTCGCCGCCGGAATGTGGGTGGTACCACGGGTGATAAATTAAACATCTCTCGTCCCTGTTGTCTTAGGACAGCGGGACGGGAGATTTTTTAGTTTCACGGCTTGTTGAGAAATGACTCCCTAGGAGTTTTTCCATAGTTAAACAGATCTAGGCAAGGGACATGTTCAATAGGTGAGTATGTCATAGGACGCGGAGGGATGAAGATGGCAAACGAGAAATTCGAGAAACCGACGGGCACGCAGGACATCCTGCCAGGAGCCGTCGAGAAATGGCAGTTTATCGAGGAGAAGGCACGGGATCTATGCCGGAGGTACAATTACCGCGAAATTCGCACACCGATCTTCGAACAGACCGAATTGTTCGAACGCGGAGTCGGGGAAACGACGGATATCGTAGAGAAGGAAATGTACACGTTCAAGGACAAAGGGGATCGCAGCATGACCCTTCGTCCGGAAGGGACGGCAGGCGTCGTTCGGGCTTACGTGCAAAACAAGCTGTATGGAGAGCCCGATGTCACGAAGCTGTACTATATGGGGCCCATGTTCCGCTATGAGCGGCCGCAGGCGGGCCGATACCGCCAGTTCCACCAGTTCGGCGTAGAGGTGTTCGGCACCGCGGATCCGGCTATCGACGCCGAGGTCATTGCGCTGGGGTACAGCTTCTACAAGGAACTTGGACTGAACGGAGTAAAAGCAGAGATTAACTCCGTGGGAACGTCCGAGGTAAGGGCAGCTTACCGCAGCGCGCTGCTTGCTTTCCTAGAACCGATGAAAGACAGCCTTTGCTCGGACTGCCAGTCGCGCATGGAACGCAACCCGCTCCGCGTGCTGGATTGTAAGAAGGACCAAGGGAAGTTCGGTGATGCGCCTTCGATCCTGGACAGCCTGGACGAGGAGTGCAGCACGCATTTCGAGAAAGTCAAAGGGTACCTGGACGCCATGGGCATCGAGTATGAAATCAATCCAAGACTGGTTCGGGGATTGGACTACTACACGCATACCGCCTTCGAATTCAAGGCCCAGGGCATCGGCGCGATTGATACGGTAGGCGGCGGCGGACGCTTCAACGGTCTCGTCGGCCAGATCGGCGGACCGGATCAGCCGGGCATCGGATTCGGCATCGGCCTTGAGCGTATTCAATTGATTCTGGAGCATCAAGGCGTCAATCTGTCGGCCGCGAAACCGTTGGACGTTTATCTGGTGGCGCTGGGTGAAGCCGCCGAACGGGAAATGGCGAAATTGATCTACGATCTCCGCAGCAAAGGCGTGTCCGCGGAACGCGATTATCTCGGCCGGAAAATGAAAGCCCAGATGAAATCGGCCGATCGTATGCAAGCCCGTTATACCGCCATTCTGGGCGACGACGAGCTGGAACGCGGCGAAATCGCGTTGAAGTCGATGGAGACCGGCGAGCAGCGAACCGTTAGGCTGGATAGCCTGGTACAGGAATTTGTTTAATCGCCGTAAAGCGGCTTAATTATACTAAAGGGGAATGATAACCGATGAAAAGGACGCATCATTGCGGTCACCTGACAACCGCGAACATTGGAGAAACTGTAACACTGAACGGATGGGTACAAACCCGCCGCGACTTGGGCGGCGTGCTGTTCATCGATCTGCGCGATCGCAGCGGCATCATGCAAATCGTATTTAACCCGGATTTCTCCGGCGAGGCATTGGCCGTTGCCGATAAAGTCCGCAGCGAATTCGTGGTGGCCGTATCCGGGAAAGTCGTAAAGCGTGATCCGGAAACGTTCAACCCGAACCTGCCGACAGGCGAAATCGAAGTACAAGTAACCAGCATCGAAGTGCTGAACGCAGCCAAAACGCCTCCGTTCTTTATCGAAGACGGCGTGGAAGTGGATGAGCAGCTCCGCCTGAAGTACCGTTATCTGGACCTTCGCCGTCCGGAGATGCAAAAAACGCTGATGCTGCGCTCCAAAGCATCGAAAGTATTCCGCGACTTCCTCGATGATGAGGGCTTCGTGGATGTGGAGACGCCAATTCTGACCAAGAGCTCGCCGGAAGGCGCGCGCGACTATCTCGTGCCGAGCCGCGTACACGCAGGCGAATTCTTTGCGCTTCCGCAATCCCCGCAAATCTACAAGCAGCTCCTTATGGTGAGCGGGCTTGAGCGTTACTACCAAATTGCGCGCTGCTTCCGTGACGAAGACTTGCGGGCCGACCGTCAGCCGGAGTTTACCCAGGTCGACATCGAGACATCCTTCATGGATCGGGAAGACCTGTTGAACATGATGGAGCAGCTGATGGTGAAGCTGTTCAAGGAAACCATCGGCGTTGAGCTGGCGACGCCGTTCCAGCGTATTAGCTATGCCGACGCCATGGGCAAATACGGCTCCGATAAGCCGGATCTCCGTTTCGGCATGGAACTGATCGAAATGAACGACATCGTTGCAAGCAGCGGCGTCAAAGTATTCTCTTCCGTCATTGAAAAAGGCGGCGAAGTGAAATGTTTGAACGCTAAAGGCTGCGGCACCTGGACCCGTAAGGAAATTGACGATCTGGGACCGTATGCAGCCCGTTACGGAGCGAAGGGTCTTGCCTGGATTCAAGTGAAAGAGGGCGAATTCAAAGGGCCAATCGTGAAATTCTTCAGCGAGCAGGAGATTGAAGCGGTAAGAGAACGCACGGGAGCCGAAGACGGCGACCTGCTGCTGTTCTCCGCAGACAACAAAAAAGTGGTTGCCGACGTGCTTGGCGCGCTCCGTTTGAAAATCGGACGCCAGCTTGGCCTGATCAACGACAACGAATACAAGTTTGCTTGGGTGCTGGACTTCCCGCTGTTCAGCTATGACGAAGAGGCGAAGCGCTATGTGGCCGAGCATCATCCGTTCACCCGTCCAAAAGACGAGGATCTGGAATTGATGGATACGGATCCGCTTGCCGTACGCGCTGAAGCTTACGACATCGTTCTGAATGGATACGAAGTAGGCGGCGGTTCCATGCGGATTTACAAACGCGAGATCCAAGAAAAGATGTTTGCGGCTCTAGGCATGTCGCCGGAAGTGGCGCACGATAAATTCGGCTATCTTATGGACGCCTTTGAGTACGGCACGCCTCCGCACGGAGGAATCGCCTTCGGGTTGGACCGTTTGGTCATGCTGCTTGCCGGACGCACCAATCTGCGTGAAACGATTGCGTTCCCAAAAACGGCAAGCGCAACGGATCTGTTGATGGACGCTCCTTCCCAGGTGGACGGAGGACAGCTGGAGCAGCTCCATATCAAACTCGCCAAGAAGCCGGGCGACGAGAAAAAATAAGCCTGTTGTTCTTGATAAAGGAGGTTGCCTGAATTATGCTGCACCAATTTTCCCGAACGGAATTAGCCATCGGTCCCGAAGGCCTTGAAGTGATGAAGAACAGCACCGTGGCGGTGCTCGGTATCGGCGGCGTGGGTTCCATTGCGGTGGAGGCCCTCGCCCGAACCGGAGTAGGCCGCATCATTCTAATCGACAAAGACGTGGTGGACATCACGAACATCAATCGGCAGATCCACGCATTAACGACGACGGTGGGTCAGAAGAAAGCGGATTTGATGGTCGACCGAGTCAAACTGATCAATCCGGAATGTGAAGCGATCGCCCTAAACATGTTCTACACCGAAGAAACGTATGAAGAGCTGTTTAAATACGAGCTGGATTATGTGATCGATGCCTCGGATACGATTATTTATAAAGTGCATTTAATCAAGGAGTGCCTGCGTCGGGGCATTCCGATCATCTCCAGCATGGGCGCGGCCAACAAAATGGACCCGACGAAGTTCCAGGTGGCCGACATCTCCAAAACCTCCATGGACCCGATTGCCCGAATCGTGCGCACCAAGCTGCGCAAGGACGGCATCAAGAAAGGGGTCAAGGTCGTGTTCTCTCTGGAAGAGCCGATGAAGCCCCGCCAGGACGTAACGGAGAAAATCGTGCCCGAGAATGCTCCGGAAATCCGGAAGGCGAAGCAGCCGCCGGCAAGCAATGCATTCGTTCCGCCTGTGGCCGGACTGATCATGGTCAGCGTGACGGTGAAAGAGCTGCTCGAAAAAGGCGGCGTCTCGTTGTAACGGAGTGTCCGGACCATTTTAAACTCGGATCGAGAAAACGATAGACAAACAGAAGGCAGAAAGAATAGTCTTTCGGCAAAGTTGAGCGTGGTTAACCAAACGCAGTGTCCGGCAAAGGACGCTGCGTTTTTTGCTGCCGTGGACAAAGCGATTCGAAACAGCAAACCCAAACAATAAAATTTCCTGTGGCAGCGCTTTGCTAGTATATCCCGGCGAGTTGTGCTACAATGAAACTCCTTTTTGTGTCACGGCCCTAAAGCCAGACTTTCGATACGAAAAAAATATGTTCTTAGGAGGTAACTGAAAGTGTCAGAATCTTTTCAAAGTGCCTATCAAGAAGAAGAGTCAAGGCTAAACGAGGTTATCGTTGAAATTGACCGTCAGCTTGAACGGCTGCGCGGTATTCCGGTATACACGGGCCATGATTTTACGGAGCAGGTGCTTGAGGCAGGCAGGGAAGAGAAACGGCAGGCCCTCGCCAAAAGCTTACCGGAGCCTTATTTCGGAAGGCTGGATTTTCAAGAGAACGGAACGGGGGCAAAGAAACCGCTCTATATCGGGAAGATAGGCTTCGACAAGGCGGACGCTGGTGATCACCCGATGGTGATTGATTGGCGGGCTCCGGTCGCGAGTCTATTCTACTCCTTTACGGGCGGTACCGATCCGGCTTCATTCGAAGCGCCCGAAGGAATTATCGAGGGGCTTGTGTATTTAAAACGTAACGTCGTGATCCGCAAGCAAATTTTGGAGCGGGTATCGGACACGTACAATCGGGAAAGCGGCGGACCTGCCGTATCCGATGAGTTTTTGGTCTACCGTCTCGGTGAGAACAAGGATAACCGGCTGCGGGATATCGTGTCCACGATCCAAGCGGAGCAGGATAAAATCATCCGGGCGGCCAAGAACACCGCCCTCATCATCCAAGGGGTGGCGGGAAGCGGAAAAACGACGGTGGCGCTGCATCGGCTGGCTTATCTGCTCTACCAGTACAAGGAGCAGGTAACGGCCGAGAAAATGATCATATTCGCGCCAAACCTCATGTTCCTGGATTACATATCCGATGTGCTGCCCGAGCTCGGAGTTGGTGATATTCAGCAGCGGACCTTTGGCGATTGGGCGGCAAAGCTGCTTGATATTCAGCTGTCCTCGGAGGAACATGCGCAGACGCTTCATCAGTGGTTCGAGACGGAACCGGGTCAAGGGACGCCGGATATCGACGATAATGTAAGCGGACGCTATAAAGGCTCCTTAAGGCTGATGGATATCGTGCGGCGCTGCGTGGAGTCCATCGAAGCCGAGGCCCTACCGGACGGGGATTTCTCTCCATGGGATGGAGCCGTGCTGAAGCAGGAGACGATGGCGGATTGGTTTTACCAGGAATATAAGCCCTATCCGCTGGCGAAACGGAAGGAACGGCTGCTCGCCAGATTGCATCGCTGGGTCGAGATGGAGCTGAAGAAATCGCCATCGCCGGCCGTGTTGAAAGAACGGAAGAAAAAAGCGGCACAACGCGAAAAGGCTTATGCCAATCGCTGGCCGAAATTTGAGCCGATTTCCCTATATAAGCAATTGTTTGGAGCGGTAAAGGCGGCAGGCTCCTGGGTCGAAGAGCTCTCCGGACTTATTCCGCCGGAGGTACTGGCGGCAACGCGTAAAGATCTGAAGAAGAATGTGGTCCGGGAAGAGGATCTGCCAGCCCTGCTGTATTTCCACTGCTTGCTGAACGATATTTCCTCAGAGCAGCGGTTTGACCACATTGTCATCGATGAAGCCCAGGATTTTTCTCCGTTTCAGGTGGCTGTACTGGATCTGTTCGTAAGAGGACATTCCTTCACCATACTAGGCGATCTGTCGCAGGGCATTCATGCGTATCGCGGCGTGCATGCGTGGGAAGAAATGAGCTCCCTGTTCAAGGAAGAGGAAACGGCTTATTTTGCGCTGACGCGCAGTTACCGTTCCACGATGGAGATCATTGAATTTGCCAATGGGATACTGGAGAAGGGGGTCGCAAGCGACCTGCTCGCCGTGCCCGTATTCCGTAGCGGCGATGCCGTTCGCCTCATTCCTTATGATGCCGGGAACGCCAGAAGGAAGGATTTGGAGCGGGCCATGAGTGCGCTCATTGCGAAGGAATACCGGACGGTAGCCATTCTCACCCGCACCTTGCGGGAAGCGAAAGAGCTGCATGAGGAGTTAAGCCCGTCCTGGCCGATGCTGAATCTGATCGATGGCAGCAAGGGAACGTATCAGGGCGGATATTCCGTGCTCCCCGTGTACTTGTCCAAAGGGCTTGAGTTCGATGCCGTTGTGGTGGCAGATGCGGACCGGGCTCATTACGCGGAGAAAGCTTGGGATGCCAAGCTAATGTATGTAGGCTGTACGCGTGCACTGCATGAGCTGTGGCTGCTGCATGGGGAGCCGCTGCCTTCGTATATCATGGCAGAGACTTCAGAGATCATGGCCAGCGGTTGGCCAGCGGAGTAATCGTTCGATTGCGCAGCTGCTGTCGGTTCCCGGAATGTCAATAGAGAGAAACGGAAGTCCCGCAGGGATTCACATGGCAGCATGTGTTAGCCTCTGCGGGACTTTTTGTTGTACAGGGGCTTGCTAGGGGCTTAACCAAGCATTTGGTAGGAGGAGCCCAGATTTTCGATAAACCGGATCAAAGTCCAGACAGCGAGGATGGAACAGGCAGCTGCCAGTAGGATGTAGAGGGACATTTTTCGCTTAGGCTTTCGTTTTTTCAATTCCATGGTCTCCCTTCGTGCATAGAGTTTAAGCGACACCTTCATAACAAGACCTCGTCGTCGTCCTCGCTCCGGATTCCCTGCCTGTACTCGTAAAGGATGATGGCTGAACGTATGAAGACGTACAAGCCGAGCAGGAACTGCAGGATGAGAACGGCATACAGCAGGTACATCGCCAGTCCCTCATCGTCGAGGTAACCGGGGCCGAATGTTTCTTGTAAAAGATGATAGGTGCTGGCATGAAGGTAGAGCCCCAGTATACTGAACGTCATATGGAAAACCGCGTTATACATTTTGCGTACGGATTTTTTGCGAGTCGTCATAACATTCTCCCCAGATCAGGTTTTTCAAACGTTTCCCTATTATATAAAACGCGTTGGGTTCGATAAAAGTTGGATATGATCAAAATAAGCTGCAATATCCGAACGGTGGGACGATTGAAGCGTAGGACAGGAAGTTGCCGCAGCGCAGGCACGGCGAATTCGAATATGATATGATAGAGCGTGATGGATTGAAACGACTTATTTTTGCATCTATATCAGACAAGGAAGTGTAGCCATGGATTTATTCAGTATCGGGCGTGAAGGGGACCGGGACTCCCGGCTGCTGGCCGATCGGATGCGCCCTTCGTCGCTGGATGAATATATAGGACAAGAGCATATTATCGGACCGGGCAAATTGCTCCGGCGGGCCATAGAGGCAGACCAGGTCTCGTCGATTTTATTGTACGGCCCGCCTGGATGCGGCAAAACAACGCTTGCGCATATCATCTCCCAGCAAACGAAGGGGCATTTCGTTCGGCTGAACGCGGTGGAAGCCACGGTCAAGGACGTTAGGGAAGTCATTGAGCAAGCCCAGAGCAACCGCAGCCTGTACGGCACCAAAACGATCCTGTTCCTGGATGAGGTGCACCGCTTCAACAGCTCCAGACAGGATGCGCTGCTGCCTGCCGTGGAGAACGGCACGATCATATTTATCGGCGCGACGACCGAGAACCCCTTTCATTACGTCAACGGGGCTCTAATGAGCCGGTCCACTTTGTTCCAGCTACAGCCGCTGACCAAGGACCACTCCATGATCGCGATGCGGCGCGCGCTGACCGATCAAGACAAAGGCCTTGGATTCATGGATCTCAAGGCCGATGAGGAAGCGCTGGAGCACATTGCCGCCATGGCGAACGGGGATATCCGGCGTGCACTCAATGCGTTGGAGCTGGCAGCGATGACGACGCCGCCGGACGCAAGCGGTACGGTCCATATCACGCTCGAGGTGGCGGAGGAATCGATTCGCCGGCCTACCGTGCGTGCGGACGAGTCCACGCAGTACGATGTGCTGTCCGCCTTTCACAAGAGCATTCGGGGCTCCAGCGATGCGGCGCTGTTCTGGTTTTTGTATGCGGTCGAAAAGCTGGGCATGGACCCGATGGTGTTCATCCGCCGGCTGATTGCTGCCAGCAGCGAGGATATTGGGCTGGCCAATCCGCAAGCGATGGTGCAGGCGGTAAGCGCATTGGATGCCTACCGGAACAACGGCTGGCCGGAAGCCAAGCTGAACATCGCCCAGGCGATCCTGTTCGCCGTGGAGAGCCCGAAATCCGATGGCGTCGTATCCGCCATATCCCGTGCGATGTCCGCCATGGATGAGATGAAATCGGCGGAGGTTCCGCTGCATCTGCGCGATGCGCATTACTCGGGGGCGGTGAAGCTGGGACATGTCGGCTACAAGTACCCGCACGATTATCCGGGCCATTACGTGAAACAGGAGTATTTGCCGAAGGAGCTTTCCCGCCGGGTGTTCTATCAGGCCACGGAGCAGGGGAACGAAGCCAAGATCGCACACAACCAGCGATTGCGGCGCGAAGAATAAGGAAATTAGCGATAACGGGGTTCATCAAGGCCTTTAGTTAAGTTAAATGGAGGAAATGAATGATGAAAACAGGGAAACAACGGTTTGTCATCCTGCTGTTGTCCGCCGGCCTTATGCTGAGCGGCTGTTCGGGAAAAAGCGCCCAGGAGCAGGGCGCAAGTGGACAGGCAGCCGAGGCGGCGCATGAGCACGGACATCAGACGCAGCTGTCCAACGGGGATATCCAGGAGGCGACGTCATCGATCGATGAGCTGCCGACCTTTTTGAAGAGCCAGACCAGCGAGCTCCAAACGATTTATGCTTTGTCCGCGCAGGTGAGTGATGTCCTGAAATACATTCCTTGTTATTGCGGCTGCGGGGAAAGCGCCGGTCATGAGAGCAACCTGAACTGTTTTATCGATGAGATTCAGGAGGACGGCACTTTAGTGTGGGACGATCACGGCACCCGCTGCGGGGTTTGTTTGGACATTGCCGTGGAATCTGCCAAAATGAGCAGCGAGGGCATGAGCTTAACGGATATCCGGACCGCGATTGATGAGAAGTACGGCACGGGTTATGCGAAGCCAACACCGACTCCGATGCCGCCAGTCGGGAGCTAAGCATTGATATGAATGGAGAAGAGGGTATAGCTTAAGTTACTGTTCGGTAACCTGAGCTATACCCTTTTCAATTTTCGATCAAACATTGCCTTTATGTACTGAGTTAGCTAATGGGCTGTTCCGTTTCCCTGGCAAGCAGCCACTGGTTATCGACTCGTTCCCAATATTCCGTGGTGAATAGCCTGGCCAGCGCCTGCCCATCCTTCTCGATCACTAACTCGAAGAACACAACTGCATTTTTATTATCTCTGAGCCTAATCACCCGGTTCTCAAATTTTTTCTGGGCGCCGAGCAATTGTTCTACCGATAGCTTCATTCCTGAAATGGCCTCGTCTTTAGAGTAGAAGACAGGCTTGTCCTTGGCACTGCCGAAAAAAGTAACGTAGTAATTCACACCCATACGTTCTAGCTTTGAAGTGTCTCCTGAGATCATAGCCTCGTTCCAATCGGCAATGTAACTGTTATGCATGTCGGTAAAGGCAGCGACGGCATATTCCAATGTTTCTGTCAAGCAGCATCTACATCCTTTCTAAGATTCATAAATAACGATTCGATCAAACTACCCATATGTCCTGCAATATTTATTAAATTGTGATTATTCTCACAGATAAACACTATATATTGATATAAATTTACATTATAAATCTATATATAGTGAAATAGTTTTATGAAATCACAAGGAGCTGATCGAGTTCGTGAAAGTGATGAAGAGAGATGGATGCTTGGTGGATTTTGAGATAAGCCGGATTGTGAAGGCAGTGGATAAAGCTTTTATAGCGGTTGAGGGTGCGTCCTACAAGGAGGCTTCCCTGCAGATTGGTGAGGCGGTTGCCCGCGCCACCGCGGGGATGGAGCAGGTGAGTGTGGAGGAAATCCAAGATATCGTTGTGGAGCATTTGCGCAGCACCGGTTATGCAGAGGCCGCGGCAGCTTATCAACATTACAGGGAAGCCCGTGATCTGGAGCGGATGCGGCGGGGAGAGCTCTACAAGATCAGCAGGGATGTGATTGGGGTAACGAATCTGGAACTGCTGCGGGAGAACGCGAATCTGAACGGGGAATCCTTCAGCGGAAAAATGAGCCGGATCGGCTCCGAATACGCCAAATGGATGGCAAGCAAATTCATCCTCCCCACAGAGCTCACGAGAGCGGTGAGGGATGGGTATGTATACGTTCATGATCTGGACCAGTATGCGCTGGGAACCACGAACTGCATCTTCATCCCGTTCGGCCGGCTGCTGGCCAAGGGCTTCAATACCGGTAACGGATCGGTCAGGCCGCCGCAGAGCATCATGACCGCCATGGCGCTGGTAGCCATCATCTTTCAATCCCAGCAGAACAGCCAATTCGGCGGCGTGTCCGGCAGCAAAATCGATTGGGATCTCGCTCCGTATGTCGGCAAATCGTTTCGTCGGCATTTTCGCAAAGGGCTGGCCTACTTCGGAGAAGCGGGGCTGGGAGAGGATCAGCCGTATGAACGAGCCCTTGAGGATCACGAAATATACATAGACAATGAGCAGCTGAAGGACATATACCCGCGAGTATATCATTACGCCTATCAAGAAACGGTGAATGAAGCAAAACAGGCCGCGGAATCCTTGATCCATAATTTGAATACGATGAGCAGCCGGGCCGGCGGACAAATTCCTTTCACTTCGCTGAATTACGGCATGTGCACGTCAACCGAAGGAAGGCTGGTATCCCACGCCCTGCTGGATGCCACGATGAAGGGGCTCGGCGGGGGAGAGACACCGATATTTCCGCAGCATATTTTCCAGTGCAAGCAGGGGGTCAACCAGGCGGAAGGCGAGCCGAACTACGATCTGTTCCTGAAAGCCGTCGAGTGCTCCAGCCGCAGGCTCTACCCGAATTTCGTCAACGTGGACGCGTCGTTTAATCTCGTCTATTATAACCCGGGGGATCCGGACACGATTATTGCCACCATGGGCTGCAGGACCCGCACGATTTCGGATCGCTTTGGGCGAAACCGCCTGAGCGGCAAGGGCAACCTGTCCTTTAATACGATCAATTTGGTCCGGCTCGGGATTGAACATGGCATCGTCCAAGGGAAGCGGGAAGTGCCGGACCTGAACCGTTTCTATCAACAGCTGGATCATTATATGAGAATTGCGGTGGAGGGCTTGATTCACCGTTACGAGCTGCAGGCCGACCAACCGGCCAAAGCGTCCGATTTCATGATGCGGGAGGGCGTGTGGGAAGGCGGCGAGGCGCTGGCGCCGGAGGACAAGGTGCGCGAGCTGATCAAGCACGGCACCCTGGCGCTTGGATTTATCGGGCTGGCCGAATGCCTGAAGGCGTTGACCGGACGGCATCACGGCGAGGATGAGGACAGCCGTGGGCTGGGGATCGAGATCATCCGGCATATGCGTCGGTTTTGTGATGCAGCCGGTGAAAGGTATAACCTGAACATTACGCTGTTTGCCACGCCGGCAGAAGGGTTATCCGGAAAATTCACGAAGCTGGACCGGCAAACCTTCGGGGTGATCGAGGGTGTGACGGACCGTGAATATTACACGAACTCTTTTCACATACCCGTGTACTATCCGATGGCCGCCTACCGCAAAATCCGTTCCGAAGCACCTTTCCATGAGCTGTGCAATGCCGGAGCGATTTCGTATGTGGAGCTGGACGGGAACGCAAGGCAGAATACGGCTGCTTTCCGGGACATCGTGCAGTTTGCCCTGCAGCAGAACATCGGATATTTCTCCGTTAACCATCCCGTCGACCGGTGCCCGGCATGCAACTACGAAGGCATTATCGGAAGTGCGTGCCCTGGGTGCGGCGCTTTAGAGGCGGATGGAAACTTCCAGCGGCTGCGGAGGGTAACGGGATATTTAACGGGCAATTATACGGAGCGCTTCAATTCCGCCAAGCAGGCCGAGGTTCGGGATCGGGTGAAACATCTGTGAATGTGTGCGGATACATCCCCGAGAGCATCAATGAAGGCCCTGGACTTCGTGCGGTTCTATTCGTGAGCGGCTGCCGCCATGCCTGCGCCGGATGTTTTAATACGGATTCCTGGGACTTTGAAGCGGGGGAGCCCTTTACCGAAGAAATGTCAGCGGCGATACTGCAGGATATCCAAGACAACCCTTTGCTGGATGGCGTGACTTTATGCGGTGGAGACCCCTTCTTCTCCCCGGAAGAATGTGCGGCATTCGTACGCAGGCTTAGGACCCTCTGTCCCGCCAAAAACGTATGGGCCTACACGGGGTTCACCTTCGAAGCACTGATAAGGCAGCCGAAGCTGCGCGAGTTGGCCTTGCTGTGCGATGTCATCGTTGACGGCAAATTCGAGTTGGAGCGCAGGGATGTCTCGCTTCCTTTCCGGGGCAGCTCGAATCAGCGTTTCATCGATGTAGCCGCCAGCATGGAGCAGGGAGTGACCGTGGAGTATATTCTTCGCTAGCACGCAAAAAAAAAGAGCACACGCTTTACGGATCATTCCGTATCAAGTGTGTGCTCTTCGCGTGTCATTCAGCGGATTAATAAGGAACTTTATCCGCCGTTTCGATCGTTCCCCCGCCAAGGCATTCGTCCCCTTGATAGAAGACGACGGCTTGTCCCGGCGTGATCGCTTTTTGCGGCTTCGCAAACGCGACATAAACGGTTCCGTCTTCGCGCGGGGTTATCGTTACTTCCTGGTCCGGCTGCCGGTAGCGGAATTTGGCGGTGCAGGTGTAGGCGTCTTTGGGCATAGCGTCTTGTCCTGCAATCCAGTTAATTCCCGAGGCAACGAGTCCGGTCGAATACAAGCTCGGATGATCGCCTTGAACNACGTACAAAATATTGTTGGTCAAATCTTTGTCGGCTACGAACCAAGGCTCCCCGGAGCCGGATCCGCCGATCCCGAGGCCTTGGCGTTGCCCCAGCGTGTAGTACATCAAGCCGTCATGGCGGCCCTTTACTTCACCGGTGACAATGTCCACCATATCGCCGGATTGGGCGGGGAGATATTGTCCGAGAAACTCTTTGAAATTCCGCTCGCCTATGAAGCAAACGCCGGTGCTGTCTTTTTTCTTAGCGGTATACAGCCCGGCTTCCTCAGCTAGTCGGCGGACTTCCGGTTTCGGCAGATGCCCGATCGGGAACATCGCCTTGGAAAGCTGCTCTTGGCTCAGCGCATTGAGGAAGTAGGTTTGGTCTTTGTTGCTGTCCACACCCCGCAGCAGCCGGTACTGTCCGTCCTCCTCGATGACGCGGGCGTAATGGCCTGTAGCGACGTAGTCGGCTCCCAGGTCCATGGCCTTGTTCAGAAATTCGCCGAATTTGATCTCGCGGTTGCACATGACATCGGGGTTCGGCGTTCTCCCGGCTTTATATTCATCGAGGAAATAGGAAAATACTTTATCGAAGTATTCCTTCTCGAAATTGACGGTATAGTAGGGAATGTCGAGCTGCTCGCACACGCGGCGCACGTCTTCAGCGTCCGCTTCGGCTGTGCAGTAGCCAAGCTCATCGGTATCATCCCAGTTTTTCATAAAGATGCCGATCACTTCATAGCCCTGCTGTTTGAGCAGGAGCGCTGTTACGGAGGAGTCGACTCCTCCCGACATGCCGACAACGATACGAGTGTTATGTTTTTCTTTTGACATCGTTATCACCATTTTCATATTGAATTGTGCCCATGGAGGTATTTTAACATATTGGAACAAGGTTCACACGCTTCATTTTGTCCACTCAGGGTGAACATTTTTCGAGTTTCCAGCTGGAATATTACCCATTAGGGTCCAGGATATGTTACGATAAGCTGAGGGTAATGATCGGAATACGGAGAAAAATACAGGATAAGCTGCTTTACTCATGGATTACGACGTATTTATCGCTTGCCCGCCACCTACAACTCATGTACAGGATGGACATAATATACAAATTGCCGAAAGAGGTGTCACCTTTGAAGATATCAACAAAAGGAAGATACGGATTAACGATTATGATGGAGCTGGCCGCCAAGTTCGGTGAAGGGCCGACCTCGCTGAAGAGCATAGCCGAGAAGAACCAGCTGTCGGAACATTATCTTGAGCAGCTGATCGCGCCGCTGCGGAATGCGGGCTTGGTTAAGAGCATCCGCGGTGCATATGGCGGATACATCCTTTCCCGGGACCCTGCATCCATCACGGCAGGCGACGTCATCCGCGTGCTGGAAGGGCCGATATCCCCCGTCGATTTTACGGAAGAGGACGATCCGGCGAAGCGTGATCTCTGGCTCCGGATCCGCGACAGCATCGCTGAAGTGTTGGATTCCACCACGCTGGACTATCTGATCAATTACCATGAACAGTCTGCTGCAGACAACTATATGTTTTATATTTAATAAGGGTGACGACGGAGATGAAATCAGTATACTTGGATCATGCCGCATCAACCCCGGTTCATCCGGAGGTTGCCAAGCGGATGATGAATGTCATGACGAGCCAATACGGCAATGCTTCGAGCGTCCATGCTTTTGGACGGGAAGCGAAGAAGATCGTGAACGGGGCGCGTGATCGGATAGCTTCTTGGTTAGGATGCCATTCGGACGAGCTGGTGTTTACCGCAGGCGGGACCGAGAGCGATAACCTGGCTGTTCTGGGGCTGCTGGGGTCCTTGGGCGTGGACGGCAGACATGTGATTACGTCAGCGGTGGAGCACCATGCGGTGCTCCACACTTGCCATGAGCTGGAACGGCGGGGCTGCCAGGTTACCTATGTCCCGGTGGACCCTACAGGGCGTGTTTCTGTAGAGGACATAGCGGGCGCGATTCAGGACAACACGGCGCTGGTGACCATCATGTACGGGAACAATGAAGTAGGCACCGTTCAGCCGATCGCCGAAATCGGCGAGTTATGCCGGAGCCGCGGAATCGTATTCCATACCGATGCCGTTCAGGCATTGGGCTCGGAGGCGATCAACTGCCGCGAGCTGCCGGTGGATATGTGGAGCTTTTCCGCCCACAAAATCAACGGGCCGCAGGGCGTTGGCGCTTTGGTCGTCCGTAGGGGACTCAGCGTCTCTCCCCGTCTGTTCGGAGGGCTGCAGGAGAAGAAGCGCCGGGCCGGAACAGAGAATATGGCCGGAATCGCCGGTTTTGCGGCGGCAGTGGAATGGACCGTGCAGAATATGGAGACGCGAATCCAGCATTATTCCGAACTGAGATCGACCCTCCTTGAGGGGCTTCGTCAGGAGATTGGCGAGAATTCTTTTGTGATCAATGGAAACCCGGAACATTACCTACCTCACATCCTGAATATCAGCTTTCCCGGTGCCGATACGGAGACGATGCTGATGAACCTCGATATGGAAGGAATTGCGGCGGCAAGCGGCTCGGCTTGTACGTCGGGATCCCTGGAAATATCCCATGTACTCCGAGCAATGAAACTTTCTGACCCTGTTTTGCGCTCCGCGATTCGTTTTAGTTTCGGTTTGGGTAATACTACTCAAGAAATGGAGTACACTGCCCAAAAAATTGGAACCATCCTTAATCGGTTACGTAAATAGATGTTAAGGGATTTCTCCTTCTACGGAATAGGGGGTATGCGTTCGTCCATTTCATCCTTGGAAATTGCCCGTCGGTCAGCGTTTTTTGGGAACCGCGGTTGATTTCAAACCATGAAGGATGAGGAGGTGTCCACGGTTATGAAACTTCAAGAAATGATCGGACTGGCTGTATTCGACGTGGAGAACGGTAAGGAAATCGGCAAAATCCACGATTTTATACTAGATGAGAACTGGTTGATTACCGGATTGGAGCTTGAAGGCAAGGCTTTGTTTTCCTCGCATGTGAAAAGCGTCTCATGGGAAGATATCGTAGCCTACGGGGAAGATGCCGTCATGATCCGGAGCCAAGAGGCTGTCCGCAAATTGGGCGCCAACGATATACCGCTTACGTACCTTTTGGGCAAGCGCAAATTGAAAGAGATGCAGGTCCTGACAGAGGATGGTGTCCTGCTCGGTCGTATATCGGATGTTTATTTTGAGCAGGAACAGGGCAATACAATACTAGGGTTGGAAATATCCGATGGATTTGTCTCGGATTTGATCGAAGGTCGCAAATGGCTGCCTTGCACAGCGGAAATGGCTATCGGCGAGAGTGCCGTCATGGTACCCCCGATGAGCGAACAGCGTCTGGAAAAAGCCATTAATTCTGTGAACGGATAGGGTGAGGTAGGATGAAATGTCCAAACTGTAGTTCCAAAGATATCGGAAAAATCGGCTCCCACCAGTTTTATTGCTGGGGTTGCTTTATCGAATTGACGGTTAACGGAGAGAAAATGTCCGTATACCAGGTAGAAGAGGACGGCACGCTCAGCTCGCTGGATGATTTGTTCTTCGGCGATGACATGCAGCCGGATTTTCCACAGATGCACGCGTCTTCCTGAAGAACGCGTACATAGCATAAGNTCAACGACTCCTTGCTTAAAGCCTGTGCGGCTGAATNGCAGGAGTCTTTTTCATGTTGGCCGGCGGAAATGTTAGTTTATTTCTGGAAGCTTGTACATATACTACAGGGTAGCTTTCGAAAAAAGGAGGGTGCCTGTGTGGAACAGCTGACCGAGAACAAATGGTTTCGGTTGTTGGTTTGGTTGATGCTTGGACTCATCTCCCTTTATTTTGTCTGGCTGCTGCGNCCGCTGTTTCTGGATGTCTATCGTTTTCTTAAGGCCGTCCTGGCNCCATTTTTGGTTGCCATGATCATATCGTATGTGTTGAATCCGATTGTATGCACGCTCTCTGACCGNAAAGTTCCGCGGAGCATTGCNGTGCTGCTCATTTATGCCGTCTTCCTGACTTCGCTGGCCGTCATTCTGATCAATATGATTCCGATGCTGATCCGGCAGTTGGAGGAGCTCAACGAGCACTTGCCTGAATTATCGATGAACGCCCAAAGCNTGATGACCAATCTGGACAGCAGGCTGCTGCCCCCGGGAGTAAGGACAGGCGTCAACAGCTGGTTCCTGCAGATGGAGTCGAGGCTGGCCGGTGGAATTTCGGATTTCATGGACAATATCGGCAACACCATCAACATCCTGTTTAATGTGTTAATTGTTCCGTTCCTGATCTTCTACATATTAAAAGATTTTGAGGTGTTCCAGCGAACCGCCGTATCCTATCTGCCGCGGAGCCGCCGNAAGTCGATTGTCACGCTGCTGAAAGAGATCGACACGGCCCTCGGGAATTATGTCCGCGGACAATTTCTGGTATGCNTGATCATCGGCGTTCTCGCTTACGTGGGGTACATGATCGTGGGCATGCCGTACGCGCTGCTGCTGGCCAGCATCGTGGCGGTGTTTAACATCATCCCGTATCTAGGCCCATTTCTTGGGGCGGCTCCTGCGCTTGTGATGGCATCCACGATTTCCTGGAGGATGGTGCTGCTGGTGGCGGCGGTCAATATGGTCTGCCAGACGCTGGAGAGCAATGTCATATCACCGCAAGTGGTGGGCAAGAAGCTGCATATGCATCCGCTTCTGATCATATTTGCGCTCCTTGTCGGCGGACAGGTGGCAGGAACCGTGGGCCTTATTCTGGCTGTTCCGGTCTTTGCCGTCATCAAAGTGCTGCTGCAGCATGTGTTCGCTTATTATGTCAGGAAGAAATCCGGTTGACCCCTTCGGTCGATAACCAGGCATGTTCCTGCATTGACAGATGGATTCCCCCTATATATACTTGAAATGATCAACCTATAACCGTAAAATCGATGACAAAATCGAGTAGGCTTTGTGCACCTTGCCCAGAGAACAGGTTCCTGCCGTGAGAATTTCCGGCTGGCTGCGAGAACCTTGAAGCGTCCCTAGCCGAATGCTAATTTTCGAGTGTGATTCAAATTCACCGGGCAGCTCCCGTTATCAAGCTCTTACGAGGCGATCGTCGTATTCGTTATCCCAGGAAGACATGCTGGAGGATGAATGGACGATAACCAGGGTGGTACCGCGAGAACATTCGTCCCTGAATTAAATTCAGGGGCGTTTTTTGTGTTCGGATACAAATGATGTATCCCTATATTATGACTGAAGGAAGTGTAGAGATGAAAGCTAGTGAGATCCGTTCCAAATGGCTAGAGTTTTTTGCAGAGAAAGGCCACAATATTGAG
>Ga0055538_1000247_pt1 | contig 29214 bp, 19 predicted proteins | sample AraplaCvi_mLB_r2_2_FD_55038 | JGI IMG/M metagenome (GOLD analysis project Ga0055538, IMG submission 55038) | Arabidopsis root microbial communities from North Carolina, USA - plate scrape CL_Cvi_mLB_r2 | ecosystem: Host-associated > Plants > Roots > Endosphere | place: USA: North Carolina | reverse complement strand
TATTTTATTGTAATCTAAAATATAATTTTATCATAATCCCTATGAAAATATTAATTGTTTTTCACTAAAACAAAAAACTCGGTATAGAAACCGAGTTTTTTATCAATTATGCAGGTGGCGTTCTTAGACTGTTCCTCTATTTTAACGATTGTTTAGACACCCACTGAAAAGTGACTTAAAACCTCATTCATCTTACTACCTATAAAGCAGTAGACCTCTGTAGCTGACGCTTCGCTCTCGCTACATTAAACACTTATTAAATGAAGTTAAAATGGGAAGAAAAATGGAATTGCCAGCATCATGACGATAAACATAATAATCTGTAACGGGATTCCGATTTTCACAAAGTCCATAAATTTATAACCGCCAGCTGTCATCACAAGCGCATTTGTCGGGGAAGCAATTGGTGTGACAAACGCCATACTCGCTGCTACAGCAACGGCAATCATAAATGTCGTTGGACTTGCTCCCATTGCAATCGCCGCATTCATAGCAATCGGTGCNAACAANACTGCAGTAGCGGTATTACTAATAAATTGTCCAAAAATAACTGTTAAAGTATATACACCAACTAATACTCCATACGGTCCATAATCTCCAAGCGCGTTAATAATACCATCGGACAGAATAACCATACCACCTGTTTTCTCCAATGCAGTCGCCATCGGAAGCATCGCAGCTACAAGCACAATACTTTCAAAGTTCATATTGCTGTATGCATCCTCCATATTACGTAAACAGCCTGTTAATATCATCAATACGGCGCCAATCATAACGGAAATAACAGCAGGGAAAATTTCAAAAGCCATTAACACAATCATTAAAAGCATAATGACACCAGCAATACCAGCTTTACCCGTTGCAGCCGCTACACTCGCATGCTCTTTCGGCTGACCAACTACAACGACATCTTGCGTTTCCCTTGCAAGTAATAGAATTTCATCCCACGACCCTTGCACTAAGATGGCATCACCAAATTTCAATTTATGCTTCACCATATCTTGAAGTTTATAGCCACCTCTATGATTAATACCGATTATATTAAGATTATATTTTTCTCGGAAGCCCAGAGTGCTAACAGTCTCATTAATAAAGCTCGAATTTGGCGTTAATAATACTTCTGCAATACCAAGATGCTTCGATACCAAGTCATCTGCCTCTCCTTCGACTAGTTCCTGCATCTCTAGACTATAATCGGATGTAAAACGACGAATATTCTCTTCCTCACCTTGGACATACAATTCATCTTTGGCATGTATCACGCTTGTAGGACCTGCCATTTCCTGATATGTCATCGGTAAAAAATTAATGCCTTCTTGAGATCGACGGTGAATTTTCATCATACAAAGCGTATATTTGGCCGGAAGCTTTAATTGTGCTAATGTTGCATCAATAATCGGCGAACCCTCAGGCACAAACACTTTAAACAAATGATTATTTAAATCGTATTGCTTAATAATCTTCTTCGGTGATAGTTTATAGTCAGCTTTTGTTTGTGTACGATTCTTTTCATTTGGTAAAAGAATATTGCGCACGAGTACTAAATAGATAATACCGACAACCATTCCCACAATACCGATGGGTGTCACCTCGAAAAAGCCTAGCTTATTATAACCACGATCTATTAACAACTGACTGACAATTAAATTTGTTGGTGAAGCAATTAATGTCATAAGCCCCGAAAGGCTTGCAACATAAGAGAGAGGTAGCAAGAATTTCGAAGGACTTTCCTTCATACTAACGGCAATACTAACAACGATCGGCATCATTAAAGCTACAGTACCTGTATTACTCATAAAGGCACCTACTGTCCCTACAATAATAAGCAATAACACAAATAACTTTAATTCACTATCCCCTGACCATTTCAACAATAATCGCCCTGCCATTCCTGCGAGTCCAGTGCGTAAAATTCCTGCTCCCACAACAAATAACCCTGCAATCATTAAAACTACAGAGTTCGAAAAGCCAGCAAGCGCCTCTGTTGGTGTTAAAATATCTGTAATGACAAAGGCAAGAAGTGACACAATCGCAANGAGGTCTGCTCGTACTTTATTGGTCACAAATGCAAANATTGTCGCTCCTAATATAAGAAATGTTAATGTAAGTTGCACTTCTAAGAATTCCTTTCTAACATTAATCATTGCACTAGATGATACACACAACCCTTTATATATCATTTAGATTTATTATATCTTACCCAAACCTGTAAATGAGAAAGTTCACTATCTTTTCAAAATAAAAGACTCCTTTTCCGTTCCAACTGGGCGCTTTGTAGCTGACGCTTCGCTTTCGCTACAGAAAACATTTGTTGCTGACGCTTCGCTTTGCTGCAGGGCTCATCTGTGACGCTAATCCCGCAGGAGTCGCTACTCTCCATGAAAAATCAACAGCCCCTCATAATTTATTTAAAAATCCTAAATTGCAACGGGATATGTTGATAGTTTTCGCGCAAAGAAAGCATAAAAGTTTCTTTCAATAAGCTACATGAAGAGGTCTCCCAAATAAATACATACCGCTTTTTCAATAGCTTTACCTACAGTTGAAACGCACTCTATTATCATGTATCCGCCCATACCTGGGTTATTTTTGATAAAGATTATGCTTTTTAATATAGTCATAACAAGCGCCAGGCAGTAGATATTTGGGTTCACCACCCATTGCAAACTCTTCTCGAATATAGGTAGAGCTAATTTCCATTGCTAAGCCTTTGTCAATCAAATGAAACCTTCCATCATCATGATTCCTCAAAATTGGAGAACGACTAATTGTTGATAACATATCAATTCCATGCCGTGCCATTACAATAAATTTATTCTCAGCTACTAACGCTTCTCCTTTTTTCCACAATCCTGCTCCAATATCAACTAATAAATCCGCTCCCATAATAAAATGCATTTCATCATTTGGGTGTTGTTCTCTATAATGTTTCATCGTATCATATGTGTAAATATTCCAACCTTCTTGCTCCATTTCATATGAATCTGCAATAAAACGCTCATCCTTTGCAATAGCCAGCTGCAGCATATTCCATCGATGAGAATTCTCCGTTTTTATTTCCTTATCCTTTCGTTTATTTGAACAAGGTAAAAAAATTACTTTATCTAATTTGCAACGATGCGCCACTGTGCTCGCGGTCCAAAGATGAACATTTGTAATCGGATCAAAGGACGATCCGTAAATTCCTATTCTCGCCATTATCTATCTCTCCGTTCTTCTTCTCCTTTTGGTTCTCCATTTATCATCTTTACGACTTTTTCTTTAATAATTAAATCGACAGGATACTTTTCTGGATTCATTGTTCGTTTATACTTACTCCATAGTAGATGTAAATTCTTTTCTATATATACCATCACCAAAACGTGTGGTTGATTTCCGTTCCGACTGGGCGCTTTCCTGGGGGCGTCCGATGAGCCGCTTCGCTGCGCTGCAGGGTCTCATCTGTGACACTGATCCCCGAGGAGTCGCCCAGTCTCCACTCCAATCAACTATTTACATAGTAGAAGTTTTAACAAAAGTCATCCTCAACTTTTGGTGATGAACCATGGATTTCCTTAAGTGTTGGTTCTTTGTAAAGAATAGAACCATTTACTACAATGTCTTGCTGTAATTCTTTCACTGTAAAATTGTTCACGAATTTGCTGATATAAGTATGAACAGCGTGAAACATTTTCAAGCGCTTTTCCTCTTGCCGGTTTTGTCTAATGCAATTTAAAAAGCATAAACAAAGCACCTGTGCCTTATTTATGCTTTTCGTATTATTCAATTCACTAGCTGATTTTTCAAAAGAATACCATCCTGTACGACAACTCGCCCATTTTTAATGACCGTATTCGTATGGTTCATGCCATAGAAATATTGTAACTGCTTGTAGTTGGCAACATCCAATATAATGACGTCAGCTTGTTTGCCCGCTTCAAGGGAGCCAATTTGATGTCCACGGTTAAGTGCATATGCTGCATTAATAGTTGTCGCCGTTAACACTTCCTCTAATGTCATACCCATATGCATACAAGCTAAATTCATGATAAACGGCAAACTCATCGTTGGGGATGAGCCAGGATTAAAGTCAGTTGAAATAGCTACAGGTACCCCTTCATCAATCATTAGGCGTCCTCTCGCAAAAGGCGCACGTAAGAAGAATGCTGTTCCAGGCAGCAGCACTGCAATCGTCCCGGCTTCAGCCATTTTTTGTATTCCCTCATCCGAAGCAACTAATAAATGCTCCGCCGAGATTGCCCCCACTTCCGCGGCAAGTTCTGCTCCCTTATAAGGCTCAATTTCATCTGCATGAATTTTCGGTGTTAACCCTAACGCTTTCCCGGCCTCTAAAATGCGTTGTGATTGCTCTGGCGTAAATACACCTTTTTCACAAAATACATCATTGAATTCGGCAAGGTTCAGCTCAGCTACTTTCGGCAGCATGTCATGAATGACGACATCGACAAATTCATCCTCACGTCCCTTATAGTCACGCGGCACCGCGTGCGCCCCCATAAAGGTACTAACGACATCAATGTCATGTGTAGCTTGTAATTCCTTCGCAACTTCAAGCTGCTTCTTTTCAGTTTCCCAATCTAAACCATAGCCTGATTTTGCCTCCACCGTTGTGACACCATGCTTTAAAAATACATCTAAATGATTCATCGTTTTTCTATATAAATCATTAAAGCTAGTTTCTCGTGTCCGGTTTGTTGTGGCATGAATCCCGCCACCCGCATTCATAATTTCCATATATGTGGCACCATTAAGACGCATATTAAACTCCTGCTCACGTGTACCACCATGAACTAAATGTGTATGACAATCGACGAGACCCGGCATAACAATCTTACCTGAGGCGTCAATGACCTCAGCCATCTTTACAAGATCGGGGAAATCCGCTTCTAGCTGTGCAAGTGACCCTACTGCTATAATGCTATTCCCCTCTATTAAAACACTGCCGTTTTCCACTACTTCGATGTCACGCATTTGTTCCTTTGTACGAGGACCTTGTACAGCACTTTTTAACGTGATCACTTCATTGGCATTTTTGATTAAAATTGTCACTTCGCATCATCCTTTAACATTGGTATACGCACACCTTTGTTCTTTGCTGTATTAATAGCAATTTCATAGCCAGCATCTGCGTGGCGCACAACACCCATTCCTGGATCGGAAATTAACACTCGTGCAATCTTCTCTGCAGCTAACTCAGAACCATCCGCTACTAGCACTTGACCAGCATGCTGAGAATAACCCATACCTACACCACCACCGTGATGAACACTTACCCAGCTAGCACCGCTTGCAGTATTGACAAGCGCATTTAGAATCGGCCAGTCCGATACTGCATCAGAGCCATCAAGCATACCCTCTGTTTCACGATTTGGTGAAGCAACTGAACCAGAGTCTAGATGATCTCGACCAAAGACAATCGGTCCTGAAAGCTCACCATTGGCAACCATTTCATTAACCTTTAATGCAAAACGATGACGATCACCATAGCCTAACCAGCAAATTCGTGCCGGTAACCCTTGCCATTTAACCATTTTTTGCGCCATATCAATCCAATTCACAAGACCTTCATCTTCAGCAAACATTTCTTTGGCAAGTGCATCTGTTTTATAAATGTCCTCAGGGTCACCTGAAAGTGCAGCCCAACGGAATGGCCCTTTCCCCTCACAGAATAAGGGACGAATGTACGCTGGAACAAAACCAGGGAAATCGAAGGCATTCGTTACACCCATCTCTTTGGCATAGGCACGTATATTATTACCGTAATCAAATACTTCTGCACCTGCTTGCTGGAATTCAAGCATTGTACGAACATGCTCTGCCATCGTTTCTTTTGCTCTTCGCTCATACGTTTTCACATCACTTTTACGCAGTTTAAGCGCTTCCTCAAACGTCATACCATTTGGAACATAGCCATTTATCGGATCGTGGGCAGATGTTTGGTCAGTTACAAAATCAGGGATAATTCCTCGGTTCAATAGCTCACGATTAACATCTGCACAGTTGCCAACAAGACCAATTGACGCAGGCTCTTTTTGGTCACGTAGTTTATTGACTAATTCAATAGCTTCATCTACCGACTCAACAAGATAGTCACAGTAGCCTTCTTTTATTTTACGTTCAATTCGAGCACGCTCTACTTCGACGACTAAAATGACAGCGCCAGCCATTTTTCCAGCTAAAGGCTGTGCACCACTCATGCCACCCATACCACCTGTAAGGATGAATTTGCCTCGTAAATCTGCTGTACCAAATACTTTTTTGCCCGCCTCTACGAATGATAAATATGTTCCTTGTAAAATCCCTTGTGCACCAATATAAATCCAGCTACCAGCAGTCATTTGGCCGTACATCATTAAATCACGGTCCTCTAACTCATAAAAATGCTCCCAATTTGCCCACGCTGGCACTAAATTAGAGTTCGCAATTAATACACGAGGTGCATGTTCATGTGTACGGAATACAGCTACCGGCTTTCCTGATTGAATAAGAAGTGTCTCATCATTCTCTAATTCTTTTAATGACGTAATAATTTGCTCATAGCTTTCCCAATTACGCGCCGCTTTACCAATCCCACCATAGACGATTAGTTCATCTGGATTTTCTGCTACTTCAGGATCTAGATTGTTCATTAACATACGCATTGCAGCTTCCTGCGTCCAACCTTTACATGTTAATTCATTCCCACGTGGTGCACGAATATTTGTTTTAACTACCATTAAAAACACGCTCCTTTAGAATAGTAAAAATGCAATCGGTGTTACGATGATTAAAGTTAATACGACACGCTCAAACCAAATGAGTAAAATTTGGCGCAATGTCAACGGAATTTCAGATGATAAAATAAGTGGAATAACGGCTGAAAAGAACAAAACTGCCGATATGGATACGACTGCCACAATAAATTTCGTCACAACTGTTGCTTGCGTGACAACAAGTGCCGGTAAAAAAACTTCTGCTAACGATAATGACAGCGCTTTCGCTGCTAAATATGGTTCTGGAACTTGTAACACATATGTGAATGGTACAAAAATATACGCAAGCCAATCAAAAATGGGCGTATATGTTGCAAGTACAAGCCCTAGCAGACCAATCGATAGAATCGACGGAATAACACCCATTGCCATGATGAAGCCATCTTTTAGATTTGACCATAAAACTTTAGATAAAGGTGGATTTTGCTCAACTGCATCCATCGCTTGACGCCACGCTTCTTTAAACCGGTCCTTCTTTACAATCTTTTCTGGCATAGGCGTTGCGCCCTTGTAGTAGTCATCCTTTATTGAACGAAGTGGATAAATACGCGCTGTTAACGCTGTGACTAAGAATGTTACAACGAGCGATACCCAGAAAAACGCATTCCAATGCTGCATAATATCTAGCGTACTTGCAATAACGACCATAAACGTTGCTGATACAGTCGAGAAACCTGTTGCAATAATTGCGGCTTCCTTTGCTGTGTAGCGACCTTCCATATAAACACGGTTTGTTAAAAGTAAGCCCACCGAATAACTGCCGACAAATGAGGCAACTGCATCCACCGCTGAACGTCCCGGTGTTTTGAAAATAGGCTTCATAAACGGCTGTGTTAAAACACCGATATATTCAAGTAATCCATAGCTTACTAAAAGTGCTAAAAACAATGACCCGATTGGAATTAGTATTCCCACTGGCTTAACAAGCTTCTCCAATAAATACGGGCCAATACTTTCATCCGCTAACCATCCAGGTGCTATATTGAAAATTAACAAAATCCCCGCAATCATACCGCCCACTTTAAAGATGGACATCACTATATTGACGGTCGACTTATTCCATTTCTTAGTAATGAAAGGATGAATCGCTCCACCTACAAGCATGGTGAGTACATACGCAGTTACAAGCAGCGGTGCTTCGCCTCGAATAAAATTCACGATGTGATCAATTAAAATTGTATTCTTCCCTTGCCAATCAAACGATATAAAAAAGCTGAATATTCCGACTAAGCTACAGACAAACATCTTAATCGCTGAGGAGACTCGAAATTGCGAGTCTCGCTCCAGCTCTCTTTGATGAAATTCTATATCAATCCCTCCGATGCAAGTGCTTTTGAAAGAAATTTCTAGGTCATCCAGACAACTTGAAGGATATGTTGGATTTTCTCTAGGAAGTTATCACCTTAATGTTTACAGATACTCATTCAATAGAACATCACTCGTTAATAAATACCGTGCAAGCGCTTCAATTTCATCGCCGATTGGTTGATCCGCTAACAACGGCGGACAAAACTCACGCACTTTTTCTAAATACTTTCGAGTTGTTGGAGATAACTGCTCTTCTGCCTTATCTAAATGAATAGCCTGCGATGCACAAATCATTTCTATCGCAATGACACGAGCGGCGTTATGCACGATTTGACGTACTTGACGGGCCGATGTTGTACCCATGCTCACATGATCCTCTTGGTTACCCGATGTCGGTATAGAATCCACGCTTGATGGATGTGCCAATACTTTGTTTTCAGATACGATAGAGGCTGCTGTATATTGCGCAATCATCAGTCCGCATTCAATACCAGGATTTGTCGCTAAAAATGGTGGCAAACCTTCATTAAGCTGTGGATTAACCATGCGTTCTGTACGTCGCTCAGAAATATTAGCCCACTCACTTACACCGACTTTTAAAAAGTCCATTGCTAATGCAATTGGTTGACCGTGGAAATGCCCACCAGACAATACTTCTCCATTTTCTAAAACAATCGGATTATCTGTCGTTGCATTCATTTCAGTTTGCACACGGTCCTGAGCATAGAAAAATGACTGCCATGAAGCACCATGCACTTGCGGAATGCAACGTAGTGAATAGGCATCCTGCATACGGATTTCACCTTGCCTTGTCACACGTTTACTTCCATCAAGCCACTTACGGATTCGTCCGCCAACAAGCTCTAATTCTGGGTGTGGTCTTACCGCCAACAGCGCTGGATCAAATGCTGAAGTAATCCCCTTCAGTGCCTCAAGCGTTAAACTTGCTGCCATATCTGCCGCTAGCCCAATACGCTCTGCCTCGTTCACTGTTAAAACCCCGATACCCGTCATGGCTTGGGTACCATTTACAAGCGCTAGACCTTCCTTAGCTTGTAGTCGGACAGGCGTTAGCCCAACTTGCTGTAAAGCCTCACTACCGCTCATAATCTTTCCATTAAACTCCGCCTTACCCTCACCTACTAGTACTAAAGCCAAATGTGATAACGGCGCTAAATCTCCGCTTGCTCCAACTGAACCTTGAGAAGGTACAATCGGATGTACTCCCTTATTAATAAATTCTAAAAGCAGCTGCACTGTTTCTAGACGAATTCCTGAAAAACCCCGTGCTAAAGCATTGGCACGTAAAACCATCATGGCGCGTACGACATCTGTCGGGAATGGTTCACCAACACCTGTCGCATCTGAACGCAATAAGTTTAACTGTAAAAGTTCAATGTCTTCCTCTTCAATCTTTATATTGCTTAGCTTTCCAAAGCCTGTATTCACACCATATATCGTTTGCCCCTCAGCTAAACGCTTTTCAATGCGTTCCCTACTTAAACGTATACGCTCCACACTATCTAGAGAAAGCGCTACCGTAGCTCGACCATCTACAATTTCCCCTATTTGCTGTCTTGTTAATGTTTTGCCATCAAGCTCGATTATAGACTTCATAATAATGACATCCCCCTGTTTCCTTAGAGCTATGTAAAAATGCTTTTAATCAATTTCGCTATCGCTACAAAAGTTAAATAACAATAACATTAACTACATTGTACTAACTACTTTTTTCAGAAAATAGGGAATTTTAAAAGAGAAAACATGAATTATTTCAGAATTTTTGTTATTTTAATAATATAATAGTATTTTTTTACGAAACTAGATAATTTTAAGGAGGTTTGCAGTTGTGAAATTGTTATTGATTGACAGGGATTCCACTGATCTTTCAGGCATCCGGTGGTTTTTACATACATATTTTCCTGGGGATGTAACTATAGAAATAAGCACAACTATTAATGAGGCACTTCAAAGTATCCAGCAATTCGAACCTGANGTGATACTGCTAAATATCGATTTATTCTCGAATAATCGTTTAACTGCACTNTATCGTGTTTTACAAAAGCATTCTGGGACTATTTTAGCTATGACAACTGAGCCATTGTTTAAAAATGCAATAAAAGCAATTGATTTACAGGTTGCACATCTCTTCGTTAAACCAATTGATTTAGAAATACTAAAACAAAAGCTCACCGCTATTTCCCTTCGAACACCAAAGGCAGAAGCAGCGTATCAAGAAGCTACAGATGAATCATTTTACTATCAACTCTTTTTAGATAATAAAACATGCTCCCTAGAGACAAATAGTCATTTCACAATGATCGAGCCTGAGCATTCCGAAATGTTTAACAAACTATACAACTGGCTTCAGCAAACGCCTATTTATTCTAGTATGCGAATTTATCCTTTATCGGAAAGAATTGTTTGTTTATTCCAAACAAATGATTTAGAGAAGGATGTTCGAACATTAATGAAGGAATGGCGATTAACAAATAATAGCTCGTTAAATATCGGAATTTATGATGGGGAGCCGACTACCATGAAGAATATGTATACCTTAACAAAACGTGCACTTCATCAAAGCTTTTACGAAGGCTTTGGACATATTTTTTATGCGAGCAAACAATTGGAGACGCAGACCTTCGATCCATTACTAACACCCGAAGAGCAACAATTACTAATAAGTAGTTTAGAGGATGGAAATATTGAAGCCGTCAAAGCATTTTTATATCGACTATCTAATGAAGGGATATATTACAAGCAAGATGACTTACGTATACATCTAACGAGTGTTTTGGCGCAAATTCGGCGCTTTATGTTGAAGTATAAATTACATGAGAAAGCGGCAATTGAGCAAAATTATCGTCAGCTTTTTCATTTAATTATTGAGCACCCTATATTTTATACTATTCTAAATGGCATCATTTCATTTACACAAAGACTGATTGAATTAGCTCATGAGGCACGAATGGAAAAAAGGGCTGACTATGTAGAGCTAGCTATAGAAATTATTGATCAGCAGTTTCAGGATAGCAGGTTATCTTTACCTTACGTTGCCCATAAATTGGGGATTAGTCCCAATTATTTAAGTACCATTTTTTCAAAGAAGCAAGGCCTGCCATTTAAACGCTACCTACAGCAAGTTCGAATTCAAAATGCCACAAAAATGCTTGTAGAAACCGATTTTGCTATTAGTGAAATTGCCGATTTAAATGGTTTTGAAGATTCGAATTACTTCATAAAAATTTTTAAACAGCACATCGGAATTACCCCCCATCGTTATCGCAAAACTTAAAAAGACTTTTTTTCCGTTCAACTAGGAACTTGTGCGAAAGCGTAGCGGGTAAAGGCTATATTTTTAAGGGATCTCCCGTGATCCCCACTTTCACTGCAATTTTTTCAATTATCATATTCTATTTTCAGTAAGAATAAATAAACAAAAGAATTCATTTTATTCTTGAGCTTCCTCTTCTTCATAACTTATTTTCAAGTAATTCTCGAAAATGTTTTAAAAAACTAAATTAGTGGTAAAGGTTATTCATAAGCTAGTTAAATCTAGCATATATTTATAGTCTATATCTTACTATAAAAATTCTTTAACAATAATAATTATAATTTACTAGCAATTATAATTTACATTTGTTATAGTTATTGATGAAGAGTTTGACTCACAATTTTTCTTAGGAGGTAAACTAATATGACAAATGAAAATAACCGTAGCCGTCGTTTTACAACAGCAGGTGGTGCTCCAGTAGTAAGCAACCACGATTCTATGTCAGCAGGTCCTCGTGGTCCTCTATTACTCCAGGATGTATGGCTAGTTGAGAAATTAGCGAACTTCAACCGTGAAGTTATTCCTGAACGTCGTATGCATGCTAAAGGTTCAGGTGCATTCGGTACTTTCACTGTAACGCATGATATTACTAAATATACAAAAGCAAAAATCTTCTCAGAGATTGGGAAAAAGACTGATATGTTTGCTCGCTTCTCCACAGTTGCAGGTGAGCGTGGTGCAGCGGATGCTGAGCGCGATATTCGTGGCTTTGCACTTAAGTTCTATACAGAAGAAGGTAACTGGGATTTAGTTGGTAACAACACACCTGTATTCTTCTTCCGTGATCCTTTACACTTTACAGATTTAAACCACGTGGTAAAACGTGACCCACGTACAAATATGAAAAACGCGAATTCAAACTGGGATTTCTGGACTTCATTACCAGAGGCACTTCACCAAGTAACAATCGTTATGTCTGACCGTGGTATTCCGGCTGGATACCGCAATATGCATGGTTTTGGTTCTCACACTTATAGCTTTATTAATGCTGAAAATGAGCGCGTATGGGTTAAATTCCACTTCCGTACAGAGCAAAACATTAAAAACTTAACGGGTGCTGAGGCTGCTGAAGTAATCAGTAACGATCGCGAATCTTCACAACGCGATCTATATGAAGCTATTGAAAAAGGCGATTTCCCTAAATGGAAAATGTACATTCAAGTAATGACAGAAGAACAAGCTCGAGAGTTACCATATAACCCATTTGATTTAACGAAAGTATGGTATAAAAAAGACTTCCCATTAATTCCTGTGGGTGAATTCGAGTTAAACAAAAATGCGGACAACTACTTTGCGGAAGTTGAGCAAGCTGCATTTGCACCATCTAACATTATCCCTGGTATTAGCTTCTCGCCAGACAAAATGTTACAAGCTCGTATTTTTGCGTATGCAGACGCACAACGCTACCGTTTAGGTGTGAACCACTACATGCTTCCTGTAAACGCACCAAAATGCCCGTTCCGTTCATTCCACCGCGACGGCGCTATGCGTTTCGATGGCAACCTTGGTTCAACTTTAAGCTACGAACCAAATAGCTATGGTGAATGGGAGCATAATTTAGACTATAAAGAGCCTGAATTACGTATTGACGGTAATGCTGGTATCCACGACTTCCGTGAAGACGACAATAACTACTTCGAGCAGCCGGGTAAATTGTTCCGCCTAATGACTGCCGAAGAGCAACAACGCCTATTCGAAAATACTGCTAATGATATGGCATCAGTTGAAGAGTTCATCAAACGCCGTCATATCCTTCACTGCTATTTAGCTGATCCAGCATATGGCGAAGGTGTAGCAAAAGCTATGGGCCTTTCATTAGAAGGTATGGATCTTTCAAATCCATACGAAAAACAACCAACAAACGTTTAATTTTCTATTATTATTGATATCCAATCCAACTTTTTTACTCCATGTGAAGGACAACTTCACATGGAGCTTTTTTGTATTAATAATAGAACGAGAACTCATCACTATAATGTGTGTTAATCGCTTTTCTGGGGGTGTCCGATGAAACGAATAAGGCTTGTGCCTAATTTTGACACAAGCCGACTTTACTAATTATTGATAAATTTGACTGCCAGCCTGTTTAAATTCCTCTGCCTTCTCCTTCATACCTTTGTGGATTGCTTCAGTCGTATTTAAGTCATTCTCTTTTGCATAATTACGAATATCCTGTGAGATTCTCATACTACAAAACTTAGGTCCACACATTGAACAAAAGTGCGCAGTCTTTGCCCCTTCTGCAGGCAATGTTTCATCATGGTATTCAACTGCACGCTCTGGATCTAACGAAAGATTGAATTGATCGCGCCAGCGGAATTCAAATCGTGCCTTAGATAGCGCATCGTCACGCTGCTGTGCTCCCGGATGCCCTTTCGCTAAATCGGCAGCATGTGCAGCAATTTTATACGTAATAACCCCTACACGAACATCGTCACGATTTGGTAGGCCGAGATGCTCTTTTGGCGTCACATAACAGAGCATTGCCGTACCATACCACCCTATCATTGCAGCACCAATAGCCGATGTAATATGGTCGTAACCAGGGGCAATATCTGTTGTCAACGGCCCTAAAGTATAGAAAGGAGCTTCCTTACANACCTCTAACTGTTTATCCATATTTTCTTTAATAAGATGCATTGGTACATGCCCTGGTCCTTCTACCATCACCTGTACATCATGCTCCCAGGCAATTTGCGTTAATTCCCCTAGCGTTTCTAGCTCCGCAAATTGAGCCTCATCATTTGCATCTGCAATAGAACCAGGACGTAAACCATCACCTAAAGAGAAGGCAACATCATAGGTTTTCATAATTTCGCAGATTTCTTCAAAATGAGTATATAAGAAGCTCTCTTGATGGTGATATAAACACCACTGCGCCATAATCGAGCCTCCTCGAGACACTATGCCTGTTACACGATTAGCCGTTAATGGTACATAGCGTAGCAATACCCCTGCATGAATCGTGAAGTAATCAACACCTTGCTCAGCCTGTTCGATTAACGTATCACGATACACCTCCCACGTTAAATCCTCTGCTACTCCATTAACTTTTTCTAGCGCTTGATAAATCGGCACCGTTCCCACTGGTACCGCGGCGTTACGAATAATCCATTCACGTGTCGTATGAATATGCTTACCAGTAGATAAATCCATAATGTTATCAGCACCCCAGCGTGTAGCCCACGTCATTTTTTCTACCTCTTCTGCAATAGAGGATGACACCGCTGAATTTCCAATATTGGCGTTTATTTTTACGTGGAAGTTACGTCCAATAATCATCGGCTCTGCCTCAGGGTGATTAATATTAGATGGCAAAATAGCACGTCCTGCCGCGATCTCTGAGCGCACAAATTCTGGGTCCATATTTTCGCGTATCGCTACAAATTCCATTTCTGGAGTAATAATTCCCTTTCGTGCATAGTGAAGCTGCGTTACATTTTTACCTTTCTTCGCACGCAAAGGCTTTCTAGATAAATTCGGAAAAACATTTTCATTCATTCGTGGATCATCAGCTTTGCGGAATCCATTATCTTCTGGCTTGATAGTACGACCTTCGTATTCTTCAACGTCACCTCGTTCTTTGATCCATGCACTACGTAAAGCTGGCAATCCTTTCGTAATATCCACCTTATACGCAGGATCAGTGTACGGGCCGCTCGTATCATAAACACGTACTGGTGCATTTTCCTCCTCCCCAAAGCTTCCTGTCGTTGGACTTAGAGCAATTTCACGCATTGGCACTAAAATATCTGGTCGAGAACCTTTTACGTAAACCTTTTTACTTCCTTCAAAACTAGACATAATTGTAATATTCTTGTCGCTAACTGTTGTCATAACTACTTCGCTCCCTTTTATATTTTTACAAGGACCGAATCTAGCTCACCCCAATAAAGACAAAAGCCGAATCCAAAAAATTTTGGATCCGGCTAAGAATGTAAAGGTATAGTTATTGCAAATACATTGAGTGCAATAATGGTTAACTTTCCCACGCTGGTATGAGCCAGATCAGGTCCAAAGGGTCAAGAAACCTCTATGCGTTTCCCTCTCAGCCTGACTCATCAGACTCCCCTAGTTAATGCTATTAAGTTTGATGCTAGTGTAGCAGATATTGTTAAGAGATGGAAGCCTCATTTGTTTTTTTTGCTTATCATCATAACGTGTGGTTGATTTCCGTTCCTGCTGGGCGCTTTGTTGCTGCCGCTTCGCTTTCGCACAGAGCAAAGCTTCCTGGGGGCGTCCGATGAGCCGCTTCGCTTCGCTGCAGGGTCTCATCTGTGACGCTAATCCCCAAGGAGTCGCCCAGCCTCCACTCCAATCAACTTATATCTTGTTTTAACAAATATAAATCACTAGCTTTTAATTCAGAAAAAAAGCTCCTAACTCCTGAAAAGCTTTCCACCCTATCTTTTTATATGGCACCCAACTGTTAGGTAAACAACAGTTCCGCTACATAAATCACGATCGTCACTGTAATACAGCTCACAATTGTTGAAAATAAAACTGTTTGCGCAGCAGTTGCCGATTCTACGTCATATTCTAATGCAAGACTAGAACTATTTCGCGATGTCGGGAACGAACTAGCTATAAAAAGTGATTGTGCCACGACACCATCAAGACCAAGCGCAAAAATGATTAGCAATGCCACGGCTGGCCCTATGACTAGTCGTGTAAAACAGCTAATGAATACTATCTTATTGAACATGGATTTGATTTCAAGTTGCGATAGTTGTGCCCCTAAAGTTATTAATGCTACAGCGATAAAGCCATCCGCCACATGGTCTATCGGAATTCTTACAAACTGCGGAATAGTAATAGTAAAATAGTTCATTGCAACACCAATAATAAGTGCATGAATAATGGGCATTTTGAGGAAGTCTTTCACAATAGACATGCCCGATTTTGTTGAAGAAATTAAATTGTACAAGCCGTAAGTATAGGTCGTCATATTTTGAAATATAACGAGAATGACCTGAATCGCCACGCCAATCGGCTGAGTCACAAAAATCATTTGTGCAACTGGAATTCCATAGTTTCCCGAATTAATGAGGACAACACTATTTTTAAACACCGCAGCCTCTGTTTTTACTAAGCCTAGTCCCTTTGCAAGAAAATGACTAAGCACCATTTGGCTTCCGATAAAGAGTAGAATAAATAACGCAACTTCCCCAAGCACAGACAGCTCTATACTCGTTTCATATATATTCACAAAAACTGCTGCTGGCATGAAGCAATATGTAATAAGTTGAGATAACGCCTTTAAATTAAAGCGAAATTTCTTTTGTAAAACTGCACCAAGTACTAGAAGCACTAAAATTGGAGCCACAATTTTAAAAAAAATCATACCGAGATACATCATAGCTTGTCCCCCTTCCCTCTCCCATAGTAGTGCTGTTTTTATGCTTGGTCAATGTACTTTAAAGCTAACTCAACACTCATATCAAGGAATACACTAATCTAATACAGGATCTTTAACAAGATGGTAAAAGTTATCTTTTAGAACGTTATAGCCCTTGAAATGAGCATGATTTCCGCACCCAACTACCCGATTTCGTACAAAAAACCTGGCACTTCACTTTCAATTTTCTGAAATAATTAAGGATTCTTAAAAACGAACGATAAAGAAAAAGGGACTACATTTCATTTACGTGTAATAAATAGTAAAATATACCCTTTATGTACTAAAACAGAGAAATATATGATATATTATCCATTAAATACAATGATCGGAGTGACTAAAATGAAGAATAAAGTATTAACGACTTTTATGGCAACTGCTATTACAGCAACCCTAGTATCGCCAATGCCCACTGTAGATGCCGCTTCAAATAATTCACCTTTAAACCACTCAATTCAAATGAATGGGCAGGTAGCTGCAGCCAAAACAAAGGGGCAAACAGTTACTATTAGCAACGTCACTAAAGAGAAAGTTCTTACATCCAATGGCCAATTTAAAATTAGCCAGTCGCTGAAGCCCCTCTTTAACACATCGAATAAAACTGCATTGATGAATGCCGAAGCAACAATAGTAGTGAAAAACGGCGAAATTACGAGCGTTACAGAACTAACATTAACGAAAGCTGGCACTGACAAAAAAGCGGTATATTTTGATGGTGGTGACGCACAGATTGAAGGAAGTCTAACTGTAAATGCGGATTATGTAAAAGTTCAAAATGTAACGATTAAAGATAAGCTCATTGTAACGAATCGTGTGAAGAAGGCCATTACAATTGATGATGTTACTATCGGGGATACAATTATTTTTAAACCTTTATTAACTAGAAATATTAATTGGTTAAATGTCACTTTAAAAGATATTAAATCTCCAAACATTAACTTGGAGCGTACGAAAGTACATGTGACTTCTGACAAAGCTATTTCAAAAATCGATGTAGTTGGTAAAGTTACAGCATTTGAAGTTACGGCCAATGTTGATAAGCTTACAATCGATGTTGAAAAAGATTTTAGCCTTTACGGGGAAGGCAAAATAGGGCAAGTGATTGTCAAACACGGGGAAAAGGTGGCATTAGACTCAGGGCATCTTATTAACAAGGTGCAGGTGGATGATAAAAAAGCCTCTGTAAAATTACCTGTGGCGAATAAAACTGAACTAAGTAATTTAGTAGCTATACCCCCATACGTTACCGTATCTGTTAATGGAAACGACGTTTTAACAACTGAGAAATGGACAACGCAGGCTGAGCGTACAGCATTTGAATATGCCGTAAGTAGCGCAAGAGCAGTAGCTAATAATTCCAACGCCTCTCAGGAACAAATAAACAACGCTATTACACAATACCGGATTTCATTAACTGTTTATCAAGCTGCGCAAAAGAACGGAACAAAATATGTTTACGGCGATAAGTCTTCATTACAATCGATGATTAATTCTATTCAGTATGTAACGGTTTCTTGGAATAATGGTAATGATGTAGCTTCTTATACGCCTTGGACGACGCAAAGTGAAAAGGATGCTCTTACCTCTGCCGTTTCATCCGCTCAGTATGTTGTAAATAATAACTATGCAACTCAGTCTGATATCACAAACTCTATTAGCAATTTAAACTATGCAATCACAGTTTATAAAAATGCACAAAAATATGGTACTCACCAAACTAGTGGAGATAGATCTGCCCTTTTATCGCTGATTAACTCTGTTCAGTATGTTGCAGTTTCTTGGAATAATGGTAATGATGTAGCTTCTTATACGCCTTGGACGACGCAAAGTGAGAAGGACGCTTTATCTTCTGCCGTTTCATCTGCTCAGTCTGTTGCAAATAATACTTATGCAACCCAGTCTGATATCTCAAGTGCTATTAGCAATTTAAACTATGCGATTACAGTTTATAAAAATGCACAAAAATATGGTACTTACCAAACTAATGCCGATAGATCTGCCCTTTTATCGCTGATTAACTCTGTTCAATATGTAACCGTTTCTGTTAATGGCTCTGAATTATCTTCTTATACAATTTGGACGACGCAAAGTGAAAAAGACGCTCTAGTTTCAGCTGTTTCATATGCTCAAAATGTTGCAAATAATGGCTACTCATCTCAGTCAGAAATTTCGTCTGCCTTTAATTATTTAAATAGTGCTATTTCAACGTATAGAAGTAATCATAAATCCGGTGTAAACTATCGAAATTATGTTGATAAATCTTGGCTAACGTCACTCATTAATTCTATTAAGTATGTGAAAGTTTCTGTGAATGGAGATGGTTCTGATATCCCCTATTATGAACGGTGGACAACAGAACGAGAAAAACGGGACCTAGAAAAAGCAGTTGAACACGCCCAATCTGTTGTTAATAACGCCTATGCTTCTTCGTACGAGGTGACAGATGCTATTAACAGTTTAGACAGGGCCATCAACATTTATAATGATGTCCAACGTTCAGGTAAGCAACGATAAAAATTTTTATAGTTTAAAAACAACAGGCTAGAAAATCTCTATAGCCTGTTGTTTCTTTTATATAAACAATATCGCCTCTGTATAGGTTTTAAAATTACTTAAATGATTCTCGATAATTGCTTGGAGTATGTAAAGTCTTACAAATTTTCAAGATTACCATACACCACTTTAATACGGTTTACACAGCGTTCGATGGTTGTAACTTTATTTAGAACAACATCATATTCACCCTAGACACTCCCCCTCTCTTCAATCGCCTTCAAAATTCCCGCACGTTGTTCATTTAACGTTACATACGCTTTCATTCGTTCTATAACAAAGGCGTTTCCTCTAACGACCATACTACTCGCCGATATCAACCGTCTTTATATCGATTAATTCAACATCTACATTACAAGACTGCGCAATTTCCCCAGCTAATAGAAAGCGTTCAGTAACCTGAAAGAGACTTATCTCTAAAACACGATCTTTGCGTGCCGAGCCATGCGCATAAAAACAATAACAAAAGCTGGATTCACAGCTATAGTTGGCTTTTCAACAACTACCTTTTGTCGGTTTCGCCGCAAACAAACTATCCCCTTAATAGGGGGATTCTATCCGTCACTATATACGATTCTATCCACCTTATCCACCTCTCTTACCTTTCGTATCCCAAGTACATAAGACACAAAGTGTTAAAAAAAAATGCACAACCTATCTACCTATTCACTCAAAATATACATAAAAGAATCCTAATATATGATAAAATTGGTTTATCAACATATATTAGGATATTCTCAAGGCAATCAACGATTTCATCTAGGACAAAAATCCTCATGAATTACTATGACACTTGTGAAAAAACCAATTAGGAGGTTTCCCATATTATGAAAAACAAAAGAAAACTAGCCTTTCTCGCCCTAGTTGCGGCCCCTTCACTTATTTATGCTGCACCTACTACATCAGCATCGGCGGCTGATATTGCAGGACAGGCGAAAACTGCTTACATATACGATAATACTTATTACTACAACTATAAGGTTTCGAATGTTGTTCGACTTATTTCGAATATTAATGATACAACCTCTTCATTCCAAGCAACTTTAGAGACAGCTAGCAAAGCATACGATGAGTTGACGGCAACGGAACAACAGTATGTCACGAATTATTCCACGTTGTCTAATCATAAACAGACGAAAGTAGCGTATCGTAAGCTTGCTGATCAAATTGAAGAGAAATTAGCTTCAGTGGAATCGACTTCCGTTCATTACTACCAAAATGTTATGGAAACAAAAGATTGGTACAATACATTAAATGCAGCGCAAAAGACCTTTGTAAGTGCGGAATCACAAAGAATACTGACGTCCTATATCTCACCAAACACCTCTATCGATAAAGTGGTCTATAAAATCCAAGTGTTAAACTCTTCTCGCATTACCTTCCATCAAGATGTAGCTGATGCTAGAGCTGAGCTTAATGCACTACGCAGACATACAAACGTTTCATTACCTGCTGGTGTCGAAAAGATGTTGTTAGATGCTGAACAACTTGTTGTAAAGGATAAGGCAGCTGCTAAGGAAGTGGAAAACGCTATTGCCGCTTTATCGCCTAAAACGTCCACTGCTCAAGATGTACAGGCAGTGAAAACAGCCTTCGAAGCTTTAACGCCTGTGCAACAGCAGCTTGTACCAAATGTCTGGACTTTAGTAGACTTTGTAAACGGGAAATATGATCTACCTACTAAAGGGAACGGAACTAAAACTCCAGTTTTATCGGATACTACAGCAGAACCTGGTAAAATCACAGCTATGACTAGAGACAAAAATACCTATACAGCAAAAATAAACGTTGCAGATTCAGAAAATAGTACAGAGCGCTTTGTTTTAACAACAAAATCCAATATGACTGTTATTATTCCACCACTAGGAACTCTTCTTAATGAGGATACTGGTGTTATNGAAATTCAAATTACACGAAATTTAAATCGTATTACATTCCAGGCAACATTAAATAAAAAACAAGTTGAATTCGAGGCGGATATGGAAATCATTATCAATAACCTATCACCGAATGCCTCTATCGTTCGTACCTATGACTTTGGCGATCAAGAACCGGCTGATTACACAATAGAAGGAAATCGTCATTTCATTCAAACAAAGACACCTGGTTCATTCCAAATTATTAGATAATAATCCACTTTTAATTTCTAGAAAAGAAAAAACCATAATCCTCTGCTAATTCCGCAGAAGGTTATGGTTTTTTCTGCTCTGCTATTGTTTCTTCACGATCGACCTCTTCTTTCAAAAGTTCAGGTGGGCACCTGTAACGAAATCCTACTTACATTAATACATCATAAAGAAGACGGTTTCATTCCATTACATCAACAACTTTGGTATTCCACCCCCCCTTTTATCAACATTCTTAGTCCAACAACTAATTAGACAATGCGTCGTTATTTCCTTCATCAAAACGTTCTTTTATCGCGTTCTTTCAAAAAAATTTCAGATAACTATTGACAATTGTCATAAAACAGGGATAATCATTAATAAAGTTTCCTTAGAGAAACAATATGGAGTTAGTGAAATATTATTATAGAGAGGAATAAAAAATGCGCATGGAAAAAACATTGAAACCACTTTCTGAATGCTCATTCGGAGATTGCTTTTTAATAAAAGAAATTAATATTAAGGGTCCTCTTAGAAGAAGATTATTAGATTTAGGCTTTGTGAAAGAAGCAGAAATCTCTGTTCTTCGTAAAAGTCCTTTAGGAGACCCTGTTGCTTATCGCGTAAGCAATACGACAATTGCATTACGAAATAATGAAAGCTCAATGATTTTGGGCGAAATTGTAAGGGGGAATACAAAATGAGCGTTAATAGAATAGCTTTAGCGGGAAACCCAAATACCGGCAAAAGTACATTATTTAATACATTAACAGGACTGAAACAGCATACTGGGAACTGGCCAGGGAAAACAGTTGTTCATGCAGAAGGATCTTTTGAACACAAAGGACAGCAATATGTACTTGTGGATTTACCTGGGACCTATTCGCTATTTTCCAATTCAGCAGATGAAGAAGTCGCAAGAGACTATATTATTTTTGATCAACCGGATGCAACGATTGTTGTTCTCGATGCAACATCATTAGAGAGAAATTTAAATCTTGCGCTTCAAGTTTTAGAAATGACTAATAATGTCATCATTTGTATCAATTTAATTGATGAAGCTGAGAAAAAAGGGATCCGAATTGATGAACGGAGATTAGCTCGTGAACTAGGAGTTCCAGTTGTAAAAATATCAGCAAGAAATAAAAAAGGGATTAATCGATTGCTGGATACGTTAAATCAACTGGTGAGTGGGCAAATTGTTACAACCCCGTATCGCATGAAATATTCAAAAGAAATAGAGGACGCCATTATAAAGGTTGAATCGAAATTAGAAGGTTATTTTGATGATAAATATCCATCGAGATGGGTTGCGCTTCGCTTACTTGATGGAGATGAGGAATTAATCTTAAAACTGCAACACCATAAAAATAATAACCAGCAAGAGGTGAGAACGAATGGAGTCCCAGTCAGTGTTAAATCATAATTCACTTAAGGGTATTTTAGCTGAAGTAAACGAAGTTTCAAATGAGGATATTCGAGATGAAATCGTTAGTGATATTTATACTAAAAGCAAATCTTTATGTAAAAAAGTAGTATCACAGCAACCTGCAATGTACAGATCTGATAAATTAGATGAAATTTTCACATCCCGCATTTGGGGATTCCCTATTATGCTTATCTTACTTGGGGCTGTCTTTTACATTACTATTGCAGGCGCAAACGTACCTTCAGATATGTTAGCAAGCTTATTCGGCTATCTAGAGGGGAAGCTCACAATTCTTTTTGAAACAATGCACGCACCAGAATGGCTACACGGTATTTTAATTCTTGGGCTATTTAGAGGTACAGGTTGGGTTATTAGTGTTATGCTGCCACCAATGGCGATATTCTTCCCTATCTTCGCTCTATTAGAAAACTACGGTTACCTACCACGTGTAGCATTTAATATGGACCGTTTATTTAAACGAGCTGGAGGACATGGGAAACAATCATTAACAATGGCAATGGGCTTTGGCTGTAATGCTGCAGCTATTCTATCAACGAGAATTATAGAATCTCCTCGTGAACGAATGTTAGCCATTTTAACGAACAATTTTGTTCCTTGTAATGGGAGATGGCCTACGCTTATTTTATTAGCATCATTATTTATGGTAACTGGTTTTTCAGGTGCAACAGGTTCATTAGTAACAGCGGCTATTTTAATAGGGTTTGTTATGTTAGGCGTCGTTGTGACATTATCCGTTTCTTGGGTTCTTTCTAAAACGGCTTTAAAGGGTGTACCTACTCATTACACATTAGAGCTTCCACCATTCCGAAAACCAAAGTTTTGGGATACCGTTTTAAGAGCAAGTATTGATAAAGCATGGAATGTATTAAAAAGAGCAGTTATCGTTGCAGCGCCTGCCTCTATTTTAACTTGGGTATTCGCCAATATTTACGTTGGCAATACGAGTATTCTAATGCATTTTGTTAACTTTTTAGATCCGTTTGGTCAGGCTCTTGGTATGGATGGCTTTATTATGGCTGCGTTTATTCTTGGGCTACCAGCCAATGAAATCGTTATCCCTATCCTAATTATGGCGTATTTATCACAAGGAGCTATGCTAGAAATTGAGGATTTATCGAAGCTAAAACAAGTGTTTATCGACCAAGGATGGACGTGGCTAACAGCATTAAATATGATGTTATTCTCACTTCTACACTTCCCTTGCGGAACAACCTTAGTCAATATATATAAAGAAACAAAAAGTGCAAAGTGGACATTTATGTCATTTTTAATTCCAACAGTTATTGCCATTGGTGTGACATGGCTAACGGCGACAATTGCCCGAGCGTTTGGTTGGGTGTGAGGATGGAAAGGGTGGTCTTAAATAGGCCCCCTTTTTTATTTCTATCTAGAAAATGCTATTAAAAAATAAACACCTTAAATAAATTCACTCAATTTAAGGTGTATTGTGAGTTAAAGATATATCCTCTACAATCGATTAAGATCTCTTAATATTTCCCTAGGATTAATTCCAAATCTCTCCTTAAAAATCTCGGCAAAATAGCTAGGATTAGAATATCCCACTGCACTCGCAATGTCAGTTACATTCATAGTTCCTTCTTGTAATAAAAGAAATGCTTTCTCTAGCCTTTTTTCTCTTAAATATCCAAACACTGTTGTCCCAAACATTTCTTTAAATCCCTTTTTTAATTTGTAATCGTTTAAACCAATTAAACGCGATAACTCAATTAGTGTTGGAGGATTGGACATATGCTCCATAATAATTGATTGGGCTTGGTGTATTTTTGTTCTATCACTTTTTGAAAACATAACAGGGCTAAGAGAATTATCCAATAGATGAGCTTGAAAGGTCATAGATAATAGCTGTAATGCTCGACATTCTAGCTCTAAATTGGTCATTCTCTTACTTGCTATAGCATCTAACATTTGCCGAACAATAATTAGGGAAGATGCGTTAATGCTCTCTTGAAATAGTCTATATCGTTTTCCATCAAGAATTTTAGAGAAACTAAAGGATTCCCTACTAGTTTCACCAATTTCACTCATAAAATGATTGTAGGTTGAAATTGGAATACCAATCCCCACCATTTGATAGGATTGATTTTTATGAAACATAAAATTTGCCCCCACTTGCTCAATAAATTGAAGCGAGCATGTTCCTGAAGAAATTTCATATTCCGAACCTGAGATGTTAACACCTCTATTACCTTGTAAACAGAAACTAAGTTCAACCATAGGCTGCTTTGTTACTACTTGCATTTGGTACTCTCGATAAAATGAATAATCAGATATAACCACTTCTAAATCTGGTCGAGGAATAAAACGATGTATAGCTCCTTCCTGCACATTTGGTTGGAATGCAAACGGACATTCTTGTACCTTTAATATTTCCAATGCATGAAAAAATTCACTAAAGTTCTCATGGAAATTAGTATTCAACATGTTCGTCACCACCCTTTGATTTTCGATTGAGAATCATTATCAATCATAACCAAAGTATAGCAAACGAACAGAGATTAAGCTATTCTTCTTTAGTAGTAAGTACCATTGATAGTAGTAAACATAAAAAGAAAATAGTAGCTCCAAAACCATAAGCAGTAGCATATCCCCCAGCATATTCTATAAGCCATCCTGAAAGTCCAGGCCCAACCATTTGACCGATAGCGTAAAAGATGGAAATAAAGCCGATCGCTGGCGCCACATATTTTGCCGATACCTCTTGACTCGCCTTCATTTGAATGAGCACAAGGACACCTCCAAGAGACGAACCCCATATAATAGCAGACACGATAAACCCAATTACATTAGGAATTAACATCGGAAAGGTATCTCCGATAATTGACAAAAACAACGCTCCCATTAATGCTTTTTTCACACCTATCTTATCCGCTAGCATTCCCCATATTGGGGCACCGCCAATTGAAACGATTCCTGCAACAGCATAAATGGAGCCCGCCACTGCATTCGAAATCCCAATGTCCTTCATATAGCTCGTTTGATATAAATTCGGAATAAGATATACGAGTCCAACAGCAAAATAAACTCCAGCTATAAGGTATAGTTCTTTACTTCTCCAGGCTTTAGTTTTTTCTTGTACAGTACCATTTTCTGACGTCGATTGTGGTGTCTTTATCACTAAAAATGCAACTAACACGACTATAATTGTGATTACCGTAAATACTAACCATACTCCTCGCCAGCCAAGCTCAGGAAAATGTCGAAGCATAAAGGGTACAAGTACTCCAGACAAGAGCATTCCTACTCCCGCACCACTCATTAGCAATCCCATCACTGCCCCTCTTCTCTTTGGGAAAGAGCTAACTGCTATTGATAATAGAGGTGTATAGACAAGGGCACTACCAGCACCAGCCAAAAATAAAGGTATAGCCGCCCACCAAAAGTTCGTTACAAATATAAGACCTCCAAAACCTGCAATAACAAAGCATCCGCCTACCAACAGCACATTTTTCGCCCCAATCTGTAACGTAAGCATCCCAGACAGACCTACTGTAAGTAAATAACCTAAAAAAAGCACCGTACCTAATAAACCTGACTGTGTTGTAGTTAATGACAGCCCTTCCTGCATAAAAGGTAATACAATTCCGTAAGCCATACGAGCAAATCCCGTAGTTGTAACGATTAATAGCATTCCTGTTATAACAAATGCCCAAAAATTTTTCATTTTTATTCCCCTTTCATTATTAATGCCTATAACTCTTAAAATAAAAAACTTTTCACTATGTTGATCTATGATCCTCTTTTCGTCTTTTCTATTTTTAGGAATATAGTTATCTTAATTTTTTTAGTTCTACTACTCTACCGATTGACGGATAATAAGGCGGTTTAACGGATTTTATTTTAAACATAAAAAGACACCTCAATCGCATTTGAGGTGTCTCTTCTAGGAACTATACATTTCTATCAGTAATTTTATTCTAGGCATTAGACTTGTTTTTTATTGAAAAATGGAAAGCAGAGCAAGCACTACAATTTTATAACGACCAAGTAGATACCGAACGGAAAATTAATTTCTGATGGTAATGAATTGCTTCTTTCTTCTCACAGCTAGACGAATTCGTTTGAAATAATTTGAAAGTGTGAATCGCTAAATTCTTTAATTCAAAAATGCCTATCAAATATATACAACAGCCTTTGCTAAGATTTTAGCCTGGGGTTTCATACAAAAAAGATTGGCGGAATCTTCCATCGAAGTGAAAACCAAGTGGTCTTTATATGACCACTTGGTTTTTGTATGCTTATGGAGTTGTTTGGATGGCAGGGTCCTTATAGCCAACCTTCGCATAAAACTTATGGAAGTTACCATACTTATCTTCCAATACAATTGTTACCCAGTCGCCGTTAAAGAATTTGGCTGGATGCGTCAGCTCTTTTGTAATACGAGCAATATTTGTTGCAATTGTTCCTGTTCCTTTTGCTAATGAACTATTTGAACCACGCACAACTGTATCAATTACCTCTGCTGGTAATCTATCTTTAATAACATTAGGATCTGTTCCTGCTGTATCGGATAAGTAGTAGTACTTCAGTAATTCGCCATTTTCATAGAATTGTTGAGCAGAGCCCAGCAAATCGAAAGTCGCTTGAACTTTTCTATCGTCACCTGACGATTCAAGGTAGCCAAGTTTAATTTCCATAAACTTCGCATCCAATGTTCTGTATAGATATTGACCAGTATTAATGAACTTATGTCCTTCAAAGCCTGGAATAACAAAATCTCGAGTTTTATCATTCATTGTAACAGTGATTGTTTTATTACCGTCACTTGGTAATTTCGGTTTAATAATGAGTTTACTTTCTTTTGTAGTATCTGTTCCTACTGTATAAGACACAGGTTCGTATTTGTCTGTAACATCAATATCATTACCATTCGTGTCTTTTGTAGTAATCTTCAAGATATCTGCCAAACCAACAACAACTTTATCATCTGTTCCTACAAGGCTTGATTTACCGTTTTCATCACGCATAATCGTTTCACTAAACGTGATTGTAAATGTATCATCATCATTGCGGTAGATAAGTCCTGGATACTTTATATTGTCCATAGGGGACGTCATGCCAATGCTTGGTGGTGTACCATCCGAGTAGAAATCTTGTTTCATCAAGCCCGTTGCTGATCTATCATGGTCATTATATGGATCATTCGCCTTATAAATCGTGAAATTACCATACGTATCCTGGGCTCCAACGTAAACAACGTATTCAGTATGTGGCTTTAGTGATACTCCTACCGCATCTACTTTTCCTGAAATACCTTTACCTATTTTAGATACAGATGGACTTGCTTTCAGTTTCGTTTCTAAATACTTTTCATCAGCTGGCGCCGTTAATTTAGCGTCTGGATTATCAATTAAATTGCCATCTTTATCTTTAATTCTCTTTTCTACAAACCAGTAATGAACTTTTGCTGTTTCGTTCGTTTCAAAGCTAATCGTTGCTTTTTTATCATCATTTTCTTTTGGTTTAAGATCCAAATCTCGAATTAACGGTGCTTTAACATCTCCAAATACTTCTTTAGGACCTGCAATTTTAGAAAGCTCACCACCACGATCTTTTAGTACCATGTAAACAGAATAGCTGCTAAACGGATCCAGTTTATTTTGTTCAACAGATACAGGGAATTTTTGTGTAGCCGTTTCTAAATCAGCAGTACCTGAGCCACGTTGAATATAAACATCTTTTCCACCAATTTGGAAGTAACCAGATTTATTAGAATCACCGGCAAATTCATTGATAAAATCACGTTCTGTAATATTATTATCTGTTAAATACTGTTGGAAAGTCTTCGTTTCGCCATTATCGACTACAGTATCTGGTAGTATCATATAGTAATACGTACCGGCCTTGTTCGGCTTGAATTCAATTTCTGCTCGACGGAAACCATCAGATTCATCGGCTTTATTCACCGTATTTTCTATTTTTATAACTGGCATTACAGTATCATCATGTTTATACTCCGCGTAGTTACGGATAGAGTTTCCTGGCTTCACGTTATTTGCGTTTTCAAATGCATTATCCGCTAAATCTTTAACACCAGGTAACACAGTTACACGTAATGTATCACCATTTACAAACCCTGTATCCGATGGAATTGTTAATAATACTTTTTTATCTCCAGGCTTATACTCTACAGCTGATGGTTTAATCCCTTTTTCTCCAGTTACATTGACAATAACTGTACCTGTTAACAAATAATTATTAACATCGTTAGCACTTTTTGGGTCTAACGCTTCGCTCACAGTTAGCTCAAACTGATTGTTGCTCTTTCTTACTAGCTTTCCTTGTTCCACATATGG
>Ga0055538_1000244_pt1 | contig 29561 bp, 29 predicted proteins | sample AraplaCvi_mLB_r2_2_FD_55038 | JGI IMG/M metagenome (GOLD analysis project Ga0055538, IMG submission 55038) | Arabidopsis root microbial communities from North Carolina, USA - plate scrape CL_Cvi_mLB_r2 | ecosystem: Host-associated > Plants > Roots > Endosphere | place: USA: North Carolina | reverse complement strand
AAAAAAGCCTCCATCCCGCTTGTGGCTAAGGAGAGGCTTATTCTCACGACGTAACCCGGCCTGAACTTAGAACATCGGGAATACGTATTTGATCAGGAAGTACAAGAAACCAAAAAAGATGATCAGATAAGCAACATACTTGATCAACGTAGAAGCTACCCTGCTGGAGTCGTTACGCTCCTCGATATTGCGGGTCTCGATCTCCACGTCTCGGTCACGCGGTCTGCTCATAGTTTCCACCTCCATCCGATTCGGATTCGCAGATGATGGTTATCTCTTGACGCTTACTACTCTTTACACGCTAGTCCAAGAGTTGAACCAATCTTCCGGAGGCGAGAAATCTTAAAGAAAGCCAATCATGGCAGGCAGAACGATAAAAGAAGCCAGCGTGGTCCACAGAATACACCTGGATACAAGCTTGGGCGCGGCATCGTACTCTTCGGCAAGGATGACCGCATTCACGGCTGCAGGCATCGCCGACAGAATCAGAATGACTGCAAACAAGGTTCCCTCAATGGATAACATCGCGAGCAATCCCCAAGCCACCAACGGGCCCACCAGCATTCGCATCGCCATGCCCGACCAGAATCCGCGCTTTGAGACGGCGAGCGACGCTCCACCCTCCCGAACCCCAACCATCTGGGCTCCCAGTATGACAAGAGCCAGCGGGGCATAGGCGGCGGACAGCATGGAAACACCGGTATTCAACCCTTCGGGGAGTTGGAAATCCGTCAACCGGAAGAGTACGGCAAACGCTGCTGCATAAACCGAAGGAAGTGTAAATACGGTCTTGATCGCTTTTACGGCCGAAAAATGAGACCGCGCTGCCAAATACACGCCTAATGTATTCATGATGATGATCTGCACGATGACATACACGGAAGCCTTATCCAGCCCTGCCTGCCCGAATGCAAGCAGCACGAGGGGAAGCCCGTAATTCACGCTGTTGGTAAAAATGGTGGTCAAAGCGAGGCCCGATTTCTCCGTCTGGGACAAACCCAGCATTTTACCTGCGAAGGCGCTGAGCAGCCAGAGGACGATCACGTTCAACAGGCAAAAGGCAACCGTCACCGTCACCTCGTTCGAGGTGATCGAAGCCTTTTCCAGCGTCTCGAAGATCAGTGCCGGGCTCAGCACATATAAAGACAGGGCCGAGAGCCCCTTGGTTTCAATTCCTTTAAATCGCTTAAGCAGCGCTCCGCCGATGACGGGCAGCGATATCGGAAGGAATACGCTGTAAATCGTAGCCAAAAAAGAAGAGATCATGAAGTCCACCCTTATACGAAGTAAAATATCATCATCTCTACATCCTAACCTAAACCTGCGGCATTCGTCCAAGATTCAAAGACTATAGGTTTAATAGGCTCAGGCTTTGATTATGCCATCTTCTTGATGACAAATGACACCGTGGTTCCTCTGTCCCTTGAGCTGTCGATCATGAGCCCCTGCCCATAAATCTGCTTCAAACGGCGGTCCGTGTTCATAAGCCCGACTCCCTTGGTGGCGCGATGTCCGCTTCCCAGCATCCTTCGGAGCTTCTCGGGATCCATCCCCGCGCCGTCATCCGCGATGATCACCTTTGCTGATTCAGCCTCTCGTACGATGCGGATGGTTACGGTCCCTCCCTGGGTCCGTGCCAATACCCCGTGAACGACCGCATTCTCCACGATCGTCTGCATCGTCAAGGGAGGAAGCTTCCATTGCTGCACGGCAACCTCGTCGGAGATATGCCAACGGACACGCAGCCGTTCCCCGAACCGCTCCCCCTCGATATACAGGTAAGAGCGAACCAAGCCAAGCTCCTGCTCCAACGGTATGAAACGATCCAGGTTGCTGATATCATAGCTGGCTCTCAGATAGTGGCTGAATTCTGCGATGAGCGCAATCATTCGGGAAGGATCCACCTCGCTTAGCGAAGCGATCGAATTTAAGGTGTTGTGCAGGAAATGCGGCTGGATTTGGGCCTGGAGCCAAGCCGCTTCCATATGCAGCCTCTCCTTAATGGACCGCTTCAACTCCAGCAAGGCGCGTACCCTCGTTTTTAATTCCAGGTGATCCACCGGTTTTATCAAGTAATCGTTGGCTCCGGAGATGAAGCCCATATGAATGTCCTCCGGCCGGTTTCTGGCGGTCAGCAGCAGGATGGGAAGCTCCGATAGCATATACCTCTGCCGAATCGTCCTGGACAGTTCATACCCCGACATCTGGGGCATCATCACGTCCGAGATGATAAGATCCCATTCTCCCTGCTCCAACAGCTGAAGAGCTTCCTCGGCGCGGGTAACGGTCACGACCCGATACCCCTCGTCTGCAAGCAAATGATGGATGACCTTGAGGTTAACCGGATCGTCGTCAACGATAAGCAGCCTGCCGTCGCTTGGACGGGCAAGCCCCAGAGCCTCCGATTCGGCGTCATCCTGTTCGTGCATATCTGACATATTCGATTGCGTCTCCTTCTCTTTCTCTGGATTTGAAGCCGGGGAGTCCGCGATAAACTCCTGCTTATCCGCGTTCTCCTGCTTCATCATATCGTCCACTTTCAGCGTGAACGTGAAGTTGCTTCCCTGCCCTGGAGCGGATGTTACGGAAATATCCCCTCCATGCAGCTCAACCAGCTGCTTGCTGATGCCCAGTCCAAGCCCCAAACCGCCTCCCGAAGCGGCAAAACGGGAATCTCCCTGCTCGTAGGGAAGGAATATTCGGCTTAAAGTCTTTTCGTCCATACCGATCCCCGTGTCGCGAACGTGGACGTAAGCCTTTCCTTGCATGACTTCGGCAGCCACCGTGATACGTCCGGCCTCCGTATATTTGATGGCGTTGTGAACCAGATTGAACATGATTTGTACCAAGCGGCTTTCATCCGCCCATACCTTGGGGCCCTTCTCCGCGATCTCGCATACGAGCTCGATTCGCTTGCCTTCCGCCATCGGACGGAGCATGTCCAGCACGCCTTGAGCAGCCGAACCGAGGTGGACGCTCTGCACATTCAACCGAACGCGCTTGTCCTTCAATAATGAAACATCCAACAAGTCGTCCAGGAGCAGTGACATCCGTCTGCCGATGCCGGTGATCAGCTCCAGCTGATTGCGACCCTCTTGCTCCAATACGCTACCTTTGCGTTCCAGCAGCGTTTGCGCCATGTTGATGATGCCGTGCAGCGGATTTCTCAGCTCGTGGGACGTATTTGCCAGAAACTCATCCTTCATCTTGTCCGCTCGCTGCAGCTGCTCGGCCTGTTCCCTAAGCATGACGCTGTTTCTGGTAAACCGGATAAACCAGAAGGAAGCAAACCCGAGAAACGCAACGATCAGGTCGATCGGGTAAAAAGGCAGTTCCTTAAAATACCGGAATCTTAAAATTCCGCTTATCATAATGTTGCAGGAAACCGCAACCGCCGACAGCANGATGATGATCGCNGCTTCCGTCCGCTCGCTGACCGCCTTCCTGGCCAGCGAAGGCACGAACAGCACGGCGCTTAACAATACCACCGTCAAATATTTAGAGAGATGGACCATCAGATGAAACGGAAGCAGCAAATAGACTGCGGCATACGAAACCACAAACATCGTGTAAGCCCGGTAAAAGCCCTCCTTGATCCTCGGCTTTAGCAAATGCTTGGTGCACAGAATCAAGCATAAAGATATCGCGACGTAAGCAATAACCTTAAGCTTCACCGCCCATTCGAAAGGAATGCCGGGCAGCCACACCAACAGTAGCTTATCATCGTCGCTCAGCGTAGCCAGCAGCGTAAACAGAATAAGCCCGGCAAAATAAATAAGCCCTCTGCTTCGATAGCCGATCAAGTACAAAATAAAAACATATATGACATGGAGCAATAGCACGATGCACACCAGCAGCTGCATGTTCTCGGAGAAGGCTTTTCCTCTCATCACCGCTTCCGCCGTTCCGAATTGGATCGGCAGCCGGATCCCGCCTGAATCGGCATACTGATAGTTGCTCACTTCCACGATGATATCCAGCTCATCACCGCCAGTAGGGGGGATGAGTTCCATATGGGGGACGATTCTGGCCACATGGGTCTCTGGCAGATCGGACGGACGTCCTGATTCGTGCAATAATTCCCCGTTTACATACAAACGATAGGCNGTACGGATATCGCTGATCCAGATGCCGTAAGTTTTGTTCCGATCCGGTACGAGCAGCTTGAGGCGGTAGGTCCCGTAACCGATTTGGTTTCCATTCTCGTTCACGCCCTCCCATGGCCCCGGAACCTGTATCCAGCGCGGGTCGGCTCCCGCAGGCTCTCCTTGGGACGTTCCATCACGGCCCTTCCATTGATTCGGATAAAAGGCCCACTCCCCGTTCAGGGCGACCCTGCTCCGGTCGTCCGCCGGCCAAGCCCGAAGATCCAGCACTCCTTGCCGTAATGGAAGTTCCTCGGGTACCGTAATGGTGTTGAACCAGACCAAGCGAACGGAAAGTAAAATCACGATAAAGAGAAAAGTGATCCCCAGCAACCTTCTGCCGGAGACGGGCTTCGATTGGATATTGGAATAGATCGACAATATTAACAGTCCTTTATATAACGTTGTAAGAATCAATAACACTACATAACTGTCCATTATTTTACATCGTTACGATGCAATTGTCTGTTCCTATTCCCTAAAGTTCACATGAATCTACGCGTTCGCCAGGCCGCCTAAACAATCGAAAGCGTTTTGCCCGAACGCTGAAGAGGCTGGTGCGGACATAATTCGTCAGCGGATACATGCTTCACCGTATAGTAGGAGTAGAATCTTTTTCTCCCGGAAGCTTCATAAATCCACGAAAAAAAGTCGAATATCGAATCATCCACCCATCTTCCGTTATATTCGATTAACGACCGCAAATATGGAATCTGAAGCTTCACGCCCCCATTCCACATGAAGATAAACGTGTTAAACTCGGCATTTTTTTGCAGCAAAAAATGAACGGTACGCTCACCCAGCAAAAACTTCTCCTGATCACACAGAAATACCGGTCCCTCGTCCGTTGCAACGATGCCAATCCGCTTGCCGTTGAAGTAAACATAGAAGCCTCGGCAATGCTGGACATCCTTGGTTGCATCCAGCTCGATCTCCCGAAACGTGCCAAGCTCCAGCCCCATGGCTTTATGCAGCGAAGATTCCTTAAATTTCCGAATGAATTTCATAACCGAATATTGTACCTCCCGATTCTTATGGTTCACACTCTACAGTATAAGAGGCGGTCCTCTACAATTTCTGAACAGGAACCAAAAAAAACAGCCATTCGGTTGACATACAAAAAATCACCGGTCATAGCGACCGGTGATTCCCTATCTTATGATGGCTTGGCTAGGTCATTTATTGNATATGGGTGATTTGGATTCCATCGCTCCACTCGTCATACCATTTCTTGATGTAAGGGCTGGGCTCCTCACCCATCTCATCCTCCAGCACTTGACGCAGCAGGCTGAATTGACGGTGCACATGGGCCGGGTTCCCCTGCAAGCCGTATATTTTCATCAATGAAAAATAGGCCTTCTCTTCCAAGGGATGCAGCCGCTGGATCGAGGCGAAGCACAGTACGGCCTCTTCGAAGCGTTCCTGATCCACATACCATTCCGCCATGGATGACGATACGCTGAGCCACAGCTCCTTCAGTCTTTGACGCTCGCCTTCCGCCCACCAATAATCATATTCCTGCAGGTAATCGCCCGTATACAGCTTCATCATTTCAAGATGGCCATCTATCGAATCGGCCGACACCGAGGGGTTCGCCATGAACCAGTTCTCCCACTCCTCGATGTCCAGCTGCACGTCTTCCACATTCAGCACGTAGCCTTCCGTCGTGTTGGTGATTTGAAATCGGGTACCATAGGGCTCCAGTGTTTTCCGGATATGATAAATGGCGGTATACAGCTGGGGATAGGCCTTATCCATGTCAAACTCCGGCCATAGCATATCGATCAGTGCCGACTTGCGCACCAGTTGCCCCCGATGCTGCAGCAAGTAAATGAATATTTCCTGGGCCCGGGTTGTCCGCCAATGAAGCATGGCGAATTGCCCCTGCTCGTTCGGCTGTTCGATCATAACCTGGCGGAACATCGTCATCCGAATTTTACGATTGGGGTTCAGGGCCTCTTCCGGTCTGGACGCAATNCGACTTCGCAACCGCTCCATCGTTTTGGCTACTCGATCGATCTGGACCGGTTTGACGATATAATCGACGGCATTCAATTCAAATGCGGTAACTGCATATTCGTGATATCCCGTCACAAATACAACGCAGAGATGGGGCTTCTGCTCCAGCAGCTGCTCCGCCAGCTCGATCCCGTTCAATTCCGGCAAGCTGATATCCAAAAATACGATATCCACGTCCCTTGCAAGAATTTCCTTTCGCCCCTCAAAAGGATTCGTATACGTACCGATTACATCTATAGGCATGGTATCCAGTTTTAACAGCTGACGTTCTAAATACTTCAAGGCCAACGGTTCGTCATCTACGAGAATTACCTTCATTCATATAACTCCTTGGATTGGAAAAATNCGGTCCTATGTAAACTATATTGATTCCTGCGCATGGTTGCAACAATCGAAAGCATGTTTATGACAATATTCTCTTATTTTTTCACTTGAAAAACTCATAATTCCAAGTATAATACTTGGTATAAACAGGTTTATACGTTTGCTAAGGGGGCATTCAACATGGAACATGGCGATAAAGAACCGACATCTCTGTCCCTTGATGATTATCTGGATCTTCTCAATTTGGCGATTCGCTTGAAAGATCGGAAGTGGCAAGCAGACATCATTCGTACGCTTCGCCACATGCAGGAATCGCTGGGCGAGGAACAAGCGAAGTCGGAGGAATGCACGGAACAGGAGCTGTGGCAATGCGTGGATCAAATCAATGAACGGATGTCTGCCCTGTATCATGAATTGAAAGCAACAGACGATAAAGATATGCAGCGGAAGCTGCTGGACCAAATGTGGGAGCTGAAAATTGCCCGGGTTGAGGTTTTTCGAAAAATACGCTCGATTTATCAATAAAGAACAAAGACGATAACTCCTTAGGGGTATCGTCTTTGTTTGTTACGGATGGATGCCCTGGGTCAGGATAAACCCAAATGATAATGCACAAATTCATCGTCCCGCTTATATCCTGCGGATTCATACAGGCGTTGAGCCGCCGTATTGTGAAGCTGCGTCGAGAGGGTCAAGCCTTTGGCCTTGGTCTGAACGGCGTGCGCACGGGCTTGATGAAGCAGTTCCCTTCCAATGCCAAGCCCGCGATATTCGGAATCCACGTACAGATCATTCAGAATCCANAACCTGGANATGGATAGCGACGAGAAGGATGGATATAACTGTAGAAAGCCTGGCGTGGCCAGGGTTTCACAGCNGGTGCAGTCCGCTAAATATATGACGGAATCGCCATGGGTCAGCCTTTCCCTGATATATTGCCGGGCCCCGTCCAGATCATCTTCCCGTTCATAAAATTGTCGATACTGATTCAACATCGAGGCCGCTTTGTCCAGATCCTTCAGCTCTGCTTGATATATGCGAATCTCTGCCTTCACATCCTTCACACCCTTTTCGTCCCTTGTTTTCCCCAAGTGTACTGGATATNGGTTAGGGTTTGGAATGCAGAATACCGTGAAGGGTTTGCACGTATCTTCATCTTCGCGNTGCGATGACTCTTCTTATGGACCTGAAATTTATCCTTCACGTATCGATACTTNAATCGCACGTCCTACAATAACCAGATCCCGCTTGACTCCGTCAAGCTCCGCAACCGCTGGGAGAAGCCCCCACTGGTCGAAGCCGAACTTCTTCAATAGCTTGAGGCTTGGTTCATTATGACCGAATACGAATCCGACGAGGTTGCTGACGCGTAGACGCGGGCACTCCTCGATGGCCTTCTGGATCAATAGGCTGCCGGCACCAACGCCGCGATATTTCTCGTTAACGTAGATACTGATTTCAGCTGTCCCGTTATAGGCGGGACGGCCATAGAAGGATTGAAAGCTCATCCACGCAACCAGCCCGTCATCCGATCGCATGACCCAAAGAGGGCGAAAATCGTTGCTGTGCTCTTCAAACCAGCGTATGCGGCTCTCCACCGTGACCGGCTCCAGATCTGCCGTTACTTTTCTGCTTGAAATCGTTGAATTGTAAATGTCCACAATGGCCGGCAAATCCTCTTTGACGGCATAATCGATACGGTATGGATGCGTCACGATGTTCTACCTCCGAATAGATGTCTTTATTACGAGATCTATTGTACAAGAGGTAACGGAAAAACGCTTCTATTTTCTCAAGCGCGATTCATTCACGAGGAAAACTTTACTTACGCGATGGAACGCGATACCCTTACATTAACGGCATGATGAACGTCTTTGAGTAAAGAAAGGAATGAACAGGATGAACGAACGATTGCAAAGTTTGCTGTTATCCATGAAGGATCAGGGCTGGGATCATGTCCTGGTGACAGACCCCAAGCATGTTTATTATTTGACCGGCTTTGCGAGCGATCCCCATGAGCGCTTTCTCGGCCTGCTCCTCTCCTCCGCTAATGATCCGGTGCTTATCGTGCCGGCATTGGATGCGAATGCGGCCGAGGCCGCTTCAACCGTGAAGAACATTGTCACTCATCAGGATACCGATAACCCTTACCTTTTGCTTAAGGAACAGATTCAAGGCACCGCCGGAACGCTGGCGCTGGAGAAGGATCAGCTGACCGTCTCCCGCTATGAACAGCTGCGGCAGCATGTGAACGCGGACCGCATCGAAGATGTCGGCCTTGCGCTGCGGGATCTTCGGATTCGAAAGTCTGCCGAGGAAGTGAAGATCATCAAAAATGCGGTTAGGCTGGTCGAAGATGTTCTGACGCAAGGCCTGGCCCGGGTAAAAATCGGCGTCAGCGAGCTGGAGCTTGTCGCGGAACTGGAATACTTGATGAAAAAGCTTGGCGCGGACGCGCCCTCCTTCGCCACGATGGTATTATCCGGCCCCAACACCGCCCTGCCTCATGGCGTTCCGGGTGCGCGCCAAATCGAAGCCGGGGATCTGCTCATGTTCGATTTGGGAGTATACGCCGGCGGTTATGCGTCGGATATTACCCGTACCTTTGCGGTAGGCGATCTGAAGCCGGAAGCCGTTAACATCTATGAGACGGTTCTTGCTGCGAATCTGGCCGGGATTCAGGCCGTCAAACCCGGCGTGACCTATGGCTCGATCGACCANGCGGCACGCAAAGTGATTGACGACGCAGGTTACGGCCATGCCTTCGTACATCGCCTAGGTCACGGGCTTGGCATGGATGTCCACGAATATCCGTCCGTTCACGGGTTGAATCAGGACATATTGCAGCCTGGGGCGGTCTTCACCATCGAGCCCGGCATTTACCTGCAAGGCGTCGGCGGCGTGCGAATCGAGGACGATGTCATCGTGACCGGCGATGGCGTCGAGGTGCTGACCTCCTTCCCGAAAGAACTGACCGTCATCGGATAAAACTATGCTCAGCATGAAAAAAAAGCCCGAATCACCGTTTCGCTTACGGTATTCGGGCTTTTCTCTATTCACGCAGAAGAGCCATCTTGAAGGCAGAAACACTGCCTACAAGATGGCTCCCCTGAATGCGTTCATTATGCCTGAACCATATCCAGTTCAATGTTGTCGTCGTTATACACGTCTTTATCCACTTCATTCATGACTTTCCCGGTTATCACGCCGGCCGTCATGGAGTCATTCACGTTCAGTGCCGTCCGTCCCATATCGATCAGCGGCTCAACGGAAATCAACAGGCCTGCCAAGGCAACCGGCAGGTTCATCGTGGAGAGCACGATGAGCGATGCGAAGGTAGCTCCGCCTCCGACACCCGCCACGCCGAAGGAACTAATCATAACGACCACGATCAAGGTCAGGATGAACGACCACGACGTCGGATCCACGCCGGCTGTCGGGGCAATCATGACGGCCAGCATGGCAGGATAAATGCCCGCGCAGCCGTTCTGCCCGATCGTGGCGCCAAACGATGCCGAAAGGTTCGCGATGCCTTCCGAGACGCCCAGCTTTTTGTTCTGGGTCTGCACGTTAAGCGGGATCGTAGCCGCGCTGGAACGCGACGTAAAGGCAAAGGTCAGCGTCGGGAACACCTTCTTGACGTACTTGAACGGATTGAACCCGAATATCGCCAGCAGCACCAGATGGATAATGAACATGGCAATCAAGGCCACGTACGAAGCCAGAACGAAATCGATCAGATTCATGATCACCGCAAGATCGGTCGTGGCGATCGTTTTNGCCATCAGCGCCAGAATCCCGTAAGGCGTCANACGAAGCACCAGCGTCACGATACGCATGACCACGCCGTATACGGCGGAGATCATGTTGCGGAAGGTCTCCGCCTGCTCCTTATTTTTACGGTCCAACCCGAGCACGGCGATCCCGATGAATGCCGAGAATATGACGACCGCAATCGTCGAAGTTCTTCGTGCTCCCGTCATGTCGGCAAACGGATTGCTCGGAATGAAATCCAGAATCTGCTGCGGCAGCGTACGGCCCTCGACATCCCCGAGCCGTTCCTGCAGCAGTGCGCCCTGCTGCTCCTCGGCAGCGCCGCCCTGAATATTGACGGCGGACAAATCGAACGCCAGCGCGGTCGTAATTCCGACAGCGGCGGCTACCGCCGTCGTCAGAAGCAGCACCGTAATGATCAGTCCGCTCATTTTGCCCAGGTTCTTTCCGCCCTTCAGCTTCATGATGGCCGATATGATCGACACCATGATCAGCGGAATGACCATCATCTGCAGCAGTCTGACATAACCGTAGCCAACCAGATTAAACCAATCGGTGGATTTCACCACCACATCGGAGGTCGAAGTGTAGATGAGCTGCAGTGCCACTCCGAACAACACACCCAGTCCAAGTCCGGCAAACACGCGTTTGGTAAACGAGTAATGCTTTCTCTGCATCCAGTACAAAATACCGACCAGCAGAATCAGAACAAGGACATTGATGATAACCCAAAGCGTTTCCATCCTAATGATTCCTCCCATTCTATAAATAAGGATATACTGCGTCATCCTCATGTCATAAGTGCGCTAGTATGTATTCATATCCATTTCATAGCCCACTCTAAACATATCATTACCCGTTTGAGAAAATTCCTGTCAAAAACGTTATTTTTCTGTTGACGCGAATTATGACGACTATGTTGATCGGAATACCACCACATTGCTCTACTATCATATCATGTAAACTTCAAAAGGAGAACTACCAAAATTAACACAATCGTTTCGATCCATTCATTCAACGCCCCATAGGTATCTCCCGTCAGTCCCCCGAGTCTTCGGCTCATCCGTTCGGCCGTCAAACTTCCAACGGCCCANGCTGCCAACGGGATGACGAGGATTCCTCCGATTCCNATCGCCGCAAGATCCAGTGTGCTTGTCGTGCACCAGAGAAGGCCTATGACGACCAGCGTTAACAGGATCGCGACTATGCCTGCCAGCGACCTCCTTCTAACGGACAGTCCGTGAAACAAAGCTGCCAGCCCCTCGCTTCCCCGTGCCATCGGCCATCGATACATGGCGTGGACCATAAACCAGCGGCTCCAGACCGGAGCGAGCACCAGCAGCCACGCTTCTTGCTTCCATACCCCCTCAGACAAATCCCAAACGGACATAATTAAGGAAGCTTTCAGAAGGAGCAGCAGCATGCAGGCCATGACCCCCATCGCGCCTACCCGGCTATCCTTCATAATTTCAAGCATTCGTTCGCGCGACCGATGGCTCAGCAGCGCATCCGCGCTGTCCATCCANCCATCGAGATGAAGCCCTCCGGTTAGCGCTACCCATGCAGCCAGCAGGATGACGGCAGCAGGAAAGGAAGGCAGCACAAAGCTTAAGCCCAGTCCCAATGCGGCAACGATAACACCTATGACTGCCCCTACGAAAGGATAAAAAACGACGCTCCGCTGTTGAACTTCGGGCGTAAAGGGAATTTCCCTCCGCACGGGAAGCCTCGATAAAAATTGAAAAGCGGCCGCAGCCGCTTCGATCATCTTGCTCATATCCGATACTCCCTGCTCTTGATTTCCATTGGAATTCCCGCGGTCACCAGAAATACCTCGTCACAGACCTGGGCCAGCCGTTGATTCATGATCCCTGCCCAGTCGCGATAAATCCGGCCCAGCGGATATTCGGGCACAATCCCTGAACCCACTTCGTTTGTTACCAATATAACCATGCCCGGGTAAACCTGGACCGCTCTTGCCAGCCTGCCGATTTGAAGCCCCAGCCGTTCTTCCATGACGGCCGTGCCTTCAGGTTCGGCCTGCAGCAACACATTCGTAAGCCACAGCGTCAGGCAGTCCACTACCAACGCAGGGGCATCCGAGGCAGACTGACCGAGCGTTTCCAGCAATTCGGGCAGTGCGACAGGCTCCTCCACCGTCTGCCAACCATAGGCTGAATCCTGCCTGCGGTCTTGATGAATCCGGATCCGTTCCCGCATCTCATCGTCATAGGCTTGCGCAGTCGCTATATATGTACCGGAATCGGCGCGCTTCATGCACAGCTTCTCCGCGAACGAGCTCTTCCCGCTCCTCGCCCCGCCCGTAACCAATACGCTTCCATGATGACTCATACAGTTCCTCCGCTGATGCCGGCGCTCTCAAACGTCGCCATCTCGTTCACGATCCTGCACGCCGCCTCGACCAGATGAAGGCACAGCACCCCGCCTGTCCCCTCGCCAAGGCGCATGTCCATTTGCAGCATCGGCTGAAGTCCCAGCTCTTTCAGCAAAAGAACATGCGCCTGTTCATGCGAAACATGGGAAGCAATCATATAAGGAAGGGCATCCGGGCAGATCGATTTGGCAACCAACGCCGCGGCACTGGATATGAATCCGTCAATGATGACAGGACAGCCATGAGCAGCCGCACCCAGAATCAATCCGGCCAATCCGCCGATTTCGAAGCCCCCGACTTTGGAGAGCACGTCGAGCGGGTCATCGGCATGAGGCGCATTGACTTGTATCGCCCGTTCCACAACACGAATCTTATGGTTCAACCGTTCATCCGTCACGCCGGTTCCTCGTCCCACAACCTCGGACGGCTGCTTGCCGGACAGAACCGAGAAAATAGCCGCGCTTGGCGTCGTGTTCCCGATGCCCATCTCTCCGGTTACGAACATCTGCGTGCCTTGTTTAACCAGCTCTGCCGCCACCTCAGCTCCGGTCACTACGGATTGCAGCGCTTCTTCCCTTGTCATTGCGGGTCCTTTGGCCATATTGGCGGTTCCTCTGCCAATGTTCCGGGACAGGAGCCTCTCATGNGTCAGCTCGGTCGCTACGCCGATATCCACGCAATGAANGTCTGCCCCCGCCTGACGGGCCAGCACGTTAACGGCTGCCCCTCCATTCANGAAGTTCATCACCATTTGGGGCGTCACCTCGGCCGGAAATGCGCTGATTCCTTCATCACACACCCCATGATCGCCGGCCATGACAACCACGGAAGTTTTGGTAAACGAGGGCTTCATTTCCCGCGTGATTCCCGCTAATTGGATCGCAAGCGACTCCAGCTTGCCCAAGCTGCCCGGAGGCTTCGTCAACGTATCCAAATAGGCGGCGGTTTCCGCCTGCGCTTCGGTATCCAGCGGTTTAATGTTAGCGGTGATTCCCTTCAAACGACTTATGAGTGTATCCGTCAATGAAACAACCTCCTTCCTCTTGCTCCTAAATCTTACAACGCGGCTGAACCTGCGGCAACACCGCATTAGGACCAGGTGCTGTTCGCCGTTAACAGCACCTGCGGAGCCCCATTCTCGGGATGGGTCACGATGGAGGGCTCCACCCGGAAAATCCGGCGNATATACGCTGCCGTCAGCACGTCCTCCGGCTTGCCCACCCCTGCGATCCGTCCCTGATCCAGAACCAGNAGCTTATCGCAGAATTGAGCAGCCAGATTGAGGTCATGCAGTACGCTGATCACCGTAATGCCGGACGAGTTCCGCCATTCCGCCACCATATCCATGAACTGAAGCTGATAGCGGATATCCAGATAGGTCGTCGGTTCGTCCAGCATCAGCAGCGAAGGCTCCTGGACCATCACCTTGCCCAAAGCNACACGCTGGCGCTGTCCTCCGCTTAACTCGGTAAGCCGGCGCTCNTCCAGGCCGTTCAGATCCAGCTTTCGAATAACGGCCTCGATAAGCGGGGCCGCATCCTTATCCTCACGGCCAAGCCAGTTCAAGAACGGGAATCGCCCCATCTCCAGCACTTCCCGGACGGTAAAATCGGTAGGGTCGAGTCCCTCCTGCTGCAGCACCGCCACGATTCGGGCCAGTGCCTTCCGGTTATAGCGTCCAAGCTCCTTGCCCAGAAGCGTCACGCTTCCTTCCGTAGGACTCTCCACGCCGGATAACAGCTGCATGAGGGTGGACTTGCCGCTGCCGTTCGGTCCGATGATCCCCCACCATTCCCCTTCGGCAATGTGAAGGTCCACCCCGGATAGAATCGACGCCTTGCCATAGGCTTTGCCAAGCCCTTGGGCCGTAATCATGATAACCCCTCCCTGCGCCGTTTTTTGTTCCGGTACAGCAGATAAGCAAAGAACGGGGCGCCTATGAATGCCGTGACCACCCCGAGCGGGATTTCCGTCGGCGCCAAGACGGAGCGGGCTGCCGTATCGCACCAAACCATGAAAATCGCGCCGCCCAGCGCCGACAGGGGAACAATCACGCGGTAATCGGAGCCGGTGATCAGCCGAATCATATGCGGCACTACAAGCCCGACGAACCCGATCACGCCGGAAACCGATACGGCTGCGGCGGCAAGCAGGGTAGCAACGATCAGCACGCTGGTCTTCAGCCGATCGACATTCAATCCCATATGAGCGGCCTGCCGTTCCCCGAGCGACAAAATGTTAAGCGCCCGAGACCTGCTCCATAGATATACGAAACCCGCTGCAAAATACGGGAAAAGGATGGCCGTATACGACCATCCGCGCATGCTCAGGCTTCCCATCGTCCAGTACAGGATTTGGTTCACCGTATCTTTGGACATCACCGTCAGAAACGAAACGACGGCGCCCAGAAAGGACTGCATCACCACCCCGGACAGGATGAGCCCATGGATCGGCAGTTTTCCTTGATCCCTTGCCAGCAGCAAAACGGCCCATAGGGTGCCCGCTCCGGTCAGAAACGCTACAATCGGCAGCGTGTAACCTCCGGCAAAGGAATATTCCATTCCGAAAAAAATCAGNGATGCCGCNCCAAGCGCAGCACCCGAGGACACACCGAGCGTAAACGGATCCGCCAGCGGATTGCGAAGCACGCCTTGAAAGGCGGCTCCGGCCACCGCCAGGGAGGCTCCAACAAGCATCCCGAGCAGGATCCGCGGCAATCTCACCTTCATCAGGATTTGCTCGGAGGAAGCTTCCCAGCCTGGAACGATGGAATCGCCGATTCCCGGCAGCCGGTGCAGGAGCATCGCTCCAATCTCTCTCACAGGCAGGTGAACGGAGCCGATTCCGAGACTGACAACCAAGGTTAGCAGTAATAGGATCAGGCCGGCCGCACCGAATCCTGCAAGTTTTTTACTCATGGATTCATCAATTCCGGATAAACGGCCTTCGCCACTTCAATCAGTCCTTGCGTCACGCGCGGGCCCGGACGGCTGAGCAGATTGGCATCCACGGAAATGACCTGATCGTTCTTGATCGCTTCGATCTGATCCCAGCCGCCCCGCTCCTTGATCAGCTGGTCCAATGTTTTCTTGGTGGCTTCGTCCACCACATCGTCCGTGTACAGAATAACGTCCGGGTTCGCGGCGATGATGTTCTCCTCGCTGATTTCGAACCAGCCTTCCGCATCGCCGGCTGCATTGACGCCGCCAGCTGCGGTAATGATCTCATCCATGAACTCGCCTTTGCCGACGGTCCATCCCGGAGAGAACTCCACGTACACTTTCTTCTTGTCTTCATCCTTCACGGATTTCACGGCTTCCGTAACGGTAGCCAATTCCTGCTTCATCTGATCGACGACCGCTTTCGCCTCGGCTTGACGGTCCGTAATTTGACCGATCAGCTCGATGTTCTCCATCACCGCATCGATGGTTTTCGGATCGTTGACGAACAGGGTAACGCCAAGCTCGCGCAATTTCTCGGCATTCTGGGCATTCATCGAAGCCGCGAATACCACATCGGCGTCGGCTGCGATAATAGCCTCTTCGTTCACCTGGAACCCGCCCAGTTTAGGCTTAGATTTGGCCGCTTCGGGGTAATCGTCGTTATCGGATACGCCAACGATCTCCTCATCCAGTCCCAATGCAAACAGTTTTTCCGTCTCGGACGGAGTCAGGGACGCAATCTTGGTCGGCGCTTTCTCAAACGTCATTTCCACGCCCGTAGAATCCTTGACGGTCAGCGGATACGTGGTCTTAAGCTCTTCCGCCGAATCCGCCGGCGCTTCGTTATTCTGCTCTTGCTGCTGTGCCGGCGGCGTCGCATCCTTCGGTGCTGCTTCTTCGCCGCCGCAGCCGATCAAGGCCAGGGCCATCAGTATGGCTACCAGAAGTACGGACCATGTTTTGTTTAATGCTTTCATCTCTTGGAATCCCCCTAAACATAATTGAGAACCTGGCGCAGGCGTGTCTAAATTCCTTCGACCGATCCTTAACTGGTAAGAAACGTTCAATCTTCATACCCTAAGAAGCAAAAATCCCCGACTCCTCGATGACAAGGACTCAGGGATTACGTTTGTATCATAAGGACGCCGGGATAACCGTTCAACGATGGCGCCTTAAACTTCCGTCCGCATGGCTCCAAGCGTCCGGTAAACGTAATCCTCTCCTCGAAGGACCGTCTTTCATTCGCTGAGGGCAGGTCTCCTGACTTGCAGGTTGTAACGACTTCTCCGCCTTCCCAAGCGCTAAAGGCTCAGTGGCATATGGAAAAGTCCCTGCTTCACAGTGGCGGGACCGTGCCGGACTTGCACCGGCTTCCCTATTAACCCGGCAGATAACAATAACGCCCTCTGTCCGGGACCCTCGCAAATCATATGAATTTATGGATGATAGGCCAAGCATGGTTTCTCTGCACAAGATTATAGGCGATAAACCATCCCCTTACAACTGAAAGTTTCGGGCGTTTCGATTGCGTCATGACACCGATTTAGCCCGTTATCGCCTATTCCGACCGAAATCATACGTTTTCGTTTTATTCGCTTAACCGTACGCCCCGCCACCGTGCTCCGTCCCATGTCAGCTGCAGCTTGAGCACCTCGCCCGGCAAAACCGACGTCGCCCAGAATTCCGTATCCGGCACGGTAGCCGCGGCCATCTCGCGAATAACGCCGCCGTGGGTGACCACAAGCACGTCAACTCCTTCAGCGAGCGTTCCACGGCTAACATCACCACGCCTGGCCTCTGCCTCTGCCTGTGCCTGTGCCTCTGCCTGTGCCTCTGCCTGTGCCTGTGCCTGTGCCTGTGCCTGTGCCTGTGCCTGTGCCTGTGCCTGTGCCTGTGCCTGTGCCTGTGCCTGTGCCTGTGCAAGGATATCCGGAGCTTCTTCCACATGCAACAATTCCTTCACATCCAAATGCAATCCCGACAAAAAGGCCTGGACGCGGGAACCGAAAGCTTCCCAGCTCTCCCCGCTGGGCGGCGTAACTTCCGCAGGGTTATCGATCCAGCGCCGGTAGAGGGAATCCGTCTTCAAATCCTCGTAGGTCTTTCCTTCCCAATCCCCGAAATCCAGTTCGCGCAGCCGCGGGTCATATCGTACGCCCGGTATAAACCGGCCCAATATGTCATCATCAGGAACAGCACCCCTTTTTGAATTCGATAAAATCACATTGAGCGTCTGCCGGCAGCGGAGGAGATCGCTGCAATAGATCCGGACAAAATGCCTGCAACGAAGTTCCTCCCGCAGCGGGAGGAGCCGTTCCCTTCCCTCAGCCAGGATTCCCTGATCCTCATGGCCGAGATAACGGCGCTCCTCGTTCCACAACGTGCGGCCGTGGCGGACCAGATGCAGGATGATCCTCATATCCATAGGCTTCCTCCTGCCGCGGCAGCAAGTCCGAGCACCGCGGTACCCAGCATCGTAAACAAAACCGATACGCCCACAAGCAGACGGTTTGTCACCCGGATATCCTCCGCTTCGAGCGGTCGGTCGGGGTCCCCCATGTAAGCCCGGAACGAGATCACGCCTTGGTACGAATTTTCGCCTCCCAGGCGAATCCCCAGGGCACCGGCAACGGCCGATTCCGGGAAGCCGCTGTTCGGACTGGGATGCTTACGCGCATCTCGTTTAACCATCTTGATCGCTTGTTTCCACTGCAGCGAGAACATCGCCGCCGCGATGGTCAACAGCCCGGCGGTCAGGCGTGCCGGTATCCAATTGGCGAGATCGTCCAGCCGGGCGGAGGCCCAGCCTACATGCAGGTACTTCTCGTTTTTATAACCGACCATGGAATCCAGCGTATTCACGGCGCGGTAGGCCATCGCAAGCGGCGCCCCACCGATCAGGGCAAAAAACAGCGGAGCGATGACCGCGTCCACGATATTTTCCGCAACCGTCTCCACCGTCCCCCGCACAATTTCCGGCTCATCCAGATGAGCGGTGTCCCTCCCGACCACCATGCTGAGCGCTTGCCTGGCCTCGGCGATATTCCCGGAACGAAGATGGCCGTAGACCTCCAAGCCTGCCTCGCGCAGCCCCTTGATCGCAATCGTAGTCGCAATGAGAACGATCTCCGTCCCCCAGGCAAGCCAAGGATGAATCGCCGCGCACAGCTCCAGCAGCAGCCATGACAGCACGAAGGAGCCGCCGGCCACGATCACCGGCAGCAATATCCCCGCCCGCTTCAGTCCCTGGGCGGAAGTCGTCCGCTGGCGAATCCAACCTTCGACCCTTCGGATCGCCTTCCCCATGCCGATGACGGGATGCGGCAGCCATCTCGGATCTCCGATCAGCAGGTCCAGCGCAACCGCCGCCCATATGACCCATACGACGGTCATATCCGATCCTCTCTTTCGGCGGCGATGCTCTCCGTGACNCTGTCGTAGACAAGACGTCCNATCATGCCGCCCAGATCGGTCGCGGTNCCGGCATAATGATGGTTCACGCCATAGGCTGTATTNCCGCNGACCGCAAGGACCATCGCATCCGTCGTCGTCCCCGTGGCGGCGGCTCCGGTTTCATGATCCTTCACCCCCAGGTCATGCAGCGCCGCGGCTTTCGCTTCCGCTGCCGTCAGCATGGCGTTCACCATGCAAGCCGGCGTCAGCCTTCCGTCCACCACCAGCACGACATTAATCGTGCCCGGCTGGTAAGCCGCGAAGGTCGTGCGTCTCGACCCGGCGCGGGCAGCATTGCCCACGCCCGCGGTAGTACAGCATAGAACGGAAGCTTGCTCGCCCCGAGCCTCCCGAATGGAGGCATATTTCAGTTTTACCGCCGTCATCAATCCTGCCGTGGAATCGGCCGGATAGCCGTGCCCAGCCATAAAGTCAACCATATCGTTTATCGGATCGCTGCAATCGTAATGCTTGTCGACATAACGGTTCACGATATGGTCCAAGTGCAGAAAACCGCCGCCGTATATGGCGCTGCTTATGGANNCAGCCGGACTCGGAAGCGAGATCCGAATATGCGGATGCTGCTGCTCCGAATCCAAGGACACGATGGCTCCCGGCCATGCATCCGAACAATATGGACGATTGCTGCCTTTCAGAAAAGGTACTGCCATGTTTTTTTCTCTCCCTGCTCCTTAAATATCTGAACCAACTGTACCTGTAGCGTTCTTCATATGGATCTGCTGCTAGAAATCCCTAAGTCGCGTCAGCAGAAGGATTTCCAAGGACCTCCGCGGTTATCGCCAACAGTCTGTCGTTAGAACCGGCATCCTTAACGGCTAACCGGATGTGGCGCTCACCGAGACCCGGGTACATGGCGCAGCTGCGGACGAGCACGCCCCGCCTGCCCATTTCCTGCTGGAACGCCCCTGCATTCCAAGGCTGTGGAAGCTCCATCAGCAGAAAATTGGCCTCCCCCGGCGTAACGTCAAGCCCCAGCGCTCGTAAACCATGTATTAGCTTCTCGCGTTCCAAGCGAATCAATTGCAGCGTATCCAGTTCATATTCCCTGCCGCTGCCAAGACAAGCCTCTCCCGCAAGCAGCGCCAGTCCATTGACGCTCCACGTCACCTGCTTGCCTGCCATGGCGCGTATCACTTCGGGGTCGGCAACCGTATACCCGAGCCGCAGGCCCGGTATCGCATAAAACTTGGTCATCGACCGGACAATGATCGTCCGCGGATAGTCCTGCAGTTCCGGCATCAACGTCTGTCTGTCCTCCGGCGGAATGAAATCGATAAAGGCCTCATCCAGCACCAGCCAGGTCCCTTCTTGCTCAGCGCATGCCGCCAGCTCGCGAATATCCTCCAGGCTGTACTGAACCCCGTTCGGATTGTTCGGCTGTCCCACAAATACGAGATCCGTGCAGGCGATCAGTTCCATCATATCTGCCTTGTCCGCACGCCAGTCCCGCTCCGGCTGACCGCACACGGAGCGAATGTCCGAACCAAATTTCAAGGACAACTCCCGGTATTCGGAAAAACAGGGATCGACCACGCCGACCGTTCGAGGCTGCAGGCCCAGCAGCAACAGTGCCATGCACTCTGCAGCTCCATTTCCGACAAGAATGCGCCGGTCATCGGTGTTCAATTCCTCTGCGAGCAGCCTCTTGAATTCGCGGTGCCCCGGATCCGGATAACGAATCACCGCGCTCATCCCTTCTTGTAACGCTGCCATGACCCCTTGGGGCGGTCCCAACGGGTTAATATTGGCGCTGTAATCCAGAAAAGCCGAGGCTGCCCTTCCATATGCAGCCGCCGCCGTCTCCACGTCCCCGCCGTGTCCGTACACCTCGATCAAAGGTTGGTTATTATCGCTCATAAGGGCTCCTCCTGTTCCATGCCCATGGCTCTTGCAAGCCCCGCCGTTATGTAATGCCATCATTATGTCGCTACCGTCCCTGACTCGTCAACATGGAATGCTTTGTCTCTGCCTTCAAATTGGTTTACAATAGTCTGGAAGCACCACATTTTGAATTGTGACGACGGAGGATGCTATGCTATTTATCGATAATCAGGGGATTCACGACCCATCCATCAACCTAGCGATTGAAGAATATGCGCTTAAGCACTTGTCCATGGACGAGAGCTACCTTCTCTTTTATATCAACAAGCCTTCCATCATCATCGGAAAGCATCAGAATACGATCGAAGAGATCAACCAGGAATACGTTCGCGACAACAACATCCAGGTTGTGCGCCGGCTGTCCGGCGGCGGAGCCGTGTACCACGATCTCGGCAACCTGAATTTCAGCTTCATTACGAAGGACGACGGCCAGTCGTTCCACAACTTCCTGAAGTTCACGCAGCCGGTCATCGATTTCCTGCAAAAGATGGGCGTGCCAGCCGAGCTCAGCGGCCGGAATGACCTGCAGGTCGGCGAGAAGAAAATTTCGGGGAACGCTCAGTTCTCGACGCGGGGACGCATGTTCAGCCACGGCACGCTCATGTTCGATCTGAATCTGGATGACGTGCAGGCCTCGCTGAATGCCAATCCGGAAAAATTCAAATCCAAGAGCACCAAGTCCGTGCGCAGCCGCGTAGCGAACATCAAGGAGCTGCTTGGCACCGACATGACCATTGAACAGTTCCGCGCGGAGCTGCTTCGCTCGATCTTCGGGATGGAACCGGATCAAGTACCGCAATACGTGCTTCAGGAGAAGGATTGGGAGATCATCAACCAGATTTCGAAGGAACGCTACCAGAATTGGGATTGGAACTACGGGCTGTCCCCTGAGAGCAACGTGAAGCATGCGAGGAAGTTCCCGGTGGGCATCATCGATATCCGCATGGACATCCGTGAAGGGCATATCGGAGAGATTAAAATTTACGGCGATTTCTTCGGCGTCGGCGATGTCGCGGATATCGAGAATCTGCTTCGCGGCAAACGGTACGAAGAAACGGCGGTGCGCACCGCGCTATCCGGCATCGACGTCAAGCATTACTTCGGCAACCTCGAGCTCGACGATCTGATCGGCCTCATCTTTCTTGAGGAATAGATCCGGCTGAAATCTAAATAAGCCTCTCGCCCCGTATGCATTGCATAAGGGCGGGAGGCTTTTTCATTGTAAAACTGCATATCCCGGATTTAAGAAGCCATAAACACGTACCAAACAAGGGCCAGCGTCAGCACAATGCAGGCATTCTCTACGGTGCGTCCCCATTTGCTTCCGGTGCTCATGATCTTCAGCTTGATTCTCCATTTGAACGGAGGAAGCGGACGGATTCCGCGGTTGGTCAGCGCATCTGCGAGCAAATGAATCGAGTAGGATAAACCGCCGGCAAACCATAGGCTTTCCCCGCCGATCTTGCCCTGTGACGCAAAATACAGCAGGCCCGTCCATCCGGCTGCGGCATAGACGGTATGGGTTAACCCCCGATGGGTCACCAAGGAGCCTGCAATCAGCACGCTGCCTGCGATCGTATTCCATGGGCTGAAGCCCTGCCCGAAGGAAATCAGTCCCAAGCCGATCAGGAACATGACGACATGGCGCAGCGTCCGGCTCGGCAGGTACGAAACAACCCCGATCAGCCCGGCCAGGGCGATATTCCAAGGCGCATACTCCTTGCCGTAGAATACGACGAATATGGCAGCGCCAATCATCGCCAGCTGTAGAATTCGCAGCAGCCCGGAAGGAATCGCCTTGCGCACCAGCAGGGAGTTGGGCTCGTCGATGTCGGGAAGCAGCGAGCTGACCAAAGCCACTGCCGCGGCAGGCAGCGTGACAGGCACTCCGCTCATGCCCATGACGGATAACGTGACCCCTGTGCTGATAATCAAATGAGCTCTGCCCATCATGATGACATTCTTCCTTTCTAAGCTCAATGCTGACTATGGAATCGATGGATCGCTTGCTGATCTCCACGTCCGATAGCCCAGGGTCATGAGAATATACGTTCGGTTCATTAGTATAGCAAAATCATCCTCTTTTTGTCTACCCCTTCCACTTTTGCAGGCTTAAAAATGGTTGTCCGATCCGCTCATATGGGATACAATTTGATCACTTGCCCATGGCTTACGCCCGGGGACGAAAGTACGGGAAGCTGCAATTTGAGTTTCGCATCATCGGAAAGGATGACTACCTAGTGAATCGCTCACGTATCGCCGACATCAGCCTGCTTCTGGTTGCCATGATGTGGGGATCCACGTTCCTCATCGTTCAGTATGCGGTGCGCGTCCTCCCGCCTATGGCCTTTAATTCGGCCCGCTTTCTGGGAGCGGCCCTGCTCCTCGCATTGATTATCACCCTCTTTTACCGGAATCAGTGGAAGCTAATATCCGGCAGGATGCTGCTGCATGCTTGCCTGCTCGGTCTTTTTTTGTTTATCGGCTATGCCTTTCAAACGGCGGGCCTTCTGTACACGACCACGTCCAATGCAGGTTTCATTACCGGCTTGTCCGTCGTGCTGGTGCCTTTCATATCGTACGCGCTGTTAAAGCACTCCATCTCCAGATTCACTTGGATCAGCGCCTTGCTTGCTGCAGCGGGCCTGTACCTGCTCACCTTCGCCGGATCCGGCATGAGCCTGAACAAGGGCGATGTGCTCGTATTCGTTTGCGCCATCGGTTTTGCGCTCCATATCGGTTATACGGGCGTTTATGCCGGCCGATATCCCTCCCTGCTGCTGGCAGCGCTCCAGATGGCCGTCGTTGGGGTATTCAGCCTGATAGCTTCCGCTTTAACCGAACATGTGGGCCACGCAGCGGATCTGATGGAGAAGCTGACCGAGCCGAACGTGCTGTGGGCGCTCGCTGTATCCATCGGCCCTACCAGCGCATTCGCCTTCTGGATCCAAACCGTCTGCCAAAAATACACGACGCCGTCCAGGGTAGCCATCATCTATGCAACGGAGCCCGTATTCGCGGCACTGACGGGAATTCTGTTTGCCGGAGAACGGCTTACGCTTTTCGGCGGCATCGGTTGCCTGTGCATTTTGGCGGGAATGGTGATTGCGGAATTGAAGTCTGCGCCACAGAAGGTACAATAGAGTTAAAGACAGAGACAGAATCAAAAAGGAGAGATACCCATGACAACTTACAAATTGATGGCCATCGACATTGACGACACCCTGATCAATGACGATAAGGAAGTAACCCCAGGCGTCCAGCGGGCGCTTGAGCAAGCGGTCGCCCACGGCGTCGTCGTGACGCTGGCAACCGGACGTGCCTATGCGTCAGCCCAGGCGATTGCCCGTCAAACCGGACTCAACGTTCCCATCATCACCTACCAAGGTGCCTTGATCAAAAACCTGCTCGACGAAAAGGTTCTCTATGAACGCTTCGTTCCCGTCGACGCTGCCGTAAAGCTGTTTGAATACTGCGTGGAGCACAATCTGCATCTGCAAACCTACATCGATGACAAGCTGTATGCCCGCGAAGAGAATCAGAAGCTGATCGATTACTGCGCCCTGAACCGGACGCCTTATTATATCGAGCCTGATTTTATGACGATGGTTCGGAAACCGACACCGAAAATGCTCATTATTGACGATCCCGACTATCTCGATGAACTGATCCCTATATTCCGCGAGCTGCTCGGCGATGAAGTGCATATTACCAAATCCAAGCCGCATTTTCTGGAGTTCATGCATAAGGAAGGCACGAAGGGACATGCGCTGACCTTCCTGGCCGATCATTTTGGCTGCGACCTCAAGGAAACCATCGCTGTCGGCGACTCCTGGAACGACCACGAAATGCTGGAGGCAGCCGGACTTGGCGTCGCTATGGGCAATTCGATTGAGCCGCTTAAGGCGATTGCCGATTACGTTACGCTGGGGAATAACGAAGACGGCGTGAAGCATGTCATTGATAAATTCGTGCTCAACCAAGGTTAATACGAANAATAACTAGCTGTGCAAACAAGCCTCCATGATATCCATGGGGGCTTGTTCCTGTCCATAAACCGGGCCAATGCGGCGCCCAAACCGTTTCCTTGGGAAGCGCAAGGCCGCCGCGGCCTGTCGATCATTCCCGATCCGGGTTAAATGTTAGAATCGGCTTCAGAAGAGCCGCATCGTCGAACTCCAGCAAGCCTACCTCCATGCACAGCTCCATCAGCTTATGAATGCCGTTGAATTGCTGCAGATTTCGTTGATGAATGACCGACAACGCTTCGCGGACCAATTTTTTGGCCTGCTCAATGCTCTGATGCTCCACGGCCTGAATAATCTCCTTGATGCTCTCCAGGTAATATACGGTCCGCCTCAGCGAGCGAATCAGCAAAATCTGCCGGACATGTGAAGGACTGTACAGCCGATATCCATTCTCGGGGTTGCGATCGGGAGTGATCAAGCCTTCCTTCTCCCAGTGACGAATGGCGGACGACTCCACGTTGGTCAATTNGGCAACTTCGCCGATTGTCATATGCGCCTTCAGCTTTTTATCCCTGATGCTGTCAAGCCCGGGATTCTCAAGCAGGGCAAGCGTTTCGTCCGCAATGGTCTTTTCCTGCTGCAGTTTGACCTGCTCCCCGTTCACGAGCCAAAGGGCTTCATCCATCTCCCTCTTCTGGATATGGCGAATCACATCATAGGTTACGGCATAACCGAACCCGGGGAACATGGCCCGCAGACACCGGAAGTAGGCGAGATGCATCTTCGTGTATAGACGGTACCCCTTCTCGTTCCGCTCAGGTGAGGGCACCACTCCCCAAGATTCGTAATGCCTTAAAGCACTCGTGCTGATATGCAGCTCTTTGGCGATGTCTTTCGGCTTGTAGTAATGCATGCCGTCCCCTCCCCGACCACGATTGAGAACCTACTTTACCAGAATCGCGGGCCATTGGCAAACCTTAAACTAAAACATTAAAGTGCTATGATAAGGTTTGTGCAGCAACAACAAGGGTGCGGGCGAATTCGCCGCCCGACAGCTTCCCACTTGCATCAATGTAGTATATTGGTTGGTGTAGAGGCAAGTTGAATTTATTCTTAACAGCGGGAGGCTGATCATGGTGAATATGCACATAACCGAGGAAGTTCCACAGCTTAAGGAATATATCGATCTCCGATTCGATGCAGGGCTGCCTGAGGTCGAGGAATCGATCGCAGAGACGGCTCTCAACCGCAGCCTGCTCTCCGTCCTTGCCCGGGACGGCAATGACCGGCTGATCGGTATGGGAAGGGTGATCGGCGACGGCGCTTTGTATTTTCAACTGGTAGATGTTATGGCCGCGGCATCCTATCGGGATCANGNGCTTGAAGATACGATCGTGTCCGAACTGCTCGCCCGCCTGAAAAAAATAGCGNCAAGCGGAGCCGAGGTCACCGTCATCACGGACGTTCCCGGAATCAAGCNGTATCAACAGGCCGGCTTCAAGCTGCTGTACCCTGAACGATACGGCATGGCCGGATCTGTCTGAGTGAAATCCCTTCAGCGACTTAAAGCGGCCATCCTGCCGTATGTTCACGCTATAGGTCTCTGCTTGGGAGCCGCCGAGCCGCACACATGGCCGGACTACTCCATATTTTCACTATTCAATTTCACGGTCATCCCTGCCACCGCCACACGGACTCCCTCCGGCAGAGGCAGCTCTTTCCGAACGTCGACGTCATGCGACATATGGGTATACACCGTTTGGCGAGGTTTCACCTCGGCGAGCAACTCTGCCGCTTCCTTCATGTCATAGACGGAGCGGGTCTCGAATTGGGCGGTTTCATGAACAAAGCTGGTTCCCAGCACCAGGAGATCCACGCCTTTCAGCGGCTCCTTTTCCTTCGGGCTGAGATCAATCGAATCCGAATTGTATACCCATATGTACCCGTCCTTCTGGAACCGGTAGGCGTAGGAGTACCCGTTTTTGCCATGGTTTACTTTCCAGCACGAAATCTCCCAGCCAGCCAATGTAAATCCATCATCGACTGGCGTCATCTCCATCTGCCGCGGAAGCCACGGATACTGGCGGACAATCTGGTCCAGCACCTCGGCTGGGGCGTATAGCCGGCCTTTTTCCCTCTGCCATCTGCAGGCATCGCTCCATTCCGGAAGGCCTCCGATATGATCAAAGTGGGCGTGCGTAATCAGCATATCGCTCATTTTCCGAATTCCGAGCCCCTCCATCATGCCGCGCCAATCCGGACCGCAGTCGATCATAAAGGACGTTTCGCCGCACTGCACCATCACCGAGGAGCGCAATCGCCGGTTCACGCCCGTACTCCTCGCTTCCGTGCATACCTCGCAATCGCAATATACCCGCGGGACGCCCATCGCATCCCCGGTTCCCAGAAAAGTTAATGTATCTCCGCTCACACGCATCCCCCATTTTTATGTATTGATTCCTTCACAGTTAAGCAAACCTTGTCCCTTTATTGTATTAGCGCACGAAGAAAAAAACAAAGACCGCCGGGCTCATCCCGGACGGTCTTTCGTCATTCCTGCCATACGATACGTTTATGATAGCAATTCATTAAGCAAACGAGGGCTTATTATCGTCAACAGCTCCGCTGATGACCTTGACGTACTTCTTATCCACACCTTCCACGGAAGGACCGACATATACACTGCTCTTGCTTGAGCGTCTGACCGAGCGCTTCCGGGATTTCAGCGTACTCATCATCGGTACGGGCCCCCGAACCACCCAGCTGCTGCCATTGGCGGACCCCTGCGGATGACCTGACGTTCTCTTCTTCTCATTCCTGCTCACGACGAATCCCCTCCAACTAAATGCCTGATGGTACGAAGCAGCTCACGATTCTGTTCCACAACCTCCGCGAGATCTTCATCCGTAAGAATCTCATGTCCCGTAAAATGCACGGACAATACATGATTTACACCTAAAGGATAGCAGAACACATACACCTGCGCAACTTCCTCTTCGTGATAAAATGCCCATTTTCCACTATTATAGACATCGATCACGTAAATCGACTGGTTGCTTGGCGAATGATCCTTTTTCCCATCGAACGGGAAATACCGTCCTTTACCTACATTACCCCCAATTTGGGCAATGCCCTCATCCCTTCGTCCCCAAAAGGCTGCGCCGGTCACCCGGAAATCCCCTGCAGCCGGCGGGAGCAAGGAGTTTCGGACGGCTTCACTCAGTGCATGATATTTTTCCGCTTCATCGCTCACATGCACGTTTCGGTTATATTCCCAGAAAAAATGCAGCACGCTTTGTTTGCGTCTCAGCTCCGCATCCTTCTGTTCAATCAATGTGCTCGGGTTGTTATAGAATCCTTCAGTTTCGATCGCGCTCAGAATATGCCCGCAGGCGACATCGACGGCAGATTTGTAATCATCGTCGCTTCGAAGCTCGTATTCGAGCAGCGTAATGCCCTGCAGGTCGGAGAGTAGGTGATAATCCTTAACGATCACGTCTTGAACGGAACTGCTGTCTGCCTCTACCTGATCCGGAATGATGCAGTATACCCTTCGCCGTCCGAGCCTTCCCCAGTACAGCCCCATCTCAAACAACGTGTTGTCGCGGGTAACAAATACATGTTTGCCTCGAATGAGCGCCACATCATCCGGAGAAAAGACGAACACACCAAAATCACTGGACGCCAGCTGCTTCTCCAAAGCTTCCATCGTATACATATTCGCCCCGAACGTACCCCCGTACCAAGGCGTCACTTGGGCGGAGCGTTTGATCTGTTCGTGGATCGCCCTTGCATACTTAATGGCCTCTCTGGAAGAACCTATGAATAAATTCGGCTTCGGTATGGTCATAGGCACATCCTATTCTCCCTTTGTTATACATTTTAGTCTTATTCGACCATTATAACAAAGTTGCCTATTTTTGGGTGAAAATTATGGCAGGCGCATGTTGGTATAGTATATGCTACGGTTTCAAAACAGACCCCATAAATAACCATGCACCCGTGTCCCGATCTTCAATGGCAAAGAAAAAAGGGCGGTTGATCTTCATGGCGATCGGCTCGGCAGGCTCGGCGCTTTCCGTTATTCCCACCGCTGTAACAGCTGCGGCCTTTGTCCCTTTTTCGCTGACATCGACAATCGTCTGGTGTGTGACATGATCGATCCAAAATCCATCTCCTTGTTCGGCCATTTTGCTAAAATCAGCCTCGGCCGCGTCGAATGCCTTGACCATGCCAAGGCTCTTAAGGGCATCCGGAAGCTCGAAGCTCTGCTCCGCCTTAAACTTGGGCAGACTGAGCTGAACCGTTTCGAACGAGTAATCGCCTTTCCAGACGGAGGCATCCTTCCACAGCTGCCGATGCAGCTTATCGATCGTGGAGGATTCCTTCGGCAGGATGACCAGCATGTGCATGCGGCCATCTCCATATGGAATNCGGATGGCCTGCCAGGACTCTCCTTCTTTATAGCTGTATCTATCTTCCCTCTTCATCATNGGGACNNGTTGANTGGTGCCGTCAGATCGCGTAAATTCTTCATCCACGGTATTTGCCGGATCAAATTCATCCGTCCACCCGCCGTTGAAATATATGGCATTGATCAGGACCGCAACGCCGCCTGGCGGCTCATGATATATCTTAG
>Ga0055538_1000242_pt1 | contig 29683 bp, 31 predicted proteins | sample AraplaCvi_mLB_r2_2_FD_55038 | JGI IMG/M metagenome (GOLD analysis project Ga0055538, IMG submission 55038) | Arabidopsis root microbial communities from North Carolina, USA - plate scrape CL_Cvi_mLB_r2 | ecosystem: Host-associated > Plants > Roots > Endosphere | place: USA: North Carolina | reverse complement strand
CGCATCCTGTTGACCGGCCGCGCCGCTGTGGTGCTCGACGCGTCCGTTGCATGAACCTGTTTGTGAGGATTCCCGCCGTGAAAGGTCGTCTACTTTTGATCCCTGCGCTGCTGCTGGCGCTGCTCAGCTCCCTGGCCCATGCCGACTTGTCCGAGACCAAGGAGAACATCAAGCAGGACACGAAGGAAGCCGCCCGCAAGACCGGCCATGCGGCAAAGGAAGCCGGGCATGCAACGGCCAACGCTGCACGAGCGGTGGGGCATGGTGTGAAGAACGCGGCGCACGCGACCAAATGCGGGGTGAAGCACGTCTTCAAGAAGCCGTGTGAGTGATTGACGCAACGCGCTGCGAAGAAACCCGGCGTTTCATTTGCGGACGCCGGGTTTTTGTTGGTTGATCGCAGATCTACCGTGCTGACGTCTGGATCGGCTCGAAGCTCGGCATCGAAGCCCCTTTGTGCGTGGTGCCCTGCAGCACGGCTCCGGTGCAGGTGAGGCCCGTGTCCTCATACGAGTAGTTGGTCTGAATGACCGGGCGATCTTCCCGCACACGGCGGATCACCCAATTGACGCGCGCCTTGTAGCGCGCAACCTCGGGACCAGTCTGCCGCACGCCGTCGGTCTTGATGAACTTCTGCCGCATTCCACCATTCTCAAGCTCGCTCCGGCGAGCCGTCCGTGCCTTGCAGGCCCTCCGAATGACGCTGTTTCAGGTACGCATCACAGGCGGGAAAGCTGTCGAACTGCTGCGGCTCCACGGGTTTGACAGGCAGTTGGACGCTGGCCATGGCACCGGCTGATATTGCCGTGCCGGCGAAGGCCATCATCAATAGCGGGGGCTCTTCTGTTTCGTCATTTGCGTTGGCAGGTCAGGTGGAAATGGCAGAGCCGTCCCTTCTAGGCCCGGCAGGCGATCACGTTGCGGGCGTGCCCTTGGCCATCTCGTACACAGCCCCGCTGACAGTTCGTACGCCGACGGAACGCCCCTCGGTACTTTGCCTGCGCAGCAACTCCAGCGTCTGCTCGCGATTCGTTGAAACATGCAGCGCCACCAACAAAGCAAGCCTGGCCGCGTACGGCTTTCCGGTTTCCGCAAGATTGGTCGCTAGGCCGACCCATGCATCGGTGTCGCGCGGCGCCTGACTCAGCGCGCTCAGGTACGCCGCAACAGCACCCGCTTGCTGGCCAACCAACCCACGTATGTGCCCCAGGTTCCTGAGGTACTCGGCGTTGATTGGATCAGCCTTCACCGCCCGGTCGAAGGCGTCACCGGCAGCGTAGTAGTCTTTGCGCTGAAGCGCGGCCTTGCCCGCAGCGTATTCCCGACGGGCGGTCGCTTCATCGCGATCCTCGGCGGGTGGTGCGGCTCCGGACCGCAGAAGAATCTGCATGCTCTGATCGACGCCGCTCCAATTAGCCGATGCGGCCATCTGAAGCACGCGGTCGATCGACAGGTCGCCGGTTTCGATGGGCATAGACGCCTGAGCCGCCGCAACTGCCTGCTCTTTCGCAACATCCGATGCAGTGATGGAAGCCGCCGATTCCGCCGATTCCGCCGATTGCCAACCCTGCGATGTTGCAAGGATCGTCGCCATGCAAGCAAGGGGCAACACAAACCCTTGGCGTGCCAACAGCGGGCGCGTTGGAATCTGTGAAGCTTGCGCTGCAGTGCTGCGCCGCGCCCCAGGGAATCCACTTGCGCGTGCACTCGATAGCCGCCGTTGCGCAAGCAACGCATCCCGCAAGCGCTGCGAATACTTGAGAATCGAGCGCCGTCGGAGAAAGCCGAAGATCGGGGCCGCGATCACCGCCAACGCTGGCAAAGCGGAGTCGAGTTTGAGATTTGGGCCAGCGAGCGCTGCCGCAACAAGCATCGTGGGAAGCACCAGCAACGTCGGAAGGAATGCATACCACGCCGCACGCTTGCGCTTGCGATCAACCGGCACGGCATCAGCCACCACGTTTTCCGCGCTGCTGCCGTCAACCCACGCCTCGTAGAACCGGCCCTCATACTCATAGACCACGTGGCAAGTCGGCACATACAGCTTGCAGCGCTGTCTACCAGGTGATGCGGTCTCGCGATGCGCGTTGACGCTCTTGCCAGCGGTGGCATCAACCTGCGATCCGAGCGTCGGGAACGCCTCCATATCGATACCGTCGGTGTACGCGGCCTCGTAAGCCTTAGCGCCCACAATCCCCCGGCACCCCTCGACCAATTTGGCAATCACGGGAAGCTTGCTTTGCCGCAAGCGACTTCCGACGTAGCTGATCGCGCCGAGCGTGACAACGTCCTCCCCGCTGGTCGACGGCCGGCCGACATCAGCATGCCTCCCCGTGACGAACACATACGCCGGGACATAGAACTGCTCTATCGTTCGGAACGCCGCGCGCTCCAATAGATCGTCGGGCGTGTACTTGCCCTTCGAGAGCATCGAATAGATAGCCTGCAGAAGCTGATCCTTCGTCAGTGCCAACGGCACGATCAGCTCTTCTTCGGGCGCTGTCGGGGCCAGCTTATCGGTTTCGTCTGTGGCGCCCGCCGCGTCGGCCTCCGGCTCAATCTGCGTGACGGTACGGCAATAGAGACACTTCAGCGCGCGAGCACCCGGCGAGTACTCGAGGCTGGCACCACAGTTGGGGCAAATCAGCGCGCGCTCACGGTTTTCCAATTGGCTCTCCCATAGAGCCCTATCCGGCGCGGACGGGACTCCCCTTGCTTTCTTGTTTGTTGTTGCCCGCTCAGTTGAGCGCTATTTATACAGGCCCGCCATGACACCGGCCTCCCCGCACTAGAGAGAGCCGACCAGGTCGAAGCAATATTCTTCGCCCTGTTGTACAACGCGCTGCGCCCGGCCTCGGTGCACGTGCGTCCGCAGCGACTTGCCAGAATGGGAAAGGCCCCGCAGTCCATGCCTGACCAGATGATCAGACAGCGACTGCGGGGCCTTTCCTGTGTGGATGACGCCGATATTCCGATTAGAACGGTTCTACCCACCAAAAAGTGTTGGTACGTCTGCAAACCCTTCACTGACGCCGCATCCTGCGGATGATCCAGCGTCAATTGTTGGTTCGAGCCGCTATCGGGGTCGGAAATGCGCCAAAAGCGACCCTCTTTGCAGATTTGTGGGTATAGCTTCGTCGCAGGTTTACGCCAGTTCGCCCGCGCAGCGGACGAACTGGCGCCTTCGTCCGTCACTTTTTCTTTTTGGGGGAGGTTGTATCTTTTTCGCCTTTGGGGAGGGGTGCAGGGGAGGGACGGCGACGGTGTTGCCTCAGAAAGTTATCCACAGGCAGCCGCTAAAAACCAGACTGCGCGCCCTAACCTAGTAACGCCTCGACCGCTTTGAAGTAGCGGGTCAGATCTCCGGCCTTGGTCGCGTACAGCCCTGGGTTCTCAATAATCTCAGTGCCTGTGAATGTTCCCGCGCAGTAGCCGTCGTAGCGCAGTTCTACGGCGTCAGCCGCCCCGACGATGCTCTTAGCGGCTCGAATGCAGTCTGCGATGGACTCACCGTTCCCCTCTTCTAGGACGACTCCGCCGCCGCTGGGCTCGGCACGCCACTCATAGAGAGAGTGGTCCAATTTCTCAATGAGCAGCTCGATGAAGAAGAAATCGCGACGACTCATATGTGAACCTATACTCCTTGCTTGGCCCGAGGCTTGACTAGCTCTTGCCATGAGCCCAGCTAATCTCAGGGCGTTGTCGCATGACGAGCGAACGATAGGGCGCCTTCTATATCAAGGCGGGTCGAAGCGAATGCCTTTCGCTTTACCGACACAGGCAACGCCCAATCCCATTTCTCGCGGTCAAGATTCTCAATGTCGCCGACGACTTCTACAGCGTCTTCTCGGCTGAGATTGGCTATTTCACTCAGAGCATCAAGCACCCGTTGGGTGTTCCCGTTCGACACGTTCACCACGACACCAATATTGGTTGCATCAAGTCGGCTAGCCCGAAGCAAAAGAGCCAGCGCATCATTTAGCCAGTCACCGCGCCAAGTTGCCACAAGAACGGAAGCGCCCTCCTGGAATACCGATTTCTCCGACAACGAGCCCTCCACGTAGCATCGTCGTGCTTCGCGCAAGAGTTCCTGACCGCGCCCATCTAGAAACAAAACGGGTTCGCTTCTTTCTAGGACCCGTCTCATTTCTTGGCGAACCTCGTCATGGACCATTGCGCCGTTGCCGTCAAACTGAGGCGGTGCTCCCCCCTTATCTGGTGTCACGTAGACGGTCTTTCCCTCTTGGTCGACCTCCGCAACACGCCAACGTCGGCCGCCGAAAATCAGCCCTTGTCCAATTGTCAGTGGATGCGCAATCGGAAGCGACCCAAGCTGATGAGCTCCCGCGACGACACGAAACTCCTCTTCTGTGGCAAAAGCCGAATAGAAGTTGTAGTTGTTCACCAGCTTTTCGCCAAGCTCTCCATGGAGCAAGAGTCCGTTCGAGGATTGGGTGATGAGGTCTCGTCTTCCGAGATGCTGAAGGATTTCAGCGAAGGATGTCTTGTCGACTGCGGCGAAGGTCCCGCTGGCGACCAGTGTTTGCCAGAGATAGCTGGCTGTACAACCACCGCGTTCGGCAATGATGGAGAGAATCTGCTGGACCAGAGTCGAAGCATGCATGCCATTCACGCGTGGCGGCTCAAACCACCCGCGCATTAGAAGATTCACCATGGCAACAGACTGCACAAGACCTTCGCGCAACCGGTCGGACAAATCCGAGTCTGCGGTTAGCTCAGCCTCCACACAGTACCCCCGCAGAATTGCCGGCTCGCCCTTGCGTCGACCAGAGCGTCCTAGTCTCTGGCGCAAACTTGCCACTGATGGCGGAGCACCAACCTGAGCGATGCTCTTGACCGAGCCGATATCAATGCCTAGCTCGAGAGTCGTCGTGCATATAGCACTAGCTGGGCGGGTACCATCCTTCAACGCGCGTTCGGTGTCTTCTCGCAGCTCCTTGGAAAGGCTGCCATGATGCGGCCAGAATTCATTCGGGTAACCGTCGCGCTCGCATGCCCGGCGCAACAAATCAGCGTATGTCTCGACCGCTCGCCTGCTGTTAGGAAAGACGAGATTGTTCGAGCCGCGTAGCGCAGTGTAAAGGTGGTTTGCTACGTCCACCGTGCTGCCCGGCACTGCGTCTTCAAGGGTCGCGTTATCCAACTGAGGCTCCAGCTCTATCCGAGCTGGCCGCAGAACGTATCCCTTTATTAGAACCTTCAGTTCTTGCCCGCCACCTTTCGACTCGATGACATCGATTTGGGTGTCATCACTGGGGCGCAGGAATCCCGCCGCAAGGCGCATATCGCCCAGCGTCGCCGAGAGGCCTACCCTGGGAAGTCGCCGACCGCACACCGTCTCGACCCGATGCATTAGTGACTGAAGTTGCTTACCTCGCTCTGCCCCGATGAATGCGTGCAACTCATCGACAACGATGTACCGAAGTGCAGCAAACGTCGTGCACAACGTCGCGCCACGATTGACGAACATTGCTTCCAAGGACTCGGGCGTGATTAGCAAGACGCCGGTGGGGTTCTTGAAGAAGCGTTGCTTGCGGCTGGCGGAAACATCTCCATGCCACCCAACCACCGGCAGCTCCAATTCCTCGCACAGCCTGTCCAGGCGCGACCATTGGTCGTTGATTAGTGCTTTGAGCGGGCTGATGTACAGCACTGACCCGGCACATGGTTCGTCGCGAAGCAGGTTCGACAGAATAGGAAGAAACGCCGCTTCGGTTTTACCGGCTGCCGTCGCCGCTGCGATGATGACGTCGCGGTCAGCGTCGATAAGCGCGGGCACTGCTCGTTCCTGCGCATCACGCAGCTCAGTCCAGCCCTCCTGCCAGACCCACCGCCGAATCTTCTCGTGCAATAGGTCAAAGCTCTGTGAGCTAGTTGAGGCGGAAGCTGGCGAAGTCATCGTCACCTTCTGTTGCGACGTCGGCCAGGCCGCCGGTGTCGCGTTCGACTTCGAGCGCTCCGATCAGTTGGCGCCAATCAGCCGACGGGTTTTGTTCGAGAACGGCTAACAGATTAATGAAGGCCGTTATTGTTGTGCGCGGTGTTCGGAAGTACATGTCTCCAAGACGCGTGGCGCAGTGAGCCATGAACACAGGAATCGCCTCCTGTGGAAGGAGAGATTTCGTGGTGTCGCCGAACGCATGCACCACACGAATCTTGTCGAGAAGAACATAGAAGTCTTCGGGGGTCAAACTTGCAAGGCGGACGACTGGACCGGTGTAATCAACCAAGCCGTTAACAGCAAAGGTGTTCTCGGCAAGACGAGACTGCAGCGCAGTGTAGCTATACAGGCCACGTTTTGTGTCCAGCAAGAACTCAGGCGTTCCCCCGAGCACAAAACCCAAGCCTTCCGCCGACCCTTGCAAGGAATCGTTGAGGATTCGCAATATCTGCTCGTAGTTTGAGTTTCGGGCTTGTGTGTTTGCAAGTTTGTACAAGTTCACTAATTCGTCCAGGCAAACCATCACGCCGCCATAGCCAGCAAGCTTCACAAACCGAGCCATGAGCTTCAGTTGGTCATAGACCGAGGCATCGTCGATGATTGTGCGTACACCGAGCGCAGCCCTCGCATCCGTTCTCGTCGCAAACTCGCCTCGCAGCCATCGAATGGCATCCGCTTTTAGCTGTTCGTCACCCTCCTCAAAGCCTCGGCAGTACGACGCAATCACATCGGCGAAGTCATAGCCGTTGACCATTTCCGTCAACTGATTGAGTTGTACCCGGATGACCTCTTCAGCTGTCCGCCCGGAGGCTTTTGCTTCTGTTTTTGACTGACCAATGAATTTCTCCACCACGCCTGCCAAGGCGCCACCTTCAGGTTTCGTGCGCGTCGACATGTTTTTTGCCAGTTCGGCGTAGAGAGAGCGCGCTTGACCACCCGAGGCATGCAACCGGCGGTCCGGGTTCAGGTCAGCGTGCACAGTGACCAACCTCTTTTCGAGTGCAATGGCCCTGACAAGATTCAAGAAGAATGTCTTGCCGGCGCCATACTCGCCGATAACAAGGCGGAAGCTTGAACCACCATCGGCGATGCGCTCGATATCCTGCATCAGTGCTTCGAGCTCTCGTGAGCGACCAACCTGTATCAGGTGCTGACCGGCGCGCGGCACAACACCGGCCCGGAGAGATTGCAGGACCGCGTCGCGGTCCTTGGGGCGAATTGCTGTCATGCGGCTAACCTTTGTACCAATTCTTGGTTGATTTCTACTGGATCATCACCGTCAGTAAGCGGTTCGTCCCAAGCATCGAGCGAGGCCTCATTGACTTGCTCAATTGCACCATCCAGCATGAGGTCCAGGTCGGATGCGGTGTCAGCAAGCTCCGCCCGAGACCAGGAGGGGCGTGACAACAGATGCCGCATGAATGCTGAGTGTGCGTCGTCAAGGCCAAGTAGATTCGCAGACGCGGGCTTCTCTTCAGAAGGCTCCTGTTGGCGCACGGACTCAACGACCGGGGTATCCTCGGCAAAGACTGCCGATAGCAGCGCAGAGACCTGCGCCGTTTCCTTTTGAAGAGCCTCGATACGAGAGGAGTCCAGTGCAAACTGGGATGGCGTGACGGCGACGGCGCCAGCGGTCATCTCACGGTTTTCCACAGGACGCAGACCTGTGGGAGATTGGCTTGCCACGTTTCCGTGAAGGTCAGAGTAAAGTCGCTGAGGGTCGATGCCCAACAAGCGATATACCTTTTCGAGCATCTTCACTTCCGCAGTGGACACGACGCCATCAGCGTTTGCCGTTCGAACCAGCAAGGTAGCGACCGCAGATTTTGCTTCAGCAGGAAGTGGCTCCAGTCGCTTCTTCAAGCTCGTAAGCGTCGGAGGTTGGCGCATCTGCACTGCCGCACGTGCCTTCAAGCGAATCTGCCATTGAGGCGAAAGCTGTGACCAAGATTCAATCTGGCGTTGAATCAGTGCAACCTCGTGAGACGATGCATTCCCGTCCGCGACCGCGACGGCGGCCGCGAGATCCACCATAAGGGCAGCCGTATGGTAACCATCATCCGCCTGCACTACCGCGCTGTTCGGTGGAGCTGAATACAGCGCAACGTGGTCAGCTGGTTTGGGTGTACGGCCCGTCATTCGAACATCCGGTTCCATCGCCACACCGAAGCCGCTTAGCACATCAGTGAGTGCTGCCAATTTCTCGCGCGCTACGTTGCCCGATGCCTTGAAGCACTCGAACAGCTTCCCGAAAGTCATCACAACGGTTTCAGCACCGACGGACGACACGAGTGCGTTGAGTTCGCTACAAGTGTTTTGAGGCCACAGTTGTATCGGGAGCATGAGAACGCTTTCCAGCGCCCCTTTTGCTTCGGGATTGCGACCAAGGAACCGACTATATGCGTCGAGCGCGTCGGTACACTCGTTGACCAACTCTTGCAACTTGTTACGAGGACCCGTTATAGCTGCGATGTCGGGTAGCGTGCTGATGTATTCGGGATACTCAATGTCGCGAAGAGCCGGGAATGAAGTGCGAGTCGGTACCTTTAACTTGGTCTTATTTGCGGAGAAAGCGATGCCCTCACGGAAGCGTTCTGTGTACCTCTGCAAGAAAAGCTGCCGGAACTCATCGGAACAGCGTATTGCGGGAGTTCGCTTGGAAACCGCAGGGTCAAATCTTGCCCAGGCCAACGCCCACTCCGGCGGCACAGGCTTCCGATCCACAGCAGCTTGTCCGAATGCAACTCGGATGCTGAGAGGGACTTCAAAATAGTTTGCGCTGCTTTCGATTGGCGTCTGCTCATACTGGCGATTGGGCTGCGTACGAAGCACAAAAATGAACTCCACCAAGCCCGATAGGCTGCCCATTCTCGCCGCCGTTGGGTACAGTTTTTCTATCCGCTTAAGTTCATCAGCCAAGGCATCAAGTTCTGTTGCGGGGACTTTTCCCTGTACCGCATCGACAAGAATTCGACGTTCGAGACCGTGGAGATAGAACGTGGAAAAACTGTGGTGCAAGTCTGGCGCCGAGCGGTCAGACGCGAGCCACTGAATGTAGGCTCGTCTTTCCTTCGAAGAGAAAGCATCATAGCTGAGCCAGTAGTTCTCCGGTCCCTTTGAAAGGTCACTCGCTGTCTCAGAGATGTTGGCCTTCGCATTGAGCACGCATCCATCGAGACTATAGGCATCACTTCGTCGCGGTGTGCCCACATAGAACAGGCCGCCGGAAATCGTTGTGCCCGCAACCTGGACAGTCTCGCCAGCAGGCACCCAGCGCACATCAGCGGCTGTTTCGAGGGACGGGCGAGAAATGGAATATGACTGAGAGGGAGAGTCGATGGAGAGGGTTACCGTCAAGAAGTCATCGGCAGAGGGCACGGTACGAGCCGAGTTGGTTCGGTCGGTTGATTGAGAAGGGGCTTCGCGACGGTCCGCCTCGGCATGGGAAATCGGCATGCCGCTGGAAATAGGCATCGCCTTTTTCTCACGGAAAGCAGAGACCACCACGGAAATAAGCAGGAACATAAGAAAAAACGTCCAGCCCCCCTTGGGAGCTACCGCTATGGCAAGCAGTATGAGAACGATTGTGATGCTCGTTGTCGAGCTTGATTTCTTCGCCCTATGACCCATGGCTTCAATCTCCCGCATCCCTTAGGACTATGCGAGGCCGACTCCCACCGGTCGCCCTCATTTTTTTGACAGTATATTGTTACTCAGGAGCGCGGCCCAAGGCGTTGTCGCAAAATCATTATTCCGCCGCTTGCATACAGCTACATTCGATGCGATGCGACAGCCCCCCCCAATTGGGGTATTGCTTTCGATTTCACCTCGGTCGATGAGAAAGAGGTGGCCGCCGCCGACTGTTCGCGGAGGCTCTCGCGATTAACACTACACTACGGTTATGTCGACCCAGTAAGAAATGAGAGGCTATGTCACGGGAAGAGGCTTTGCCAAACGAAAGCGAAGCACAGCGAATCGGGCACAGGGCGAGCAAATGTTTTTCCGCGCACCATCCTGATTGTTGGCGCCCGCACCCACTTGAAGGCACAGACGATGTGGGGTTCGATTACCAAGTACAGCTCGTAGACGACAAACGTTACGTTGCCGTTTTTCGCGTCCAGCTAAAGGGAAGCGAGTCGCCTAAGTTAAGTGCAACCGGGGATTTCTACTCCATCTCGCTTAGCAGAAGCACTGTGAATTACTACTCACGCGTCACAGAGCCCGTGCTATTGGTTTACTGCGATCTGAGTGTAGATGGCAAAAGCACTGCAGCGTGCCCGGCGTTCTACGTGTGGATTCACGAGGAGCTGAAACGATTTCGGGAAGACGGACGAGACAAATTAGAGACCGAAAGTCTCACAGTTAGGGTACCTGCCACGAATCGACTCACTGAGGAAACCGATCTACGTCCAGACTTAGAGTCCCATCTCCGGCTGCACAAGATTGCCGCGAACTTAGATGAAGTTGTGGAAGCCAAGTTACCCTCGGCCGCCCCTGACGAGCGAGCAACCATTCTAGAAAACGTAACCGCTGGCCTCTCGGGCTATAGCCCTACCTTACTCGAAGTCATGGCGTCGCCCGTGACAACACCATGGCCATCTGCGCCACGCGACTCAACCGCTGGACAACTAGATGAAGTGAGCCAACGGATTGCTGTTGGTTCGATTGACAAAGCGTCCGTGCTTATGGAGATGCTGGCCCCATCCTTTGAGAGCATGATGCCGCTCGAGAAGGCAGAGTACCTGTACTGCCGAGGGAAATTGCACTCACGCAATTCGGAGGAAACCCAGGCCGCCGCTGACTATGCGCTCGCCTGCCAGCATTCCNATGATGCTCCTAGATACTTGACCGCTTGGGTCGAGGCGGAAATCGCAATTCGACACCAATCTGGCAAGACATGCGACGTCTCCGACCTTAAAGCTCGTTCTCAAGCGGACACACCGGAAGTCAAAGCGACTCTGGCTCGCCTGCTGGCGATAGAGGGAGACTTCGATGGCGCTACTGCGGTGTTGAATTCGATTCCAAGGAGGGAGGCACTCAACACTCTCGCAATTGTTGCAAGCATGCAGGAGCGGTACGAGGAAGTCGTGCGCATTTGCGACGAAGGCCTCGCCCAGCGGCAGCTCGACTTGCGCAGTCAGCAACTGTTTCACATTCTGCGAGCGCGGGCCAACTTTACGTCATCGATGCCGTTGGCACGCACGAGTACCGGTGACATCGTCATTGCGTCAATGACGGGACCAGCAAACCTAGACGCTACACGACTGCAAGCGGCATGGAGTGACGTCCAAATAGCTATCGGCTTACTTCGGCAGGCCGGCTGGCCGGGCAACCTAGAATTTCTCGCGGACGTATGGGCTGCTGCCGCTCTGATATTGGGGCGCGCGAAAGAAACCATCGATGCGGCAAAAGAAGCAGCAGCAGCTCGGCCAACCCTACCCACTATGCAGTGGGCACTAGAGACACTGGCCATACATCTCGAAGATTATGATGCTGCCCTTCTGGCGAACCAGCGCCGACCGGAATCGGTGGAGCGTACCTTCAGGCGAATTGGCATATTGCATCAGGCAAAGAAATATCGCCTGTGCTTGGAAGAAGTCGAAGGTGCATGTGACTCTCTGCCGCAGGGCCACGACCTGTACCCTGTGTCTTTGGCACTGGGCGTCCTATCCGGCGACGCTTTATTTCTAACGGCCCGCGCGGATGCACTAGCTACTCGACTGCGGAGCAAACCCGAGTGGGCTGACCACGTCGCAATTCTTGCTTACTTCCGAGCGACCGCACACAACGTATTGGCACGAGACGAAGCATTGAAGCGGTTGGCTGTCGACTACGTGGAGCGGGGAAAGCCCAAGGCCATTGCCGTTCAACTGCTTCACTTGTTAGATGCGACTAAGCCAGACGAGGCGGCTTCCTGTGTGAGCATATCAACTCGGGTTCGAGAGTTCCAACAACTATCCATTGATGGGGAGTTCCGCCTGGCACAAGCATATGCAACCCTCATGAAGTGGGACGAATTGCTGCAAACGGCGAATCGGGCACTCGAGAGGTTTGCTCATGTCGGCCGATTCTCCGCCATCAAAGCGTTCGCGCTAGACAAGCTGGGGGAGACAGCGCAGGCGCTTGCTGAACTGCGCAAGTTGCTAGACGTCAGCATCTCGGACTGGCTGGCTGTCGGAACGTACGTCAACATCGTTACTCGCTGCGGATTCGCGGACGAAGCACTGGAGCTTGCGGAGCGCCTGGTTGCCGATGAAACAAATGGAACACGTCGTGTTGACTGTCTACGGTTTCTTTTTATGTTGCTTCATGCGAAAGACCCAGGAAGCCAACGAGCAATCGACGTTGCATGGGAAATCGGACGCCATGTTGACCAAAATATAGAGGAAGACGAGGGGATGTTCCTTGGAACGTTCCTGACGGCAAGGTTGCGTGGCAACGGCGATGCGTCTCCGGAAAGAGCTATCGAATTCCAAAAGCGCATGACCGCGTTTACGGAGCGTTGGCCCGAGTCCCGGATTCTGCGTCGCGGCTCGTTGCCAGAGGAGCCGACACCTCAGGACGTGCAGCGTATGCTAAAGGAGGTGCTCGGCGATTTTGAAGAGCGCATGACCTGGCAAACGAAAGCGTCGAGAGAACTTGGGCGCGGCGAGCTTCCCATTCTCTTTGCTTGGCGGCCACGAGCGGTTCTGATGGATGTCGGCGACGTGGGGGAGTTGTGGGAGATTGGGAAGCGGTCAAAGAAGGATGCTTTGCAGTATCACTTGTCCATGGTCGTGGGCAACTGGGCTCCATACTCACACCGCGAAATCCAATCCGCTGTGCCGCTCCTCGACCTTACCGCACTCTTTGTCTTGAGCGATTTGGAACTGTTCGACGTACTGTTCGCAGTCTTTCCCACCATCGCGGTGAGTCAGGCGATGCTGCTTGACATTCAACGGAGCGCTTCACCAATAACGGGGTCATTGGTCGGACAACGCTACGCGAAGCTGGTCGATGAACTAAAGCGTCGGTTCGAGAGGATTCAGCAGCCAGTGAATCCGACGCCAGGAGACGAATCGGGTTCGAGGGGCACGTTGCTCACGGAAGATATGCGTTCCCTTGCCCAGTCGGGGCGGTATCTGACATATTCGGACGATGCGCTGATGCGCATCTATGCAGCGGGACCGGAGAAAACGGCTCGGGGTATTTGTACTCTCGACCTACTGGCAATCGCCGACGAAATTGGGCTGATGACGCCTCAACAGGTAAGCGGGAAAATCGGGCTCTTGTGCTCATGGAACGTAACGGTGTCCGTTACGTCTCGCTACCTGCTTGCAAGTCTTCCTGCCAGCGCAGGTGTGGCCAAAGATGTCGACAGCGCTATTGATGCAATCCTGGGCAGCGATACCTGCACAGCAATTTTCGAAGGCATCTGGAATGTCAGAAAGCCCTACAAGGATATCGTGACCCATGCATCCATTTTGTTGGCTGAACTCATCGCGGAGAGAGCCAACAGCCTAATAGTGATATCAGCAATCGTCGGCGTGTGGTTTGGGAAAGCAAAGCTCCGGGTAGATGCCGGCGAAACAACGCCCATCCAGCGACTTGCGGTTCTCGTCGCCTTGGCCGCTGGCCAACCGAAGGGAATCTCAGCTGATATGGCACGGCGGTTCTGGTCCGTGTACAACGCTGTCACTGCATTGGAGTACGGTGACCGGATGGATGAGGAACGCGAGAGGGAGGCTATTGAAACGATGGCCTATTGCTGTGCAAACTTGGACCACGTCGCGCGAGACCCCAAGATGGCAAATCGCTTTCGTAACGCGATGCTAGCTGGGCTCACCGCTGGTACCGCTGACTGTGAACGATTCGATAGTGCGTACGCCAGTGCTCTTATCAGCGCTCAGTCAACTCAGGCTAAATCCGCTGCATGAGGAAGGGGCACTAAGAGATAACAGTTTGATTGTGATATCGCGAACAAAACTATTCGCAGACAGCTTAGCTTTCTAAGCTATGCTCTGCGTTCACCAACACGCGGAGGAAACTATGGCGACATACAAAGAGCTGCTCGCACAAAAGGAAAAATTGGAGCAACAGCTCGCCGCTGCGCACGCTGCGGAACTCGAGACGGTCATCGCACAGACGCGTCAAATCGTGGTCGAGTACGGTCTGACCGCAGAAGACCTTGGGCTCGCAACCAAGGCAAAGAAACAACGCAAGGTAGGGGCGGTTGCTCCCAAATATCAGGACCCTAAATCGGGGGCCACGTGGACTGGCCGAGGCCGAGCACCTGCATGGATTGCTGGCAAGAACTACGACCGTTACCTAATTAAATAGCGGTTGCTCGTAGTATCAGCATGCTGTCGAAACGCGGAAGCCGCTGCTTGCAGCGGCCTTTTTACGTCTCACGAACAACATCGGTGGCACCCCAAGTCGCCTCAACCGAATCAAGCTCAATGTCGCCAAATGCGAACTGAGCCGATTCGCTAACGCCACACGCTTCAATCTCAGCTGGGTCTATTACATAGCGCCGCAGCTTGAAGCCGTCATCGCGCTCGGCCAGCGACGATGTTTTGCCATGTCCCAGCTCTGTTGTATGTGGCTCTAAGCTTTGGCGTCATTCCTTCCAATACGGCCCCTTGCTTGCCATCGAGTTCACCGATTCTGCCCAGGATGTAGCACTCAATCAGGCGCAAAAAAGGCTTTCCTGCGTAGCGGGTCACAGATACCTCTTCGGATGCGGTTCAATTTCTGTCCTAAGGTCCTTGAGCAAGTCGTCAAACTCATCTTCCGTGACCCTTGCAACCTCCTCAGGGAGCAGGAACATCGACATTGCATCCAAGTGAGCGATTAGCGCAGGCGACTCGCCTTCCAGCAACTTCCTCTTGGACCAGTGTTCGTAGGCGGGAATCTCGACGAGCCCAACGTCACGGCCGCGCGCTTGCAAGTCCAAGGTGCGGTGAGCCATTTCTCCATCTTCTTCCATAGGCGGCCTCCATGGGAGCAAGCGCAAGTTCATCGTATCCAAGCGGACGTTCAGGAGCGGGCGAAGGACATTTGCCACTTGTTTAGACCTTCCTTCCCGTATTCGCGCAAATGAGGGTCTGCATGCTGAGCTAAGTGCTCAAGAACCTCGCGAGACTCGGGTGTTCCGAGTCGCGCGAGCGCGTAGGCGCACTTGCGCTGAAATTCATGAAGGTTCTGCCATCGCACCATGTGCTGGTAAGTCTTCTCGGCGGCTTCCGCAATCGCTGCAATAGCGGCGGGGTCTCCGAAAAGCCCAAGGTCGAAAACAATGTCCTCATGGCGCTCATGACCTTCAAGGGTCAACAGCTCAATCAAAAGGGGCACGCGCGAGCGGTCGTCTTCTGCCAAGGAGTCCAACGCTGAACAAAGGGCATCGACATCTACAGAGTTACTCATTACGTATACCTCCATTCCTCGGCCTGCTACGAGCGTTCTATAGGGCCGAGGTGTAATCGGTGATTCCAGCCTCCAGAGCCCACGGTTGCCATTCCCCATCCGGACTGACTTCGCCGTACCGCTGCCCCACAAGGTCATAAGCAAAGCAGTTCCCCGCAAAATCGTCGCCAAGTATGACTAAGCCTGCGCACTCCAATTCGCGCCCGTAGATTTCGGTGGGCGAGACCGGGGCGCTGTATATCATGCGACCATTCTCGGTGCCCCCGTATCCCACGTTGCTCATGTACTGGATGTAATCGCCCGGCAGATGAGGGTAGAGCTTCAGTACACTAAGACAATCCGTCGCGGATAGGCGAGTCTTCTCGTTGTTCATGTTGCCAACTGTCGAAGATGAAGGTGCACGTGATTGGGAACGTCCGCTACTGGCCGGTTACGGACGGTCAGCAACTCGAAATCGATACTGGGCTCACTCTCGTGCCACTCGTCGCATTGGGAGTACTGGAATCGGAATTTCGTCATGCTGTTGGTGTCGCTATCGAGCGAAGAGGCTCTATTACGTCGGCTTCGTCCGGTAGACAATGGGCGTGACTTCGCCGAAGTAGAAGAGAGACTCAGACTTCTGTTGTACGTTGGCGCTCTCGGGGTACGTCACCTGCAGTGTGCCTCCGGGCAGCCACGCCAGCTCGACCTCGTCGTAGTTGCATTCGGCGACAAAGATGCCGCCACCGCCGCGCGAATTCCTGACGACACGCTCCAAGTAGACTTGCATGAATGCCGCGCCTGGCATGCTGAAAGCTACGGCCTTGCCCAGGCCGTCAGGAGCCGCGAGTTCATGCTTGGGCGGCGGCTCGACTGCCTTTAGCTTCCGAGGGCGCTTGGGTTTCGGCTGTGGCGACAGCAGCTGTGCCCGGAGCTCTGCAAGAACGCTCCGACGCCGCACCAAAGCGGCGCCTGACCAGCGGGTCAGACCATATCCACTGTCGATGACTTCGATGGCCTTTTGCTTGGCCTCTTCGTCCAGGCAGCCATACGCCCATTCGGTTGCCGCGAGCGCGAGCCAGAAGGTGGGTCCATCGTCCGTGTCGATGATGGAGTCCGCCCAGTCCTTTTTGAGAATGTCGACCGCTTTATCAGGGGGCAACCCGCGTCGCAAGAGGTCAACAAAGTCCTGCTTTACGTCGCGAGCGACGTCATCACCAAAGAGCGCAGTACTCGAAGTTCCCATGACTAGCTATGCGTTCAGTTGTGTTGCGCCATTCTATCGACGGAACGGCCGTTATTGGCCGGTTGCAGACACTGGCGCTTGCCTAGTTATGTGTCACTCGCTGACTTTGATAGGGGAGCAGAAGCAACCGTGGACGGGGGTGGTGTCATAGTTCCACCGCGCGTGACCAAACTTGATCCGGCTGCACGGTGCCGTACCACGAGAGGAATTTCTTTCGGTAGGACTCCCAGGGTTCGCTCAAAGTCGGTCTGGGGTCTTCGCTAAGGCCATAAGCCATCCCCTCAATAAACCACTCCGGACTGCGCAGTACTCGGAGCACGCCAAGGTGTCGATACTGCTCAAAGTGGATTAACTCGTGGCGCACGTAATAGTGCTTCCAAGCCCTGGGGCCGATAACCGAGCCAAACTTTCCAACCGTAACCGCTGACCTGGCGCCAAGGCCGAAGTGATCGGCACAAGCCTGAGTGGAGCAGAAAATAACTTTGGGGCTACCTTCGATGACTCCGATATGCTGGCTCACGAACAAGACAGCTTCGGCATACAAATCCTTTGCTGATTCGGCTTTCGATGGATCGTCGAGACAGACCGTTACATCCAAGCAGGTAATGCCGGTGCCAACCTCCGGCAATACAACCCGAACCGGTCGAACAACTGCCCACGCGAGTATGGGCACAACGACGAAGACCAAAACTGCCAGGCGCGGCAGAGGTGATAGCTTGAGACGCATGATGTGTACACGGGTTACAGCAACCTGGCCGTTTTGAGATGCAAGCAGTATTCCTCAAGTTGAGGGGCGTGAGTCTGCATTTGGCCGGAAACGGAAGGTCAGGAATCCACGGGGTGAGGGAGGTTGTCGGCCTAGACGGACTATGGCAACAGACTTTCGGGTGCATCCCGTCGTCTTCGCCGGTTTGTGGGTTACGAAACTAACCCCTGGGCAAACGGGTTCGCGATGCGGAACACCTGGACCGGCTTCTTTTCAAAAACTCTCACCACTGACCATGTGCTCTCGCGCAGCTCCCAACAGAGCTGCGTTCCACGTAAGCGCGCAAGAATCTCATCTTTCACGTCGAGCATTTGCAGCGGCCGTCCTGCGATGCCGCCTTTGATAAGGCTCGTCGACACTTCGACCCATTGGACATCTCGGAACGGAACCGGCCCACCGGGCCCCTCTAGATAGCCCTCCGTTGGCACAATCAGAAGGCGCCCCCAATGTCCGTCTACTGTCAAAGGCCCTTCTCTCCACGAAACACTAACCCAACAGCGGAGGTCCCGCACAAGTCCACACACGGGGGACCAATACGACAATGCGTCGTTCATACTCATACGATAGCCCTCTCCGGCACAGCAATTCAAAACCTCGGGTTCCGCTGTCCGCTCCTGGCCGATAGCAGCCTGTAGCCTACGATGAAAGGCACTCCGACCGCAGACTCACACAGATACCATTGGCCCGTTCTTGCACCAGGGCGTATCTGCTACCGCTCAATGCTCGACTGCACGCTGCGAAGTCATTGGACGCTGCGGTCCCGCCAAGCTTCACTGTTTCATCTATCAACAACTGCGCTATCTCGTCAAAGCGAACATCAGAACCCGGAGTGATGGTCTCGGCGCCCATCTTTGCTGGCGTGGGCAAGTACATGTAGAAGGTCACACCGGACACGAGCTTCCACTCGGCCATGACTGCGCCGGAAGCGGCGATGCGACCGACTATATCTCTCCACGCAATCGCTTTCGGCGAAACATCTGTAGTCAAACTTATCTCCGGATTCGTGCATCAAAGAAACAGGTACAACTATCGACCACGGCCGCTCTTGGCTGATAACGGTCGGTGATGACGTTACCTACGCCTGCGACCACGCTGCGGCGCCACGACGTCAGCGCATGGAAGCAAACGCATAAACGAACACGCCCACGACGAACATGATCGCGGACCAGAAAAACCACGTCGGGACACGTCGCCCCCTAACTAGCGGTGTGTTCACGCTCTCCAGCACCTTGGCCTTGGTTGCGGAGTTTAGAGAAAAGAAGACAGCCCAAGTCACAACGACGCTCGCAAGCAGAAAAAGCGCACCGACAGCCAGATTGCTGACGACATAGGTGTAAAACGAGCCTTCGTTCGCACCCCCGCGCATGGCGACGTATGCCTCGGCGTTCTTTGGCCGGAGGAGGACTGTGCCTTCAGTCCATGTGCTCCAACCATTAAGAAGCAGACCGATGGCCACAAGGTAGAAGCCGGCTAGTTTCACGTACGTGTGAAGAGTCGGCTGCGCCGTGTTCCCGGTCTGCATAGCGTGAATAGAGGGTTCGATTGGAGTCGAAATATTGCCAGAATCGCAGGGCTACTGCGCCTCTTCGAGCACGCTTCGAAGCTGCTCCAATCTCCGCGCCGTCAGGTAGCTGATAAGAGAATCGCGATCTACGCGTGGGCTTCTATGGGTCTCGATGAACTCAACCCACGCACCCCTATATTGGATCCAGGCACGCTGCGCTTCAGCAACGTCGACCTTTGCGATCGTCGTATCTCCGATTCTGTCTGAGGAGTCGGCGCGAATCGCTTTGGACAACATGACTTCGTGCAATACTTGGTCCATCTGCAGATCGAGCTCTCTGACTCTTATCGGGTCGGCCCTCTCTAGCGTGCCACCCGCAACCTTCCCAAGAAGGCTCACAAAAGCGTCGTACTCATCGGCACTAGCTTGGATGGCAAGGGCGGCACGGGCAGTGCCCGTCATGTCGGTCTCACGGTCGCCACGCCGCTGAGCAAACGCAGACAACGCAGTCTGCAACTGCTCGAACGCGCCACGCTCGCGCTTATTCAATTTTTGCGAAAATTTCGCAAGAACTTTGGTTCGATTTTGAGCACGCCGTCGATCTTCAATACGCGCGCAATAGCCGGCCATGAACCCGCTTGTTGCGTCGTCGCAAATATCGAACTCTGCGCCGTCGCTTTTACCATCCATCATCGACAGGTGAAGAACCCGCGACTGTTCCTCCGCAGCCGCCCCACCGAGAAGACAGGCATATCGCACCGCAATCGCTGGGCTCCTTTTTGCACCGTAGCCATTTGCGTAAAGCATCATCAACACGCCTACCTCGTCTTGAGCGAAGGCGCAAGCTCTGACGCGCGCCCAGTCGGCATCAGTACGATGAGGAAGGTGCTTTGTGTCGTAGTAGAGGTCGTCCGGCACGCAGATAGCGGCTGACTGCCGCTCTGCGTCGGAAGGCAGATCCTGCGCAGGCGGGACCGCATCCTTCGATGCCATGCAGGCTCGATACCATGCGGACTGCGTGTCGACCAAGTCTGCCGGCATGGATTCTGTGTTGGGGTAGCCGGGCGCGGCAGTTGCCGCTTGCCAGACATACAACAGCATTGCAAGCAGGAGCGAAGATCTCATCGATTTCGGATTTGATTGAGGCGGGGGTGTAGGGATTCGCCGATCAGCGTGAGGAAAAGCGGTTGGCCGGGGCCAATCGCTCTAGGACATAGGAGCTCGGCCAAGTCGGGACTTGTCGATAGCGGCAGCCGTCCGTGAAGGGGCATGGGGTCAAAAGCTGATGCCATTCGTCAATGGGTGTAGCCGACGTGACCAGTACCTTGCGCACATAGGCACCGAGATGCCCGTAGCGGCCCTTGGGGCTGAGATAGCCAACGATGCGCATCTGGCGCGGCTTGTTCCCAGGCCGGACATCACGCAGTCCTACATCGCACCGTGGATCGCCACAAAAGGGCATGACCCACCATTCACCTTTGTCTGAATCGGCCGGTCGGAAAGCATTCACTTCGAAGCCATGTGACCAAACCCCCTCCCGCTCAACAGCGATGTACCCGTAGCCCGCAAATATCTCGTCGCGTTCGGAGGGATGATCACGCCAATACGCTTGACCCAACGCATACGCGCTATTCACCAGGGTTGATCTTGTGAAGCTCCCACCAATTGGATTGGTGAAACCTTCAAAGAACCAGGTCGCATACTCGTCGCGCAGCGACAGTTTTGACAATGGCTGCCCCGCCTCCCCTTGCGATTGTGCGAAGGCGTCTGCGTATCGGCGGACGACATCGGGCATTTCGCGGGCGGCCGCGTGTCCAGCCAGCACGCCTGCTATCAGAATCGTTGAAATAAATCGAAGCATCCCGCTCCACCCTTCCAGTTTCCCCCAGCGCACGGCATTCATTGGCGAGAGCTTCGCCGCCGGAATAGTGGTCGGGCCACCTCGGCACAAGCAAGTGCGGTCACGGCTACAAGCATTAGCAAAACGCCAAGGACCCCGAGCACGATGGCCCATACCACTGTGAAGCCAACGAAGCCACCTAGAAACTCCAGCAGGGCGCCGCCCTTCGATGTGACGCCACGCTGCAGGTGGGGCATTACAGTGAAACAGGCGGCCTCCAGCCCCAGGAGTGGCACCAGAGCGAATACGCCCCAGTACGTCCGGGCGAAATGTGAGATGGCCAGACAAAGTAGATAAGGGCCAAAGAACAAGGCTCCGAGCTGTACAAATGCGCCCGACACGCTGTAGAACTGCGCGGGCGGCAAGCCCATCGTCCCCGCTATTGCCACGAGCGCAGCCGGCACAAGCACGGATGCTATGCCAATCAACAGTTGCCGATTTCTGTGCGCCACCGCCATATTCGCTATTTGGTTCCCTGAACTTGCCTAAACGTCCGCGCGTGGCCGCCTCTGGATGGGACTCAGCAGAGTAGCGGGCCCAGTTCCACTATGTCTGCTACCTCCAGCGGAAAATTGACGTTCTGCTTCGGACACAACTCTGCGTCGCCTCGGAAGACATGAACATCGACCAACATGTCCTCACCGCTTTTCTCATCAACATACCGAAAATACTTGTCGCCATGCTTCTCTTCAGCATCTTCGGTGTCGACGTGAGCTGAAATTCGAACGTCAAAATATCGCTCATACTGGACCAAGGCATCGCCGAGTGTCTCCGCATCGATCTGCAGCGCCAAATCCGTATGGGGGCACGGACTGCCAGTGTAGGTATAACGAGAATTCTTAGGGCCGCACAACAAAGGCATCCAGCCTCCTTTCTCTGTTTCACGTCTGCCTTTTGGAGACGGTAATCTTTGCGGCGTTACTTAGGCTGATGGAGGTAGACGTGGACTCCATTCCAGGCTCGTCTGCGAATCTGCCCCCGTATTGCGCTCGACCGCACAAACGACGCCGAGCTCGCGCAGATCCTCCAGGATGTCAGCGATGTATTCCGTGGCGGTACGTCCGCCGACGATCAGCCAGTCGTCGTAGTAGAAATCCTCAGATGTCGCGAGCCAGCTACAGACTGCCTCGAGCGTTGCCGCTTTACTTTCGGCGTTCAAGAGGTGAAGGGCCTTCAGCACGCCAACTGCAACGCTTCCGGAGCGCGAGTTACTTTCAATCATTGGTCACTGTGATTCAAAGAAGACGCCAATGGGGACGTTCACGTGGGCGTCGGATGTCAGCTTTTGGCCGAAAGCGGTCACGTGAGGGACCGTATCACGCGCGCTTTTTGGCGACTCCAGCGATCTCGAGTTGCATCAGTACGGCGTTCACCAAATTTTCAACCGAAGGCAGACTGGTTTCGACAACGAGATGTGCGCATTCCCGATACAGCGGGTCGCGAGTTTCATATAGCGCTTCGAGTCGCCCCTTGGGGTCAGTGGTCTGCAGCAAAGGGCGATTCTTGTCAGTCCCCACACGCAGCCATAGATCATGCGGATCGGTGTGCAAGTAGACAACGAAGCCTCGCTCACGCAACGCCTCGCGGTTTTCGCGTCGCAATACGGCGCCGCCTCCGGTCGCCAGCACAATGTTCTCGCGACGCGTCAGTTCGCTGATCACCTCGGCTTCCCGCCCGCGAAATCCAACCTCTCCTTCGCGCTCAAAAATTGCAGGGATACGCGCACCCGAGCGCGCCTCGATTTCATGGTCCGAATCGGAAAACGGGCGCTGCAGCCGACGCGCAAGCGGCCTGCCGACAGTGGTCTTTCCTGCCCCCATTAGCCCAACGAAGAAAACATTGGTGTGTGCGTTGAGACCGCGCAACGGTGTCCCCAGGCTATTCGAACAAGGTAAGTGACGCAGATTATTGGCAAAGCGGGTTTTCTGTCGACCCAGCCGGGCACCGAGACAAGTGCGCACACTTTGAAGTCGACGACGAAGAGCTTGATCGCACCCCGAGCGCAGCCGAGCATCGAGCACGGAATTCTCTGGGCCACACCCCTTGGAAGGGTAAGGCTCAGGTGTCAATCAGCGCTTGCGTACGCCGTGATCTGAAACAACGCTACAGCTTCGGATCAGACTGCTCGCCATCCCATTGCCAAATGGTCGAACCGTAGTCGGATTGCACCTCGGGCATCGTCTCTCCATGCTGGAAGTACCGGCGCGATGCTGCTTTGGCTGGCGTGATCCAATAGCCGGTCTTCGGGCAAGGCCGACCGGCTTCGCAGCGCAGCCCAACTCTGTTCGTACCACCATCATTGCCTTCGGCAACCTGGAAGCTACGTGCGAAATCAACCAAGTCCTTGGGATACAGCAGATGGTCGCGGTAGCTCGAATCATCCAGCCCGAGCAGGAACGTGGCTGCCGCAGCCTCAATGGCCCAGTAGCCAACATACGCCCCTCCCTCCTGCTCGTTCGCTTTGAGATGACTGTCGTGCCACGAAGCAGAACGCATAGCCGGATACCACTTGTCCAAATACGACACGACCAACGAGATACCGATTTCATCGGTATCGCTGTAAAGTGAATTGATCAAGTCACGGTACGGTTCGTGGAACCACTTGTCCACGTCGACCCGGCCGTCCATTCCGTAGGCAAGCAGATCCTCGTAGAGCGTATCCTGCGCCCGGTACGACGGGTCCAGCATGGCAGCTAACCGTGGGAGCAAATCGCACCGGTGAAGCAGATGGCAAAGTGCGATCAACTGCATCGCTGCTTCGTATTCTTCGATCTCGCCGAACATGTAGGGCGGATACGTATCGTCCTCCTCCGCTACACGTTTTAATTCTGTGTAGCGTTCTAAGGCACTAATGACTGTTTCCAGTTCTCCTCGGAACAAGTTCAGGTCGGCACCACTCGTGTATTGAAGAAGTAGTTTTCTGAAAGTGTCTCTTGCCACGTAACGTGCGCCGAGCGCCGTTCTTCCGGCTTCACTACCGCCGCTTGGAGGTACATGCGAGGACCAGTGCGTGAGCTCCTCTTCAATGATCTTCGATAACCATTTGCTATAAGACTCGCTTAGAAAGCGTTGTCGGCGAATGCTGTCAAAATTTGTCATTGGTTCCTTCCCAGCTGCGCGATCTATCGCAAACGCGCCTTCTTTCTCTTTACTGCCACCTCGACCTCAGCATCGTGATAGTGATGCGTGGGAGGCAATTGATGGTCGCGGTGCCCATGCTCATCCCCTCTCATGAGCGCGACTTCATGTTCGGCCGCAGAGGGAAGATAAAACGGCACGTACAGTAGATGGCGTGAGTATCCGTGCTTCCGGATGCTGCCGACCAAGGTTCCACTTACTGCGCCACCTAGATTTTGCTCAATCCAATCGTCGCTCATCTGAACAACCTTGCTGGACTTCGTTTCGGGCGACCGGGAACCCGTACCGCCTGACGCAGCAGGTGAGCTCTTATTCGGTTGGCGCCTTCCACTAGCAATCTTGCCGCCTGGTGTTGACGCCGCTGCCTGGCTCGGTCCAGTGCCATCAGTTGGCGGTTCGAGCAGTTCTTCAGCTTCGGGGCGTACTGCGTCCTTGATGCGATTCGCCAAGCCCAATCGGCCATCAAGTTTGTGCTTCGCGTTCGGGTCTGCCAGGGGCTTGGCAACTTTAGACGCTTTCGCCTCCACAATGGCATACCGCTTGCCTTCGTTTGATATCGGATCGGCCCGCCAAACCCCGTCAATACCATGACCTCGAGGATTGAGCGTAAAGAGCTTGTTGAGCTGACCTTTGTCGTTCAGTTTGCCAAGGGTCTCCGTATCTGGCTGCCTGGACCAATGTCCTAGCGGGCCTTGGTCGTGCTCGGCCCAACCAGAACCCCAGTGGAGGTGCTCGTAACAGAAGTAGTCTGCGACGTGCTCTCCCAGAATGCCAGTGACGCCTGTGGTGATCTCAGCAACAGCCAGCTTTGCGTTCACCACGCCTGTCGAGGGCGTCGATTTTGCTCTCTCGTGCCCTTGTTTTGCCTCTTCACCCTTGGCAGCTGGCTTGTCTGTGGTTCTGCGCCTCTCCAAGTTGCTTTCTGCGGACGAGTTGGGCTGCTTCTTCTTCCAGTGCAGCAGCTTGCGTTCAACGAACTGGGTCAGCCAGTACGGCAGATTGACTTCCACCCATGCAAGGGCTTGATTGAAGGTGAGTTGAGCCGATGTCGGCATTCTGCGATACAGCCAAGAATGCTCGATGTGCTCGCGTGATTCAGTCAACAGCTTCTTTAAGCCGGAGGCGTCGAATAGCTTGTCGACAAGTTCTTCCGGGCTCGTATGTACGCCAGCCTTCTGCAGGACGAGGCGCAAGATATCGAATAGCACTGGCCCGTAGATTTCCGACTTGTGGTTGACGAGACGGAAGGTGCGCTTGACGCCAGCGCCGACCACAGGCACCCAACCTACCACGGCGAACACCAAGTCGATGCCTGTCTCGATCTTCGTCAGCTCATCCGTGCTATTTCGGGCGTTCCACACATTCCAAACGCTCTCCGATGTGTCGTACACGTTCTGCGCGACATAGAACAGTGGGAAGGCATTCGCGGCCATCGACAGCCCAATTTGCTCGACCGCGTCTTGGATGGCTTGTTGATCGGTATCGCTCATTGCACGTCCGGACGGCCTGAGAATTGATTGAACAGACTGGCGAGGTTCTCGTCGCTGATGCCCTGATGTCCTGCGTCATGGAGCTCTTTGAGGACATCTTCAGGATCAATCGCCTTCGCAGCCGGCAGCGGAGCCGGCGTGAAAGGACGCGGGTCTTCGCCGAAGAACACTTTGCCGGGGCCAGGCACGTCGTGCAGTACCGCATGCCCGTTGCTGTCCAGCTTTCCGCTAATCGTGGTGCCGTCACTAAATCGCACCTTGTATGGGGCATTCGGCACCGGCTTCAGGTTGTCGTCCGTTAGATTCAGCTCAAGCTTGTTGTGCAGGTCGACCACCCCGAGCGGCAGCGGGGGCAACTCAGCCGCCTGTCCTCCTGGTCCAACCAATGGGTGTCCGGCTCCCTTCACAGACAACAGCCCCGACGTCTCGAACGTGACCGCATTGCCCTCGAGTCGGACCATCGAATCCCCGCCGTGCAACACGATGTTCTTCTGCGCCAGGATTTCAACGGAATCTGCCGACGACGTGACGGTGACGGCCTTGTCCGCCAGCACCGCCAGTGCATCGGTATGGGCCTGAATCGACACCGGGCCCCCCTCTGCAATCGCGCGGATGCCGTTGCGTTGCGCGAACAGACTTACTCCCTTCGCAGCCGCAGCAGCAACGACGTTGCCGGCGGCAAGATGCCAGTCAGCTTGTGCCGTACCGTGCAGATGCCGGCCCGCGTAGACCGTTGTAGTGGCCTGAGAGGCCAGCGCAATGCTCGTGGGCGATTCCGCGACTAGCCACGGCTGGCCGAAGCGCTCGACCGGTGCCTTGTTCGGCTGGATGGCGTCTTGTCCATTGACGTTATCCTCGTAGCGCCCATCTTGGGCCGGGTCCAGCCCCTGGGTGAGCGGGTCAAACGCTTCGTTGGCAGTGAGCGGCAACGCCTGTTGACTGGAGGCCGCATCGGACAAACGCCGCGCAGTTTTCTGCGCTGCCGTGAGTTGGCCGCGTGCCTCGTTGATGTCGAGCATCGTGCCGGCCGCCTGCGGACGTGCCGTTGTCGAAAGCAACAGCCCACCTCCTGCGCGCACTACAGCCCACGCATCCGTACGCAGTTCTGCACCCGTGCCCCGCCAACTGCCGCGCTCGCCACCGGTCGCGCCGTGCGACATCACGTAGCCCAAGCTGAGTTGGCTGTTGGCCGTAGAGCTGGCAAGCCGTGTGCGAAGCTGCCCCGGATGATCGTCCACGACCCACTGGTTGTAGCCATCGCCGCCAAGTGCCTGCGAGTGCCAACCGGACAGCACTTGCCCGAGCGGCGCATCGGCAGCGGGCCAAGGTAAAGCATCCTGCTCACTATGGAGCTGCATGGCCGCCAGCGGCCTATCAATATCTCCGTCGATGTAGGTCAGCAGCACCTGCGTGCCCGCGCGTGGCAAGTGGTTCGCACCCCAATTGGGACCTGCACTGGAAGTCGCTACACGCACCCAGGCAGTGACTTGGCTGCGGTCGCTGCTGTCCGGGTCTCGGAACGAGCTGGCATCTGGCGCGCGCAACCACGGGAAACGGACGCGCACGCGGTGATCGCGATCCGTTGTCAGCGGCGCGCCATCTTCGGCGATTACCACTGCAGCTTGTCCTTCCGGCGCCGTTGGACGGCGGCGATACTGCGGCACGATGGGGGCCTCAGCCGGCACCGCTACAAAACGATTGCGGTAACTGCCGGATTCGATGTCCGTGGTGCCCAGCAGGCTGGCGACGTCGATGCCGAGGTTGTTCGCGGCCTCGTGCTCGATCTGCAGCGTGACGAATTCGCTGTGGCGGCTGTCGAAGTGCTGAGAAAGCGTGAATCGCTCACCGGCGCCCAACTGGCGTACGCTGCCTTGGCCCTGATAGCGCAAATAGCCACCTTCGTGTGCCTGCATGCGCAACCGTGCCGCGCGGTCCGCGCCTTGCGCGTCCTTGAATCGATACGGACCAGAAGCCTCGAAACTCTCCAACGTCGGCAGTTCACCGCCAGGTTCGCTGGCGGTTGCCTGGGCGGAGGTGGCAGCAAGCGCCTTGAAGTCCCACGAGGCAAGCGTGACCGCATTGGTGCCAACCGTATGGGTCCGAGAGAAACGCTCGATGGCGTCCTCTCGCTCGGTCGCATCCACGCGGTGGAAGCGGATCTGCGGCTGCGCACAGGTTGGTCGGTCGGCGTCGTTGTCGAAGATGACCAGACAATGGCGCGACTGCGCGGCCTTGCCGTCCCTGGACTGAGAAGCATCGCCCTGCTGATGCTCGAAGCGATAAGACAGTCCTTCCTCTGCCAGCAGGCGTTCGACAAACGCGAAATCGGTTTCGCGATACTGGGAGCAGATGGAGCGCTTGGCACACGGCTGGCTCACTGCCAAACGGTAGTGCGCTAGAGGATAGTCGGCCAGCACGTCTTCGATGATCTCTAGCGCGGTCTTGTCCTGGAAGACGAAACAGTCGCTGCGGGTGCGCAAGCGGTCCAACCACGAACCGACCGTCAGCCGATAGCGTGCGAGACCACCATCACCCCCGAGCGCGGCGCAGGCCACCACATAACCGTGCCATGCGCGCCGGTTGCCGTCGGGAAGCATCAGCCGTAGCGTGATTTCCTCGGTCGCCAGCTTGGCGGTATCGAGATGAGCGGACGGGCTCAAGCAATCGATGTGCAAAGCGAACGGTGCAGACACTGCCTCTTTGGCAGTGAAGCGCTCCACGACCAAGTTATCCGTGGTCAGCGCAGTCTCGATTGTGATCTGGCGCGTATGCTGACCTACGAGGCCCGATAGCGCCGACAAGGCGGATTGAGGCAGGTACATCGGTAAGAGCCGTGGCTTATCTGAAAATCAGAAGCACGTCAGCGCCGCAGCTGCGCTCCGATTCGGACAGCCGATGGCATTGCGCGACGGCTGCGTGCTGCAAACTCAATAATCGGGGCATGAAGACCATGCGCTCCCTCCAACGATGTCAAATGCCGGACCACGCCTGCCATCGATGAAAGGCCTCTGGCCCAAACTGGAAATTTTCGCCGGGATATTAAAGGGTTGCGGAGCTCCGCGCCTCCCTATAAAGGATGATTCTCGTTGCGCGTTATCTATATCTGCATTAAGTGACATTGCCGCGCATCGCGTCTCCCGACGCGGTGATGCTAGCGCGTGACAAGCACCGGCACAGTTATGGTTTATTAACGTTGCGGCGCGTAATGGAGAGTGCCGCACTACCGCTGCTGAAATGAGTTGAGATGAGGTCTGTGACAGTACTTCATCTCTGTCCGCACGGATGCCAGGGACAACGCCTTACGCGTGCCGGGCGCCCTTCGGTTGAAGGTAGATTCCGACGGCAGACCGGCGATTCCGGAGTGGGATATGCATTGACACTTACCGAGCTGGTGAACCCAGTACGAGGCCGCAGTGTATTCAAAGTGTTGGAGCGGATTACTATCGTCTCTGTTACCGCCCCGGCCGTCCTGATGATATTCCAGCAGTCTCTGTGGCCGTTGGTATGGGCATCGATAGCGCTCATCGTTACATCGACGACCTTTCAATGCGCGATTCTGTGGGCGGCGATTGGCTATTGGCGCATCGTTGGTCAGGCCGCCAACGTGCGACGAATTAAGGTTCTTGTGAGGTACCAGGTCGAATTCGTCAACGTCGCGGGCTGGTTGCTCGGTTTAGTCGCGATTGCCTTTTACGCTTGGATTCTTAGCACTGGACATGATGCGCCAGCGTCTGCGAAAAACGCGATGAGCCTAGCGGCTGCATTGGTGGGTCTTTCAATTGCTGTCGGCGGTGGTTCACGCAAGCTGCTTCTCGCAGCGGATGAGCGCTTCCGTCCCCAGCCATAGTCCTCTTCCTCTCGCAGACCTCGCCTTTGACAGTTGTTGGAGTGGTTTCCCGCTCGGCCCGTCGCCTGCCTGTTGTGGAGGGAATCAATGGAACGGCGTTGGTGCTGACCATTGACAGAACATATTGCGGAAGGCCGCCGGGTCTAGTCAGAACAGAGTGGTGCTCTCCATTCTGGAACCTGACACGCTTTGCGATGAACGCAGCCATTTACCCACCATTCCGTTCAAGTAGTAGTTGAGCCTAGACCCCCATGGACCGAAAATCAAAGTGTGGGTAAGAAAAAAGCCCGTGGGCACAAGGCACACGGGCTTCAATCAACAAAAATGACGTTAGGTAGGTTCTAGAACGGAATATCGTCGTCCATATCCTCAAAACCATTCGACGGTGCCGGCTGGCGACGTGCACCGCCGCCCTGACCACCACCTTCACCGCCGCGCGAGTAGCC
>Ga0055538_1000241_pt1 | contig 29788 bp, 26 predicted proteins | sample AraplaCvi_mLB_r2_2_FD_55038 | JGI IMG/M metagenome (GOLD analysis project Ga0055538, IMG submission 55038) | Arabidopsis root microbial communities from North Carolina, USA - plate scrape CL_Cvi_mLB_r2 | ecosystem: Host-associated > Plants > Roots > Endosphere | place: USA: North Carolina | reverse complement strand
CCAGCGCCGATGGTACTTGGACCGAAGGGTCCCGGGAGAGTAGGACGTCGCCAAGCGAACAACCATAAAGGCCGTTATCGAGTAATCGATAGCGGTCTTTTTTGTTATACAATCATGAATCATCAGAAAGTAAAATTGCGGGATCCTCACATCCCGATTTATTGCATGTCGGTTGGTGAGGAAGTATATTTCTAGTCGTGGTTAGAGAACCTTTATATCGCTTCAGCGATAAAGGTTCTTTCGTGTAAGAGGGACCGCGTGTTTAGATTGGGGCGAAGATGGTGAAGGCTGTAATAATCATATAAAAAATAAATTAGTACCAAGTCCTAATACTTGGTGTTATAATAGTTATAAAATTGGAGGTGGGAATGATGAGCCAATCGAAGTCGAGAATAACGGCAATCGGGACGTACGTTCCTGAACGGATTTTAACGAATGCGGATTTGGAAAAGATGGTGGAAACGAGCGATGAGTGGATCGTCCAGCGAACAGGCATGCGGGAACGCCGGATTGCGGCTCCCGATCAGTACGTGTCCGATCTTGCCATTAAAGCTGTGGAGGATATGGTTGAACGGTATGGCATTACCGTGCAGGATGCGGATATGATTCTTGTGGCCACGAGCACGCCGGAGTACTCTTTTCCCAGTACCGCTTCCCGAGTGCAATCGAAGCTGGGCATCGCAAGCACAGGCGCGCTGGATCTGAATGCCGCCTGTGCGGGATTCGTATATGCGCTGCAGATGGCTGACGGATTGATATCCGGGGGAGCCTACCGTAAAATTCTGGTTATCGGCGCGGAAACGTTATCGAAGATTACGGATTATACCGACCGAACGACATGCNTATTGTTTGGGGATGGTGCAGGTGCCGTATTGTTGGAGAGAGACGAGTCTTCGGCTGGGATCATCGCTTCCGTTTCGGGCACTTTTGGCGAAGGCGGCATTCATCTGTATAAAACGGCGCTCTCCGAGCAAATGGACGGTACGGAATTAAAGAGCGGATGCCTTGTCCAAAATGGCCGCGAGATTTATAAGTGGGCCATTCGGAACATTCCGGACGGCGTCCGGGCCCTTTTGTCCAAAGGGGGCATGACCGCGGACGAAGTCGATTGGTTTGTTCCGCATAGCGCAAATCTCCGCATGATCGAGGCGATTAACGAGCGGGGGCCGTTTACAATGGACCGCACCTTGACCAGCGTCGAGTACCGGGGGAATACGTCGGCAGCTTCCATTCCGCTTGCGCTTCAGCTGGCCGTTGACGAAGGGCGCCTGAAAGCCGGAGACCACGCACTGCTCTACGGATTCGGCGGAGGCATGACCTACGCGGGTTCCATCGTCAAATGGACGATATGACAGCGTAACAAGAATCAATGGAACGAACCTGGTGCATGGACAACCGTTAGTAAGGTTCCCGGAGGCCGCCCTAGAGGGCTCTGGGGTCCAACCGGAGAAATCGTCAGGCTGACGAAGTGTTCCACTCCGAGAGATTAATCTAAGCTATTTAACCGCTATCGATAATCGATATGCGGTTTTTTAGTGCTGCGATTTTTCGAGATGTACGTGAATCGTAATATATTCAACTCAAATTCGAAAGTTTGCCTCCTCAAAATTTGGCGCCGCTTTCATTAGACTAAAGAAGAAAAATACGTTCCATGGAAGAGGGGTAGAAGAATGAAAAGGTTTAAATCATGGAGCTTGCTGCTCCTGAGTGTCATCATGGTGTTCACGCTGGCCGCATGTGGAGGCGGTGGCGGAAACGGAAGCAGTACGGCTGAATCTCCGGGGGGAGGCAGCAGCAATGAAGGGACGGACAATACGAAAGAAGGAACCGAGTCCACAGAGAAAATCGAGCTCTCCTTCTGGTCGCTCGGAACGACCAACTATGAAGATCTGGCGAAGGAATATACGAAAGAGCATCCAAACATCACGTTCAAATTCCAGAATACGTCGGACCAAACGGCGCACCACAACAATTTGACGACGGCGTTGTCCGCGGGCTCTGGNGCACCTGACATTTTCCAGCTGGAAATTGCCTTCATGGAGCGCTTCATCAATAACCAGGATAAGTTCTATAACTTGTACGACCTCGGCGCCAAAGACTTAGAGGGCAACTACCTGGAGTGGAAATGGAAGCAGGCCACATCGGTTGACGGCACCTTCCAACTCGGTCTGCCAACAGACATCGGACCTACGGTCGTCTATTACCGTACGGATCTGGCTGAGCAAGCAGGATTGCCAACCGATCCGGACGGCTTCAGCGCTGCGATCGATTCATGGGACAAATTCGCCAGCGTGGCCAAGGATTTCACAAGCAAAACAGGAAAGCCTTTCGCCGATTTGACAGACCTGGTCTACAACGGGGTGCGTGACCAATCCCCGGATCAAATCTACTTCAACAAAGAGGACGGCTCCTTTATCGGAGATACGAACCCGCAAGTGAGAAAAGCTTACGACTTTACCGTCAAAGGGATTCAGGAAGGCTGGATCGGCAACTGGATTCTATGGTCTCCTGAATGGCAAAAAGCGATCAATGACGGCGACTTCGGCGTCATGCTCGGCCCGGCTTGGATTGCCGGAACCATCCGCAATGCGAAGGACACCGCAGGCAAATGGCAGATTGCCCAGCTTCCTGAAGGAGCAGGCAACTGGGGCGGTTCGTTCCTGACCCTGCCGAAGGAAGGCAAGCATTCGAAGGAAGCTTACGAATTCATCTCGTGGGTGCTGAACAAGGAAAATCAGCTGAAATCGTTCAAGGACAGCGGCTTGTTCCCGTCCATTCCGGCGGTATACAGCGAACCTTCGTTCACGGAAGAGAAGGACGAATTCTTCGGCGGCCAGGTCATTTCCGAAGCGTATGCCAAATCGGCGGAACGCATCAAGCCGGTTTACTACGGACCGCTTCATGACCAGACCGACACCATCATCAAAAACGCGCTCAAAAACGTGCTGGAGAAAAAGGCCGACCCGCAAAAAGAATGGGAAAGCGCAATGAAGCAAATCAAGACGCTGGTCGATCGCAGCTAAGCTAAACAGGCGATCATTCCAGCTAGCCCGTTCATATCCAATAACCGTCCGAACCCGAGAAGGGATAAGCGCCCTTCGCTCGGGTTCGGATTTATCCTTACCTACCTGGAGGTGCATCATGGCTGACACAGCAACGGCAGAATCGCCGCANCCGGTGCCGCAAAGGCGGCGCTTGTTGACGGAGACCGTGCGAAGCCGGTTTACGGCTTATACGTTTATATCGCCATTCTTTATATTGTTCGCAATCTTCGGTCTGTATCCGATCCTGTTTACCATCTATTTATCCTTCTTCAAATGGGATGCGCTCGGACCGATGAAATACGTCGGCTTCAAGAACTACGAACTGATTACAAGCGACCCGACCTTCTGGATCGCGTTTAGCAACACGCTCATTATGGCTCTGATGGGAACCGTGCCGCAGCTGATTGTAGCATTGTTTGTTGCGGTTATGCTCAACTCGGCCTTGAACAGATTCAAGAACACGTTCCGCATCCTGTATTTCATGCCGAATATCACCTCCATCGTTGCGGTGACGCTGGTGTTCAGTACGATGTTCGGAAACAACGGGATGGTCAACTGGCTGCTGAACACCTTCGGTGCGGAAAGCGTGCCGTTCAACTCCGGCTGGTGGGGAGTCAAAATCGCCATATCGTCCATGGTCATGTGGCGGTGGATGGGCTATAACGCCATTATTTTTCTGTCGGGGCTGCAGAGCATTCCGACCGATATTTATGAAGCGGCCAAAATCGACGGGGCCACCCGCGGCCAGCAGCTGCTCTATATCACGCTGCCGCTTCTTCGCCCATTCATTCTGTTCGTCACCTTGGTATCGACGATCGGCGCGCTCCAATTGTTTACGGAGCCTTATGTATTCCTCGGTCAGTCCGGCACGGGTTCTACGCGTCAGGAAGGGGTCACGATGGTCACCTATTTGTATAACGAAGCATTTAAGAACGGATTCTTCGGTACGGCTGCGGCAACGGCGGTTCTCTTGTTCATCGCCACCATTCTGTTCTCGGTATTAAATATGATATTGGGCCGCGAAGGCAAAGATTCGGGAGGTAAAAAAGCATGAGCACTGTCGCCATAAGCCGAAAAAAGCCGGATGAACCCGGTGTTGTCGCGAAATTCTTTTTCTATCTTTTCATGGTCCTTGGCGCGCTGGTCTCGGTCTTCCCGTTCTACTGGATGTTTGTCGTGGCTACCAATGACAAGGATGCGGCATTTCACATTCCGCCGCTGCTTACGCCCGGCACGCAGTTTTTCGATAACTTCGCGCGCGTGCTGGAGCGGACGGATTTTTTCAGGGCCTTGATGAACTCGGTGGTGGTGTCTACGGCCGTGACCTTGTCCGTTGTGTTCCTCTGCACGCTGGCAGGTTATGCTTTTGCCAAGTATGAGTTTCCTTTGAAAAAGACGCTGTTTGTTTTTGTCATTGCCACAATGCTGGTGCCTGCCCAGTTGGGCGTGCTTCCACAATACGTCATCATGGCCAAGCTGCACTGGATCGACAGCTACAAAGCGCTGATCGTGCCGGCCATGGTCAATGCCTTCGGCATCTTCTGGATGCGGCAGTACATCGCCTCTGCCGTTCATACCGAGCTCATCGAAGCGGGGCGGATCGACGGCGGCGGACATTTCCGGATCTTCTGGAACATTGCCATTCCTGTTGTTACCCCGGCGATGGCCACGCTCGGGATTCTGAACTTCATGAACGTGTGGAACGATTTCTTCTGGCCGCTCGTCGTATTGAAAAACAGAGAGAATTACACCATTCAAATTGCGCTGCAGCAATTGTTCACCAATAAGGACGGCCTTGATTTCGGCATGATCATGTCGGCCACCTTCACGGCGACGCTGCCGCTTCTCATCGTATTTCTGTTGTTCAGCCGATGGGTCATCGCCGGATTGACATCAGGCGCCATAAAAAGTTAACAAGCAAGGTGAAGTCGACAAGGAATGCAGCCTGTCATGAAGAATAATAGACATAGTAGAGTGGAGGGAGGAAGGATCCATGAAACTCCGCCGAAAGATATTGCTGGCTATTATTCTTCTGGTCTTCATTCCGGTCATCGCGCTGGGCGGGGTATCCTATTACAGCTTTTCGGAAGCGATGGAGAAGAAGTCGAATGATTTCTACTGGATTTCGCTCCTGGAAACGGATCGGAAACTGAAGTTCGCCTTGAACGAAATCACGACGATTTCGAACTCGGCGATTACCCAGCAATCGGTTCAGCAGATGCTGAAACAGCCGGAATACGCGGTTACCTATGAACGGCGGCAGGAGATCAACAATCTGATCAATCATCCGATGATTGCGTCGTTTGCTTTTTATTCGAATGACCGGTTGATGTATAACACGAATGGCGGAATGGAGCTTCAGGAACTGAGGCAGCAGGCATGGTATGAAGCCGTGGAGAAGGCNGAGGGGCGTCCCGTATGGGTCGGACCCGGCGAGAACGGCTCTGCGGCTGACGGCGCTCCCGTTTTGATTCAATCCAGGGTCATCAAGGACTATTACTCGCTGGAGGATATCGGAACCGTGGTGATCTACGTGAAGCCGGATCTCCTCGATCAGGTGTTCTGGGAGGCGGCAACGCTGAAGCAAGGAGATATTTTGCTGGTCAACCAGCAGGGGCACATCGTGTTCAGCAAGTCAGGCGGGCATATCGGGGAGCGGACGGAATTCCCGTTTCTCTCGGATAATTATAAGACGAATGGAAAAGGGTATTATGTCGATCAATATGCAGGCGAAAAATCGCTGATCACATATTCACCTTCTCATAATAAAGATTGGTTTCTGGTCGCCATCACGCCAAGCAAACTGATTTCGGCCGAATCGGTCCCGATTCGCAACCTGGCCTTGATCCTGGGACTGATCTCGCTCGTGTCGGCGTTCCTGTTCGACCGTTTTTTTGTGCGCAGAATGGTGCGCAGCATCATTAGCGCGGTGAACGGGATGAAGCGCGTCAAGCAGGGCATCTTCGTTCCGATCCCGTCGCATAACGTGGCGGAGGACGAGACGGATTTGTTGATCGACGGCTTTAACCGGATGAGCACCCAGATCCAGGAGCTGATTGGGCAGGTCGAGACGGAACAAGCACGAAAAAAGGAAGCGGAGCTGCAGGCGCTGGTCGCTCAGATCAATCCGCACTTCATCTATAATTCACTGGAATCGATCAACTCGATGGCCGTGCTTCAGGGCAATAAGGATATCAGCAAGATGGTGGTTTCGCTTGGAAAGCTGCTGCGTATCAGCATCAGCGAGCATCATGAGCTTATCCCCCTCAGCATGGAGCTGGAGCATGTCCAGCATTACATGCGGATACAGAAATTCAGGTTCGAGGAAAAATTCGATTACGGCATTGAGCTTCCGAATGAACTGAGGCACTACGTTACGCAAAAGCTCATCGTTCAGCCGATTGTTGAGAACGCTTTATATCACGGGATCGAACCGATGGAGGAAAGCGGACTCATCTCCATCAGGGTGTCCGAGGATGGCGAGGATATCGTGATTGACGTGGAGGACAACGGTCCGGGCTTCGATCCGGAAACGCTGATGAAGCTGTGGAATTCGGATCCGGGACAGCTCAAAAAGTACCGCGAGAACGGGGTCGGATTGAAGAATGTTCATGAAAGGCTGCGGATCCGGTTTGGCAGCCGTTACGGTCTGATGATTTGTTCCTCCCCAGGTTACGGCTCCTTGATACGAATTCGAATACCGAAAATACTGACATGACAGGGGGGCTGCAGGGTGAGATGGTTTTGGAATTGGGGCTGGATCGTCGTATATGCCGCTCTGTTGGCGCTGTCTGTTGTGTGGGTGACGGTACAGAATCAGGAACCGGCCCAGGAGGATCAGCCCGAGAAAATCACGCTAACGTTCCGGCATTTCTGGAACAAAGAGCATGACAAGCCGGTGCTGGCCGTATTCGAGAGCATCGTCCGCACTTATGAGAAAGCGCATCCAAACGTAAAGGTGAACTTCGAGAGCATCGATCAGACGATTCACCGGGAACAAAAGCTGAAGAGCGAGATGGTGACCGGCACGCCGCCGGATATGTTTGTCTTGTTCGGAGGGGCCGAGATCGTGCCTTATGCCAGATCCAACCGGTTAATGGATTTAACGGATTTTTTGCAGGATACCGGATTGAAGGAGCAGTTCAAGGATCTGCACCATTGGACCTTCGAGGACCGGATCTATGGCCTGCCCTTCGAGGGACACGCAGAGCCGATCTATTATAACCGGGCTTTATTCCGGCAGCTGAAGCTGGAGCCTCCGAAGACGCTGGGAGAGATGGACGANGCTATTCGTGTCCTACGGGAGAACGACATCATCCCCTTTGCGGTCGGCAACGAAGACAGGTGGCCGGCGGGAATTTTTGCCCATTATTTCATGGATCGCTACGCCGGCCCGGAACTGATTGACCGGCTGGTTGAAGGCGATGATCAGGCAAGCTTTGTGCAAGAGTCGTATTTGGAGGCGTTTGAGCACTTGGAGCTGTGGATCGAGGAAGGGGCGTTCAGTCCGAGGGCAAACGATCTTTCCACGGAAGAAGCGATTGCCCAGTTCACGGAAGGAAAAGCGGCGATGTATATGAACGGCAGCTGGGATATCACGCTGCTGCAGAATGAGGATTACCCGGATTTTCAGAATGAGATCGGCGTCATTCCCTTTCCGTCGCTTTTTCCCGGCGAAGAACGCTCCTTGGCAGGGGGATATACGATCGGCATCGGGCTGTCATCGGACTTGGATGAAACGAAAAAGCAATCGGCTCTGGAGCTGCTGGGCATGTTCTATACCCCGGAGGTGCAGACTCGGCTGGTGTATGAAGGGCTGCGCGTCCCTTCGATGAAGATTGACTATGATTCCAAGAAAACCGGGCCGGTTTTTGCCCAAGTCACGGAATTGATGGAGGAATCCACGAGCACCTTTCTGCCTTACGACAACACGTTATCACCCGAGGTGAACAGTTCGTTCCTGAAGGTGATCGAGGATATGATTGGAGGAAGGATCGATGCTGCCGGCGCATTGGAGCAAATTCAGAAGTCCTCGGTCCGGTATTGGAAGCTTAGGCGGAATACGGCAGCAGAGTAAACAGGAAACAGGGGGGAACGTCATGGGCGGATCGGAAGGCAAATTCAGAGTCATGCTGGTTGATGATGAGCCGATCATTCTGCGCAGCCTGAAGGCGGCTATTCCATGGGATGAGCTCGATCTGGAGGTCGTTGGGGAGGCCAAGAGCGGAGACGGCGCATTGAAGCTGGCGCGCGAAGTGTCGCCGCATATCATTATCAGCGATATTCGGATGCCGGGGATGGACGGCATTACGCTCATGAAGGAGATGAAGGCGGATCAGGCAAGACGAATCATTATTTTCATCAGCGGGTACGGCGAATTCGAATACGCGAGGGAAGCGCTGCGCGAAGGGGCTTTCGATTATTTGCTGAAGCCGATCGACCACGATGAACTGACCGAAACGATTGCCAGGGCGGCCAGAACCCTGGAGAAGCAGATTGCGGATGACCAGATGCTNCACTCGATCAAGGTTCTGTCGNTGCTGGCCCGGGAGCGGATGCTGACCGAATTCATCGAAGGGAACCGCAGTCCCCTGCAGCATATGCAGTGGCTGGAGGACAGCGAGCTGGAGCATGGATACACGATGGCCGTCATTCAATTGGATCAATATTTGCGGCTTAACGAGCTGTGGAGCATGGATGAGAAGCGCCTGTGGCTGTTTGCCGTACGGAACGTCCTCGAGGAGTGGTCCTTGCAGCATGGCGGGCTGACGGTATTTCCTTTCCGCAGCGGGGAATGGGTGCTGCTGTTTCCGAATCTGACGAAGGAGCGGCAGGAGGATATCGGCCGGGATCTGGTGCAATTGATCAAGCGGAACACGAAGCTGTCCTGCTCGGTCGGCTTCAGTCCCAGCATGGCCGGGATCGACCGCTTGGGAACGGCATACGAGACGGCCGTCCGCGCATTGTACCAGCGGTTTTATTCCGGGGAAGAGGGCGTGTTTCTCGGGGCGCCCGACTCGGTGCTGGAAACGGCCAGCGAAGCGAAGTATCCGAAGCATCTCGAGTCGCTCATGGTGGAAAGCATCCGTACGCTNCATAAGGAGCGGCTTCTGGAGCTTTTTGACGAAACCAAGGCTTATATCGAGGAGCATGCGTTCAGCAGGGAGATGACCGAGCGGGTGCTGCTGGAGATGAGCGTCGTGCTGTATCGGCAGTTTGAACACATGAAGGTGCTGTTTGAGTGGTCGCTGGAGGAACTGCTGCAGGAGCTTCATGCATCCGGCACGCTTCAGCAGCTGATGGACGTCATCAAGANCCACTTCAGCAAGTGGATTGCCGAGAGCCGGTCCGGACAGGCCAAAGACAATGTTCAAGCCGTGATGGGCAAAGCCAAGGAGTACATCGCGGAGAATTATCAGAAGGATCTGACCATCGAGGAGGTTTCGGAGCTGGCGGATTTGAGCATCAGTCATTTCTGCACGCTGTTTAAGGGAACGACGGGTTATACGTTTCTGGAGTACCTGACGGAGTGCCGGATCGAGAAGGCCAAGAGCATTCTGCTGAATACGGACGTGAAGGTGTACCAGGTAGCGCCGCTGGTAGGGTATCAGGATCCGCGATACTTCACCCAGGTATTTAAGAAAATCACGGGGAAAACGCCATCCGAGTATCGGGAAGAGGCGATCTCCAAGACATAGAATGAACCTGATCCTATGATATCGAAATCGGATATTTTGCGGATAGGGTTCAACATAGGAGGGAATGAATAACAGATCCATTTTTCCGGGTTCGATCGGGGAAAAGGAGTTCTGTTATTTTTATTTTAAATATCTTAATATTAAGACTTGACGATTTAANGTTTAAATACTAAACTGAGATTAAGCAAAAACNTAAAGAAGGCAGCGAAGAACGAAGCTGCTCCCGAATCAGACNGCAAATATGAATATTGAAGATGGTGAACATGCTATTAATAAAGAAAAAACNATAAATGGAGGTTGAAGTCATGAAGTTTAAAGGAATTCATCACGTATCCGCGTTAACGGCTGCGGCTTCGCGGAACTTCGAATTTTATACAAAGGTTCTGGGCATGCGATTGGTCAAGAAAACGGTGAACCAGGACGATGTGTCGGTGTACCATCTGTTTTACGGCGATGAAAAAGGAAATCCCGGCACGGAGCTTACCTTCTTCGAAATTCCGATGGCGGGCCGGACCCGAGAGGGAAACAACAGCATTTCGGCGACATCCCTGCGAGTGCCGAACGACCGCGCATTGGAATATTGGACCCGGCGGCTGGACGAGCACGGCGTAGAACGCGAGGAGATCAAGAAACGTGCGGGCCGATTGACCCTTCTCTTCAGGGACTTCGAGGGCCAGCGCATCATTCTCGTTTCGGATGAACATAACGAGGGGGTTCCAGGCGGCGTTCCATGGGGAAAGGGGCCGGTTCCGGCGGAATACGCCATCATCGGTTTAGGCCCGGTACAGCTGACCGTGCCTAATCCCGTGCAGACCGTGAAGGTATTGACGGAGCTGATGGGCTTCCGCTACAAAGGGCACTATGCTTCGCCAGTAGACGGGCAGCCCGATATCCTGGTCTTTGAGACGGGAGAAGGCGGTACGGGAGCGGAAGTGCACGTGGAGGAACGAACGGATCTTCCGCAGGAGCGGCTTGGCCGCGGCGGTGTTCATCATGTTGCATTCCGCGTCGAGGACGAGGAAGAGCTTCGGTCCTGGATTGACCGGATTGGAGATGTGGGCTTTTCGAATTCGGGATTTGTCGATCGCTTTTACTTCCGTTCCTTGTATTTCCGGGAGCCTAACGGTATTTTGTTCGAGGTAGCTACCGANGGTCCGGGCTTTGACACGGATGAGCATATCGACCATCTCGGCGAGTCCCTTGCGCTGCCGCCGTTTCTGGAGCCGAAGCGGGAACAGATCGAAGCCAACCTGAAGCCTCTCCATACGATTCAATGAAGATGGCGCACATCGCGCACGCAATACTCACGACACCGGGTAAGCCTCTGTTTTTGGGGCGATGGCCCGGTGTTTTCATTTGATCTATTCATATAGCCGCGATATGGCATTTGCCGCCCTGCTGACATGCTCCCTGAGTTCTTGGGGGGCCATCACCTCGATTTCCGCCCCGCAGCTTAGAAGAAATGCCGAAGCCGATTCCAGGGTGTTGAACTCCAAATCGGCCGTTATCCACCCGTCGTGCTGGCAATCCATATCGCATCGGAGTATTTTTACGTACCGCTCCCGCTCAAAGCGTTTGATCAGATCGACGGTCATGCGAACCTGTGCGGGATACTGGGGGAGATTTTGCATGAACCGTGCCAGCGACTCCTCCCAATACTCGGCTAGATTAAAACCGGCCGGACGCTGGAATGTATCCTCGGACATGACGGCATCCACGATTCTCGATACGCGATAGGTTCGCAGCTCGCCTTGGGATTCNGCCACCACATACCAGGTACTCCNTTTGGCAACCAGCCCGAGNGGATGAACCCTTCTTTCGACTCGTTCCTCTCCCTTCATGTATTGGATATCGATGATGCGGTCCAACCACAGCGCCTCCTGCAAAACCGTAAGATACGGATGCGATTCGCGGTAGGAATGCCAGCCTGCGCCATCGATATGGATCTTCTCCCGAATGATTTCGGCATCCTGCCGAATGGAGCGCGGGGAAGAAGCCAATAATTTTTGATAGGCAGCATCAAACTGTTTACGGATCCCCAAATCCCCGATCAGCGGGCTGTGGCTGGAAACCAGCAGGGAGATGAGCTCGTCCGGTGTCATGCCGGTCAGNTTCGTTCGATAGCTCTCCTCCAGNACCCACCCACCCTGGGATCCTCTTTCCGCATACACGGGGATGCCCGCCGAGCTCAAGCTTTCCATATCGCGTATAATCGTGCGCTCCGATACCTCAAGCTGCTCCGCCAGATAACGGGTGTTCTTCTTCCCCCCGTTCTGAAGCATCAGCATAATGGATATTAGACGATCCGCCCTCATATCATGTCCCCTCTCTGTATCTATAGAAGTTAATTGTATTGTAGCATGGATATAAGACAACGGATGTCATATATGTCTGATACGATGAAGGCGTTGAGATACTTCAGTATATAGTTGGAGGTAACGCTATGAATAAGAGTGATCCTAAGCCATTGCAAGGAAAAATCGCCGTCGTGGCCGGAGCGACCCGGGGAGCAGGCCGCGCCATTGCGGTGATGCTGGGTGCCGCGGGGGCAACGGTGTATTGCACGGGACGGAGCGTTCGCGGCCAAGCGTCGGATATCAAGCGAACGGAGACGATTGACGACACGGCGGAGATGGTGACGGAGCGGGGAGGCACCGGCATTCCTGTGCAATGCGACCATACCGTGGAAGAGCAAGTGAAAGNNTTGTTTGAACGCATTCGCGAAGAGCAGCAAGGCCGGCTTGACATCCTCATCAATGATATATGGGGCGGCGAGAACCTGACGCATTGGAACATTCCGTTCTGGGAGCAATTTCTGTCCGATGGACTGCTGATGCAGGAGCGGGCAGTGACGGCGCATATGATCACGAGTTATTACGGCGTTCCGCTGATGGTGGCGAACGGTGGCGGATTGGTCGTTGAGGTCACGGACGGCTCGACGTACCGGTATCGCGGGAATTTGTATTACAGCCTGGCAAAAATTTCGGCGATTCATCTGGCGGCAGCCATGGCGGAAGAGCTGCGTCCCTATCAGGTAACCGCACTAGCCGTGACACCGGGATTTCTGCGCTCCGAGCAGATGCTGGATCACTTCGGCGTTTCGGAGGAGAATTGGCGGGATGCCACGGCACAAGAACCGCATTTTATCGAATCGGAGACTCCATATTTTCTGGGGCAGGCGGTTGCGGCGCTGGCAGCCGACCCGAATGTGGCCGACAAGAGCGGCAAGGCGCTGACCAGCTGGGACTTATCGGATGAATACGGGTATAGCGATATCGATGGGCGTAAGCCGCATTGGGGCAATTATGCGAAGAAGCAGGGACTTCCCATTACTTAAACATGTAAAACAGGGTGACCTATGCCATGATGGCGAATAGGTCACCCTGTTTGGTTACGGAAATTGTCCGTTGCACTTGCGAATACCGCTGTAAGTATGTCTAAACCATGTCACAGCGGAACATCGCAGAAATTACGCATCAACGTTCAATTTCAAGGGGTTATGAGCGGCCGCGTCTCATCGAACCCATGATCAGGCTGACGATAAAGACCAGGATGACGGCACCGATCAATGCAGGCAGGATGTAGAATCCACCCATTTCCGGTCCCCAGGATCCAAGCAGAAGACCGCCCAGCCAAGCACCGACGAAACCAGCAATGATGTTACCGATGATACCGCCGGGGATGTCTCTGCCCATAATCAAACCAGCAATCCATCCAATGATACCGCCAACGATTAATGACCAAAGAAAACTCATGTTAATCACCTCGTATAAGTTATAGTTGTTTGTGCCTTACTATTAACCAAAGACGTGACTTTTAAACCGGGTTGACCAGCAACTTGGATAAAATCATTATTTTCCAATGCAGTGATATGCCTCTTCGTTCTTTGATAAAAGCGATTTTTTTGATTATGCTTGAAGAGAGTGGTTAGGTTGAGAAAATAAAGGAGCTGGCATGGGACTCATGATAGAAAAATGGACAGAAGAATATACCATTCAATCCGTTGACGCAGACTTTAAGGGAGAATGCCGATGGGCTTCGCTGCTCAGTATTTTGCAGAGAGCGGCTGACCGGCATATTGAGGCGCTGGGGATNAGCCGNGAGGAAATGATCGAGCGGGGCATGGGCTGGATGCTGATTACGCTGGAGCTNGAGATGCGGCGGATGCCAAGGGATATGGAAACCGTATATGTGGACACCTGGAGCCGCGGGTCCAAAGGGGCGCTGTGGCATCGGGATTATCGGATCAAGAACGGCGATGGGGAATTGTTGGGCGAGAGCCGCTCGGTATGGGCGCTGGTGGACATTCATAAACGGAAAATTCTGCGTCCGTCCATGTTTCCGTACGAGGTGCCGATCGGTCAGGAAACGGTTGGAGAGCTGCCAAGCAAAGCGGTTTTGCCGGAAGNGGTACAGCTTGATGATGCGTNTACGTACACGGTCCGGTACAGTGGAATCGATACGAACGGCCATCTGAATAACGCCCGGTATGCGGATTTGTGCTTTGACGTGCTGGATGAGCAGGAACTTCGGGAAGGGCGAGTGACCGGCTTCAAAATTACATACCATAACGAGGCCAGACTNAAGGATACGATGGTGATCAAGCGTTCGGCCGAGGAGAACAATCGGGTGTACGTGCANGGCACATCNCCGGACGGAACCAACTTTTTTGAAGCGGCTATCGTTAGGGAATCATAAACCATCNGGTTGTTCTTTCGGAGGGGAAAGAGCGGNCTGACGCTTCATGGAGGGTGAACGGATGTACAAAATCATGATCGTTGAGGATGACCCCAAGCTGGCGGGGCTGCTGCAATCGCATATCGAACGGTACGGAAATGAAGGAAACATCGTCGAGGATTTCGATCATGTGCTGGAGCAGTTCCATGAGATGAAGCCNCATCTCGTTCTGCTTGACGTGAACCTGCCAAGCTTTGACGGATATTATTGGTGCCGCCAGATCCGGTCGGTATCGACCTGCCCGATTATTTTCATCTCGGCCCGTAACGGGACGCCGGATCAACTCCGGGCCTTGGAGAACGGCGCGGATGATTATATCACCAAGCCGTTTGCTTACGATATCGTCATCGCCAAAATCCACAGCCAGCTGCGCCGCGTATACGGCGACTACGCGGCGGCATCCGCTGAGCGTACGGTGGAGAAGGACGGGCTTGTCCTCTATCCCGAACGGATGGAGCTGACTCTTCACGATCAGACATCCGTGCTCACGAAAAAAGAAACGATCCTTCTGGAAACNCTGCTGAGCCGGAGCCCCCGGCTTGTGACGCGCGAGACGATTCTGGAGAAGCTGTGGGACGATACGTTCGTGGACGATAATACGCTCAGCGTGAATATTAACCGGGTGCGGAAACGGCTGGGGGAGTTAGGGATTGAGAATGCGCTGGAAACGATTCGCGGTTCGGGGTACAGGCTGCATACCGTNTGGAAGAGGTAGGCAATGAAAAAACTGTTTTGGCGTGAGCATCTGCCCCTCATTCTGTTTGTAACCGCGGCCTTGTTCGTGGTGCTGCTCGTATTCTGGTATGACGACTATGATCATCCGGTGACAGCGGCTTATGCTATTTTACTCGGTCTGGCCATTCTGGGCGGGTACCTGGCATTCCGGTATTTCACGCACCGGGATTTCTATGAGCGGCTGTCGCAGCCCATCAGGTCGTTGGAGGAATCGATCAAGCATAACGAGTCGGCCCCGCTGCCTACGGCCCTTAGCGAGCTTATGGAGGAGCAGTACCGTCAATACCGTACGGTCATGGAAGAGTGGGAGCGCCGGCGGAAAGAGCATATGATCTTCATGAATCAGTGGGTGCACCAGATGAAAACGCCGCTGTCCGTCATTGAGATGATCACGCAGGAAGATGACAACGACGCCTTCAAGAGTTTATCCGAGGAATCCGACCGAATTCGGCGCGGGCTGGAGATGGTGCTCTACATGTCCAGGCTCGAAACCTTCGAGCAGGATTTTAGCGTGGAGCCCGTGAAGCTTCATCAGGCGGCAGCCGAGGCGGTGCACGAGAACAAGCGTTATTTTATTCACAGTCATGTGTATCCGGAGGTCCGGATCGATTCGGATCTCACCGTTCAGACGGATGCCAAATGGCTCCGGTTCATCATGCTGCAGCTGCTGTCCAACGCCATTAAATATTCTGCCGGAACCGGGCTTAAGGTGACGATGCAGGCCCNCCGNACGGAGGACCGCCGCCATGTGGTGCTGGAGATCACGGACCGGGGAATGGGCATACCGCCATCGGACTTGAAGCGGGTGTTCGACCCGTTCTATACCGGGGAAAACGGCCGCAAGCTGAAGGAATCCACCGGCATGGGCTTGTATCTCGTCAAAGAAGTGGTCCAAAAAATGAACCACCAAATCGAGCTGGAATCCGAGCCGGGAAGAGGAACGACCGTNAGGTTGATTTTCTCGGGGTGAGGCGCGGGCATGGTGTGTTTTTAAGCTGGCGGATGCTCATGATTTCAAGTAGTTGCTGCCGTTTAAGTTCAAGATACCGGATGGATTTAGGCCCGANTGGGGGCAGTCAGACTATATCTAAGTTATCCCTTAGAGTGGTACAGTAAGTCACCTAAATACTTTACCGAGAGCACCTTATCCAGGGTAATTGATGGATGTCGAAACCATCATGAAGCCCTGAGGTAAGGTTCTTTCTTTTGTTTAAAATAATGAGTAGGTATCGGCAGCACAGCGAAAGAGGACGAAACGATTCCGAANAAGCGAAGCGGTCGCCTTTGCACCCGAATTTTCACCTCGGTGTAATCGTTCAGAAAATTGGGGGGCAACAGCGATCGTAGGAACGTTACGTACTCGAAGCNGCCTCTAGAATCGCAACCGTTAAGCACNCGTAGCGCCCTTTAGATTGCAACCGTGAGTACCCAGAGCGGGTCTGCGCATGAATCTTACACCGATGTAAGGTTGGCGAAAGAGTGATCGATAGGAGATGGCCCGCCGGATGCTATACACTAACCTTACAAGATTGAAATAACGAAAGTGAGGTTTACAACAAGATGGAAATATTAAACGTGCGCAATCTGGGCAAAGTCTATAAGGCCGCGGTGTCCCACGAGGCGCTTTCCAATATCAACTTGAGCATCAACCAAGGGGAATTCGTCGGCATCATGGGCCCCTCCGGCAGCGGAAAAACGACGCTGCTCAACATGATCTCCACCATCGACCGACCTACGTCCGGGGAGATCACCATCGGCGGGGAGGATCCGTTCCGATTATCCCAGGATAAACTCGCCATGTTCCGCCGGCGTGAGCTGGGATTTGTCTTTCAGTCCTTCAACCTGCTGAATACGCTGACGGTGAAGGAGAATATCCTGCTCCCCCTGGCGCTGGACGGCGTGGATCTGGATGAGATGAACCGCCGGGTCGGCATTTTGGCCGATAAACTGGGCATCACATCGATTTTGGATAAGCGGACTTATGAAATATCGGGGGGACAGGCGCAGCGGACGGCTATAGCACGAGCGATGATCCACGTACCGAAGCTGGTTCTGGCCGATGAGCCGACAGGCAACCTGGACTCCAAGTCGGCCCGCGACGTCATGGAAATGATGGACCGGAGAAACAAGGAAGATCAGGTGACGATGCTGCTGGTCACCCACGACCCGGTTGCCGCAAGCTACTGCAATCGGGTGGTGTTTATCAAGGACGGGCAGTTGTACAACGAAATCACGTACGGCGACAGCCAATCGGCCTTTTATCAAAAAATCATCAACGTGTTATCGCTGCTGGGAGGTTCGGGACATGAATTTTCGCCAGTTCGCCATTAACAATGTCCTGCGCAGCAAGCGCACATATATTGCCCACTTCCTGAGCAGTGCTTTTTCTGTCATGATTTTCTTTACCTACGGGCTGCTATCGTTTCACCCACAGCTGAAGGACGGCCTGGTCTCCTCCAGCGGTACCATGTCCATGCTGGGTACGATGGGCATGACGGTATCCCAGTACATCGTGTTCGTTTTTTCATTTTTCTTTCTGCTGTATTCGGTGGGGGCTTTCATCAAGGTTCGGAAAAAGGAGTTCGGCATTCTGCTGATCCTCGGCATGTCCCGCAAGCAATTGAACCGGATGCTGTTCATCGAGAATATCCTGATTGGCGCTGCAGCGATTGTAGTCGGCATCGGAACGGGATTGCTGTTCTCCAAGCTGATTCTGCTAATCAGCGCCAAGCTGCTGGCCGTGGATAAGGGACTTCCGTTTTATTTTCCGCTCGAATCGCTGATCGTTACGGCTGCGGCTTATGCCGTATTGTTCCTGCTGATTGCGTTGTTCTCCTCGTTCATGCTGCGTAAGGGCACGCTGCTCGCCCTGGTGAAAGCAGAGGAAAGCCCCAAGCCGCAGCCGAAAGCATCGCCTTGGCTGGCCGTGCTGGCTGTCCTGTTGATCGGAACCGGTTACGGTATGGTCATGGTTTTTGCCATTCTCCAAATCTTCAATCTGTTCCTGCTGCTTGGCGGCGTTATATTCGTCATTATCGGCACGTATTTTCTCTTCACTCAGTTCAGCGTGTTTTTTATGCGGTATCTGCAGAAGAAAGAGCGGTTCTTCTTTCGCCGAACCAACCTGCTGACGATCTCGGAGCTGCTGTACAGAATCAAAGACAATGCGGTGATGTTCTTCCTCGTATCGGTCATTTCGGCATCCGCCTTTACCGGGATCGGCACCACGCTTGCAATCGGGGATCCCGGCCTGTCGGCCATGGAGAATCCTTATGCCTATACGTACACTATGAATGATGAGAACGCTGATAAAGGGAATCGTCATCTTGATATGATCAGGGAGGAGCTCAAGAAGGGCGGATTTCAGTACAAGGAGGCGGAGGTTACTCCGATATTTTCGGATAACGGGATCAATCTGATTAAGCTCAGCGAATATAACAGTCTAATTCAGTCGATGGGTTACCCGTCAGAAACATTGGGCGACCTGGAAGGCATCCTGACCCCGGGGACCGTCACGGAGAAGAACAGCTACCGAATCGATGGTCCTGGGAATGATCAATTCGAGGTGATAAACGGGAAAACATCGGAAATCGTCAAGGTGCTCAAAGCCGAAACGTTCATTGCGGTGCCCGCGACCTACGGCGATACGCTGGTTGTATCCGACCGCCTGTACAAGGATGTGCTCCAGGCACAAGAGGATCAGGAATTCGGTTATGCGGCATTCCATACGTTTTACGTGCAGGATTGGAAGAATACGGGGGATGTGTCCAGATCGATTCAGGAACGTCTTAAAGAGCAGGAAGACTACAGCTATTATCTCAAGTCATTGTACTTGGATTGGAAAAGCGCCCAGCAGCAGAACGGCATTCTGCTTATGGTTAGCGGCCTGGTCGGCATCGTGTTCTTCACCTTCGCGGCAAGCTTTGTATATTTCCGACTATACGCGGATCTTGCCCGGGACGAACAGCAGTACCGTATGATTGCGAAGGTGGGTCTCAGTAAAAAAGAGCTTGGCACGATCATTACCAAGCAGCTTGTCATAATGTTCTTTCTGCCGATGCTTATTGCACTCATCCATAGCGGCGTTGCCTTCGTTGCCTTGCAGCAGCTGGTAGACTTCTCGATCGTAGGGCACAGTTTGAAGATTTTCATCTTCTTCCTGAGCATACAGATCGTTTACTTCTTTATTACTCGCTGGCGTTACCTGGAGCGCCTTAACAAAATCATTCAGTAAAAAATCGCCATTCTTTCGTTGAAAAGGGCCAAAACGGGTATGTTATTACAAGAAGCACTTCACAACGAGAAATGGGGGGGCGATTCCATAATGAATGATCATAGCATGTTAAAGACAGGTGCCGTAGAGACCGAAGAGGTTGCGACCGATATTCTTTCCTTGCGTACCGTCATGGTGAACGTCCAAATGATCGGTACGCCGGGAACCGGTGACTGGGTGCTGATTGATACGGGACTGGGAAATTTCGAAGGCTCCATTGCGGAAGAAGCGGAGAACCGATTCGGCAAGCCACCGGTGGCCATCGTGCTGACGCATGGCCATTTCGACCATGTGGGCAATGTGAAGGAATTGGCCGATCGCTGGAACGTTCCCGTCTACGCACACCCGAGCGAACGGCCGTTTCTTACGGGAAAAGAAGACTATCCTCCGGGGGATCCGAGCGTAGGCGGGGGATTGATGGCCCGCGTTGCTCCCATGTATCCGAACAAAGCCATCGATCTGGGATCGAGGATACGACCNCTGCCGGAGGACGGAAGCGTACCTGGTCTTCCCGAATTCAAATGGCTGCCGACGCCGGGACATAGCCCCGGACATATCTCCCTGTTCCGTGAACGGGATCGGGTCCTCGTAGCGGGAGACGCGGTCATTACGGTGAAGCAGGAGTCAGCGCTTGCCGTCATCGGACAGGAGAAGGAGCTTCACGGTCCGCCGATGTATTTTACTCCGGATTGGGATCTGGCGCGTGAATCGGTTCGCCGCCTGGCAAGCCTGAATCCCGAAATTCTGGTCACGGGGCACGGCGTCTCCATGCGCGGTGAAGAGCTAATGACTTCGCTTGCGCGGTTGGCCCGGGACTTTGACCGTTTGGCCGTTCCCGAGCAAGGTCGGTATGTGGATAAGGATGCGGATGGAAAAGTGAATCGAAGGCAGCATTAATTTTTATGGCATGAACGATTTATAGGCTAAACGAGACACCGTGAGGTTAACGACCTTGCGGTGTCTTTTCATATGCTGAAGATTCAATATGGAAAGAATGAACGGAACTATGCGAAAATGCAGATGATCGCAGCACCCGCTTTTTTCAAAAAAATAATAAAGTGCGTGAACCTGGGTGCGCTCTCAGACATCTAGCTTATGTAAGGATTTGAAGAAGCAGTGCTGTCCGGCATATGCCCATCATGCGTTCACCCTGCTGGCGAAGAACATGATCTGATTCGTTTTTGTGGAATCAATCGCTGGGAGGTTATAATAGGGGAACAGAGGAAGGGGAGGGCTATGAAAGTATTAGTATTGGCTGAGAAGCCGTCCGTTGCGAAGGAAATTGCGAGAGTGATGGGCAGCCGCGAGAAGCAGAAGAATTATTTTGAAGGACCGAAATATATTGTGACCTGGGCGCTTGGACATTTGGTGGGGCTTGCCGAACCCGAGGACTATGATAAGAAGTACCAGACCTGGGCGCTGGAGGATCTGCCGATCCTGCCGGACAACACGAGGCTTAAGGTGCTGAAGGAAACAAGCCACCAGTTCAAGACGGTGCAGCATCTGATGAAGCGCTCGGACGTCGGCGAGATGATTATTGCCACCGATGCCGCCCGCGAAGGGGAATTGCTTGCGCGCTGGATCTTGAAAATGGCGAAGTGGAACAAGCCGTTCAAACGGTTATGGATTTCTTCCCAGACGGATAAGGCAATCAAGGAAGGTTTCGCATCCCTCAAGCCGGGGCAGCAGTTCGATCGGCTGTACGAGTCGGCGCGCTGCCGGGCGGAAGCGGATTGGATGGTTGGACTGAACGTGACGCGCGCGCTGACGACCAAATTCAATGCGCAGCTGTCCGCAGGCCGGGTTCAGACGCCGACGCTCGGGATGATCATGGACCGCGAGAAGGAGATCGTGAATTTCCGCTCTCAGGAATACGAGACGCTGCAGGCCGATCTCGGTAGCTTTGAGGTTTCGTGGCGTCCGGNCGGCGGAGACGGCCGTTTNTTCGAGAAGGACAAGGCCGCCAAGCTGAAGCAGAAGCTGGAAGGCAGCACCGGAAAAATCGTGAGCGTGAAAAAGAGCGAGAAAACCGAACCACATCCGCTGGCATACGATTTGACCGAGCTGCAGCGGGATGCCAACCGCCGATTCGGGTTCTCGGCCAAGCAGACCTCGAATGTGCTGCAGCGTCTGTACGAGCAGCATAAGCTGGTCACCTATCCGCGCACGGACAGCCGTTACCTGACATCCGATATGGTCGGGACGTTGAAGGAAAGGCTGTCGAGCATAGCGATCGGACCGTATGCGTCCATTGCGCGCCCGCTGCTTCGCAAGAATTTGTCGCCAGGCAAACGGGTCGTGGACGACAGCAAGGTTACGGATCACCATGCCATCATTCCTACCGAACAGACCGTGCTGCTGAATCAGCTGTCGGTCGATGAACGCAAGCTGTACGATCTCATCGTGCGCCGGTTCATCAGCTTGTTTTATCCTCCTGCCCGTTACGATAACGTATCGGTGACCGTGCAGATTGAAGGCGAGCAGCTCTATGCNAAAGGGACAACGATCAAGGACAGCGGATGGCGCGAGGTGTATGGCGGCGACTATGAGGATGACACGGACGACGAGAGTGACGATGGTCAGAATCCATCTTCTTCGGGCAAGCTCCTGCCGGAGCTGAAAGAAGGAGAATCGGTGAAGGTGGTCCGCTGCGTACTGAAGCCGGGACGGACCCAGCCGCCGAAGCGGTATAACGAGGCAGCGCTNCTCTCCCAGATGGAGAAGCACGGCCTTGGAACCCCGGCAACCCGGGCCGACATTATCGAGAAGCTGGTCAGCTCCGACACGATCGAACGGCAGGGGCAAACCCTCCATCCGACAGGCAAGGGCAAGCAGCTGATCGAGCTGGTCGCTCCGGAGNTGCGGACGCCGGAGCTTACGGCGCGGTGGGAAGCCGAGCTCGAGCGGATCGCGAAGGGGCAAGGCAAGCCGGAACNGTTCCTGCGCGGCATACGGGNTATGACCAAGAAGCTGGTCACGGACGTGAANGGAAGCGAAGCGGAATACAAGCCTCATAATGTTTCGAACAGCCACTGTCCGGATTGCGGCACACGGCTGCTCGAGAAGAAGACCAAGCGCGGCAAGCTGCTTGTCTGCCCGAGTGACGATTGCGGGTACAAGCGCTCAGGCGAGAAACGCCTGTCCAACCGCCGNTGTCCGCAGTGNCATAAGAAGATGGAGATGAAGGAAGGCAAGGCTGGGCTGTTCGTGCAGTGCCTTGGCTGCGGCATTACGGAAACGCTGAAGAAGGACGCCAAGCACGTGAACAAACGCGAGGAGCGGAAGCTCGTGCAGCAGTACAGCAAGCAGGAGTCGATCGGTTCCAACCTGGGCGACTTGTTGAAGGCAGCGCTCGAGCAGAAGGGGAAAGAATAGTCTCTCGAGCGTTAATCTCATTGGGCTAAGGTGAATTGCGTTTTTCTTGCCGTTGTGAGCATAACCTCGGGTGCAATGGCCCATTCTACGGACAGGGGGTGATTTGCATGCCGAACCATAAAGCGAGAAAGACCGAAAACCAGCAGAACAAATCAAGCATTCTGGAGGAGAGCAAAACCCTCAAGCCGAAAAAGGCGGCAGACTATGTTCCGAGCCTGAACGAAATACCTAAGAACGAATCTTGATGGCTCGTTGCGGTTAAGATGTTTGGGTTGTCATTATGCCGGGCACGGGCCGGTCGAATCTTACGACCGCCGGCCGGTGTCCTCGTAATGGCATCAAAGACAGCGCTTGGCGTCATGCCCTTAAGGCATGGCCGGGCATTGTCTTCATCAGCCTGCGGTTTTATAATAGCGGTAGAACGTATAGCTAATGGCTGATTGGCGAGATCGATCAGTTGAAATGGGGGTGCGTGAACCAACGTGAGACCTGCACTGATCGTTTGGTTTATTTTTATCAATGCGGTAGCCTATCTGGTCATGTCCGAGGATAAGCGGCGTGCCCGGCTGGGACGGGATCGCGTTCCGGAGAGGACGCTTTTTCTGTTGGCCGCCATAGGCGGGGCTTTGGGCGTATGGATCGCGATGTACCGCAAGCGTCATAAGACGAGGCATTTATCATTTAAAGTCGGAGTACCGCTGCTGCTAGTCGTAAACGTTGCATTGTATACGTATTTCTGGGGATAGCTTGTTTGCCATGATTTACATAGGGAGGTTGCCGACAGTTAGTCGGCAAGCTCGTTTCATACCGGTATGAAGCTGTTTAATAATAAGTAGTAGGTCTTTTAACAACTGAAAGAGGTGGCCTGTATGCTTTTTACTAAAATTCTTCTAGCTTACGACGGCTCCAAAGCAGCGAATAAAGCACTCGGACGTGCGGTGGAACTTGCCAAGGTAACGCCGGGTGCAACGCTGGATGTCATTCATGCTTACGATTTTCCTCGTTTCTTCGTTGGGGAAGGGCTTGCCCCGATTCCAGCTTCACTCAATAAAGACGTTTATGATCTGGCCGTGCAGACGACGGAGGAAATCCGCGAGCGGATCGAAAATTCGGGCGTTAACGGTCAAGTGGAGATGATCCAGGGTCCTCCGGCCGAAGTCATCCTGGAGTATGCGGATCAGAACGGCAGTGACCTGATTGTCATTGGCAGCCGCGGTCTTGGCGGCATCCGTGAGTTCGTGCTGGGCAGTGTCAGCCATAACGTGGTGCAGCATGCAACGATTCCGGTACTTGTCGTAAAATAATGTGGAAGGGACGCGAAGGCGTCCCTTTTTGATAGGAACAAATACACTTCAGTCGACTCACCCTCCTGATTTGTTTACGGATTCGGAGGAGTTCCATCAAATGCGGTCTGTCCTCCTTAGAAATACGTCGATTGTTTCTTGGCTATATTAAGTTCTAATGTTGATTTATGACCAAAAGAATACCGCCTAGTGAAAAGGCGCTTAATTGCTATCGTTCGCCGGTAGCTCAGTGGATGGTGGTATTCGTATCCAGGTGCACTGATGTATTGGGCTGTCCTTGAGCGCCCGTAAGTTACTGTCGTTGGCGTTCATTTGCTTCGATTTGACCGAGGATTTCGTCAACGACGTGGGCGATCGGTGCGGTGGCGTCGATTATAATCCCGTTTTTAGGAACGCCTTCTTTCGTTTGATGCAAGCGCGCACTAATTTCCCGTTCCTCTGGTCTGCCACCCCAGTCAGTTGGGTCCAGCGCCACTCGCTCATCAATACGCCGGAGAGAGGTTTCCAGGTCGACCTCAAGGACAAACACGCCGTCGAAGAGGTCGATGAAATTGGGGTAATTCCGCGAACCACCGCAGAAAAACGTTACCGCCTCATCGTGATTGTCGACCAAAGCTTTTACTTTATCAACATGCCAAATGTGGTGTTCGGGTTTAAAGCCATCCGTCGGGGTACCAGTTTCCGGATCGCCATAGCCTTATTTTTATAGGCAGTTCATATTGAGTGTTCGTACGTGATTATTTGGTCAGGGGAGGCTCCTATGGAAATTATACTTCTTATCATCTTGGTCGTTCTGGTCGGACTTATGGCTTCAAGCCGCATGACGGCCTTGGAGAAGCGAATGAAACGGCAGCAGGCCACGTTGAACCAAATCGCAAGCCATTTAGGAATACCCGAGCCGCCGGTGCCAGCGGAAGTCAAACGGCTGCTGCAGGATGGGCAGGATATTAAAGCGATTAAAACCGTAAGAGAAGAATTGGGATTGTCTTTGCTTGAAGCCAAACAATATGTAGATGCCATCAAGCATGGGGAGCGGTAGGACAGGCATAACGCGAAATGCACGATGCTCGATTACAAATGAGGGGTTGCATTCTCCATGGTAAGCTCCCAACGCCCGTCGCGAGACTCGATTCGGTGCAGCCCGGTGTTCGCCGCCGGAAAGAACGGATTCTTATTGGTCCATGCCATATCCTTGATTAGATGATAAATGATGTTGATCACTCCGCCGTGAGTAACCACCAATACATTTTCATGATGATTCGCCGATTCCTGATCCTGGCATAGCTTGGTGAAGGTATCCTTGATCCGTCGGAAATTTTCTAGCGGGCTCTCACCTCCGGGGTATCTCTCGTCCATCCGTAAGCTGGAAAAATACAGCCCGGGAAATTTCTCTTCCGCTAACGCGTGAGGCATACCGGCGAGCAGACCGTTATTGGTCTCCCGCCAATCCTCGGAGCGGCTCAAGGGCAGGCTAAGTTTATCAGCAATGATTGCGGCCGTCTGACAAGCCCTTTGCAGATCGCTGCAAATGATCCGCTGGATATTAAAATCATGCTTGTGTTCATCCAAGTACTGCCCCAGCTTCTCCGCTTGCCTGATCCCTTCATCGATGAGCCCGCGCTGGCTCCATCCTCCGCGATATCCTTCTTCGTCCTGACCATGCCTTACGAAATAGATAGCCATTGGTTCCTCCTTAGAAATAGATTCTGCTTTTGCGAAATTCAAATATAAACGTCGGATTAGATGATTCGCCGGATTAAATACTAGTGACGGATGTTAAGATTTCGACGCTCGACCCCATCTTCCTTGTAAGTAATTACAATTAGAGAGCAGAATCCGATCTTATTTTATTCTGCGATAATACTTTTCCCTTACCCTCTATGCAGCAGCAAAAAAGGTTCTCGCTCCAGCGGAGCGGACGAATCATAGATGGAGAAGCGCCAGCGTTCGCCTTTAAACGCGGGAAACCTCCATTATAGTCCTATCCAGTTTCCCGTGTTTAACAGCGATCGGAATCACGATGCGTCAGCGCAGCGCCGACTATGCTTTACATATACTGCTCACGGCCTTTCATGTCCGACAGTTGAANATGCTTTTTAATGCCCCAGTCTCGNGGAAGTTTTGCTGNTGCATTGCTCACTTGCCAGATACGAACATTATTTTTTCTATAAATCCGATTGTTCGTGTTTAGGTTGACATTAGGTGTCAGAAATTGATAAACTGAGGATGTTGAGGTTCAAAATAACTTATGAAGCATGATTGATGAAATTGAATATGTCTCGTATAAAGCCGGGGATATGGCCCGGAAGTCTCTACCCGAAAACCGTAAATTTTCGGACTACGAGGGAATACAAACGGTGCGGCAACGACGGGGCTTGGCTNCATGTTTGCTTCTTAGGCGGCNGATGCGCAAGACTCTTCTGCTTGACGCAGGCGGCAGCGTTCGTAATCCTTGTATGTCCGAGACCTGCACAGAACTTTGTGTTTACGGGATCGGACTTTTTTTTCAGCANTCATATGAATGTCGAATTTCGCAGAAAGCGGGGGTAACTCATGACAGCACAAGTAGGAGTCATTATGGGAAGCCAATCAGATTGGGATACGATGTCCCATGCATGCCAGGTGCTAGACGAGCTTGAAATTCCTTATGAGAAAAAAGTCGTNTCCGCTCACCGGACGCCGGACCTGATGTTCCGTTATGCCGAGGAAGCGGAGGGCCGGGGGCTTCGCGTCATTATCGCCGGAGCCGGCGGAGCTGCCCACCTGCCCGGGATGGTCGCTTCGAANACGGTGCTGCCGGTCATCGGCGTTCCGGTTAAATCGAAAGCGTTGAAGGGTCTGGATTCATTGCTGTCGATCGTACAGATGCCAGNGGGCATTCCGGTAGCAACCGTAGCGATCGGCAAAGCCGGAGCCACGAACGCCGGGTTGCTCGCAGCCCAAATTCTGGGCACCTCGGATGCAGGGATTCGCGAAAGAGTGCAAGCGCGNCGGGACCGGATCCGGGACGAAGTGCTGGAAAGCAGCGATAACCTATGATGGAGAACGGAGCACAGCAGATGCGAGCATCCGGCAGAAAGCTTTTGCCGGGTTCCGTCATTGGCGTACTCGGCGGCGGGCAGCTCGGACGAATGATCGCGCTGGACGGAATCCGGATGGGATATTCGTTCGTTACCCTTGATCCGACGCCGAACTCTCCGCTCGGCCAGATGGCCGAGCAGGTTACGGCCCGTTACGACGACGTCGAGGCTGCCCGGCAGCTCGCGGCGAAGGCCGATGTCATTACCTACGAATTCGAAAATGTCGATGCGGGCGTGGCCCAGCTTCTGGAGGAGCAGTCTTATGTTCCTCAGGGAAGCAAGCTGCTGTACACTACGCAGCACCGCTTGCGCGAGAAGGCCGCGATCGAAGCGGCCGGCGTGCCGGTTGCACCGTATCGTGAAATAACAAGCTTGGAAGATTTGTTGTCCGCCGCCTCCGAACTTGGACTTCCGTGCGTGCTAAAGACCGCCACGGGAGGTTATGATGGTAAAGGGCAAGCGGTTCTCCGCAGCGAAGATGAACTCGAATCGGCTTACAAGGAGCTGGCTGCCAGCGGGACTGAGCTGGTATTGGAGAANTTCGTCAAGTTCGCATGCGAGATCTCCGTCATTGCGGCGCGTACGCCCAGCGGCATCGTGAAGAGCTTCCCGCCGGCAGAGAACGTGCACGTCAACAATATTTTGCATTTGTCGATTGTGCCTGCGCGCGTGCCGAGCGAAGTAAAGCGCAAAGCATGNCAGCTCGCGGAACGCGTGGCTGAAGGTTTGGGAGCTGTTGGCCTGCTGGCCGTCGAGATGTTTGTGACCGAGGAGGGGGAGCTGTTCGTGAATGAGCTTGCGCCTCGTCCGCATAACTCGGGGCACTACACGATGGAGGCATGCTCAACCTCTCAATTCGAGCAGCATGTGAGAGCGATTTGCGATCTGCCGCTCGGGGACACGACGCTGCTGAGCCCGGTCGTCATGGTGAACCTCCTGGGGCAGCATCTGGAGGAAGCGGTACGGCGTTTTGGAGAGCACGACGCGCTTGCAGGGTCTCTCGGCGTTGTGCCTAAGTTTCATCTTTACGGCAAGAGCGAGGCGAAGGCTAACCGCAAGATGGGACATATCAACCTCTTGTGCGGGGACGTCGATGACGCGCTCGAATGGGTAGAGAAAACTAATATTTGGAGGCAGGATTAAACGATGATTGAACGTTACAGCAGACCGGAAATGCGGGCGATTTGGACCGAGGAGAACAAGTTCAGAGCATGGCTGGAAGTGGAATTGTGCGCATGCGAGGCATGGGCCGACCTTGGCGTCATTCCGAAGGAGGACACCGTTAAGCTTCGCCAGAATGCGACCTTCAATATAGATCGGATTTATGAAATCGAGCAGGAAACCCGCCATGATGTCATCGCTTTTACCCGTGCGGTGTCGGAAAGCCTTGGCGAGGAGCGCAAATGGGTCCACTACGGCTTGACTTCGACGGATGTGGTGGATACCGCGATGGGATATCTGCTCAAGCAAGCCAACGATATTCTGGAGCAGGACATCCTGCGCTTTATCGGTATTTTAAAAGAGAAAGCACTGGCTTACAAGCATACCCCGATGATGGGCAGAACGCATGGCGTGCATGCTGAGCCGACGACCTTCGGCTTGAAAATGGCGCTGTGGCATGAAGAAATGATCCGCAACCTGGAGCGTTTCCGCCATGCGGCTGATGGCGTGCAGTACGGCAAAATTTCGGGTGCTGTCGGCACGTATGCCAATATCGATCCTTCGGTCGAAGAATTCGTTTGCCGCAAACTCGGCACGAAGGCGGCGCCGATCTCGACCCAGACGCTGCAGCGTGACCGTCACGCGGAATACTTGGCGACGCTTGCCCTTATCGCTACTTCGCTCGAGAAATTCGCTACCGAAGTACGCGCGCTCCAGAAGAGTGAGGTTCGCGAAGTAGAAGAGGCATTCGCCAAAGGACAAAAAGGTTCCTCCGCAATGCCGCATAAACGGAATCCGATCGGTTCGGAGAACATCTCGGGCCTTGCCCGCGTCATTCGCGGCCACATGGTTTCCGCTTACGAGAACGTGTCGCTCTGGCATGAGCGGGATATCTCCCACTCCTCGGTAGAACGTATCATCCTGCCGGACGCTACGATGCTGCTGAACTACATGCTGAACCGCTTCGGCAACATCGTGAAGAACCTGACGGTCTTCCCGGAGAACATGAAGCGCAACATGGCGCGCACATATGGCGTTCCTTTCTCTGGCCGGATCCTGACGAAGCTGATCGACAAGGGCTTCAGCCGCGAGCAAGCGTACGACACCGTTCAGCCACGCGCCATGCAGGCATGGGAAGAGCAGCGTCAATTCCGCGAGATCGTGGAATCCACGCCTGANATCACCGAGGTGCTCAGCGCCGAAGAGATCGAAGATGCCTTCAATCCAAGCTGGCATCTGAAGCATGTGGATACGATTTTTGCCAAGNTGGGGTTGGAGTAGTAAAGAAATTTGATTAGGCCTGAAGGCTCTATGAATTTGAGAATCACTTCAACGGAGAAGGCGGAATTGTTTTGGAGAAGCGCCAGCGGTCCCCTTTGCC
>Ga0055538_1000239_pt1 | contig 30028 bp, 23 predicted proteins | sample AraplaCvi_mLB_r2_2_FD_55038 | JGI IMG/M metagenome (GOLD analysis project Ga0055538, IMG submission 55038) | Arabidopsis root microbial communities from North Carolina, USA - plate scrape CL_Cvi_mLB_r2 | ecosystem: Host-associated > Plants > Roots > Endosphere | place: USA: North Carolina | reverse complement strand
CGGTTTCAAAGGCGAACGCCAGGTCTCCTCCACGGCTACACTCCCCTTGAGCAGGGAAGCTCTTGAATTAACCGCCGGCAAGGGATGGTGACACCCGATAGAAAACTTCTGACGGCTGATTAGAGAGTGTGAGGGCGGGGGTGGGGGAGTGACCCCGTTCCGGTCGCTGTTGAAACCAGGATCATCATAAAATTTTACAAATTCTATTGACACTGTTTATATACACNCTATATACTGTGTATAAAGATATACACAGTGAGCACAGTAATCACACTAAGCACAGTGTAACTCAGACTGCGATGATAAAACGAAATGAATATATGAAGGAATGAAAGGGTGAGACGCATTGCAACAGGTTTTCCATAATGCGATGAAGATCGTGAAGAAAGACTTCGCAAGTGATAAGCTCCAAATCATATGGACGATACTGTTCATGCTGTACATGGGATTTGCCACGAGCGTCGTCATAAACGTTCAGTTCGAACATCTAGACGAATACAATAACCCTTTTGTCGATTTTATCATGGTGCTTTTTGCTCCTTTTGTAGGATTTTTATTTAACAGAAAGTCTTTCAAATATTTGAACGAGGATTCATACACCCGAATGCTGTACTTCTACCGGAGCATACCGGTGCCGGCTTCCGCTATTTTTGTTAGCCGGATCATTAATTCCCTGATCGCTTTTGCCATCAACAGCATCGTGTTTTACGGAATCATCTACGCTATAGGGAATCATCTAAGAAGCGTGATGGATATTTCAAGTTATATCGCCTTTATGCTGACATGGGTCGGGGCTGGATTTTTATTAACGGGTCCTTATATTTACTGGGAAAGTATGAGCAGCGGCAAGGTGTATCTAAGGAATACCGTTCTTTTGAATCTGTTCATTGCGGGATCGGTCGCTGTACTGAGCCTGTTGGGTTACAGCATATTCGAATTCTCAGCGAACGCCGCCATGAAATGGGGGCTGTTATCTCCGGTGATGTGGGGTTCGTTGATTGCGGGATTGGCGTCCATGCTGCTAATGAGCAAGTTAACCTACACGCGGCAGCAGACCAGGGATTTATCATGAAGGACCTAAAGATGAATCCGTATGGCGTGCAATGGCACGGGCTTATGTACAAAAGAAAAGCGAGGTGGTAAAAGGTGCGACTTCTGATACAGATCAATGAAAATAGCGCAGAGCCTTTATATCACCAGATTGAAACACAGCTGCGCTCGCTCATTATTAGCGGTCAAATCGAGGAGGGAACGTTATTGCCATCCATTAGGGAATTTGCCGGAGATCTGAAGTGTAGCGTTATTACGGTGCGCAGGGTGTATCAGGATCTTGAGAATGAAGGGCTGCTGCGAACGAGGCAAGGCACGGGAACCTTTGTTGCCGGCGTCGGCGACCAGGCCCGGGAACAATATAAACGCGATGCGGTCATTGAGGCATTAAAGGATGCTGTGGATAAAGGGCTTGCCGTTCAATTCAATGAAGATGAGATGAAAGAGATGTTCATGGAAGTTGTCCGTGAAAAATATGACGCCAAAGGAGGTCGCTAACATTCCATGGAACCGCATGTTATTGAATTTCGTAATGTTATTAAACGGCGAAGAACGAAAACCATCGGCCCGATCCAATTATCGATTCCACAAGGATATATCATTGCCCTGGTGGGACCTAACGGCTCGGGAAAAAGCACGCTGCTGAACATGATGATGCAGACCGTGTTTCCGGACGAAGGCGAAATCACCTGGTTCGGCGAGTCTTACCGGGGAGAGCTTCCGATCTCGATCCGTAAACAAATGGGCTTCGTTCCTGAACAGCTAAGCATAGAAGAACAGCATATGACGGTGGATGAAGCGGCCAGCTTTCGCGCATCCTGGTATGACGATTGGGACGGTTATTTTTTCGATGAGCTTCTATCCAAGTTCGATGTCCCGCGTGGCGTCAAACTGCGCAAAATGTCCAAGGGGGAACGCCGCAAGTTNGAGATTGCCGCTGCGCTGGCGCCAAGGCCCAGGTTNCTGCTGCTGGATGAACCTTCCTCGGGCCTGGATCCATTCGCTTGGAAGCTGATGATCGATCAGCTGCACAAAGTAATGAAATCCATGGATACAACCATCGTGCTCTCCACCCATGTAGTGGATGAAATCCGGCGTCTGGCCGACTATGTCATTCTCATCCATCACGGGAAGATGCTCGGCATGGTGGAGAAGGATTCGCTGCTGGACAACTGGAGGGAATGCTGGATTCAGGGAGATGCCTCCATTGTAAAGGAGCTNCCGGGTATTCTGAGCTTCAAGCAAGAGACAGCGAACACGATATCTTTTATAACGACGGAATGCTTGGAAGTGGAGAAGATCCTGCAGTCTGCAGGCATCTCGTTTATTCAGACCCGTTCCTTGGAGCTGGATGAAGTGCTTCGATTATGGATTGACGGAAACATGCCTGCCAATGTGCAGAACTAGGATAGAGAGGGGTTTTTAGGAGATGCAACGATTGCAATTAGACAATGTAGTTAAAATTTATGCNGACAAAACGGCAGTAAACCGGATTTCGCTTCAGGTTGAGGAAGGTGAAATCTACGGGCTGCTCGGGGCNAACGGCGCCGGCAAAACTACCACCATGCGGATGGTGCTTGGGCTGATCTACCCGGACGACGGAACGATCCTGTACAACGGAAAGCCGTACAACAAGGAACTTCGCCACATTATGGGGTACTTGCCGGAAGAGCGCGGGTTATACCCGAAAGTGAAGGTCAGTGAGCAAATTTCCTATTTGGCGCAGCTTCGGGGCATGTCCGCGAAAGACGCGGATAAGAGTCTGAAATACTGGCTGGAACGGTTTGAAGTTCCCGACTATTACGACAAGAAGATTGAAGAGCTGTCCAAGGGCAATCAGCAAAAAATGGGCTTTATCGCAGCGGTTGTACATGACCCGCAAATTCTCATTCTCGACGAAGCCTTCAGCGGACTGGATCCGGTTAACGTCGAACTTCTGAAATCAACGGTAAAAGAACTCCGAGACAAGGGAACGAGCATTCTGTTCTCCACCCACCGGATGGAACATGTTGAGGAACTGTGCAAAAACATTACGATTCTCCATCGCTCCAATACGGTGGTAAAAGGGAATTTGAAAGATATCAAATCCAAGTATCCTCGTGAAGAGGTGGTGCTCGGTACGTCCGGTGAAGTTCGGGGGCTTGAAGCCCTTCCTGGCGTAACGGCGGTGGAGCGGACAGAGGACGGTTACTCCATCCGGATCAGTCAGGTTGATGCAGCGCAGAACATTTTGAATACAGCCATGTCGCAAAGCACGATCCATCGGTTTGAAGTGAAGGAGCCGACACTCAATCAAATCTTCATAAAGGCGGTAGGTGAATCCAATGAATAATATGTGGACCGTTATCCGATTTACGTTCATGAATAAAGTAAGAACGAAGTCGTTTCTCGTTTCAACCTTGATATTTGCACTCATTATTACGATCGGGATCAATCTTCCTTTTCTGATCCAAATGTTTACGGGGGATAAGGCTGGATCCGACGAGACCACCCGCATCGGACTGGTATATGGACAAGAACAAACGCTAGCCGAACAATTGGAGACCACTTGGAGCAGCTTACCGGCCAATTCCTACGAATTCGTCAAATACGAAGCGGCAGATGAAGCTGCCCTGAATCAAGACATCAAAGATGGCGTAATCGAAGGCTATTTGAAATTTGAAGCGCAAGAAGGCAGTACATTCCCAACCGTGGTCTACAGCTCCGAAGACGAGGCCATGAGCCCGGAACTGCAATCTAATCTGCAAGCAGCGCTGCAGGTGGCGAAGACGCGAAGCATCGTAGAAGGACTCAATTTGTCCGATGCCCAAATCAATGAACTGAATACGCCGGTTCAGATTGACGCCCGCAGCATTAGCACGAATCCATCAGGCAATGCAGACGGGGCTTCGGATGAGAAGGAAGGGGCTTCCGAGGTTATTAACTACATTGTGGTGTACGCTCTGATTATCCTGTTCTTCTTCACCTTGATGGGTACGGGGAACATGATTGCCTCCGAAGTGACGACAGAGAAGAGCTCCCGCATTATGGAGATCTTGATTACAAGCGTATCTCCGCTGAGCCAAATGTTTGGCAAGGTCATCGGCATGTTCCTGCTGGGTTTGTCGCAGATCGCCGCATTCGGCATCGTGGCCGCCGTGAACCTGATGCTTCCGCACAACCTGGATACATTGAAGGACATGAATCTCGACCTGAGCGCGATCGACCCGATGCTGCTGGTGTTCGGTTTAATCTTCTACATCCTTGGCTATTTCTTGTATGCGATGCTTTATGCGGCCATTGGTTCGATCGTCAGCCGTACCGAAGATTTAGGGCAGGCGGTCATGCCGATTACGATGCTGTCGCTGGTGGCGTTCTATATCGCGATTTTTAGCCTGAGCGCTCCAAACTCGATGTTGATGAAGGTGTCCTCGTACATTCCGTTCATCTCGCCGACCACGATTCTGGTACGGATCGGACTAGGCGACATTACCGTATGGGAGATTCTTCTCTCGCTGGCGATCCTGATCGCGGCCATTCTCGTCTTCGGCTGGCTGGCTGCGAAAATCTATCGCACCGGCGTCCTGATGTACGGTAAACGCCCTACGTTCAAAGAGCTCAGAAAAGCAATGAAGGCTTATAAGATGTAAAGCAGTGGAAGTAGTGTTTGGGCTGCTGGAACAAAAAGTAGAGTTAAGGGGAGCGCCATACCGACATCGGTATGGCGGACATAACCCCATAAAATAAGCAGAGTACAGCACGGTTATTCTTTGCCGCATAAGACCACACCAACATAAAGGAGCTTACATACATGAAAAATTGGAAACGCATGCTCTTGTCTCTCACGATTTCGGCGGGATTGCTCGCGACGTCAGTGCCTGCCATGGCAGCGCCGCAGCAGCCGGCTGTGAAGGTGAATAACCAAGTTGTCGAATATTCGCTTGGCACACCGGTTATCGAAAAAGGCACGACGCTTGTTCCGCTTAGAAGCACGCTCCAGGCTTTGGACGTGAAGCTGACGGGAGCTGCAGATGACACCATTACTGCGGTGGTGGACGGTAAGACCATTACCTTAACAGGCAAACTGAAACGAATTAATGGCGTAACCTATGCGCCCATTCGGGTTGTCGGGGACGCAGCCGGCTATGAGGTCAAATGGAACGCAGCAACCCGTACCGTTCTGCTGGTTTCCAAGACGACGGAAACCGCACAGACCGGCGGCCGCGGGTTTATGTGGGAAGTAGAGAGCAATGGGAATACTGTGTATCTGGTGGGCTCCATGCATATCGCGGATGACAGCTTCTACCCGCTGCGTCCGGAATTTGAGGAAGCCTTTGCCGAAGCAGATTATCTCGGTGTCGAGGTTGATGTCAGCAAAGCAGCTGATGAAGCGCAGCAGCAGCTGATCATGGATATGGGCATGTATAAGGATGGAACAACGCTCAAGGATCATGTGTCCACCGAGACGTACGCCAAGATAGGCAAAATCCTGACGGAGAGCGGCATGAAGCCGAATGCCTTGGATGCATTCAAGCCTTGGGTAGTGGAAACCACGATCAGCAGCTTGAAAGCAGTAAAGGCTGGATACGAAGCCGCTGCTGGAATTGATCTGTATTTCGTCCAGAAAGCGATCGAGCGCAAAATTCCGGTAATCGAGTTAGAATCCTATGAACTGCAGCTCGGCATGTTTAATGGCTTCTCCAAAGAGCTGCAAGAAAAGAATCTCAACATCGTCTTGGATAATTTCGACGTGCTGGATGACGGTGTGGAGCAATTGGCTGAGATGTGGAAGACGGGTAATGATGAGGCGCTGCTGGAGTTCACCAACAGCATGGCCGTTGATGAGGAATACAACAAAGCGATGCTGATTGACCGAAACATCGGAATGGCCGAGAAAATCGACGGATACCTGAAGAGCGGCAAAAAAGAAGAGTACTTCATCGTGGTTGGCGCAGCCCACTATCTGGGTGAGCATGGCATCGTGAAACTGCTTGAGGATAAAGGCTATACCGTTGTTCGTAAATAGATAAAGCCATCATTGCGATTTATGACTCGATTCTACCCTTCAAAAAGCGAAAACCTTCCAATGATCGAATGACGATCATTGGAAGGTTTTTTGTTGTTTCTGTATTTCATTAAAGAACTAGAAGCTGTTCGAACAGCCCTTACAGCAACAATATGGCAGCGCCGATCATCGGGGTAAGGACCATGCAGGTTTTCAGCCAGACAACGGGTACGCGCTTCGTAAATTTTGCTCCGACGTACGAGCCGGACATCGTCCCGACCACTACGGCGGCGAGCAGTTGAACATCCAGGTATCCGATCGAGAAGTATCCGGCGCCTCCTGCTAGCGCAATCGGCATGATGACCAGCATGGTCGTGCCGGCAGCAAAGCGCATCGACATGCCGAGGACAAGCATGAGCCCGATCTGGATGAACGGGGTGGAGCCGATTCCGAACAAACCCGATAAGGCACCGGTGATCAGTCCGATGAGCAGCGCCTGCAGCCAGTATCGGAAACCCTGGACAACCGGTGGAGCCGAGACCTCGGAAGACTTGGACCGCCGTGAGACGTACAACATCCTGAACCATAAGGCCAGTCCGGAGGCGAAGAGCATCCCGGATGTCATATAGCCCAGTTGATCCTCGGGAATCAGCGAGGACCAGCCTGAGCTGACCCACGCCCCTGCCGCACCGGCTAAGCCGACGACGACACCCGTTCTCAGCACCATATTCCCTTCACGATAATGACTGACCGAACCGGAAAGCGACGAGAAGAACATCGCTGCCAGTGCGGTACCCAGCGCGGTATGGATGGGATAACCGAATACGACCGTCAGGATGGAAATAATAAAACCCGATCCGCCTGCGCCCACGAACCCGAGGAGTAGTCCGAGCAGCACCATAACGAGGGCGATCTCGATCAACAACATCAAGCCATCCTCCAAACCTGATGGGGCACGCCGATTCCGGCCGGAACCGGCAGGTCCTCTCGAACGCAGCTGTGTTGGTCCAGCACCATGGTGGGGTGCCCGCTCCCATAGACGGGCCAATCCGGCAATGCACGAATATTCGGATCTCCGCTGTGTACGAATGCGACCCATGCTTCCCGCATGGCGCGTGCCAGCGCAAAGCTCTCGGCGGTTACGGAATAGGGATCCTCATTGGAGTGACACTCAGCGGGCATCACATTTCGGTTGAATGCTGCGCCGATGAGACTGCCTTCATAACCGTGTATCGCGCCGAGCGAGCCGCCGCCTTGGAGCCGATACATCCATACAGGAGTTCCTGACGATGCCACGGCTTCTGCAAACTGCATCGCTCCGATCGTATAGAGATGTTCGGTTAATGCTTTGCTCCATGCTTCACCCGATGCCATCGATTGCTCATAACAAGCATAAGCATTCCATGCCACAGCGGCAGTCTCTCCGAAGAATCGTTCGAGCGTCTCGAAAGCCGGGGACTGAAGCGCCGGATCGTTATGGATAAAAATAGCCGCTTCATTCTCATTTGTGCCGATCAGCAGCGGCGGGAGGCCGGCGTTCCCGGCTAAACTCGCCAGTGGATCCAACGGAATGACATGGCCGTCGGCAACTGGGCCGAACATATGCAGGCTGCGCGAGGTATCGGAACCGATTGCCGACTGCGCTTCGATGATTCTCTCCGCAGGAAGTTCAAGCAGTTGATGCGCCTGTGCTTGCGGTAACCCCAACTCTTCAAGCAGCCTTAGAGTCGTGACATTGGCGGTTTGCCAATCCCGTATCGACTGCGTTGCGCCGCTTTGGGCAATGGCCCGGTGAAATAAGCCCTGTGCCGCTTCCATCACGTAGAGGGTGGCGGTACATTTGGCCCCGGCAGAATTGCCGATGACGGTTACCCGCGACGGGTCGCCGCCAAAAGCGGCAATATTCAACCGAACCCATCGGAGGGCGGCCGCGATATCAAGCATGCCATGGTTTCCGGAGGTTTCATACCCGTTGCCGAGCAGGTCTCCCAAAAACAAAAAACCTAACGCGCCCAGCCGGTAATTGATCGATACGTAGACGATCCCATCCTCTGCTGCGTAACGGGATCCATCGCACTCCGCTCCGTTCCCCGACACGAACCCGCCGCCATGGATATAAACCATGACCGGTTTTAATTTCTCACTGAAGCCCGTTGTCCACACATTTAAGTTTAGGCAATCCTCGGACTGTGCAAGCCCGGGCACGTTCCCGTTCGGCTGATGCTGCTGGGGCGCGATCGGGCCGAATTGCTTGCACGGCCTTACGCCCGTCCAAGCGAGCGGTGGGGCCGGAGGCTTGAATCTGCGATTGCCCACAGGCGGGGCAGCATAGGGGATGCCCCGGAATACATTCACGCCGTTTGAATCGTCGCCTTCCACTGTGCCTGATAATGTCTGTACGATCAAGTTGACCGTCTCCTATCCTTACAAGATGAGATTATTATATCTTGTTTCTATGATGAGCCCTAATATATATTAGTTTATATAAATGATAACTAATGAGTTATGTATCAAAGAAAGTTGGAATGAGATGGAACTGTTGCAATTAAAATATTTTCAGACTGCTGCCCGAATGCAGCACATGACGAAAGCAGCCCATAGCCTTCATATATCGCAGCCGGCATTAAGCAAAATGATCGCATCGCTAGAAACCGAGCTGGGAACCAAGCTGTTCGAGCGGGAACGCAAATCCATACGGCTGAACGAGCATGGCAAGCTGTTTCTCCATCAAGTGGATATTGCGCTGCAGGCGCTGGAGGACGGAAAGCTGCAGCTGCAGGATGCCAGCGGCGGCACCTCCGCCGCCATCACGCTCGATGTGCGCGTCTCCTCGCATTTGCTGCCGGATCTATTGGCTGATTTTCGCAAAGAATGCCCGAATGCCGAGTTCCAATTGCAGCAGCATGTTTTGTCGTCCGTAGGGATGCCGAGCTTCGATTTATGCCTGTCCGATGGCGCAGAGCCGCCGAAGGGAACGACCTCGGTGTGCTTGCTCGAAGAGGAGATCGTGGTTGCGGTACCCGCCGACCATCCGCTTGCGGATCGAGATCGGGTCAGCTTGCGGGAGCTTAAGGAGGAGAGCTTCATTACGCTGCCTCCGGGCAAATCGCTGCGTGAAACGACCGATGCGTTCTGCCGTCTTGCCGGCTTTACCCCCCGCATCCGATTCGAGAGCGACGACCCCGCCACCGTTCGCGGTCTCATTCGAGCGGGTCAGGGCGTCGCCTTCCTGCCGGTCGTGACATGGGGCGGATCAACCGGGCCTGATGTCGTCCAGCTGGAGCTCGAAGAAGGCTGGTGCAAGCGCTCGATTTCCTTGTCTTGGCCCAAGGACCGATATCTCATGCAGACGGCGGTGCTGTTCCGGGATTTTGCCATTCGATACTTTGCTCGGCTGACCGAATCGCACCGGCAGAACATGGCTCGGGGAGAGCTCTAGACTGTACCGGACAAAGAACAAGCCGGACCATATGAAGGTTCCGGCTTGTTCTTCATTCCTGCGGGAAAGCCATCCCTGCCGAATCACTCATACACCCGTAGCCAGCCATCCAAGCATGCCCCAGCACGCACCAGGCCCGCAGGGAGGGACCCGTGCGCACAATGCACAAGAGAACCATACCGGGATGCTGTTGGAGCCATCTGAAGCTTCCCGCCTCACCGTCAAGCGTTAGAATAAAACGATGCCGGCAACCCCAGCTACAAGGAGAATCAGCAACGGGTGGAGTTTGTATTTGAGCAGGAGAAATAAGCAAGTTCCGCAAATCAGCAGCGTGGGAATAAGTCCGCTTAAGACCCCGTCGCCCTCATCGGGATAACCAAAATGAATGGCCGCATAGACGATGAGTCCGGTCGTAACCGGACGCAAGCCGTATAACGAAGATTTCACCCATGGATTCCCCCGCATGCGGTAGAAGAAGGCAGAGAGCATCACGATGACGACCAGCGACGGCAGGATGATGCCGGCGGTCGAGACGACGGCCCCGGCATAGCCGGCGGTCTGATAGCCGATCAGCGTGGCGGCATTGGTGGCGATCGACCCGGGCGCCATGCCGGCCAGCGCCACGGTCTGCTGGAATTCCGCTGCGGTCAGCAGCCCTTTTTCCGTGATCTCCTTCTGAATGACGGGGATCACCGCATATCCGCCGCCAAAAGACACAAGGCCTACGCCAATGAATATCATGAACAAGTCCCAATACATTTCCTTCGCCCCGATTCGTTTCGCTCAAATGTAATATTCCAATTCCGGGCAGCTGTCAGCCGCAGCCTTCTTCTCGGTATCCGCTCGAAGTCCCAGCCGTATTTTGATCTGGATGACGGCCATGCCGCCGAGCAGGCTTAGCGCAATCAGATAGAGGGGATGGACGCCGGTGAACAGCATCACGGATACGGTGGCAAGGGCGGTGATCGTTGTGGTGGCATCAAAGACAGCATATTTGGCCATCCGGTAAGCAGCCACCGCGATCAGCGCGATGATGGCGCCGTGCATCCCCTTTAAAGCCGCTTCAACCTTGGGCTGATCCCGGAAAAACACCGCAGCCGTGCTGAACAGGAGCACGATGATAAATGTGGGACATGTCACGCCCAGCACGGCCGAAACCGCCCCGGCCATGCCGGCTTGGCGGTGGCCGATCATGGCGGCGGCATTCACGCCGACGCCGCCGGGAGCGGAACCCGCAAGCGAGATCAGCTCGCCGNTGTCCTCCTCGTTCACCCATTTTTGCTTGCTCANCACTTCGCGCTCAATCATGGGCAGCATCGCGTATCCGCCTCCGAAGGTGGAAGGCCCGATGCGAAAGAAGGTCCAGAATAGCCGGACTAGCAGCATGAATCGTTCCTTCGCCCGGCTCATGTACGCGTTTAGCTTTTCCATTAGGCGTGATGGATTCTCGGCATCGGCATCGGCTCCTTGCCAAGCTCGGCCCAGATGTATTTAAGCAGCAGCTCCGCCTTCAGCTGCTCATATCCCGGTTCGTCCCACAAATTGCGCAGTTCTCCGGGATCTGCTTCAAGGTCAAACAGTTCGCCATAGGTTTGATTGTAATAAACGGTGATTTTATAACGCTGCTCGATGTACGTTTTTTGATGAATCGTTGAAGGCTCATGCCGGAATTCGCAGATGGCGTGCTGCCTTGCGGTATCGGCGGCCCCGAGCCACACGTCCTTTTGGTCGATGCCCGTCATCGCGTGCGGGACNGGTATGCCGCAGAAGGATAGGAAGGTCGGGGCCAGATCGACCAGAGACTGCATCGCATTCGACCTTTTCCCNNCGGGCACCCGTCCCGGNTAACGCACAATGAANGGAAGCTTGATCAAATCCTCGTAATGGAACCCGCCCTTNGCTTGAAGGCCGTGCTGGCCGAAGAAATGTCCGTGATCGGTGGTGAAAACAACGATCGTATCCTCCGACAGTCCCAGTTCGTCCAGTCTATCGAGTATTTTGCCGATATATTTATCCATCATGCTGATCATGCCGTAATACACGGCGACCAGCTTTTTCTTGTCGTATTCCGTTAACCTGGATTTCGAACCGTATTCGTAGTAGTGATGGGAACGGTAACCATGAATGCCGAACCCGGTCTCAGCGAGATGCGAAAAATCGGGCTCCTCTTCCTGCGTCAATCCGAAATGCGGGGGATTGCGGTCATGCTCTCCGGGCGTCAGGGACGGAATCGTGAGTTTCTCCGGATCATACATNGAATCCCAAGGCTCAGGCACCAAATATTCCGGGTGCGGGTCGAAGAAGCTTGCCCACAAAAAGAATGGCTCCTCCGCCTTCTTGTATTGGTCCAAAAGCGAACGGGTCCGCTCGGCGATCCAGGTATTGTAGTGGTATTTTTCCGGAATGGGCCATGTGTATGTTTGGGTAGGATCCATGGTTCCGGTAGGCGGCAGGAAGTAATCGCGCCAATTGGCGCATCCTTGCTCCTCCAGCCATAGGGCATAATGTTGACCGACATGGGCCTCGTTCGTATGGTTGCGCGCCAGCTCGACGTGATCGAAGCCGTAAAAAGGACCGTGAAAATTTCGCCAATACGCCAAATCCTGAAGGATCGGGTAAGCTTCGACGGACGGGTAGTCTTCCGTGGATGTTAACGGCTGAAAATGAGCCTTTCCCACTAGCGCGGTCCGGTATCCGGCTTCTTGGAAGCTTTCGCCGACGGTATGGCGATCTTCCAGCAGCTTTGTCCCCAAGGTCCAGGCTCCGTGCTGACTCGGGTACTGCCCCGTAATGATGGAAGCCCGGCTCGGCGTGCAGGTCGGATTGGGACAGTACGCCCGTTCGAACGTCGTTCCTTGGCGCGCGAGGCGGTCCAGGTTCGGCGTAGAGATTTCAGGCTGAAACGCGCCGATCGTATTCCAATGCTGCTGATCGCTAGTGATTAGCAAAATGTTAGGTCTTCTCGACAAGTGTAATCCCCTCCTAGTATGATGATATTGAAAAATAGAGGTTATCAAAATAGCACCGTGTTATATTTTTGTTGTCATTTTGTTATTCTTGTTGAAAAAATGAAGGGAAGAGGGGAAGTNGAATTGCAGGAGTACGAATACGAGTATGCCGAGTTTATCTACTATACGCCGGGATATTTGGATAAAGAAGCACAGATCTGGCCCGTCCGGGCGGGGCGAAGTTTAGCCAAGCCCAATTACAAGGTCGGGCCGAAACGGATCGAGTGTTACAGTCTGCACTTCGTGCATGAGGGAACGGTGCGGCTGGAGTTCGACGGNAAACGAGTGGATCTGCAGAAGAATGATCTGTTCTGCCTGTTTCCGGGCCGGACTTATTACTATCACCTGCTTCCCTCGGATGCACCGCTTCGGATGAGCTGGCTGGCCTTGGACGGAAACAGGGTAAGGCCGCTGCTCGAGCTGNCCGGCTTAGTGCCGGAAAGCCCGTTCGGCAGACAAATGATCTCCTCCCGGGTCGAAAAGTCCGNCGAATGTGTGATTGATGCCTTGGCCGGCGTCGAGCGCTGGAAGCCGTCGGTATCGCTCGAGCTGCACGGTTTGGTTTATGGTCTGCTCGCCGGCATGGTTCCCGATGCGGCTTCCGCAGAGCCGACGGAGCTTGCGGGATGGATTCACGAGTGTTTGGATTACATGGAATTGCATGCTACCGAGGGGATATCCGTGCAGCAGGTTGCCGAATTCGCGGGTGTGCACCGCTCGTACTTCTCCAATATGTTCACGAGCCAGGTAGGAATGCCCCCGCTGAAATACCTTCAGCGCATCCGAATGGACAAGGCCAAACGGTTACTAACGGAAACGGACGCCACGATTACCGAGATTGCCCTGTCCCTGGGTTATCCCAATTTGTATTCATTTACCCGGGCGTTCAAGATTTATTTCAAGGTGCCTCCCATAACGATGCGTGAAAATCCATGCTGATTTCAGGAAGCATTATATACTTTTGAAAACGGTTACGGACCGGTTCTGCTGAACCTAAAAAGGAGACACTCGCCATGAAGCTCTCTACGATTCAAAGATGGCTATCGCCCAGACGCAGCATTCAAGGGAAAATATTCATCGCGTTCAGTGCGGTGACGCTCCTGTCCATCGTCTCCATTACGGTCATCGTGTATATGAGCATGCGCGAGACGATCATGCAAAATGCCGTCACCTCGGTTTCGGACAGCATCCGGCAGGCGGATGAATCGCTGAATATGATGCTGGAGGAAATCGACCGGCTGAACACGGTCGTGGTGACCAACAAAAGCACGGTGATCGACACGCTGCTGAGCCCCCATGAAGAGATTAGTTATGAATGGTTTCAGGAACAGAAGCGGATCGACGAGTTTCTCTCCGTCCTGATCGATTACAAGCCCTATATTTCGCGGATTGCGGTGGTCGGCTTGAACGGGAAGGTGTATTTCTCGGGCGGTCCGTGGCTGGACAAGACGGTCTTGGACAGCCCTATGATGGATTACATGCTCCACAACGGATCGCGCCATGCGTATTTCAAGCAGTCGGGCGTATCGGATGCCATCACGATCGGCCGGGAGATTCGATATAACCGCGAAACAATCGGAGTGGTCATGGTGGATTTGAATTATGATTTTATCCAAAAAACATACGGCGTGAAGCCGACCACCGACAGCATGATTTATGTGCTGGACAAGCAGGGCGGTTTCGTCTATGAAGCCGAATCGGCGCCGGCCTTTGCCCCTTCGTTCGATAAAATTCTCCGCATTCATCAAGACCTTGCAGGGAATGGGGATGCCATCAAGCAAAGCATAGACGGCAGAGAGTACATCGTTGTGAGCCGTCAATCCGGGTATACGGGATGGAGCACGCTGGCTCTGATACCAATGGACTCGCTGCTGAGCGAATCGGCAAAGCTCCGCAAACTGTTGGCGGAGGTATCCATCATCGTGTTTATCGTTGTCCTGATCGCTTCGCTGCAGGTATCTTCCCGAATCACACTCAACATCCGGCGATTGAAATCCCTGATGATGTTCGTGAAGGAAGGGAATCTGACGTTCCCGAAAAAGGAAATCAAAAGCGAGGACGAGACCGGTCAGCTGTACCGCGTCTTCACCAGCATGGTGGAGGATTTGAAGCGGCTGCTGGAAGGGATCCGGGTCAGCGAGAAAGAGAAGCGGGAGGCCGAATTAACGGCGCTTCAGGCGCAGATTCATCCTCATTTTTTATACAATTCGCTGAATACCATCAAGTATTTGGCCAAGATGAACGGCGTGCCGAATATCGAAGAGGTGTCCGGATCGTTGATTGAGCTCATGCGCGGCGTTTTAGGCAATTCGAACGAATTTTTGACGGTGCGGGAGGAGCTGGAGTATGTGGAACGCTATATCTCCATCGTGAAGTACAGGTATATGGAGCCGATCCGGATGGTCACCCAGGTGGAGGACGAAACTTTGCTGGAATGCCGGGTCCTGAAGCTGATGCTGCAGCCCCTCGTGGAGAATGCCATCATTCATGGCATCGGACCGCTGGAGCAGGAGGGACTCGTGCTGATACGCGTATGTGAAGCGGGCGGCGACCTCAAGATTGAAGTGATCGACAATGGCAAGGGGATGACGGCGGGGCAGCAGGAACAACTGCTGGGGGAGACGGGCAAGAACGGTAACACGTCCCGCTTCAGCGGCATGGGGGTACGCAATGTGCATGAGCGGATCGTTCACATGTACGGCGATGGCTACGGCGTCAAATTGTACAGTGAGCCGGGTTTATATACGAAGGCCGAGATCCGGCTTCCGAACATAGTGGAGAATAAGGACAAATCCCGACAAGAGGTGATATAAAGCCATGTTTCAAGTGCTGCTTGTTGACGACGAACCGCTGGTGCGGCATGATCTGCGAACGCTATTGGACTGGAATGAGCATGGATTCGAATTATGCGGCCAAGCCCATAACGGCATCATGGCGCTCGCGATGATCGAGCAGTCTCCTCCACATATCGCGATTATTGACGTGAATATGCCGGAAATGAACGGCGTGGAGCTCAATCGGGAGATTAAGGCGCGGTTTCCGTCCATTCAGACGATCATGCTCAGCAGCTTTGATGATTATGACTACGTGCGGGCGTGCCTGAAGAACGGCTCCATCGATTATTTATTGAAGCATCGGCTGGACGGTGCAACGCTTGTTGCCTTGCTTAACAAAGCGGTCCTTGAATTGCGCCGGGCGGATCGGCTGCTGGAAGAGAGCGAGGCCCGCAAGGTTAAGACCGAACGGATAAATCCCGTGCATATCCGCGAATATATCGCGCATCTGGTCAGGGGACGGAAGGAGGCCACCCTGGAGGTTGAGGCGTTTTCGCGAGAAAACGGCCTGTACACCGGTGCGTCAAGCTATGCGGCCGCGGCCCTGCAGATTGTTCCGTTCCTGCTGCTGACGGAGTCATACAGCGACGTGCAGACGAATCGGCTGGTTCAGCAGGTGGTCGATATGATGCAGCAGAGCCTTGGCGATATCCGGGAGCGGACGGCAGCTTATGTGGAGGATGGACGGTTCATGATCGTGTTTGCGTTTAAGGAACGGAGCGAACATGCCATGAAGAGCGAAATCGACGGACAGATGAGGAAGCTTCAGCATGCCCTTGAGCTGTTCCTTAATCTAAAATGCGTAAGCGCCGCCGGACATGTGTGCACCAGCCTGACCCAGCTCGGCACAAGCTACGGCTCCGCCGAACGGTTACTCGACGCTTCCCGCTCAGAGCCGTCCGGCAGCAGCGCGGCCCCCAGGATGCCGGGCCGGGCCGGCGGGCTTGCCGATGAATACCACCAGCGAGTATCCCTAACGATTGAGGAACACAAACAGCTGCTGCTTTCGATTGAACGACTGGACATNGAAGGCGTACACGGTTTAATCGAGTCAGTTTTTGCATCCATCCACCATCTGCCGATCCATTCGCATACGGTCCAGATGATGGTCAGCGAGCTCATGCAAACCGGGGACAAGGCTTTGAAAACCTGGATTCCAGGGACGGAAGACGCCAAGGAAAAGCTTCCTTCCCGAAGCGAGCTCGGAAGGATCGGCAGCGTCGGGGAGCTGGTGCAGTGGCTGCAATCCTTCTATGCAGGCTTGCTCGGACTGCTGAAGCAGCACCGGCCGGGAGGGCCGTATTCCCGGCATGTCACGCAGGCCATACACTTTATTCTGGAGCGGTACCCGGGTTACGTGACGCTGGAGCTTGCCGCGGGCGCCATCGGCCTGAACTCCTCCTATTTGAGCCGAATATTCAAGGAAGAGACGCAGCGGACGTTCTCGGAGTATCTGAATCGGGTTCGGATCGATGCGGGGCGCAAGCTGCTGGAAAGCGGCAAATACTCGATCAAGGAAATCAGCGGACAAGTGGGGTTTACGACACATAATTATTTTTTCAAAGTATTCAAGGAAGTGACGGGCCTGACCCCGCAGGAGTATTTGAACCGCCTGGGAAGAGGAGAAGGATAAAACCAAGTATTCGGATCGGCAGGGAAACGAACTCGAAAGCCGCCTTGTTATAAACCGTAAAATATGTGGAGTAAATGGTCAAATTTTTGTAACGGGCCGTCAAGGCGGCTGAATTATAATAATCACACACACCAACAGTAAACGCTTACAAATAGGGTTGGTGAATAAGAAAATATGGGGGTAGCTGATACATGCGTAGACGCTGGGGAAGAAACGCGGTCATCTCCATGATCGTTTCCAGCTTGATGCTGGCCGGATGCAGTTCNGATGGAGGATCGAAGAAGGAAGCCGCACCCGAAGGTGCGGAGAATGTCGTACATACCACGGGGTTTCCGATCGTGGACCAACCGGTGGAACTGAAAATGTTCACCCGGATTGCGCCCGTGAACGGTCCGTTCAAGGAGATGCCGGTGTTCCAGGATTACGAGAAATTGAGCAACGTCAAGGTGGAATTCATCGAAGCGCCGACGGACGGTTTCCAGGAGAAGAAAAACCTGCTGTTTGCTTCCAACGAGCTCCCTGACGCCTTGTTCCGTTCCGGGCTCTCGCCGCTTGAGGCCGTTCGCTACGGATCGGCAGGCCAATTGATTCCGCTGGAAGGCCTTATCGACGAATACGCGCCGAATCTGAAGAAATTGATGGAGGAATATCCCGAAATCCGTTCGGGCATCACGACGCCGGAGGGGCACATCTATGCGATTCCCGGCATTGTTACGCTAGGCGCGGCGCGTACGGATAAGAAATGGATCAACCAGATGTGGCTGGAGAAGCTGAATCTGAAGGTGCCGGAGACGACGGACGAACTGTATGAGGTGCTGCTGGCCTTCCGCGACGGAGACCCGAACGGCAACGGGAAGCAGGATGAGCTTCCGATGACGGCACGTGTCGGATTGTCGATTGTGGCCGCGATGAGCGGATCTTTCGGACTGGATACGCAGCTCGGGTATAACATCAATATCGAAAATGACAAAGTGAGCATCTGGATGGGCAGCGACAAGAATAAAGAGATGTTGATGTATTTAAACAAGCTATACAAGGAAAAGCTTTTGGACCCTGAGATATTCTCGCACACGGAAGCTCAGTATTTGGCCAAGCAAGGGTCGGGAAATACGGGGTTCTTCTTTGACCAAACCAACAATAACTTCTTGTCGATCCAGGATCAGTATACCGGAATCGCGCCGCCGGCAGGCCCGAACGGAGACCGGATGCAAAGCCAGGCCTTGCCGATTGCGCGGGACTTTGGAGCCTTTGCCATTACGTCCATCAACAAGTACCCGGAAGTCACGATGCGCTGGATCGATTATTTTTACAGCGATGAAGGATCGACGCTTCTGAGATTCGGCAGGGAAGGGGAGCATTACGAGCTCAAGGACGGGATTCCATACTATACGGAGGATTTCCTGAAGGATATTACCAATCAGGCCAAAATCACGCCTTATGCTGGAGGAGGGGCCCCTCACATCATCAGCCAACAGGTTGCTTCGTTCATCAACCCGCCGCAGGTGCAGGAAGCGCAGCAGCAGCTGGATCCGTTCATGCCGAAGGTTCGTTACGCCGCTCCGATGTTCGATGAGCAAACGGCGCAACAGGTCAACATTCTGCGCAACGACATCGACAAATACTACGAGGAGCAAAGCACGAAATTCATTGCGGGCGCGCTTAGCTTCGACAAGTGGGGAGAATTCCAATCCACGCTCCAAAAGATGAAGATCGGCGAACTGGAGAAATTGTATCAGGATGCATATGACAAGATGGAGAAATAAAGCTGCCACATCATCGTGAAGGAGTGGATGCCCATGAAGAGCGCCAACGCCGATAAAGCGATGGCTCTGCCTCGAAGCGATTCGAGGCGGAGCCCCCGCTTGTTAAGGCAAATGGCCAAGCGGTATGATCTGTATCTTATGCTGCTTCTGCCCATCGTCTGGTATTTGGTGTTTCACTACGGTCCGTTGTACGGGCTGCAGATTGCCTTTAAAAATTTCAATCCGGCCAAAGGCATTCTCGGCAGCAGCTGGGAGGGCTTCGGACACTTCGAACGCTTCTTCGACTCGTATTATTTCTGGCGGCTGCTGTGGAATACGCTGTCCATCAATTTGTTCTCGCTCTTGATTGCCTTTCCGATTCCGATCCTGCTGGCCTTAATCATCAGCGAAATACGCAGCAAGACCTTCAGCAAATGGCTGCAGAACATTACGTACATACCGCATTTTATATCGGTAGTTGTCATTGTCGGCATCCTGAATGTGTTCCTGTCGCCGACCAGCGGTCCCATCAATCTGTTGATCGAGGCACTCGGCGGCACGCCGATCCGCTTTCTGGAGGAAGCGGGCTGGTTCAAGACCATCTTTATCGGATCTAACATATGGCAGAGCATGGGGTGGCAGTCCATTATCTACATTGCGGCGCTGAGCGGGGTGAACCCGCAGCTGTACGAGGCGGCGAAGATGGACGGGGCTTCAAGGCTGCGGCGCATTTGGCACATTTCCTTGCCGGGCATTGCGCCTGTCATCATCATCTTGCTTATTTTGGATATCGGCCATTTCATGAACGTGGGCTTCGAGAAAATATTATTGATGCAGAACAACTTGAATCTGGAATCAAGCGACGTCATCTCCACGTTTGTCTACACGACAGGCATTTTAAAAGGGGAGTATAGCTACACGGCTGCAATCGGCCTGTTTAATTCCGCCATCAATCTGGTGCTGCTCCTGCTTGTGAACCGCATTGCGCGCAAGACGTCGGAGACGAGCTTATGGTAAAGGGGGGACGGACATGTCCAAGCCATCGACAATAAAAGAAGCCTCGAGTGAACGGCTATTCGACATCCTGATCTATGCGATCGCCGCGGTCATTATCGTCATCGTGCTGTATCCGCTGTTGTTTATCGTCAGCGCTTCGTTCAGCGACCCGGCACGGGTATTGAACGGCGAAGTTTGGCTGCTGCCGAAGGGCGTGACGCTGGATGCCTATGAGAATATTTTGCTCAACGACAAGATTTGGACGGGATATCGCAATACCATCCTCTACACGACCGTCGGCACGGCGATCAATATCATCATGACGATATTGGCGGCCTATCCGCTGTCGAGACCCGATCTTCCCGGACGCAACGGGATCATGGTGCTGATCACGCTGACCATGTTCTTCAACGGCGGGCTGATTCCAACGTATCTGTTGGTCAAAGATTTGGGAATGGTCGACACGATGTGGGCGTTGATCATACCCGGCGCGATCGCGACGTACAATCTGATCGTGATGAGGACGTATTTCCAATCGAGCATTCCTTGGGAGCTGCAGGAGGCGGCCCATATCGACGGGTGCTCCAATTGGAGGCTGCTGTTTAGCATCATACTGCCCTTATCGAAGCCGATCCTGGCGGTCATGGTATTATTCTATGCAGTCGGCCACTGGAATTCGTTCTTTAACGCACTCATTTACATCCGAAACGAAGATCTGCACCCGCTTCAGCTGGTGCTGCGCGAAATTTTGCTGATCAGCCAATCGGATGCCGTGGACGGCAGCGTGGGACTGGAAAAAAGCATCCTGCTGGCCGAAAGCATCAAATACGCGGTCATTATCGTATCCAGTTTGCCTGTACTGCTGATGTATCCTTTGGTGCAGCGGCATTTCGTGAAAGGCGTCATGATCGGCTCGATCAAAGGGTAATGCCGGTATGATCGGCTCGATCAAGGGGTAATGCCGGTATGATCGCACGGCTCACCCTAAAATTCCATTGGAGGTTATATTCTTGAATACGAACGCAACGATTACCATTGATTGCAGCCGCAAGAGCGAGCATGAGATTAATCCGTATCTGTTCGGTCATTTTGTGGAGGATATCCGGGACCATATGGAGGCGATGCTCGCGTTTCCGCTGAAGGACATGGATTTTGAGAGCGAGGCAGAAACGATGACGCCGGTATCGGGAAGCTGGCGCGCGTATACGAACGGACGCAACACCCAGTACGCGATGGAAGCACCGGCGCCCCGGCATTCGGGAAGAGCCCAGCGCATCCGCATCCTGAGCGATGACGAAGCTTATGCCGGCATAACGCAGAAGGCGGCATTAAAGGGGCCGATGAACTATACGGTCCGGCTTGTCGCCCGGGCCTCCGTTGAGCTTCAATACGTGATGGTGGAAGCCGTGGACCGGCGCACGGAAGAGACGCTTGGCCAGCTTCGCATGGAGCTTGGCAGCCATAACTGGCAGCACTATGAGGATCAGCTGTCCATATTGCGCGAATGCACAGATGCCGAGATCCGGGTATATGTTCCTGCAGAACATCCAAGGTGGGTCGATCACGTGTCCACCGGCATGCTCTGGATCGATCACGTCTCTTTGCTGCCTGTCGACAGCATTGCCATGGTCAAACGCGAAGTGGTCGAGATGACTAAAGATTTGAATGCGGGCATGATGAGACTCGCAGGCAATTACATCAGCGCTTACCATTGGGAGCATGGCGTCGGTCCCGTCCTGGAAAGGCCGGTCATGTACAATGAAGCCTGGGGAGGGTGGACCAGCAAATATTTCGGAACGGACGAATTCATCCGCTTTTGCCGAGAGTTGCAGGTGGAGCCCCTGATTTGCGTGAACGACGGATCGGGCACCCCTGAAGAAGCCGCGCAGTGGATCGAATACTGCAACGGGAGCGCGGATACGCCGATGGGGGCATTACGTGCCCGGAACGGCTTCCCGGAGCCGTATAACGTCAAGTACTGGGAGATCGGCAACGAAGTGTGGGGCCAATGGCAGGTCGGAACTTGCACGGCCGAGCAGTTTGCGGAGCGGACGATATCGTTTGCCAAGGCCATGAAGGAGGCGGACCCCTCCATCGTGCTGCTGGCCTGCGGTCATTACGAGCAGGAATGGAACCGAACCGTGCTAGAACTGGCCGGTGAGAGCATCGATTATTTGACGCTGCATTTGTATCACGGCTACGGCCCTTTCGGCATGAACCGGGATACGCCGGCGGAGGATCGCTATAAGGCGATTGCCTCTTATCCCGAGTGGACCCGGCACCATGTCCGGCAGACGACGGAGCTGATCCGGTCCCGTCCGGAGCATAGCCACGTCAAGCTGGCGATCACTGAATACAACACGATGTATTATCCGAATACGGTGCGAAAAGGGCTGCCGAACGAGCACACGCTGGGAGCCGCGGTGGCCAATGCCGCCAACCTGAATGAAATGATGCGCTGCAGCGACATGGTGCACATCGGCAGCTTCTCCGACCTGGTAAATGGCTGGCTGGGCGGCTGCATACGCGTCGGGGACTATTATGCGGACCAATACTGCGGCAAGCAGCCCGGCTGGAGCGGGCATCCCCTTACGATCTACGGGACGCCGACCTATGAAGTGCTGAAGCTTTACGCCAATCGGGACGTTCGGCGCGTCCTTCCCGTCCAAGCGGAATGCGGAACCTTCTCCGTGGCTTCGAGGAAGGAGACGCCTATGGCACTTGACGCGCTTCCGGACCTGGACATTGTGGCGGGAACGAATGACGACGGCAGCATCGTCACCGTGTTGATCGTAAACCGAAGCCTGGAGGCGGTTAGGGCCGTGCTGGATTTGAAAGCCTTCGAGCCTTCCGGGGAAACGACCCTTTATGAAATCACCGGCGATTCTTACGATGACATCAACTCCGTTTTCCAGCCGGAACATATTATGTGCAAGGAAAGCAGGGTTCCGGCAGAGGCATGGCGCCAAGGCTACGACTTACGGCCTTCATCCGTTTACGCGCTGGAATTCAGAGCGCAGGCGTGATGAGATGAAGCCGTCCTTTTAAAATGAATGTTTTCATGCGAAAAAGTCGGACTGCGCTTGCAGTTCCGACTTTTTTTTGCGCAGGGAACGGTTCCGTTCCGGCCTGAATCCATACAGGAAGATCGTACGAATGGACGCGAAATGTTACATGATTCATCGTTTAACTTATTTATGGGAAGTGTAATTAGAGACTAAATACAAGATGGGGTGATTGAGATGGCAAACGGAACCGTTGTAAACCAGAAAGCGGTCGAAACCGTAAAGGAGATTATCAAGGATATCGAAACGGCCATGTTCTCCACGATATCGGAGGGCGGGATCAATGCCAGGCCGATGCAGACACAGGATATCGAATTCGACGGCGACTTGTGGTTCTTAACAAAGCGGGATACCAGCAAATACGAAGAAATCCTGGCGAATCCCAACGTGAATGTCGCTTATGTGGGCAAATCCTACGTATCGATCCGAGGCAAGGCCGAAGTCGTGGATGATCTGGAGAAGAAGAAGTCGCTCTGGAATGCGGCGTACGAAAAATTTCTGCAGACGTCCTATGACGATCCCAACATTATTCTGATCAAGGTGGACACGGACACCGCCGAGTATTGGGAAACCGGAAACAAAACGAAAACGGTGAAAGCCTTCTTCAAGAAAATGGTGGGCCAAGAGCCTAAGGGCGACTCGGATATAAACAAAACCGTAGATCTCCATTGATAACGAAATATGTTCATTAGCAGTGGCAAAACCGCAGGATCGAGCATCACGATCCTGCGGTTTTTTTATGCTAGCCGAACCCGCGCGCATATCCTTCAAGACGGGTCCCGTATTGGTTATGAATGGATGAGCAGCGGTTGGGGTGGGCACTTTAATACATAACAGGGCATATTTAGCACCAAGAAGGAATATACCTCATCAAACAAGTGAGAATTATGTGAATTCGTGCTGGAATTCGCCTGCAAACCATAACGTGCAACTGGATGGTTTGATTGCAGTCATGATATAATTTTTTCATAAATATGAAAAATAGATTCCAGGAGAGGAGGTAGTACATTGGGAAGGCGTTATTGCAAATGGATCAAATTGCGGAATTAGGTTGTCTTAGGTTGTCATATTCTCTTCTGCGAACTACCTCTTTTTCATGGAAATATCGTATATAGAATGACCTGATCAGATGCAAACGCACATGGCCTTTAATTCAATCTGGAGGTGAATCCCTCTGAAGAGGGAAATCATTGGACATTATTACCATCACTAATTTAATCATACTTGCCATACTGATTGCGTTGACCGCTTTTTTCGTGGCGTCCGAGTTTGCCGTCGTTAAAATCCGCATGTCGCGGATCGATCAATTAATAACGGAAGGAAACAAGAAGGCGGTTGTTGCCAAAAAGGTAGCCGGCGATCTCGATTACTATCTCTCGGCCTGCCAGCTCGGCATTACGGTGACGGCGCTGGGGCTCGGGGCCATCGGCAAGCCGGCCGTTGAGCGTTTCATGTACCCGGTATTCGATTGGTTTGACGTATCGGCTTCAACGGCCTCGATTGCCTCTTACGCCATAGCGTTCATTCTCGTAACCTTTTTGCATGTCGTGGTAGGAGAGATGGCGCCCAAGACCTTGGCTATTCAATTCTCGGAAAAGACGACGCTGCTCCTTGCAGCCCCGTTGTATTGGTTCGGCAAGCTGATGTATCCGTTCATTTGGGCGTTGAATGGAGCCTCGCGCGTGCTGCTTCGTGCATTCGGCGTGAAACCTGCGCCGCATGAGCAGGCTTATACGGAGGAGGAACTGCGCATCGTCATGGCGCAGAGCTTTCAGGGCGGCGAGATCAATGGGACCAAGCTGGCTTACATGGAAAACGTGTTTTCGTTTGATGAGCGCGTGGCCAAAGACATTATGGTACCGAGAACGGATCTGATCACCCTGGATAAAGGCATGGAATACCCGGACATCGTCCGTATCCTGGATGAGCACAACTATACGCGGTACCCTGTCATCGAGGACGGCAGCAAGGATCGGGTGGTTGGCGTCGTCAACGTCAAGAAGATGCTGCCCCACATCGTGGCCGGACGAGACCGCAAGCTGGAAGAATTCGTTCGGGACCTCCCGGTCGTGCTTGAAATTACGCCGATCCAGGATGCCATGCTGAAGATGCAGCAGGAGCAGATGCATATGGCTTTGGTGATTGATGAATACGGCGGTACGGCGGGGATCCTGACCCTGGAGGATATTTTGGAAGAGATCGTAGGGGAAATTCGCGACGAATTCGATGAAGATGAAGTAGCGGATATCCGGAAGATCGGAGAACGCGAATACCTGATAAGCGGACGGGTTCTCTTGGAGGAGCTTGAAAAGCGCTTCGGCTTGGTATTCGAGGATAACGAGGAGATGGATACGATCGGCGGCTGGATACAGTACAAGAAAGGCACGACGGCTCAAGACGGCGATGAGATCCAGCATGGCGAGCATATATGGGCCGTAGCGGAAACGGATAATTTTCAGATCAAACACGTCATTCTCAGACACGGATGATTTAGGGCATGGCATGATCCCGTGTACATTCAGACCATAACTTTTTTGGAGGTGAATCCCTCGCAAGAGGGAAATCATTGGACGGAATAATCGCGTTGAATTTATTTTTGGTAGCCGTGTTCATCGGACTGACTGCATTTTTCGTAGGGGCCGAATTCGCCATCTTGAAGGTGCGGCTGTCCCGGATCGATCAATTGATCGCCGAAGGGAATAAACGGGCGGTCACGGCCAGGAAGGTAGCCCATGAGCTGGATTACTATTTGTCCGCCTGCCAGCTTGGAATCACCATTACGGCTCTCGTGCTGGGCGCGCTGGGCGAACCGACCGTCGAAAGGATGCTGCATCCGCTGTTTGAACGATTCGACGTGCCGGCGGCGGTGGCAACGGTGCTCTCTTATGCCATTGCCCTTGGGATCATCACGTTCCTGCATGTCGTCATAGGGGAACTGGCGCCTAAAACATTGGCGATCCAATTTGCCGAGAAAATGACGCTGCTGCTGGCGTCTCCCTTGTATTGGTTTGGGAAGATCATGTATCCATTCATTTATGCATTGAATGGAGCTTCGCGTCTCCTGCTTCGAGTATTCGGCGTAAAACCGGCAGGGCATGAAACGGTCCATTCCGAGGAGGAATTGAAGTGGATCGTGGACCAGAGCTACGAGAGCGGCGAAATCAACCAGACTGAGATGGGGTATTTGACCAATATATTTGCTTTTGAAGAGCGCACCCTGCGCGAAATCATGGTCCCGAGAGATCGGATCGTTACGGTAGAACGAGGGTGGCCCCTTGCCAATATCCTGGAGGTTCTGGGCGAGTACGACTATACCCGTTACCCGGTGACGGAATCGGGACGCGCAGAGGATTTCATCGGGTTTATCCATACGAAGGAGATGCTGACGGGCATAGCGGCGGGAAGAAACTGCAGCGTGAATGACTTTATTCACGACATGCCGCGTTTTCCGGAGTCGTCTTCGATCAAGGACGTCCTGATCAAGATGCAGCAAATCCGCGTGCATATGGCCGTCGTCACGAACGAATCCGGCACGACGATCGGGCTGGTGACGATGGAGGATATTCTGGAGGAGATCGTGGGCGATATCCGGGACGAATCGGATCGCCGCGAGTTGCAGGGGGCACACGCCTAAGCGATGCGAACTAGCAACAGGCACAATTCTGGAATAGGGTTAAATTTCCTTGTGGCCACCTATCCGTGGTGAGAGGGCATGGAATTGCCGAAAAATAAAAAAGAGCAGCTTCAACACGAAGCTGCTCTTTTGCATGTGTCCTATCGAGTAGGTCTGCGTGCTGCCCCCATCGTAAAGCCGAAGCTGTACGTGCGGTTGGAAGGCAGCGTGAATTCTTCATGGATCGGCGCTCCCCAGCTGTCGTCGCCGCCGACGCCCATTTGCTTGTAGTTGANGCGCAGGACGGTTTTATNGCTTGGCGGNAGCTTGTACGCATGGTCGCTGCCCTCCAGCTCCTCCGGCGTCCACGGCAGTGCGCAAATCTCCATGAGGGAGGAACTCTCGAATTCCAGTCCGTTTCCGCCATTCTCCCCGGTTAGCAGCGCNAAGCGCACATCCGTTTTATTCCCGCACTCTTGAGGCCTCAGATAAGGGACGAACTGATCNGCGACCTTGCCCGCGTATCGGCCGATTTTGGCTCCTGTCTTCCGGTCCCAATAATTATCATGCGGTCCCCGCCCATACCAGCTGAGCGTATCGAGTCCTTCATCCAGCAAGAACAGCATGCCGACTTCCGGAATGTCGGGCAGACCGGCGCCAGGGTTCAAGGTTTCATGCACGCGGAGGGTGCCGTCCGGATAGATTCGATATTCCAGCGTCAGGCTGGATACGGGATTGGTCTCGATCCGATAGTGGCTGNAGACCACGACGGCAGGGCCTTCCGCATGCCAGCGCAAAGACAGCAGCTTTCGCCGATCATGGGCCGTTCTCCACACGCCGCTGCGTTCAGGGAGCCGGTTGCCCAGATCGTTGTCGGTGACGGCCCGCCAGAAATTCGGTCTTGCCGGCGCCAGCAGGCATTCCCTGCCGGACAGTGCGTAGGATGTCAGATCCCCGGTGCCAAGGTGGAAACGCAACGAGACGGCAGAACCCCTGATGATAAGCTCTTCATCCGACTCGGCAGCTTCCAGAGCCTGCACGTTTGCAAGAGCGTCCGTTTCGGGTTGCTCGGCTATATACGGCGTCAGCACAAACTGCTCCCAAGCCTCCTCATGTCCTGCAGGCGCCCACTTGGTGCTCTCCTTCCGAACGAGGGAGACGGTGAGAATCGCTTCTTTTCCTTCGTCCTCCACAGGGGAGTACGGAACGTGAATTTCNGCTTGCTCACCTGGCTGAAGCGAGAGCTCGAGCGTNCCGGATTGGCTGACTTTGCCGTTTAGCGTTACGTCCCATTGTACAAGATACGAATCGAGGCTGGTAAACAAGAAACGGTTGCTGACCCGAATCCGGCTTGCGGCAGGATCCAGGCTTTCGAACTTGACATTCTGGTAGCATTTTTTCACTTCGTCCAGCTTAGGGGTTTTGGTTCGGTCCGCGAAGATCAGGCCGTTCCCGCTGAAGTTGCCGTCATGCGGCGTTTCGTTGAAGTCCCCGCCGTAAGCCAAATATGGTATGCCGTCCGTCGTTTGGGTGCGGATTGCTTGATCGATCCAATCCCATATAAAAGCCCCTTGCAAAATGTCGTACTTCTCAAACAGTTCCCAATACAGGTGAAGCCCGCCGCAGGAATTGCCCATCGCGTGACTGTACTCGCAAATGATATAAGGCTTGTCCGGATTGCTGTTGGCATACTTCTCCACATCCTGCGGCCTTGCATACATGGTGGATTCCATGTCGCTGGCNGCTTCGGACGCCCTGTAATGAAAGATTCCCTCGTAATGAACCAGCCGGGACGGGTCGGCTTCCTTCAGAAAATCGTGCATCGCAANGAAGTTGTCGCCTCCGAACGATTCGTTGCCAAGCGACCAGATGATGACCGAGGGGTGATTCTTGTCGCGTTGGAACATCGAATTGCAGCGGTCCAATACGTTGTCGCGCCACTCCAGCTTGCTGCCGGGCACCGTTTCTTCCAGCTCCTGNTGCCCATACGTCCAGGTNCCGTGCGTCTCCAAGTTCGTTTCATCGATGACATATAACCCGTATTCATCGCAGAGGTCATACCATGCGGATTGATTCGGGTAATGGGAAGTCCGTACCGCATTAATGTTATGTGTCTTCATCAGCTCAATATCGGTGATCATGTCTTCACGGCTGAGGGCCCGCCCGGTATCCGGTGAGAATTCATGCCTGTTCACGCCTTTGAACAGAATGCGCTGACCGTTGATTCGCATCAGCCCGTCCTTCAGCTCGAAGCGGCGGAATCCCGTGCGGCAGCTTACGGCTCCGCGGCAAGCTCCGTCCGTATTCTTCAATGCGAGGACAACGGTGTACAAATAAGGCGATTCCGCGCTCCATTTCTCGGGTTCGGGGACGTTCATGCTCAGGGTAAAGCTGCCCTCNTCAATGATGTAATCCGCAATGGTNAGTGTTTGTTTCTGGACCAGCTGCCGGTCCTGATCGTAGAGNAGCGCCTCCAACTGGAGCGTGTCCTTGTCGATGGTNTCGTTATAATAATTCGTGACGGCTGCATCGATTTGCAGCTCGGCATGCCGGTACTCGTCATCAAGAACCGGGCGCACAAAGAAATCGGAGATATGGACGGCAGGGACCGAATAGAGATAGACCTCGCGGAAGATCCCGCTAAGCCTCCAAAAATCCTGATCCTCAAGCCAGCTCGCNTCGCACCATCGGTATACCTCAACGGCTAATTTGTTCTTGCCCTCAATCAGATAGGGGGTAAGGTCGAACTCGGCCGGNGTAAACGTATCCTCGCTATACCCGACCATCTCGCCGTTCACCCATACATAGAAAGCGGATTCAACACCTTGGAAGCTAATATAAACGGGCTGTTCCTTCCATGCTTCAGGTACCGTGAATTCACGGATGTAGGAGCCCACGGGATTGTATCGGGTCGGTGCGAAGGGGGCTTTCAATTCAGGCTCCGATTCGGCCCAGGGGTATCTTACGTTCGTATATTGAGGATAGTCATAGCCTTGAAGCTGCCAATGGGAAGGGACGGGAAGATCGGCCCAGCTCCCGGAATCGTAATCGGCCTCGTGGAAGTTTTGTATGCGCTCTTCAGGCGTTTTGGCGAAAGCGAATTTCCAGGTCCCGTTTAATGACTGATACCAGGGAGACATGGCGTGGTCAAGGCTCAGCGCCTCGGACTCCGTCGGGAAATTCATCATGTAAGCATGCGCTTTGTGACGGTTCAACTGAAAAATATTCGGATTATTATTCCATTCGGGATAACCGTTTGCAGGTGCCTGGTAAATGAATTTGGTACGCAATGTGCTCAGCTCCTCCTAGATTATGGTTTCCTTCCTTCTACTGACAGTATAGAGGTTAATTCCGCCCAAAAGTATAAGGAAGTTGCGCTATTTCTATCAAACGATCAACAAAACAGCGAAATTTCGATCACTTAGATGGTCATTTGCATATCTTGCTGCCAGGGAAGCCGCCAGTTATGTCCAGCGCCATCAACATGGCCAATATTACATTTACATGGAATAATGTTTATGAAATAATGGTTAGTAAATGATCATTCACTAACGATGGGAGGAACGCGAATGGTAAGACCTCGCGAATTTCAAGACGAGGTGATCTTCCACGGCGTCTACCGGGCACTATGCAAAAAAGGGTACGGCCAGTTGGCCTTAACCGA
>Ga0055538_1000227_pt1 | contig 31565 bp, 31 predicted proteins | sample AraplaCvi_mLB_r2_2_FD_55038 | JGI IMG/M metagenome (GOLD analysis project Ga0055538, IMG submission 55038) | Arabidopsis root microbial communities from North Carolina, USA - plate scrape CL_Cvi_mLB_r2 | ecosystem: Host-associated > Plants > Roots > Endosphere | place: USA: North Carolina | reverse complement strand
AACGAAGTATCGATCGTCTTGAGTGCACCGGATACATACAGGAAAATATGAGGGTAGAATTGCAGGGCAAATACGATGACAATCCCGTGCCAGCCGTAGATGGAAGGAATATCAATCCCCGACTCCCGGATGAACCTCGTAACAAAGCCGTTATTGCCCATCAATAAAATCCAGGAATACGCTCCGATAAATGGCGGAGATAGCAGAGACATAATAACCATCATCTGCATCAAGCCTTTGCATTTGATGTCGTATCTTGTTGCGATGTAGGCTAGCGGGGTGCCGATCAGAATCGCCAGCACGGTTGCCAACGCGGATACAAGAAAGCTATTCAGCAGAGCCTGATGGTAATACTTGAGCTGAAAGAAATCCAGGTAGTTCTGCAGGGTTATGCTCCCGTCCTTGCCGATAAAGCTGTTTAACAGCAGGGACACCAGCGGGTAAATAATGAACACCAGCATGAAGATATACACACATACGGTTACAAACGTCCAGANATCCCATCTTCTGAGCAGCAGACGCTGTCCAACGGTCGGAGACCCGACGGGCTTAAGCTTCGCCTGCACGATAGATCACCTCCAGGCCAACGCTGTCATACATAACGGACCGTTGAAGCTGAAAATCCAGAAACAATCGTTGCTTCTCCTGAAACAGAATTAGGGTTTTGCCCGGATAATCATGTACATCGATAAAGGTCCCGTCCTCAAGCTTCATTAAGTAACTCACCTTATCGCCCAAGAAGCTGACAGCTTGAACGATTCCTTCAAAGGCAAAAGAGGGACTTGGTTCCGCGCTGATCTGCACCCGCTCGGGACGAATTGAAAAAATCACTTTGCCTGAATAAGATTGTTTGATTGGCAGCTGCGTCTCTTTGCCTAGCAATCGTATTGTTCCGATCCCGTCGTCACCGCCCGAGTCAGACGTGCAGGTTCCTTCCAGAAAGTTGGAAGTACCGATAAAATTGGCCACGAACTGATTCCGGGGGTATTGATAGATGTCCCTCGGGGAAGCGATCTGCTGGATGACTCCCTCGTTCAGTACTGCGATCCGGTCCGAAACGGCGAGCGCTTCTTCCTGGTCATGCGTCACATAAATAGTGGTGATATTAAGCTCCTTTTGCAATTGACGGATATCGGTCCGCATTTTCACCCGGAGCTTGGCATCCAAATTGGACAGCGGCTCGTCCATTAGCAGCAGTGCGGGACGGATGACAATGGCTCTTGCCAGAGCAATCCGCTGCTGCTGTCCCCCGCTCATGTTACCGGGTATCCTGTCTCGGAGATCGGCCAGCTCCACCATCTCCAGCGCTTCCATCACCCGGATCTCGATGTCCCGTTTCGAAATTTTCCGGGCGCGAAGCCCGTAGGCCACATTGTCAAACACACTCAAATGGGGGAAGATCGCGTAATTCTGAAACACCATCCCGATATTGCGTTCATGGGTAGGCACGTCATTAATGACTCGGCTGCCAAAATAGATATCCCCTTCCTCTTGTTTATAGAAGCCGGCAATCGTTCGGAGAAGAGTGGTTTTCCCACAGCCGCTCGGTCCCAGCAGGGTAAAAAACTCCCCTTCGTTTATTGAAAAATGCGCATCATTAACCGCCTTGTTCTCTCCAAAGTATTTTGTAACATGATCGAATACCACTTGACTCATGAATGCCTCCATATCCGAGAGGACGACTGCCCACGGATCAGCCAGCCATCCCCCCACCTTTGTGCTCTATGCTCTATTCCTTGCCCATCATAATATCGTTGAATCTACTGATAACGGCTTCTTTGTTATCTGAAGCCCAGCTAAAGTCGTAATCAACCAGTTCGATGTCCGCAGTCTGAGGCAAGCCTTCCACCGGTTCTACATCATCTCGAACCGAGCGGCGCTTAAATTCCTTTTGCACCAGTTCCTGCACATCCTTGCCGACAATAAAATCAATAAACTGCTTCGCTTCATCCGGATTTTTGGTTCCTTTGATGATTGCAGCCCCATCAGGTACAGCCGAAGTGCCTTCGCTCGGATAAATAATGCCGATCTGCGAGCCGCCTTCCATGTACCGCAGCGCAGCATCTTCCAGTGTGATGCCGAGAGCAAACTCACCGTCAGGTACGGCGCGTTGGACCAGACTGGAACCCGACAAAATTTTGCCGTCCATATTGGCCACAAGTTTCTTGACATACTCCCACCCCTGCTCGTCATCCTTACCAAAAGCCGTCAGCATGGTCACCAATTGCGTATAGGAGGAGCCCGACTTGCCTGGATCGGCAAATGCAATCTGCCCCTTCCACTTGGGATCCAGCAGATCCTCCCAAGATGCAGGCAGCTCATCCTCGGATACCAGCTCTTTGTTGTAAGTGATTACCATCGGGAGAGCGTTAAACGGTGTCCAATAGTTGGACGGATCCAGATAGCCCGGGAAAATATCCCCCTTCTCGTTTGTTTGATACGGCTCGAAATATTCGCTAAATGATGCCAAGGAATCGGCTCCTCCTGCCCAAAAAATATCCCCGAGCGGATTGCTTGCCTCAGCCTGCACACGCTTCAGCAATTCCCCTGTACCGCCGGAGATCAGATCGACGGATATACCTGTCCGATCCTGAAACTCTTTGATAATCGGGTTGTTGATTTCGGCTGCATTCGGCGAATAAATGGTCAGCTTTCCCGTACCCGCGCTGGAATTCGAATTGGAATTCGAAGAATCGGACTCCCCCTTGCCTTCGGTCGCAGGAGCACCACAAGCTGTAATAACACCTAACAAAATGATCACACTAGCGATTGCGGTAAGCCATCTTTTCACCATTTTTTTGTATCCCCCTTATTTTTGTGTTATTTTCCCTTCCACGAATTTACTATACCTGTCAGGCTTCCACCTCTCAACGAGACAAAATTGCATAAATGTTTAATTTTTTGCTTAATTTCGTGAATGTAAGCGTTTAAAAAAGAAGCCCTTTAGCTTTCAAAGGCCTTCTTCATCCAATTTTCTTACACAAATATTACATTCCATGTGATTCCAGCATTCTTTTACGATATTCCGTCGGCGTTTCTCCAGTATATTTACGAAAAATTTGACTGAAATAACGGGAATCCTGATACCCCACGGCAAGCGAAACCTCATAAATCCTCACATTCTCGTCCCCCAGCAATCTCTTTGCCTGCTCCATTCTTAACCGGGTTAAATATTCTATAAAGCTTACACCAAGCCGTTTGCGGAACAGACGGCTGAAATGCGCCTCGCTCAAGTGAAACCGGGCAGCCAGCTGTTGCAGGCTGATATCTTCGTTAAAATTATGCTGGACATACGCCTCTACTTGCCGGAACCCTTCGGCAAAATGCACGGCAGCATTATCCAGATGTTCGATGTCACCGTATACGGACACCCCGCTCTGTTTACTTGCTGCTCTATGCCTGACAACTTCTAACGCTTCCTGATATGCTCGGTCCAGCTGCTCAATCCCCCCATATGAGAGACTTACCCCGGCATAGACCAGCGCTTTGCCAAATCCGGTGACTGTTTCCTTCAACATGCCCACTGCCACTTCTTCATCGGGAACAATGCACGCTCTTTGCAGTTCATCTATCATAATCAAGGGACCGTAAATGCGGGCATACAACCGTTCCTTTATATGCAGCCACCGCTCATGCCGCCGTTCCTCGCCTTCTTCCTCCATCTGTACCACGGCAACCCGTATCTTCTGTAAGCCGGCAGTCTCCTCCAGCCATTCCTTCAGCATCTCCAAGGAGGCCGTATCCGTGATTCCGAGCATGCTGTCATGAATCAGCTTCTGAACAACGAGTGATTCCCTGTCCCTTTTCCAACTCTGCAGCTGCTCCATCACGCTCGCATGCTGCCTCGTCCGGACAAGCTCCTTACATACCTTGTCAATTGCCTTTACCAACGTATCGGGATCTGTCGGCTTTAACACAAAATCGGAGGCTTTGAGTTTGATCGCCTGCTGGGCATAAACAAAGTCATCAAATCCGGTAAGAAAAATCACCTTCAGCTCTGGACAGAACTCCTGGGCGGTCCATGCCAACTCAAGACCGTCCATGCCGGGCATTCGAATGTCAGAGATGAGAATATCCGGTTGAAACGCCTGAATTTGCTGCACAGCCTGTTCTCCGTCCGCCGCTTCACCGACGAGAACACAATTCAGTGCCTCCCAATTGATCGTCTGCTTCAATCCTTCGCGGATCATCCATTCATCATCGGCAATCAGAATTTTAAACATCGCTTACCGCCTCCCGTATAATCGGTATACTTAGACTGACCTTCGTCCCTTGACCCGGCAAGCTATCAATATGCAGAACGTAGGCATGTCCAAAATGCAGTTCCAGCCTCCGCAAGAGATTATGAAGTCCGATTCCGGTCGTGCTGGTCTCCTCACCGGAAACGTACTCTCCCAGCAGGATGCGCTGCAGTTTATCCGGAGCTATCCCGAGTCCGTTATCCTCCACCACGAACTGCACCCGCTCTCCCGCCAATCGGCCGGAGATAAGCAGACTACCCTGACCGGCTTTCATCTCGAGTCCATGGTTGATCGCATTCTCCACCAGCGGCTGAATTAGCAATTTGGGGATGCATAAATCCAGAATGCCTTCATCGATCTCCACCGAAATCGTAATTTTATCCCGATAACGAATTTCTTGGATTGTCAGATAATTGCGAATTTGCTGCATATCCTCACGAATGGGGATAACGGTATTTCCTCGCCGGATGCTGAAGCGCAGCAGGCTGCCCAGCGAAACCGCAATGCTGCTGATCACCTCGATCCTGTGAATCCGNGCCATCCAATTAATGGAATCCAGCGCATTGTACAAAAAATGGGGGGTGAACTGGGCATGAATCGCTTTGATCTCCGCCTCCTGCACCTTTAGCTGCTTCTCGTACACCTGGTTAATCAATTCCTTGATCCTCTGAAGCATCCGGTTAAAGCTTCCGCCCAGATGACCAACCTCATCCCGGTACTTCGAATCGAAGGTTACCTCAAGGTCTCCCTTCTCAACCTGCCTCATTAGTCGACGCAGCTTGTGGAGCGGTCGGGTAATGTAATCGGACAGCAAGAAGGCCGTGCAGTAAGAGATCAACACTCCGAATATGACAATGAATATCGTGAAATTGCGAATGCTGGCGCTCTCACCGGTTAAAGCGCTTATAGGAACCACATTGATCAATTTAAAACCATGGGTATCGGATGTATCATAAATGACCATATGTTCAATATCCTGTTCCATTATTCGGAAGAATCCCTTTCTTTCTTGCAGAATGGTGGAAAGGTAAGGTTTCTCGAGGCGCGTGCCGACCTCCAGTTTGGAGAGATGGCTAGAAATGATATATCCTTTGTCATCCAAAAGATACACTTCTCCCCCGTCATACCGGTAAGCCCTTTCATATTTATCCGCGAGGGCAGGCTCCATAATGTCCACGATGAAATACCCCAGCGGTTTGCCGGTATCAATCTGCTTAAGCAATCGGCCAGAGCTGAGGACCGTCCCGTAATCCTCGAATTTTTTCAAGGAATAATGGCTATCCCAGACCACATCGCCACCTGCCAGCCTTGCTTTACGAAAAAGCCCCCAATCCGCGTTATAACGTAGATAGGAGCTTGGTATAAATTTTCCCGTAAAGTAACGGTCTCCGTTCTCTCCGAGCACATACAGCTGGATATCCCATGATTTAAAACCGAGGAAGCTGTTCAAAATGGCAGCGACCGTCTGCTGGTCGCGGTCTTTCTCTTCCACGCTTCGAGCAGCCGGCTTGGACAGAATCTCCTGAATGTCTTTGTTGCTGTACAGATACATGGACAGCTGTTCAATATCTTCGACGAAGTAATTAAGGCTGTAGTTGATTTGAGATAGGTTTTCCAGAATGATTTCATTGGCTTTGGTCTGGATTTCACTAGAGGCTTTACGAATGGAGAAAATACCTAACACTGCGAGAGGGATGACCGCAATCAGAAGAAACAGCAGCATCAGCTTAGTCTTTAGTTCCATGGCATGCAAACGATCCATCCAATAGTTCATGACTGGCTCACCCATTTTCACTCGAATTTCAGATTAATATAGCATAAAATGTCGGATGCACCAATCCTCTGGCACCTATATACTGATTTCTCTCAGAGATGATCCCTGATTCTGCAGCTTTACCGTTTACGAATGACATGCCCNTTAAATCGGATAAGCTCTATGTCTTCAGCCAATAAAAATACACCCCTAAGAATTTCATCGGTTAAACCCAAGGTTTAATCCAATCTCCATTCCAAGGGGTGTACTTCAACCCTCATACGGATGTCGTCTAGCGAGGCAAAACTTTAGATCAATGCTTTGTACTCCAGCGGAGATACCCGGCCATAAGAAGCTTTTGCCCCTTGGATCGGTGCCGCCCAGGCCACGGCATTGGCAATCACCTGCTGAATTTCAGGCTGATGATAGGTAGGGAACGCTTCATGACCCGGTCTGAAATAGAACAGCTTGCCGCGTCCGCGCTTGTAGCAGCAGCCGCTGCGGAACACCTCGCCGCCTTCGAACCAGGAGACAAACACCAGCTCATCCGGCGCCGGAATCTCAAAACGCTCCCCGTACATTTCCTCCTGCGGAATCTCGATATACTCACCGAGCCCGCTGACGATCGGATGGCCGGGATCGATGACCCACAACCGTTCCTTCTCGCCGTCGTCGCGCCATTTCAGTGCGCCGGTGTTCGTGCCGAGAAGGCGCTGGAAAATCTTTGCGCCGTGACCGGAATGCAGCACGATGATCCCCATGCCGTCCAATACGCGCTGGCGCACTTTTTCCACGATATCATCCCGTACTTCACTATGCGCCACATGCCCCCACCAGATCAGAACGTCCGTTGAAGCGAGCACGTCGTCCGTCAATCCGTGTTCGGGATCATCCAGCACGGCGGTGCGTACGACGAACTGTGCATCCTTCCCCAGAAAATCGGCAATCGTCCGGTGAATGCCTTCGGGGTAAATCTTAGCGATCTGTTCATTATGTCTTTCGTGCCGGTATTCGTTCCATACCGTTACATTGATATTAGCCAAGGATGGCGGCCTCCTTTAAATTGAAATCCAAAGACCTCTTATACATTCAACCCAAGTATAGGCTGTGTTACAATGAACGGGAATGTGTGAAAGTTACTCTTTTTGTACAAAAACGACTTCGCGTTTTTTAAGGAGAGAGGGTGGAACTCGTGCTATCGATGAACGCTGACTATGTGCCTAGAATCAAACTGATGGGCTTCGTCTCCTATAAGAACCCCTGGATTCATTTCAAACGGAACACCCACGAGCATATTCTGTATTTCGTGAAGAGCGGCGAGCTTCACATGCGGGAGAACGGCGTATCCCATGTGCTCCGAAAAGGCGACATGCTGGTGCTTGAGCCGCATCTGGACCATGAGGGAACCCAGAAGCATCCCTGCGACTACTACTATATTCATTTTGAGCATCCCGATATTCAGCAGGCGCCCGAACGGCCCTTATCCCTGCTGGCCAAGCAGTGGATCATGAGCGAGAATCAGCCGGCAGGCAAGGATGATGGCAGGCCGCTGTACTTTCCGAAGACCTGCACGTTAACCCAGAGAAAAAGTCTTCATCACATGTACCATGCCCTCAGTGAAATGCTGCAGCTTTACAGAAGAAAGCACTTTAACNGCAGTTTGACCGCGCTCAAATTCATGGAAATGCTGATCGAACTGTCCCGCGAAAGCCTGTTCGATGAACTGGAGAAGAACAGCCCGCACACCAAGTCCTATATGAAAGTGCATGCGCTGCTCGACTACATCCACGAACATTATGCCGAGAAAATCATCAGCTCGGATATCGAACAGCGCTTCGAATGCAACTATGACTATATCAATCGGGTGTTTGCCAAGCTCACGGGCCATACGATCATGCGATATGTGAATCAGGTCCGGATCAATCATGCCAAAGAGTTAATCGAGGCCACCCATCTCAGCTTCGGGGAGATCGGATATCTGACCGGTCTGGATGATCCCTTTTATTTCAGCAAGGTGTTCAAAAAATACGTCGGCATGTCGCCGAACCAATACTATAAGCAGGTTCGCGACAAGGAATAAGGCGGGGGCCGGGGGGCCAGCGTCCGGCATCATAGTTGGCGTATAGTGGATAAGTCATAGCGAACGTTCCGGCGCCCCTCCTTCCTTGGGGATAACCCGCCGCCTCCCGCGATTTAACGCCGAGTTATCCTTGCACTTCTCCACATTTGTTCACAAACGCTGGATAACTCCCCTGGATTCAGGGACCAAAATGCAGCTTGCGCTGTATGAAAGGGGATCATGTTCATAACTCTGTGTATAAAGTAACGTAAGAATAGGTTATGCACAGTTCATGCTGACTCCATCCGTTATAAAGAATGCAATTATCCACATCCGGGGATTTGGATTTTTTCGCATATTCCGGGACAGGATCATTCTTTTATTTGCGCCCGTAATCAGCCTTAATCTCTCCCCAGCTCTTCGTTTGCCATTTCAGCACCTTGTTCTCGTATGTATTGGTTCGAAGCCAGTGCTCGGCCCGGTCCACCAGCTCCCATATCTCTTTGGTTGACGCGTCGCGCGGCAGCGTGGAGACCACCTTCTTCTGCTTCAGCCATTTGAGCGCATTCATGGAATCGCTGTACACCGTTTTCGTGCTGCCGATTTTCTTCAAATAAGCCAGCGCATGGACGATCGCCAGGAACTCGCCGAGATTGTTCGTCCCCTTCTGGATCGGCCCACACGAGAACAGAATATCCCCCGTCTGCGTATCCACGCCTTTATATTCCACCGGTCCCGGGTTTCCCCGCGTTCCCACATCCACGGAGATGCTGTCATAATCAATCTTCCCCGGATCCTCGGCCGCGGAGGCGCTGCTGCGCTTAGAGCTCTTGCTCTTGGATCCCGAGCTGCCTGATCCGCTTCCGGACTGCCCCCAGTAATTTTTATACCCTGCCGCATAGGCCTGTTCCGCTTCGCTTCGGGATTCGAACGCCTTGAATTTCGCACCTGCAAATTGGTTCACCTGCTGCTGGCATTCGCCCCAGCTTGTATAAATTCCGGGTACTTTGCCTACCCAGACTACGTAATATTTTTGCTTTGCCATCATAAACCTCCATCCTGAACTAACCTCTCTAGCGTACTATATCACATCCTCCGAAACCAACAAAAAAAGCGCCATCGTCTCCGATCCGCTTTCGATGTTTGACCTTATTCAATTGTTCCTGTTTCGTCGGCTTCACTCTCACATGCTGTGACAGCGCGCTATAATCCTCGTTGGTCTTTCTCATCGAGACGGCTGACCATATGCCGGCGCGTTCCGCTTTGCGGAGCGCTTTTTGCGTTTTGGTACGGGCCATGAGGCTCACACTCCTTCTATTATAGAACTCCCTATNTTGTACGGCAAAATCGAAGGGAATGGAACCGGAGCCGCTCGGGACTCCGCCACCCATTTGACCCCCCGTTTATTCCCATCCCTCAAACGTGAGGATTTTATCCCGGTAATTGACGTCCACTCCCTCATGCGTCCGGTATTTCAGTGCTTCCAGCTTCGCTGCGGCGTCCGTCTCCGTCTCATTGCTCCCGATCGTGACCTTATCCTGTTCCACGGCGGTGATGACCCAGGAACCCTCCGTTTTATCCAGGGAATACCTGCGGTACATTTGAGTCAGCGTTTTTCCTTTCAGTTCCCTGGATTCCGATGCATATACCAACACTTCCTCGCCTTGTTCACTCTCATAAGGGTCCGAAATAAGAATCGAGGCCTTCTCTTCGTTCATTCCCAAAGATTTGACCAGCCCCCGCATATGCTCCTTATGCTTCTCGTACTCTTCGGCGGACATTCCCATCATGTCGCTTGCACGATATTCCTTCTCGTTATATCCGAAAATAATTCGGTCGGTCATAGCCTGCATGTAAGACTCACTGACAATCCCGTCCACCTCGGCCAAATATTCCGGATAATCCATTTGAAAATGCAGCAGCTTATATTCCGCCGTTTCCAGCTTCTCGACCTGGTTCACGATCTGCTCCCGTTCGTTCTCCGACAAACCCGAGCCGCCGCAAGCGGACATTCCCGCAACCGATAATACGATCAACCCTAATAGTAGTAGACTTTTCATGTTCCGGCTCATCCTTAAATCCTCTCCCTCCTGTAAACCTATGATATAATACGGAATCATTGGAGAATAGATCCAATTATGATAGGAGAGTGTACCGATGAAACTGGAGCGGCTCATATCCATGATTTACATGCTGCTGAACAATGAGATTCTGTCCGCGTCAGCCTTGGCAGAAAAATATAACGTGTCCCAGCGAACCATCTACCGCGACATCGATGCCATCTGCGCCGCCGGCATTCCGGTCGTATCCTATCAAGGGGTCAACGGCGGATACGGCATTATGGAGCAATACAAGATGGATAAAAGCCTGCTCGGTTCCTACGATGTCAGTGCCCTGATCACCATCCTGCACAGCATGTCTACGGTGTTCGAGGATGAACGGGCCCTGGATACGATTCAGCGCCTGCAGACCATTGACCGTTCCGCCAACTCCGCATCGCAGGGATTGTCCATGGATATCGGGAGCTGGCGGTCGTACAACGAAATCCTTCGTCTTCTTCGCCGCGCCATTACGGACAGGCATGTGATCTCCTTTCAATACATAAGCGCCAAGAATGAACGCATTTATCGAAAAGTCGAGCCCCTGCGACTCATGTATAAATTCGGATCCTGGTACTTGTACGGCTTCTGCAGAACGAGGAACGATTACCGCGAATTCCGGATCTCGAGAATGTCGGATCTGTCCTCCGCCGCCGAGCCCTTTATGCGCCAGCATGCCGAGGAGCACACATATGGACCTCAGCTTCAAGGGCAACATCCAGATGAGCGGAGCGAACGGCACCACTGGGAATTATCGCCCGATGCCGTAGAAGTCGTGCTTCACGTGTGCCCCGGGGCCCTGGCCAAAGCGATGGATCAATTCTATGACGTACAGCGGGAATTTCATGAAGACGGCTCGCTCCGTCTCACGTTCAAGGTCAATGACCCGGATTCCTGGTGGTTCTGGTCTACCCTGCTGAGCTTTGGCGAGGAGATCGAGATTGTGGAGCCGGCCGACTTAAGGATNCGCATGCAAGCCAAATTAGAAAACATGCTGCAAGTGTACGCAAAAGTATGACAGTCCGCTGTCATACTTTTTTATTTACAATGTTCCCAAGAAGGAAATAACACGAAGCCAAAGGGGACGATCTTAATGAACTATCCTGTAAAAATGTATGAATACCATGTATGGGCCAACCAGGCCATATTCAACCGTCTGCTGGAACTTCCTGGCGAATTGTACAATCGGACCATCACAAGTGTCTTTCCGACCGTATCGGAAGCGTTGATTCATATCTACACGGTGGATCTCGGCTGGATGAACATTTTNTCCGGGAAGGACATGGGCTCCGCATTGGCTGAGGCCTACCAGCTCCGGGAAGAGCTTGAAGAGATTTCGCTGGAAGACCTGAACCTGCGGTTTATCGAATTGGCGGATCGATACGCTGCGTTTCTCCGCCAGCAGCCTGACCTGGAGCGGATGATCCGATTGGATAATCCTTATGCAGGGCATTCGGGATACCCGCCTGTCCGAGATATTGCTGCATGTCGTGAACCACGGCACTTACCATCGTGGAAATATTGCCGCCATGCTGCGCCAGCTCGGAAGCTCCTCCGCGATGACCGATTACGCTTTTTTTTGGTACCAGAATAAACCGGAGCCCGTCTTCGCCTGATGGCGCTCAGAACAGCCGCGAAGTCTAGGATCTCTGAAATTCCAAGCCGGTATCTGCCCGACAAAAACCAAAAAGCCTGCTTCAGGAACCCGGTTCCGAAGCAGGCTTTCTATCCTGCATTCCATATATACGCTTGTTACAATTTGCGGCCTTCCGTCAATCGCACCCAGAAGCCGCCTTTGAAGCTTTTCGGTTCATGGGAGATAATGAACGCTTGCGGCGACATTTTGGAAAGTGACTCCATCAGCCGCCGCTCATTCTTCCGTTTCACGAGCACTTGAAGCACCAGCCGCTTNCCATCCTTGCCGTCCGCTTCCCAAGCGGTCACGCCGTATCCCTTATCCCGCAGGTTCATGGCCAAGTTCGTCTCAACGGAATTGACGATCACCTGCACCACGATGTATCCGAGTGCCAGATACTCCTCAATTCGGCTGCCGGCATACACGCCTAGGCCAAAGCCCAGGCAGTAGGCCGCCATATTAAAGGGATTGTCCAGATTTTGCAGGACGAGATTGAGGCCGAGCAAGTACACGAATACCTCCAGCATGGCCAGAAGGGAAGCTATCCCTCTCCTGCCTTTGATCATCAGGATCAGCCGCAGCGAAAAAATCGAGACATAGACCACATTGATGCCGATGATGGAGCCGATCAGCGACAGCGAGATCATAGAGAATNACGGGTGGCGATATACTCCGGTCTTGGCTTCTGGCCCGAATACGGCTGCTTGACCTTGTTCTCCACGCTGTTATAGACCATGAATATATTGCTGCGCGGCATCGGCGTGATGTTGCTGTTCGACCCATGCATAATGTTGCAGTCAAAAATCACGATNGAGCCCGCCTTGCCGACCGGCGTGTCGATCCCGCCCTCCTTCACCATTCGCGTCAGGCTGTCATGATCCGGAACGCCGTACTCCTGCTTGCGCAGGGAATCCTTGAAATGATCCTCCGGCGTTTGGCCGATGCAGGCGACGAATTCCTTATGCGATCCGGGCACCACCATAAGCGGCCCGTTATAAGGATAGTTATCCTCCAGGGCAATGGAGCAGCTTAGCGCTCTCATGCGCGGCATGCCGTCCTCGACATGCCACGTTTCGAAGTCGGAGTGCCAGTAGAACTCCTTGCCCGTAAAGCCCGGCTTGTAATTAATTCGGGATTGATGGATATACGTCTCGCTTCCCAAGAGGTATTCCATGATCGCNAGGAGTCTAGGATGCTGGGAGAGCTGCTTGAATACTTCATGGCTCTCATGCACGGCAAATACCGATCGCACTTCGTCTCCACCGGGCTCTCGGATCACTTCATCTTTCTCAGATCCCCGTGCCGTTATTTGCAGCTTGCGGGCCTCCTCCTGATATCGCGAAAGCTCCCCCCGATCAAAGAAGCCTTCCAGAAATAAATATCCGTTGCGCTCGTAGAAGTCGGATTGCTCCTGTGTTAGCGGCGCATCCGGCGTCCACTCCGAATGTACGACCCGATCCTGCCTTTTTAAGATCCGGGGCTCCGCATGCACTCTGGAAGGGTAGACGTCCATTTCTTTTTCCTGAAGGGCCGACGCATGATTTTTACTCATCGCATATCATCTCCTTAGTCCGTAATGGGGGCAAGCAGCGGGTAGGTTCCTTCCTCATCGTGAACTTCCGCGCCGGTTAGCGGCGGATTGAATACGCAGACCATCCGCATCTGCGAACGGGCTCTCAAATAATGCTTCTCGTGTCCGTCCAGCGCATACATCATGCCAGGGGTGATGGGATAGGTCTCGCCGCCGACAACCTCGATTTCTCCCTCCCCCTCGATGCAGTACACGGCCTCGACGTGNTTTTTGTACCAGATCAGCGTNTCCGTTCCNGCCTTGATCAGGGTGTCGTTAAGAGAGAAGCCCATGCCGTCTTTGGTCAGCAGNAGCCTTCTCGAATTCCATGTCGTTGTATCGATGTCGTCTTTCGTATCCACGATTTCTTCCAAATGTTTAACGATCATGACAACNTCTCCTCTTGCAGCTAATTGTTTCATGCTGTTCTCAAAAATCCCCANTCCCTCTGCNAGCGTGTTCATTTCAATGGTCAGCGGCGGCATCAGCTTGGCNACTTCGCTATGCGGTCCTGACGTTTCCATAATCAGTCCTTGCTCAAAGGCGATTTCGGATAGCCTTCCTGCGTGCTCCGGCTTATCAAAGGCTACCCCCTGGATCATGCCCCTGCCGCGGATTTCGCCCTTAAGCCGGGGATAATCCCTCACGACGTCTTCGAGCGATTGGCGAATCCGATGTTCGCGAATGCCGATATCGAGCTGAAAATCCTCCGTCTTCCAATAACTCAGCGCTTCGGCAGCGGCAACGAATCCGAGATTGTTGCCCCGGAAGGTGCCGTTATGCTCTCCCGGCTCCCAGATGTCGATCTCCGGCTTGATCAGCGTGATGGCCATCGGCAAGCCGAAGCCGCCGATCGATTTCGAGAGGCACACGATGTCCGGCTCGATGNCCGCATCATCGAAGCTGAAGAACGAACCGGTTCTGCCGCAGCCCATCTGGATATCGTCCAGAATGAGCAGCATCCCCTTATCCTTGCAGATGTGCGCCAGCCTCTGCAGCCATTGGCGGCTGGCGGCGTTCAATCCGCCTTCCCCCTGCACCGCCTCGACGATGACCGCTGCCGGCAGCGGAATGCCGCTTCCCGGATCATCCAGAAGCTTCTCCATATATGCCATCGTATCCACGTCGCTGCCAAAGTAACCGTCATACGGCATAAATACCGAGTGGCTCAGATCCACGCCGGCGCCCTGGCGCTTGAAGGCATTGCCGGTCACCGCCAGCGATCCCAGCGACATGCCGTGAAAGGCATTCGTGAAGCACAGAACGGTGCTGCGCCCCGTCACTTTTCTGGCGATTTTGAGCGCGGCCTCCACGGCATTGGTGCCGGTCGGTCCGGGAAACATCACCTTGTGATCCCACCCGCGCGGCTTCAGGATAATCTCCTGAAAGCGGGTCAGAAACGTTTCCTTCGCTCCCGTAGCCATGTCCAGGCTGTGCGTAACGCCGTCCTGCAGGATGTAGTCGATCAGCTTTTCGCGAATCCTTTCATTGTTGTGCCCGTAATTCAAAGCGCCGGCGCCGGCAAAAAAATCAATGTATTCATTGCCCTGCGTATCCCACAGCTTGGCATTCCGGGCTTTGTCAAAGACCGTCTGAAAGCTCCGGCAATAACTTCTTACTTCCGATTCCAGCTTGTTAAACACGGTAAGCTTCGGTTTCTCCATGACTTGGTTGTCCATAGTTCCCTCCATTTGTTTAAATGTCATTGAAAAAGGGGCCAATCACGAATAACGGCTCATCTTCATGTGNNGTACCATCCGGAAACATCTCTGCTCCATAACCCACCGTNACGGTGCTCGGAATGGATTTCTCCTCGGCATAACCGAGAAACAATCGGCGTGATGCCATATTGCTGGGCGATACCGTCGTTTCGATGAAACGGACGCCATGGCAGGCCTTCTGGTTCATGAGGCCGGTAAGCATCGCCTTCGCGATCCCCTGCCTCCGGTGGGAGCTTGCAACCGCCACCTGCCATACAAAGAGCGTCTCCGGATTGCGCGGAGAACGGAAAGCGGAGATAAAACCGACAATGTCTCCTTCATGCTCCGCGATCATGCAGGTATCGTTGAAGTAATCCCCTAACAGCATGTAGCAATAAGGCGAGTTCAGATCAAGCGATCCGGTATCGCGTATGAGCTTCCACACCCGGGTGCCGTCCCGCGCCTCCGGTCTTCGGTAAACCACTTCGGTTCCGGTATCCACAGCCATCTACATAAACACCTCTTTCCAGCACTAATTTCCGTTCGAGCGGAACCGCTGCAGAAAGCTCTGCAGCCGCTCGCTCTTCGGATGATCGAATATTTCCTCGGGTGTTCCTTGCTCAANGATTCTGCCGTCGGCTCCGAAGATGACCCGGTCCGCGATTTCCTTCGCAAAATCCATCTCGTGCGTAATCAGCATCATGGCCATTTCGCCTTCTTCGGCGATTTCCCGGATCACCTCCAGNACCTCNCCGACCAGCTCNGGATCCAGCGCCGAGGTTACCTCGTCAAACACCATCACCTTCGGCCGCATGACCAGCGCTCTGGCGATGGCGACGCGCTGCTTCTGGCCTCCCGACANATTGGACGGGTGCATCTGCAGCTTATCGGCCAAACCGACCTTGCCCAGCATCGNGACGGCCCGCTCCTCCGCTTCTTCCTTGGACAATCCCAGCACCTTGCGCGGGGCTTCCGTCACGTTGCGAAGCACATTCATGTGCGGGAACAGATTGAAATGCTGGAAGACCATGCCGACGTTGCACCGCATCCGATGCAGATGCTTCTCGTTTGCCCGGACCAGCTTGCCCTTCTCCTCCATATGCCAGAGCAGCTCGCCATCAACCTCGATGGTTCCCTCGGTCGGTTCCTCCAGCGTCATCAGCATTCGGCCCATCGTCGTTTTGCCCGATCCGCTCGGTCCGATCACGGCCACCTTTTCTCCTGGCTTCATCTCCAGATCGATGCCCTTCAGCACCTGCAGGTCGCCAAACGACTTGGTCACGCCCGCATATTTTACAATCGGCTGAGAGCCCGTAACGGGATTTCTTTCCCGCTCCGGCTTCTTCGCCTCTTCAGCCTGCTCATCGATTACAACGGCATTCAATAGAGTCCCTCCTTATTTTCCACGCTGCAAATTCAAACGCTTCTCCAGCCTTTGCACCAGCAACGACGCAATATAACTGATGATCAGGAACAGAATCCCGACCAGCGTGTACGGTTCGAAAGCGCGAAATGATTGCGACACGATATTTTTGGCCGTCAGCATCATCTCAACCAGCGTAATGGCGCATAGAATCGGCGTTTCCTTAAACATGACAATCAAATAATTGCCCAGCACCGGAATGATCGGCGGCACCGCTTGCGGCAGTATAATGCTCCGCCAGGTCTGGGATTTCGTGTAGTTCAGTGCGGTTGCGGCTTCCCACTGTCCTTTCGGCACCCCTTCAATGCCGGAACGGTATACCTCCGACAGATACGTGCTGTAATGCAGCCCCAGGCCGATGACTCCCGCATAGAAGGCCGGAATCGAAATGCCCGTCAGCAGCGGCAAGCTGTAATACAGAAAGAACACCTGTACCAGCAAGGGGGTATTGCGAATAAATTCTATGATTCCTTTGGTGATGAGCGACAAGGGCTTAAATGTACTCCGCGCGGCAAAGGCAAGCAGCAGTCCGATAATCAATGCCACCACAAAAGCACAGAGCGTGACCCATACCGTCATTTTTAATGCACTCAGAAGCTGCGGCAGTATTTCAAACACATATTTCCAATCCCACATCCGCTACAGCCTCCCCGCGGTCAGTTTGCGCTCCAGCAGTCGAACCGCCATCGAGACGAGCGTGGCGATGACAAAATACATGAGGAGCAGAAGCACCAGAATCTCAGTCGTCCAGGAGATGTAATTGTTGCGGAGCACCATCGCCTGATACGTTAAATCCGCCATCGTGATGAAATAAACGAGCGAGGTGGATTTGATGAGTTCCACAAGCTGATTCCCGAACGGGGGAAGCATTCGCAGGGACGCTTGGGGCAGTATAACGTTCCACAGCCTCTGCCAAGGCTTCATGTTAAGCGCCACGGCAGCTTCCCACTGTCCTTTCGGAACGGCCAGCACCGCGCTGCGAACAATCTCGGAGCCGTACGCGCCGAAGTTAAGTCCGATCGCGAGAATCGCCGCCAGCATTTTCGGAAGCTCGATGCCGATGAACGGAAGGGCAAAATACAACCAGAAGAGCTGCACCAGCAAGGAGGTTCCCCGAAAGATTTCGACGTACACGGCCGTCGCCGTGCGGACGATCCACAGCTTCGACAGCCGGCACAATCCGGCTGCAAAGGACATCGCGATGGCCAGGATGGCTGAAAAGAACGCGACGATCATCGTGATCTCTGCTCCTTTGAGCAGCGTCGGAAGAAAATCGATCCAAGAATTCGGCATGCTATTCCCCGCAGAGCGCAGCGGCTGTCATCTCACCCGGGAGCTCTTCTTCCGTAAACCCGAACGCTTGCAAAATTTCCAGCAGCTCGCCCGACTCCTTCATCTTTTCAAGCTCTGCATTATAAGCCTCCTGGAACTCGGTATCCGCTTGGCGGAAAGCCGTAGCCCCGTAACCGCGAACGCTTTCGCCGTCGATGACCGGCTGCTCGAAATCAGCCACGCGTTCGATGCTGTCGTCGCTGGCTGAATCCAGCATCGCCTGCAGGGACGGCCCCGTCATGGTAATCGCCTGCACCCGATCGGCCTGGAGGGCGCTGATCGCCGAAGCCTGGTCAGGGACCTGTACGATCCGGTCCGCAGGAATGCCCGACTTCTCCATGTAGCCGATTTCGACCGCGCCGGTCATGACGGCCACCTTGGCCTGCTCATTCTTGGCAATGTCCTCATAGCTTCCGAGTTCCATCGGATTCCCTTGCTTTACCGCAAGGGCTTCCCCGATGCTGTACTCCGGATTCGCGAACAGGACGGCAGAGCATCGGTCCGGATTTATGAACATGCCTGCCGTGATCAGATCAAACCGATCGGCCTGCAATCCGGCGACCAGCGAACCGAATTCCGTTAGCTCCCCTCTCATCTCCTTGATGCCAAGACGCTCCAGAATAACGCGGGCAATCTCAACCGCCTCGCCCGTGAGCTCCCCATTGGCTTCTTTGTAGGCATACGGCTTCTCGTTCGCAAACCCTACGGTGATATATCCCTGCTCAATGGCTCGATCCAGCGTACTTCCTTTGTCGCCGCAAGCCGCGAGCAATACCACCATCATCACGGACAACACCAGCACAACCACTTTCTTCAAAACCTTCCACAACCTTTCGTAATAGCTTTTCAATTTCTTAAAAAAAACGGCATGACGAATTTATCCGTGTTAGCACATGTGTTAACTTGGATATTTAGACATTCAGATACCTGTGCATGGGACGAGGCTTCAGGGAAGATGATTCATCGGCTTCCTTGCACGCTTTGCCCCCATGCCGTCTGATCGATTCAATTCGTTCCACATTTGCAGACGTTGCCCCTCCTCTGTAATTGAATGCAAAAAGACCACCAAACAGGGGATCTAGACATAGCTCCGCCAGCAGGGGGTCAAAAAATAGAGAAAAGGCCCCTATAGAGAATAAAGGGCCTTTTGTATGAACATCCATTATGTATGCAAGACCCATCCACTGCTGACGAGGTTAGCTGACGGACTCGGGTAAGATGGTACCCTACACTCGTGAATTCCAAGTGACTCGCCCCTGGTGAAACTGGTTCCCCCGCTTTCCGGAATATGTATGCCGGAAACTAAGCGTGTGTTCATGATAAAGGGAAGCACAGGAAAAGTCAAACCCCTTTAACCGCTTTTTCTGGAAATTCAGAAGTAAAAATACCGTTTTTGCAACGAAGATATCGAGCCTTTTGAACACCTTGTTTAAGGCTGTCCATACACCGGATTGGTCATGGAATCCATGCTCCATTTTCCGCTATATAGCAGGCATTTGACGGGTCATGCGGAAATCGTTCATGCCATATATGTTTTATGCCATGAAAGAGCCCCGGATCAGGTAGTCTGCCCGTATGAAATACGGTACCGAAAAAAAATTTTGAAACACTCCATAAATAAGTCTGATAACAACGCCTGGAATGACTTGAAAAAAGCCTCGATGCTTAGCATCAGGGCTTTTCTCATCATACTGCGGTATAGCCGCCATCCACCAGCAGGCTCGTGCCCGTAATGAAGGAGGCATCTTCACTGGCAAGGAACAACACCGCTTTGGCCACTTCTTCCGGCTGTCCCAAACGGCCCATCGGATGAAGGCCGACCAGGTGCTGCGTGATCGCTTCCGTTCTTCCCTTGATCAGCGGCGTATCGATATATCCCGGACACACGGCATTGATTCGGATTCCTTTAGAGGCATAGTCTGCGCTGAGCGACTGGGTTAACAGCTTGACGCCTCCCTTAGCCGAAGCATAGGCGGTTACCCCTGCTTTTCCGACATGGCTATGGATCGAGCCGCAGTTTACGATTGCCCCTCCGGTTCCTTGGGACAGCATTTGCTGAATAACATACTTATCGCACAGGGACCCCTGTCAGATTAATATCAATCGTTCTCTGCCAGTTATCCATCGTTAACTGATCGGCAGGAGCATCATGGGCAATGCCTGCATTGGCGAACAATACATCGACACGGCCAAAATGCTGCACCGTCTGGTTCACCATTTTTGCGACTTCCTGCTCTTGGGTTACATCCGTTTTGACGAACAGCGCTTCGAAGCCGGCTCCTCTCAATTCATCGGAAACCGCTTGGCCCTGGTCGGAATAATCCGCGATAACGACCTTGGCTCCCTCTTTTGCAAAAAGTCTGACTGCCGCTTCGCCAATCCCGCTGGCGCCCCCCGTCACAATGACAACCTTGGAATCAAATTTCATGCGTTGATCACTCCTATGTTGTAAATTCATCAACCGGCTATCCATTCATGTAGAATGGGCAAATACCGACCATGATATTCCAATCCCCCGTTTCCTACTGAATGACCAGCAACCTATCGACGAAAAAGAATGTTCGCTAAAAATAGTCGCTAAGCAATAACCCTATTCAAGCTCAAGCCCTATCAGACCGGCCGCTCCATCGTAAACATCTCTCCCAGGGTCGAATAGATATTTCCTGCCATGCGGCTCACAGGTTTCAACTTCGATGCGTCGATCCGGCCATGCTCGTAGAGCTCCTCGGACACGTGAAATCGGACGACGCGGGCAATCAATAGATCAGCGGCAGGCAGCTGATCCGCGCCATCCAACGTGACGACCTGCTCCAGCACGCATTCCATGCGGATCTTGGATTCCAGAACGCCGGGAACCTTAACAACGTCACTAACGACCGGGGTTAAACGGGTTCGGTCAAGCTCACTTTCGTCCGGAGGCAGGTTCGCCGCCGTTTCGTTCACGGCTGCAACGGTATCTTCGTCCACGATGTGGATGACAAGTTCGCCGCTCTGCATGGCATTTCTCGCCGTATCCTTGGGTGCACCGTTCTTTCGCTGAACGGAAACCGACAGCAAAGGGGGATTGCTCGACACAATGGAAAAGTAACTGAACGGCGCCGCATTCAGCACGCCATCCGCCGATAATGTCGTTACGAAAGCGACCGGACGCGGAACGACGCTTCCGATCAACAGCTTGTATGTGTCCCGTTCGCTTTGGGTATTCGGGTCAATGGATATCACTTGAGTTGCCCCTCTCCTGTATTTTTGATTAGTATAGGCTCCAACCCCTGCTCGATTCGGGCACGCTCCGGTTCGAACCAGGCAGGAAGCTTTAATTGTTCCCCCAGCGAGTTCAGGTCTTCGTCCACCGTAAATCCGGGCGGATCGGTTGCGATCTCAAACAGGATCCCACCACGTTCCCTGAAATATAACGCTTTGAAATAGTTCCGGTTCCTGATATCCGTAGGGTGAAATCCCTGCTCCTTCACCCATTCATGCCATTTGCCGTGCTCCTCATCATCTTGAGCCCGCCATGCGATATGATGGGTCGTTCCGGCACCTCCGGCTCCCAAAGGGATATCCCGCATCGGCAGATCAATCACGTTGCCGAAGAGGCCCGCAGCTTGAAACCGGGCATAATTGACGTCCTCCCCAATATAGGTCAGTCCCATGACATTCTCCAGCGCCTTCTTCGTCTCCTCCCATTTGCTGCTGAACAGAACCGCGCCGCCGAATCCCTTAATCGCTGTAGCCGGTGTTATATCGTCCACGGACCAGCCGTTATTCGGACCGTCTTCCCGCTCCACCAACTCTAGCGAAAGTCCGTCCCGATCGGAGAATTGAAGATATTGTTCGTTAAACCGGAAAGCCTTCATGACGGGAACGCCAAAGTTCCGCAGCCGCTGTTCCCAATAAGGCAGGGCCCCTACAGGAACGGCAAAGGTCGTATATCCTGCCTGTCCTCCTCCACGCAGCCCTCTTCGCGAAGCAGAGGAAGGGAAGAAAGTGATGATCGTTCCGGGTTGTCCTCCCTCATCCCCAAAATACAGATGATATACCTCGGGCGCATCGTAATTCACGGTTTTCTTTACCATTCTGAGTCCCAGCACGCCTGTATAAAAATCAACGTTCTTCTGCGGATCTTGCGCATAAGCGGTAATATGATGAATGCCTGCCGTATGTAATGTCATATCCCATCTCTCCCTCACCATTCGTGTCGAAACCCGTTATTTCCGTTCATAATCCGTTTTGCATGATGGATGAGCCATAAATCATAAATAATCTTTAATTTTAATATCTTTAATTTAAGATTATAGGATTTTCTTATCATTGTCAAGCTCCTGTGCACCCCAAATATATAAAAAGCCGCCAAGAACGATTCCTCGCTCTTGGGCGGCTTTTATGCGGCTAAAGGCCGCCTCCCTATCCCACGCTTAGGCTTTTTGCCATTTCTCCTTAAAGAACAGCTGGTACACTCTGGTTACGATAATTTTAATGATCATATAGATCGGTACGATCAGCAGTATTCCGATAATGCCGCCAAGATCCTGCCCCACCAGTACCAGGATAATGATGGTAATGGGATGGATCGCCAGCTGTTTGCCGAAGATATACGGACCTATCAGGTTATCCTGAATCTGCTGGGCCGCCAGAATGACGACAAGAGACCAGATCGCGGTTCCCGGGGACTGAATAAAGCCGATAATCACGATCGGGATCGAGGATAGAATGGCGCCGATAAACGGTATGAAATTCGCGATGACCGCCACGACCGTCAACAGCAGCGCATAAGGCAGGCCGATAATCAGGAATCCGATATACATCAGAACCCCCAGCGCCAAATTGACGAGAACCCGGCCTACGATAAAGCCTTTGAGTGCATTGTTGATTTCATCCAGCACCGAGGCTCCCTCGCCCTTGAATCGGTCAGGCAAAAAGCTGACCACCATCTTCCCGAATTTCCCGCCCTCCTTCAGCATGTAATACAGGAGAATCGGAAACGTAAACAATACGATGGCAAAATTCGACACGAACGAGAACAGATTCATAATATAATTCGTCAGGAACGTGAAGCCTTGATTCAAATAATCGGTGAGCTGTGTAAGCGGGTTGGCGTTCTCCGGAAAAATGTCCTGGAAAAAGCCGTTATTCTCCAATTCCTGAAGCTGCTCGCCAAGCTTGGCAAACAAGGCTGGAGCGTTCTGTACGAGAGCCACGATCTGATCGCGCAGTGATGGCCATACCCCCAGGATAAAGCCGGTAAGGATGCCCGCGAACACGACATACAGGAGCAGGATGGCCAGCGAGCGATTTAGCTTGCGTTTTTCGAGGAGATCAACCAGCGGTCTGAGCAGGTAATAGAAGAATCCTGACAACATCAACGGCACGAGGATGATGGAGAAGAACGAAAGTACGGGTCTGAATATAAAATCCACCAGCGATCCCAAATAAATGATGGTCAGCACCAGGATCATGGCAAGACACAATTTGAAAAACTTGTTCATTTTCAGCAAAAAGCATGCCCCTTCTCCTATTTTTTCACCATCGTATCATGACAACGAGTACGGTTTCAAATGGCCCCTTCTATATTCGTTGCGAGAGGCCTAATTCTAGCCGCCAACGTTTTACGACCTTTCGGTTTCACTCCATGCCGCCGATCTATACTTCTTCTAACGCCTCACGTATAATATGAAGGATTGCTAGGGCAAGGCTATAATGTAGGAGGATATCATAAACATGCATGTTACATCCATCATTCTTGGTCTCATCATCGTTCTGAATATCGTGTTCTCCATGTTCGTGGTTTTCAGGGAACGGCGGGATGCCGGCTCCACCTGGGCATGGCTGCTGGTACTGTCCTTTATCCCGATTCTGGGCTTTGTGCTGTACTTGCTGTTCGCCCAAAATTTAAGAAGAATCCGTCTCTTTCATTGGGACGATCTGCAGAAAACCGGCATCGAGAAAGTATTGCTGTCCCAAATGGAAGGGATGAACAACGGCGAATACCCGTTTACCAATCAAGCGGCGGCGGACAGCAGCGATTTGATCCATATGCATATCAATGAGAATCAGGCGATCCTTACGGACGACAACCATGTTGAAATTTTTACGGATGGACGCAGGAAGTTTGAACGGTTGTTTCAGGATATCGAGGAAGCCAAAGACTATATACATATTCAGTACTACATTATCCGTCGCGACGAGCTTGGCAAGAAGCTAATCTCCCTGTTGACCCAAAAGGCTAATGAAGGCGTGAAGGTCCGGGTTCTATACGATGAGCTGGGCTCGCGTCAACTAACCAAAGGCTTCTTCAAGGCATTCCGCGAAGCCGGTGGAGAAGCCGAGGCCTTCTTCCCGTCTAAGCTGCGCTTCATTAACCTGCGGCTGAATTACCGGAATCACCGAAAGCTGGCGATCATCGACGGCAATATCGGGTATGTCGGCGGTTTCAACGTCGGGGACGAATACCTGGGCCTCAACTCCAGGTTCGGGTACTGGCGGGACACCCATCTGCGCATCCAAGGCGAGGCCGTTTATGCGATGCAGGTTCGCTTCATTCTGGACTGGAATCAGGCTTCGCATCATAACGATATCACTTACGAATCGAATCTGTTTCCCAAGATCAATTCGCCCGGCAATGTCGGGATTCAGATTGTCACCAGCGGTCCGGATTCCCGATATGAACACATCAAGAACGGTTATATCAAAATGATTTCATCCGCCAAGAAATCGATTCATATTCAGACCCCTTATTTTATCCCGGACGCCAGCCTCCTGGATGCGCTGCGCATTGCGGCGCTTTCCGGCGTCGAGGTGCATCTGATGATTCCGGATAAACCGGACCATCCCTTCGTGTATTGGGCTACCTTATCTTATATCGGGGAAATGCTGGGCACCGGGGCTAATGTGTATCTCTACAATAATGGCTTTATTCATGCCAAGACGATCATCATCGATGAGAAGATTTCATCCGTGGGCACGGCGAATATCGACGTTCGAAGCTTCAAGCTGAATTTCGAAGTGAACGCATTCCTGTACGATGAACAGTTATCGAAACAGTTGACCCACATCTTCCACCAGGATCTGCGGGTATCCAGCCAGCTTACGATGAAGCAGTATCTGGAGCGTTCACGATGGATCAAGTTCAAGGAGTCCATCTCCCGCCTGCTGTCGCCTATTCTATAGGACAACCCCGAGACGCTGCCGTATCATTTAGCAATCCAGAAGAAATGCGAGGGCCAGAGACCGTTTATACTAAAACCAAGGAAAACGAATCCATCATATTGAAACCTGGGAAGGATGTTGAACGTGGCTAAACTGACACCGTATATTTTCTCTGAGGATGCAAAATCGCAGGCTGAATTTTATACCCAAGCACTGGGAGGGGAAATCTTATCCGTGCAAACCCATGGCGAGGTTCCCGGAACCAAGGAAGAATTGAAGGACAAGGTCATGCATCTGAGTCTGGTAGCCGGAGGAATCCCGATCTTTATGTCGGACTCGATCTTCCAAACCCTGGAGCGTGGGAACGGGATTCATCTGAGCCTGTCGTTTGAGAGCGATGCCGAAGCCCATAAAGCTTTTGACCGCTTGGCCGAGGGCGGCAAGGTGATTGATGCGCTGAAGACTCAATTCTGGGGAGCCCTGTTCGGGTTGCTGGAAGACAAGTTCGGCGTATTATGGCAGGTCACGACGGAAGTTCAAGCCAATTAATCTTAGAAAAGGCCCTTCAAGTTTGGCTTGAAGGGCCTTTTTTGCGTTCAGTCCTTATTCTCTAATCGATCGCTGACCTCGTATAGGCGCAGGGATAGTTCATCCCCTTCGGCATTGCCTAAAACATCTCCGTATCGACTACGCAGATTGTTCCAGCACTCGTGTATTACTTTCTCAAGAGCCTTTCCTTTATCGGTCGCGTAGATCAGCGACATCCTTCCTTCCACCCGATTGTATACCAGCCCTTTAACGGCCAGCTTCTCAACCAGTCGGGTTACGGTGGATGGCTGGAGGTGAAGAATTTCGCCTAATTCCTTCTGCGAGATCCCTTCCTTCTCATATACAGCCATAAGCAGATATGCATACGTAGGCGACAATCCGCTTGCGGCAAACTCGTCTTCGGCCATCTTGGTAATGACCCGGCTGAGACGACTGGCTGTAAAGTAAAGGCATTCCTTGATATACGTATTGAGCATAACGGTTACCTCTTTCGCTGAAGTTCATCTTGTTAGTTTATTGTTTGCACATACAAATATAATGGATTTTCAAATAAAAGTAAAGCGGCAGTTCCCCCCATCTCATGGAGTCATCTGCCGCTTCATTCTATTAGAATATGTCGTTCAGGTTGCGATCCTGCTTAGGATAACGCTGCTTTATTCAACTTGGCTCTGATCCATGTACATGACTTCCCATAGATGTCCGTCCGGATCCTGGAAGCTCCATCCGTACATAAAACCGTGATCCACCGGGTCGTTGGAAGGCGATCCTCCAGCAGCCAGCGCAGCGTTCACGATGTCATCCACCTGCTCCCGGCTTTCTGCCGACAGCGCCAGAATCACTTCCGTTGTGTTGGTCGCATTCGACAGATCTTTCTTGGTGAACGTCTTGAAATAATCCTCGGTGAGCAGCATGGCAAAGATGTTATCGCCTATGACCAGGCAGGCCGCATTCTTATCCGTAAACTGCTCATTAAACTCAAAACCGATTTTCGAGAAAAAGTCTTTCGTTTTCTCCAGATCCTTAACCGGAAGATTCACAAAAATATTATCGATTTTCAATGCCATCTACGATCACCTCATCCATTTGATAGATTCATCTTAGCATGTGCAGCCGTATGGCATTTCTTTTCGCTTGCTATGTTCAAGCCATTATTCGTCCAATTCCGTGAGAAACACATCCGTCAAAATGGCCTCCGCTCTCTTACACGGTCATATTAGTTCGATAACGCCGCTGCCCGCAGCAATCTCATAACCGTTACTACCGTTTGAGCTTTGGTCACATGAGATTGCGGATCCAGCTTGGTAGCGGATACCCCCAGCATAATCTTTTGTTCCACGACGAAGGCAACAGACGACTTCGCATAGGACGAAACCCTGGAGTGATCTTTAAATTTGTTTAACAGGCCTCGGCCGGCTTCATTCTTCTTACCGGCATACTCCAGCACATTGCTTAGAATAACCGCCAATTCCTCGCGCGTAATCAAGCTGTTGGGATCAAAGATATCGCCTGTGCGTCCCTTCACCAGTCCTGCAGCTTTGGCAGCCGCGATTTCTCTGGCATATCGGGATTTCGGATCCACATCCTTGAAGCTGGAATTCTTGTCGTCAGGCAATAGACCCAGCGCTTTCACCAGGATGGAGATGATCTCGGCACGGGTAATGTGTTTATTCGCACCGAACGATCCGTTATTTTCTCCGGATACGATCATTTTGGCGGCAGCTTGCGCCACGTCTTCCCTTGCCCAGGAAGGAATTGCGTCACTAAATCGGATATCCTGCTGTACCAGCGCATAAACGCCGCTGCCGGTTTTCTTGATTTCCACGGTCACCGTGCCGTCCGCATTCACTTTAAACAATGTCGGAACGGATCGAAGCTCGTTTGTACCCGGTATATAGACCACTCCGGTCGCACGTTTTATATTGATCTTTTTCGCATCCAAGGTAACGAACTCGCTGACATGGGATTTCCCGAAGCGTGTCAGCTCGGTTGCCGTTTTATCCGCATGTACTTGCTCAAGCTTGAACTGCAGCGGACTCGCCAGTGTTTCTTTCCCTTGAAGCAAGGCGGCCAGGCTTGCTGCGTCCTTATCGTCTGGAGCCACAATTGAAACTCTCACCGGCCCGGAAACCGAGATCAGCGAAGCCGGAATCCGGTATTCCGTACCGTTTAGGAAAACGGACAGACTNGCTTTGGCCCCTTTTTTCGCAATGNCCGCAATCACTTCTTGCGGAATTTCCAGCACCGCCTGCTTCGCGCCCGNACCCGCATGGAGCTGGAAGTTGGAGGATTCCGATTGGTTAATGCTGTTAACTGCCGCAGCCGCAGGCACGNTAACTAGAGCCTTATCTCCTTCAAGCACAACGTTGGCTTCGAGTTGATCCTTGCCTTTAGGCGGCTGTGGCGTCAATGGCGTTGTAGAACCGGATCCGCCGGAGCCTCCTCCGCCTTCAGAGCCACCGGAGCCGTTGCCCGAAGTCGTGATGCTCAGCTGATTCGAAGCGCTGGAGACGCGTTTGATCTCATCTCCCGTTCGATCCACGGCAAGCACATGGATCTTGTAATTCGTTAGGGGGCTGAGGCCCTTCACGGTATAACCGTTCGTTGCCACCGAGCCGGACAACGCATGATTCACGTACACTTCATATCCCGTTGCTCCCGTCACAGCATCCCATTTCAACTGGATGGAGCCGGAATCGGCGCTTACCTTGGACAGATTCCCTGGAGCCGGAAGTGCCGATGCATTGACTTTGCCGTTGATCGGCAGATCGTGAACGAGTTGGGTCGTCAGCGTCTTATTGCGGTCGCCGCTGATATCCCAGCTCATGACGCCTGCGATATCCAACGATTTCACGATGGAAGCCGTATACTTCATGGTGTCCTTATCGTTGTAAGTGATGAACACTTTATTCTGCTCATTGTACAGGTATGGAACTTTGGCGGATTCGTTCCAGTATCGCTTATAACCGTTCTTGTCGATGTAGTTATTCTCGAGATCGCTGAAATCGAAAACGCCCGCTTCCCATGTCTTTAAGGCGGATCCGCCTTTGCAAGTCTGATATTGGCCGGTAGGCGGGCAATCATCCCAGCCTTTACCGTAATATGGCACCCCGGCGATCAGCTTATGCGTCGGCACCCCGCCGTTCAGATGGCCCAACAAACCGCCGAGCACATGATTTCTCGGAGCGGAGGAAGCGGCTCTTGGATGATTTTGGTCAAAGAACAGCGGTGCATTATGGTGACCCAACGTCTCCCAGCTGCCGCTGTAATCGTAAGTCATGATATTGATGAAATCGAGATAGGTCACGGCATTCGCAAGATCGGCATTTTTAACGAAATTATCGCCCTGCCCGGAAGCAATCGTCAGCAGATAGTACTTCCCATCTTCTGAACCGGCAGCATCCAGCGCCTCGCGAACGGTCTTCATTAACGATGTGAAGTTTTCCGTATCCTCCGGTCCCCGGGCGTTGTCGTCTTCCCCGCCTTCAACAGGATACTCCCAATCGATATCCAAACCATCAAATTTGTATTCTCGGAGGAAATCCACCGCGGAATTCGCAAAGGCCCGGCGTGTTTCTTCGGTCTTGGCCATGTTGGAGAAATGATTGGACCAGGACCAGCCGCCAACCGATATCATAAGCTTCAAATGCGGATTAGCGGCTTTGACGGATTCGAAGGCTTGGAAATTTTCGAAATCCTTTTCGGGATCGCCGAGTATCATCTCGCCATCATACACGTATCGATTTTGCAGCGGAACCTTCGGGTCTTCACATGCTCTTACCGTGCTTCCGAACTTCTTCCAACACAAATCAGCAAACGCGTAATTGATATGCGTGATTTGAGAAACGTCCAGATCGGACGGATAGAAATTCCGTTCGGCCGGTAGAGCCGACCAAGAGGTGTAGTAGGTAATATTATTATAATTGCTGCCTGGTACTACAGTAATCGCTTGACTGATCGGCGATGTCCATAAACGGTTTACAGCTATGATCTGGAACGAATACGTCTTACCTTCCTGCAATCCGGCAGCCACAAACCGGTTCTCGCTGCTTGTCGCCACCTTATTTCCGTCCTGATAAATATGATAGCCCGTTGCTCCCGGAACCGGAGCCCATCCCAAGGAGACGGTAGACCTTGTAGCTGTAACAGCCTGCAGCCCCTTTGGTGCAGCGAGCTCTCCCCATTTTACATGTACAGCGTTACTCTTCACCGAAGTTTCCGGGTTCTGTCCCTGCAATGCTTTTTGAGCAGTAACTTCAAAGATATAATCGCGATTGGCTGTTGGGTCCAGAGAGTACGTGACCGACGTCACCGTTTCCAACGTATCGACTTTATGGCCGTCCACATACAGCTCGTATCCGGTAGCTCCTGAGCTTGCTCCCCAATTTAATGTCACCGATTTCTCGGAAACGTCCGTTACCTTCAGGTAACTTGGAGGTGAAATTGGAGCTTGTTCATATACGGTTTGATCCGCGGTGGTCGTGAATTCAAGAATATTGCTCTTCATATCCTTTGAGGGCCTGTGGTCATACCAGGTAATATATATGCGGTAGGTTGTCTCGGGCTTAAGCCCTGTAACGGCATGCGTGGTTAAATTTCCCCACGTGATATAAGCATCCGTATCTGCATTCCAGACATCGATATCGTTCTTGTCTCCCTTGAGAAAATCCCATTCAAAGGTAGCCTGGTTATGCGTTACCTCCACTAATCGCAGATTCTGGGGAGCGGACGTTTTTGGAGGCTTAACCTCGCCATCCAGCGTAGTAAACTCGATTACATTACTCTTATGGCGTTGGTCCGGACCTTGAGACGGTCTCTCATACCATGTAATGTACAATTTATAGGTTGTGTTGGGTTTCAAATCATCCAGGGTCCGGCTTCCGCCGTTCCCCCATGTATACCATGCATCATCCACGGCGTTCCAGACATCAATATCAAACGTATGCTGTGGATTACTCTCGTCGTAATCCCATAGTATCGTTGCTTCGGTGGCCGTGATGGAGTCTTGCACAATTCGCAGATTCTGCGGTGCTAGCGGATCCTGGGAGCCATAGGTCGAGCTTGTTACCGTCACCGGATCGATGCCGGAGCTCGTTGCGGTAATTTCTGAAGGAGATGCGCCTTCTGCTGCAAAGGATGCAGGCGCATGAAGCAGTGGGGTAAACATCAGAATAAGGGCCAGAAAACACAGTACCCATTTCGGGCGTCTTTTCGTGATAAAGGGTATCACCGTATTCACCTCTGTNGATTAAATTTCGATTGCAAATGATACAGCATTTCCATGAATGTCTGTTCCTCTTGGTGTCACCCGGGTGGTATCCTTGATGACTTGCCCAGCTTCGCATATCGCTCGAAATCCACTCGTTTTTGAAAACGGTTACCAATCCAGGTAATCTTAATTATGTAAGATTTATCCCCTCCCCCTTTTCGCTCCATACCTACACTCANTTGCTCGATCGCTCTACTACGGCCCCCTTTCAATGAAATCCATGGTGTCCAATCCATATTCATATAGTTGTATCATGTAACCTGCGCCATCGATTGAGAAGGGATACATTTCCATAGGCATGGGATAAATTCTTGTAATTTTATATTCTGTTTATAAATTCAATCCACAAAAAAGAGCCCTCGAAAGGCTCTTCTTCTGTTTCCTATGTAACAAGTGACGGCCGATTCATCCCATTGAACTTAGATGCTCATGCTTTAATTTCCATGCGCCGTCGGCATCTCGAACGAATACGTTCGTTGCTCTCCCGCTCCCGGTCGTGAATTTCCCCTGAAAATACCCCTCGTAGCGATAAGTATAAATACAGACAGCCGAATGTACATCAGTCGCAATCCACACCACGTCCTCCGCCCGGTACACCTCATCCCGAATGACGTCCCAAGCGTGCTCGAAATAGGCCCTGATTTCCTCCAGGCAACAGCAAGTNCGGTCCGAGAACCAATACACCGCTCNCTCATCGAGCAGCCGGGCTACCTGATCAAAATCATGCGTATTCGTAGCCGCTATGTAAGCCTCAAATGCTTTTTGATATGACATTGTTTCGCACCTCCTAC
>Ga0055538_1000224_pt1 | contig 31879 bp, 27 predicted proteins | sample AraplaCvi_mLB_r2_2_FD_55038 | JGI IMG/M metagenome (GOLD analysis project Ga0055538, IMG submission 55038) | Arabidopsis root microbial communities from North Carolina, USA - plate scrape CL_Cvi_mLB_r2 | ecosystem: Host-associated > Plants > Roots > Endosphere | place: USA: North Carolina | reverse complement strand
CGGCTGATCTTGTATGTTGGGGCTGGCCCGCGAGCAACCCGTCAGGGAATTGACCGAGAGGGCCGCGCTCACGCGAAAAAGCAAGCCGACACCGATAGCCGCAGGCTTAGGTAGGGGAGGCTTGCTTTTTCTTTAACTGCCGAGGGGCAAAGCCTCGGCTGATCTTGTATGTTGGGGCTGGCCCGCGAGCAACCCGTCAGGGAATTGACCGAGAGGGCCGCGCTCACGCGAAAAAGCAAGCCGACACCGATAGCCGTTAGGCTTAGGTAGGGAGGGCTTGCTTTTTCTTTCATCGGCCGAGGGGCAAAGCCTCGGCCACCAGCTCGCGCTAGAGGCCACGAGGACGTCCCCGCAGGGGAGACCGAAGGGTGGCCGGGCACAAGCACCAGCCCCGCTTCGATCCCCACAGCCCCGCCGAACGCAACGTTGCGGGTGTCCAGAGGGCAGCGCCCTTGGGGCCCTCCCTGGCAGGGAGGGTTTGGGTGGGTGGAATCCCCTACTTCACAAATCCCAGCAGCATCTCGCGAATCAATTTCGCAGCCACGATCTGGGTCTGCTCGGTCGGATCGTAGATCGGCGCAACTTCCACGAGATCGCAGCCAACAACGTTCACATCGGAGTTTGCAATCAGATGTACGGCTTCCAGCAGCTCTTTCGACGTGATGCCGCCGGCTTCTGCCGTACCGGTGCCCGGTGCGGCAGACGGATCCAGCACGTCGATGTCGATAGTCACGTAGACCGGACGGTTGCCCATGGAAGGCAATGCTTCCTTCAGCGGAGCGGCTACCTCAAACGGGTAGAAATTGATGTTCTCGCGTCCGTACTGGAACTCCTCGCGGGAGCCGGAACGGATGCCGAACTGATAAATGTTCTTGCCGCCCATAATGCCCGCCGCCTTGCGGACCGGCGTGGAGTGGGACAACGGCTCTCCCTCGTAATGCTCGCGCAGATCGGCATGGGCATCGATATGGATCAGAATGAGATCAGGATACTTCTCATACACCTTCTGAATAATCGGCCACGAGACAAGGTGTTCTCCGCCGAGTCCGATCGGNAACTTCCCGTCGTCCAGCAGCTTGCCTACATAATCGCCGATCACTTCAAGGCTGCGGCCGGCATTGCCGAAAGGCAGCATCAGGTCGCCTGCATCGAAATAAGTGATATCTTCAATGCTCTTATCCAAGTAAGGGCTGTACTCCTCCAAGCCAACGGATGCTTGGCGGATACGGGCCGGGCCGAAACGGGAGCCGGGACGGTAGCTAACCGTGAAGTCCATCGGCATACCGTAGATGACGGCCTTGGATCCTTCATAATCCTCGGAGCTCAGAATAAACACGTTGCCGGAATAACCTTGGTCCAGTTTCATCAGTTTATGCGCGCCTCCTTATTTCACCAAGTCTTCTACGAATTTCGGCAGCACGAAGGCGGCTTTATGCAGACGAGGCGAATAATACTTNGTATCCATCTCATCAATCGTAGACNCGTCCACTTCAAGCGGATCGTATGTTTTGCTGCCCATCGTAAAGGTCCACAGACCGCTTGGGTAGGTTGGAATGTTCGCTCCATAGACACGCACGATCGGGAAGATTTCCTTCACGTCTTTGTTGACCTGCTGAATCAGGTCAGCTTTAAACCACGGATTGTCCGTTTGCGCCACGAAAATACCGTCTTCCTTCAGCGCCTCATAGATCCCTTGATAGAATCCGCGCTCAAACAACGGAGCAGCCGGGCCAACAGGCTCGGTGGAGTCCACCATGATAACATCGTATTCGTTCTTATGCTCGATAATGTGCATATATCCATCGTTAACCAGCACTTCAACCTTCGGATCGTCCAGCTTGCCGGCGATCTCAGGCAAGTACTGCTTCGAATATTCAATAACTTTTCCATCAATTTCAACGAGTACGGCCTTCTCTACGCCCGGATGCTTGATCACTTCGCGAATGACGCCACCGTCTCCTCCGCCGACGACAAGAACCTTCTTCGGATTTGGATGCGTGTTCAGCGCGGGGTGAGCGACCATCTCATGATAGACGAATTCATCCTTAATCGTAGTCATAACCATACCGTCCAGCACCAGCATGCGCCCGAATTCCTCGGTATCGATCATATCCAATTGTTGAAACTCCGTCTTCTCATGTACAAAGGTCTCCCGGATTTTAGCCGTAATGCCAAAAGTCGGGGTTTGCTTCTCTGTGTACCATAATTCCATCGTCACTACCTTCTTTCCGCTAGAATAATGTTCAGCCGTCCAGATCCAAGCCGTAAAACTTTATTCGGGGCAGATGCCTTTAGCTTACAGTTTCACACTTTTCCTATTGTACCAAACAAATTAGATTATATTAAATCAAGCCCAAATTGCAACCAAAAGTTCCGGCACATGCAAACGGAAGCAAAAACATCGCCCTTTCCGATGAATATCCTGACCGCTGCAGCCCCATACTGTATAGAAAAAGAAGGCAGCCAAGGAGAATTTGAGCACATCTCGTTTTTGGCGGCACAAAGGCCTTGACTCTACAAAAGGACTGGAAGGAGAACATCTGATGCCGGGGCAAAAAAAATCACCCAAGCGCAAACGTCGTTTCGTCCGGCTTGCTACATTTCTGTTCGTACTCCTTGGCATTTCCATCATCGCCGGCGGCATTCTGNTCGCCTATTTATTTATAACGCCGCTGCCGGTCGCGGAAACATCCCGATATTCCCGCCTGCTCGACAGCCAGGGAGATTTGATTGCCACATTCTCAAGCACGGGACATACATCCGAGCAGGTGAATCTGGCCAACATATCCCCCTTCCTGATTCAGGCCACCTTGGCGGTTGAGGACCGAAAATTCTATGATCATCCCGGGTTCGATATGAAGGGCATGGCCAGGGCCGTATTGGTCAACCTGCAGCATATGGATCGCAAACAGGGAGCGAGCACGTTAACCCAACAGCTTGCGCGAAACTTATACCTATCTCATGAAAAAACATGGACACGTAAACTCAAGGAGGCCAAATTCACCGCCCAGCTTGAGATGAAATATACGAAAGATCAAATTCTCGAAATGTACCTGAACGAGATTTATTACGGCCACGGCGCTTACGGCATCGAATCGGCGTCGCTGTTGTATTTCGGCAAATCGGCAAAAAACCTGACCTTGGCCGAAAGCGCGATGCTGGCCGGCATTCCGAAGGGGCCCACGTATTACTCGCCCTACAATCATATGGACAACGCGGTCAAAAGACAGCAGATCGTCCTGAATGCCATGGCGGAGACCGGATTCATCACGGAGGCCGAGGCGGATAAAGCCGCTTCGGCCAAGCTTGCCCTGCTCCCGCAGGACCGGCAGGAGAATAAAGTAATTGCCTCCTACTTCCGGGACTATGTCCGGGGTNTCGTCATCAAGCAGTTGAACATCACGGACCAGCAGCTCGAGCAGGGCGGCTTGAACATCTATACCACCCTGGATCCGCGCGCCCAGAAAGCAGCCGAAGAGGCCGTATCCGAGGGCATGGACAGCAAGAGCGAGCTGGAGACGGCGCTCGTATCCATCGACCCGCGAAACGGCCACATCAAAGCTATGGTCGGCGGTAAGAATTACCGCGAGAATCAATACAACCACGCGTTGGCCAAAACCAGGCAGCCCGGCTCCTCATTTAAGCCGATTATGTACTTAACGGCCATCGCATCCAAGGAAATGACGAGCACCAGCGTGTTCAACAGCCAACCTACCCTGTTTCATTACGATAACAATCGCAAAACGTACCAGCCCAGCAACTTCGGCGATAAATATTTAGGCGAAATCCCTATGCGGGAAGCCATTGCCGCCTCGGATAACATCTATGCCGTGAATACCATCATGAAGATCGGCCCGGATAAAGTCGCCGACATGGCAAAAAAGATGGGTATCACGAGTCCGCTGGAGCCTGTCCCTTCGCTGGCCCTGGGCACCTCGCCCGTCAGCCCGCTGGAGATGGCCTCCGCTTACGCCGTCATGGCTAACAGCGGCAAGCGGGTCTCCCCTGTCGCGGTGCTGAGCATCACCGACGCGGCCGGCCGCAGCTTGTATACGGCTCCGGAAGAGGAAGGCGAGCAAGTGGTTGAGCCTTCTGCAGCTTACGTGATGACACGCATGATGGAGGGGGTATTCGAGACCGGCGGAACGGGTAACCGCGTCTCCACCCTGATGAAACGGCCGGTGGCCGGAAAGACGGGCACGACCGACACCGACGCCTGGCTCGTCGGATATACCCCGGAGCTGTCGACGGCGGTATGGGTCGGGTATGACAAAGGACGGGAGATCAGCAAAGTCGACGGACGGCGCGCAGCGCCGATCTTTGCGCAGTTTACGGAGAAGGCACTGGAGAACGTGCCGCCCAAGATTTTTCCGATCCCGGATGAAGTCGTCAGCGCGTATGTAGATCCGAAGACGGGCAAGCTTGCAGGCGCCGGCTGTCCGGACAAAATGCTGGAGGTTTTCGTCAAAGGGACGGAGCCCACGGAGTATTGCGACGAACATGAAGGCGGGGAGCCCGCCAAGAAGGCTAACCCTGCAGATGCTGCCGAGAAACAGGAGGAACGTTCCTGGTGGAAGGATTTCAAACGATGGTGGGTCGAATAAACGGTTAACCCGTCAAGCCAAAAAACAGCAGGCTCTTTTTCCGGGCTTTCCCGATAAAGAGCCTGCTGTTTTTCTCTTTTTCACGATTCTTTATGTAGATGGCTTCTTATAAAATGCTCATATATTCGATCATGGAGCTGCCCAGAAGCACGATGACGAGCATGACGGCAACGTAGACCAGCAGGATCGCATACAGCGGATCCAGGCCGCCCGCCACTCTTCTCTTGTAGCCGGTCATGACGCATAACGGCACGGTCATCACGGTGCTGATGAACGCTAGGAGGATGATAACCTTGGATATATCGCCATTCAGAAACAGGAACAGCAAACTGATCGCATACAACACAAGGTATAGCGGCAGCAATGTGCCGAATCTGGCCATGACTTCTTTCAGCTTCGCAGCCGGGTTAAATGACAGCTTGACTGCAGCGAAGGTAAAGACGTTCAGCAAAAACAAGAAAATCGCAATCCAGACAATAGGCTTCAGGACAAGATCTACAAACGCCCCCTCCGGGAGTCCCTGCAGTTCATGATGAAGCGCTGCGTACAGCGCGAGCGGAAGGAGCACAATATAGAGCAGCATGGATACGATCGCGTTTAGGAACTGGCTATTGTCCGTTACGGCAGCTGCGCTGAAGGGATGCCTTAGCCCCTTCAGGAAATGGTCCCCATAGAGCTGCCCATACAATTTTAAGCTGGTCCAGTAAGGATTCGGCCCCTCTTCCTCTTCGGCATGCTGGCGGCCTGCTGTAGGAAATGAAATATCCGGCGGAGTATACACCGGCAGAGCGGCTTCTCCTTGGCGCACATGAGAAATCTCCCTATTTATGCTTCCGCCTCGCCTGGCGACGCCGTAAATTTCCGACGCAGCAGCTTGCTCCTTCATGGCCGCAAAGACGGGNGAATCCTCGATAATCAGCCTGGNCCCGCATTTCTTGCAATATTTCCCATCTCCCGTTTCATNTCGACATATCGGACAAGTCATACTCCGGCCTCCCCTGTTTATACACATCCGCAAATCGAAGGATAGGTATTAGATAATGTACACATTCGAGTCGAAACGATGGCCCGTACAGGATATGATGCAGCGCTTGAGGCGCCTGGGCCGCAGATACTCTTCCTGTGCGAATTTTACATCTTTTTGCTAATAGTATAAGTTGGCGTGAAATGAAATGGAAGGATTTTCTGTGCGGCCGCTGCGCCTAACGCTGGAATTGGTTCATATGATATGACTTGCCGGATCATAACCTGCGCTGTGAAAAGCTTGTGAACAATCAAATATTCGTTTGAATATCATGTGTAAATCGGGTATATTATGACTAACAATCAAATCAACGTTTGAATATATAGAATAAAGAGCACTTATTGCTCCTATTTCAAGGAGGTTGATCTTATGAATGNCCGAACAATGAANGAGGACGTGGCTCTGGAGCTGTGTGAAACGGAATGTCCTTCAACCGAGAGGGTTGCTTTNTTAAAAGAAACGGTTTCGGANGANGATATGCTCGGCATGGCCGAGATTTTCAAGGCGCTGGCCGACCCGACGCGNGTCAAGGTAGCCTATATGCTGGACCGCGGCGGCGAGTTATGCGTTTGCGACGTGGCTGAAGTTCTCGGAAGCTCCACCGCAACAGCCTCCCATCATTTACGCACGCTGAAGAACAAGAATATCGCCAAATCGCGCAAGGCGGGTAAGAATGTATACTATTCGCTAAAAGACGACCATATCCGAACTTTGCTTCATATGACGCTGGAGCACCAGAAGGAGAGGGTGTAGATGAGCACGGACAACCATCAGCAATCCAAAACATCTCCTGACGCAGGTGGCAGCAAACTTGTTGAATACAAGGTCCAGGGCCTCTCGTGCCCGAACTGCACCCGTGAAATGCAGGAGGAGATCCAGAAGCTCGACCATGGAGGCGACGCCCGGCTGAGTTATAACAGCGGAAAGCTGACCCTTTCCCCCCAGGTGAACCTAAACCGGGTAGAAAACATATTGAAAAGTGATGGAGCCCGTATCGTTTACGCTCCCCAAACAGCCCATTCGGCTCCCGGCGCTGATGTTCAGCCCGCCTCTTCGTCGCACGCTCACGGTGCGTCAGAAGAACACGACCACGGGCAAAGCCATGAACATGGACATGAACACAGTCATGGCAGCGAACGAAAAATGAAGTGGCTGCTGTCCATTTCGGCTGCGTTTTATCTGCTAACTTTTCTATTAGAAGGGAAAGCCGCTGAGCCAGTCGTGATCGCATTCTATGCAGGTGCCATGTTATTGAGCGGGTATACGACGTTTTTGCGCGGACTGCGTAACCTGACCCGCTTCAAATTCAATATGGATACCCTGATGACCGTTGCGCTCGTAGGTGCCGTCATTATCGGGGAGTGGCGGGAAGCCACGCTCGTTGCCATTCTGTTCGGCCTCAATGAGCTGCTGGAAGGCTACGGCATGAACCGTGCCCGCCAATCCATGGAAGCGCTGCTGGCCGCAGCGCCAAAGGAAGCCGAGCTTTGGGTAGACGGCCAAACCAAACGCGTGCCGATCGAGAGCCTCTCTCCCGGAGACGTTGTCCGGGTAAGGCCTGGCGAGAAAATTCCTTCGGACGGAGCCATAACCCAGGGAACCGGCGCAGTAAACGAAGCTGCCATAACCGGAGAATCGGTGCCTGTTACGAAACGGGAGGGCGACGCCGTCTTTGGCGGCAGCGTAAGCACCGACGGCGTGCTCTACATCGCCATATCGAAGGCCTATCAGGATTCATCCCTGGCCAAGATCATGCATCTTGTGCAGGAGGCGCAGGACAGCAAGACGCCGACGGAGCTATTCATCGATAAATTTGCTAAGTACTATACGCCTGCCATTATGATCATCGCGTTGGCGGTTGCGCTGCTTCCTCCGTTGCTGCTGAATCAGCCCTGGATGACCTGGGTCTACCAGGGGCTGTCCATTCTCATTGTCGGGTGTCCTTGCTCGCTCGTGCTCTCTTCGCCGATAGCGCTCGTTAGCGGGATGACCCGCGCCGCACGCAACGGCATTCTAATCAAAGGCGGAGTCCATCTGGAGCAGCTCGGACGCCTGGAAGCCGTCGCTTTCGATAAGACGGGAACCCTGACCAAAGGCGAGCCGGCCGTCTACGCGGAAACCGTATATGATGAAGAGAAATTTTATGCCGTGGTAGGCGCACTTGAGCAATCCTCTCTCCATCCGTTGGCCAAAGCCGTCATGAAACATCTGGAGATCAAGCAGCCGCAATGCATGTTTAATGAACCTCAACAGATTACGGTGCTGCCGGGTGAAGGCATTCGGGCAGAAATCGGAGGAAAGCTGTTCTGGGTAGGCAGCGAAGAAGTGCTGAAGCATGTCAGCGGCTCTCAAGATCATATCCGTGCCGTTGAGGATGACATTCGACGAATGAAGGCCCAGGGGTACACGATTGTTGCCGCCGTAAGCGAGGAGCGCGTATTAGGTCAATTCGGTCTTGCCGATGAGATTAGGCCGGAGACCGCAGCCGTTGTCCGCAAGCTTCACGAGGCTGGAATCACGGAAACGGTGATGCTGACGGGCGACCATGAGCAGTCGGCGCAGGCGATCGCGAAACAATCCGGCGTATCGCGGGTGTTCGCAAGCCTGCTGCCGGAACAGAAGGTTGCCAAAATCAAGGAGCTTAGCTCCCGCAAAAAGACCGGCATGGTCGGCGATGGCATTAACGATGCCCCTGCATTGGCCGCTGCCGATCTGGGCATCGCAATGGGAAAAGGAACGGACAGCGCCATCGAAACCGCCGACATCGTATTGATGCAGGATCACCTTGGTAAGCTGCCCGGAGCCATCAAGACGGCAAGACGAGTCAACCGGATTATTAAATGGAACATCGGACTTTCCTTGTCGCTGAAGGCCATCGCTCTGCTGCTAACGATTCCGGGCTGGCTGACCCTATGGATCGCGATCATATCGGACATGGGGGCCACCATTATCGTTACCCTGCTGGGTCTCACCATTCTGCTTGGCAAGGATCAGGAGCTGCAATCAGGACATTGATATAAACCGGAGCTGCGTCCCTTTCTGGGCAGCTCCGGTTTTTTAGGTTCGCATGCACCTTCTCCCCTCAGCTTTGCTTCATCGCATATATCATTTTTTACATGATTTTTCTCGATTTGATGAAACATTTCCCATTAATTAGTCGTTTATATAGGCGGGAGTGAAAACCAGAAGGAGGAAAGACATGAAATCCGTACAAATCATCAAACTAGCAGGTACCGCATCCATAGCATTGTCTTTAATGCTTACATCCTCATCGCTCATCACCATTCCTGCCCATGCGGCAGCAGCNTCCACATCGCAGAGCAAGGCAGCCTGGAGTACGCTGGATGTCAAGCATAAACCTTATACGAGCAAAGGCGTCGTGTTCGTTCCATTGAAGGAAGTTTCCGAACAACTGCAGCTGCAACTGACGATCCCTGGAAAGAACGAGCTGTACATTAACAGCCCGACCCAGTCTGTACGCATTATTATTGGAAATTCGCGCGCCGTCAATGCCACGGGTACCGCTCTGAAGCTCGAGGCGGCTCCGGTTGTGAAGAAAGGCGTGACTTATGTTCCCGCCAGCCTGATTACCAAAGGCTTTGGCATTCCGCTGAAGTACGACAGCAAATCCGGACTTCGAACCACCTTTGACTCCTGGTCCCGATATGCTTATGCCTCCAAGGCCAACATGCTGTTCTGGGTAAATCGCGAGACCGGTATGCTGTCCATGGGGAAAGCCGGAACGACGCCAACGAATGTCGGCATTCTCCCGATCGAGGATATCGATCAAGTCGGCTTGAACGCCCATCGCATCAACAGCAATACCTATGTCGTCGACTTGTCCAATTATTACGGGGAACCCCATATCCATGAAGGAAGATATCGTGTGCTCATTCAGGACATGAAAATTCTGAAGCTTTCCAAAACGAATCACACCAATTTTGCCGGGATTAACTACCATCCGGACCAACTCCGCTACAAAGGCAATATTGCCATGATGAATGGCAGCACGCTGGAGCTGGTTCATCCGATGGGCAAAACGGTAAAAACCTACGATCTGGCCGCCCTCACCGGTGTTGACGATCATTTTATTGTGGAAGCGATCGAACGGGACTTCCTGCTCGTCCGTCCCTATACGAAGGCAACCCTGTATATCGTTGAACCGACAGGCAAGTCCGCAGAACTTATCTATCCCGAACTTTTGGACGAGGAGAGTATCAAAGCTATTGAAGAGATGCCGCCAAACGAAGTGGGTTTCATCGGAGACGGCCTTACGTATGACGGATATGCCGGCGGCAAGCTGAAGCTTCAATACGAAAATCCGTTTCTTGATATAAAGAAAAAGCTGACCTACGCCCTTCCATTCTAACCGTATCAATCACAAAAAAAGACCGGCGGATTCATTCAAGAATCCTACCGGTCTTTCCTTATGTCCGCATCTAGAAAATAGCTTATTTATGGTATCACTCCGCTGTTTGAAGAGCTTCTTTAAACTCCTCCGGCGAGGCATTCCACCATTCCTCGTTACGGGAGATCAGAAGTTCGCGCAGCGCTTTCTTCTCCACGTCGCCAAGCCCATCCAGAATAATCTTGCGCTTCATCGCCGCATCCATTTTATTTACATGGTCGGCGAGGATTTTCCAGCCGCGGCGGGCTTCATGGTCGATCCACATTTCGCATGCGGTCATGCCTGCATAATGCTGTCCTTCCGCGGTACGGTCTACAGCTACCCATACGATCCACACCTGGCGTCCGTTGGGCACTTCATCCCGGTTCATGCTGAAACGGATGCCCTTCTCCACNTTGCTCTTNGCATGCATGGCTCCAATATCCACTCNNGCCTCGCCATTGTCGATGATGACAGGCGACAAACTGTTCAGATCGATGGAGCCGGATCCAAACCCTTTATGCTTACTCTTGCTATTAATAATGTTCAACGCAATGGGTTTCTTCGCACCCTGCTTCTGATCTTCGTTCTCCACTGCTGCCGACCTCCTATATCAGAGCCGATTCTCACGTATCAGCCGCTAAATTGATAACCATGTCCCAATAATTTTATTTTAACTAATAATCCCCCAAAAGCAAACATATACATGCACTAGATGCTTGTCAACGGGAGGTTGTTCAATATGGTCCCACCACGTGCCAAAGTCTTTCTATCATCCCTGCTTGCCCTTGGTTTGCTTGCAGGATCGATGCCGATATTTCTGAATCCAGGGTCCTCAGCGTCTGTCCTTGCCCCAAATGCGGGCAAGCCCTCTGCCTCTGCCGTGGAGAAGGCCCCGCTCTCACCGCCTAAGGTGCAGCCTAATACTCCCGCTCCGGCCTTAAGCGANCGGCTGGTGGAATATCACATGGATGTTCGGTACGAGCCTGAGGAGAACAAGCTTAAGGGCAAGCAGACACTCACTTGGACTCATCCAGGCAAAAAAAGCGTAAATGAGCTGTACTTTCATCTGTACCCCAATGCCTTTGCTTCCGATGAAACGACCTTTATGAAGGAATCGGGCGGCAGGCTTCGTTCCGACCCCATGCCGGACGACGGGTACGGCTCCATGACCATTACCAATGTGAAAACGACGGAAGGACTGGCCCTGACCCATCGCCTTCAATTCGTCCAACCCGATGACGGGAACATCAAGGACCACAGCCTAGTCAAACTAAGATTGCCCAAGCCCATCAAGGGCGGGGAGAGCATCACCATTCACATGGAATTTGAAGTCGAGCTTCCCAAAATATTCGCGCGTATGGGCACCACCGATAATTTTATTATGGCTGGCCAATGGTTTCCTAAGGTATCGGTCTATGAACCGACCGGACTTCGCGGAAGAGCCGAGGAAGGATGGAATCTTCATCAATACCACGGCAACTCCGAGTTCTATTCCAACTTCGGCATTTACAGCGTTCGCATCCGGGTGCCCGAGAATTACATTGTCGCCGCGACAGGATTCCCGACTAAGCCTGCCCAAAAGTCGAACGGGGAAAAAATTTATCAATTCTATGCCGATGATGTGCATGATTTTGCCTGGTCGGCCTCGCCCAACTTTGTCACGGCCGAGGAGGCCTTTTCGGCACCGGGCGTGCCGGGCGTCCGCATCAAGCTGTATCTCGATCCGGCCCATAAAGACCTGANGGACCGTTACTTTGATGCCGCCAAGTCGGCNCTNGCTTCGTTTGGTAAATGGTACGGAACCTATCCTTATTCCACGTTGTCCATCGTCGTCCCGCCGGAGTCGGGCAACGGTGCAGGCGGCATGGAATANCCGACGCTGGTCACGGCCTTCGGTGCCAAGAACGATTCGCCGGGTTATGAGCTCGAACGGACCGTCATTCACGAGATCGCCCACCAATATTTTTACGGAATGATCGCAAGCAACGAATTTGAGGAAGCGTGGCTGGACGAGGCCTTTGCAACCTATGCAGAAGAAAGAGTGATGGAGAAGGAATACGGCATTACCTCCAACACCGCTGCTCAAGGAGCATCGATTACCTCCCCTGCCCCGCTGAAGATGGAGTCCTGGAAATACAGCTCACACGAGAACTACGCGCTGAATGTTTACACGAGAGGCAAGCTGGTGCTGCAAGGCATTGAACGGCAGGTCGGTCCGCAGATGATGGGGAAAATCATGCATACCTATGCCCAGAAATACCGGTTCAAGCACCCAACCACGTCTGATTTTCAGAAAGTCGTCGAGCAAGTAAGCAAAACCTCCTGGCAATCGTATTTTGACCAATATGTATATGGAAGCCAAATGGCCGACGTCGCCATCGATGTAATCAAAANCAAAAATAAAGGCACGTCAGACCATCCGCGGTATGAATCCACGGTCAAGATTACGAGCAAGGACGGAGATATAACCGATGTGCCTATCGTGTTCGCCTTTGAGGACGGCAAAACGGTGGAGCGAACCTGGAGCGGCAAGGACGGAAAAGTTACGTACACCTTGGAGTACAGCACCCCGCTCGCCTGGGCCATGGTTGATCCGAAATACTCCATCGTTTTGGAGAATAGACACATCAATAACTATATGAAGGCAGGAATGGATCCGAAGGTGGTCACACGCTGGAATCTCAGTATTACCAAGCTTGTGGAGACGTTGTTCGGCAGCCTGTCATGGTGAGGGGGGAGCACATGAAAAGTTATGCAGGCCAAGGGTGGATCAGTGTTAAAGACCAATTATACGTCTCCATTCTGCTGTTCTTGTACCGCATGCTGTGGGGATATTGCCTGTACCGGCTTGTAAAATCGGCAGTCGTCCCCCTGTTGATGCGGTATCCGGATTCTGCCCCTAACGAGCTTAGTCGCCTGTTATTCTTCTACGAGGGCGAGATGAGTCTATCGTTAAGCGGCACCGTCCATACCTATGGTTGGCTTCTGGCCGCTCTGCTCCTGATCCGGATGGTATGTACCCCGCTCATTCGGGCAGGCATCTTCTATAACCTCCACCAGGAGGCCAAGGGCGAGCGCGGATTATTCTTCTTCACCGGCATGCAGAAGCTGTGGAAGCCCGTTACGGTATTCTATCTGATCGAACTTGTTCTTACCTTTGTGCCCGGATACTGGATTCTGCCCAAAATCCTTCCGATCCTGCTGAACGGGATCCATGAGCCGGTTCTGCTGCTTCATGCGCTGCCTCATGCAGCCGGCTGGTTTCTGTACGCCTATCTGATTCGCCTGTTATTGCTCTATATGCAATTCGGCCGTACGGACAATTCCGGCATGATCAGCTCCGTTCTTGCGCTCTTCCGCCGACTGGGCACGGCCGTGCTGTTATCCCTTACCGTTGGCGGATCAGCCTGCGTCATTCTTTTGCTCCTGAGTTCGGCATCGCTCCTCTGGGCGGGATTGATCGGCTTGATTATTCAGCAAGCCTCTTATTTTCTAAATGGGCTTTTCCAAATTTGGGTAATTTCCGCCCAATACCATTTGTGGCGGGATTCTTCCTCGCAGCATGCCTAATCGTTACATTTCGTTACCATCCTATGATGAACAAGCTCGTAAATATGCTGTAATCGGAAGCGACACATTTCTCTCTCGGACTTGATTTTACAAAGAATAGAAACTCTTTTTTCCTCAATATTACATTTTCCGATGGCCAAATTACAAAAAAACCTGATCCCGCTTGACGGGGACAGGTTTTTTTGTATAAAAATGAGCTTTCCTCATTTGCCAAATTGTTAATACTCTGCTAAAATAACGAATATGTTAGTAACAACTTTGTCATCTTTACTGTAACTTTTTGCTGGAACTATGTAATTTCGTTAAGCATGTTGGAACGTCAGACATCAATGAATGGGTTCATCAACATTTTAAGGAGCCGAATTCCCATGATTGGGAAGCGGGGGATCCGTTTTGGGTGAATTGATCTCGCAAGAGAGGGATCATAGGGGACCTTCAACCGAACCCTTAAGCTAACCTCGCAGGCAATGGAAGGAGCTTTTTGTTTTGAAAAAGAAGTTAACGGCCGTTTCTCTAGGCCTGGCCCTCGCACTCACATTAGGGACCGGAAGCGCTTTCGCCGATTCCAAATTAAATACTGCAATCAAACCAGCCATTGGTGTCTCTTATAAAACAGGTGGAACCACAACGAATGGTTTTGACTGCTCCGGATTCACCAGCTATATCTACAAGAAACTTGGTCTAAGCCTGCCGCGCACGTCTGCAGCTCAATACAAAGTCGGTACGGCCGTAGCCAAGAGCAAGCTGAAAGCTGGCGATCTCGTGTTCTTCAACACATCCGGCAGAGGTGTATCTCATGTGGGTATTTATGTTGGGGGCGGCAAATTCGCTCATTCCTCATCCTCGCGCGGTGTCATTATCAGTCCGCTGAGCCAGAGCTATTACGCCAATCGATACGTAGGTGCTAAGCGAGTCATGAGTCAGTCTACGTACAACTCTGTAGCCGTGAACTACAATTAATTATTGGAACTTCATCGATTTATCCTTTACAAGAAGCCCTGGGCGTATGAGATTGTGCCGATCTCATCCAGCGGCTTTTTCTTTTGTCTGCTCTGTGTATACCTTTATAACGTTTGGGACAACGAAAAAGTTCCCACTTTTCGAGAAAAAAAGAAAATTATTATGCAAATTCACATCGCTTCCTCATGTCGTTGCATCTTCTACCCTTTATATACCCTCCTCTCCCTTCATTAAACACCATAATGGAAAAATATTGATTTTATTTTCAGCGTCGGCAGCCGATGCGATTAATTAAATAGCAAAACTCAACAGGAGTAATTCCCACCCTTGCTTGCTGTCTGATAGAATGGACGCAGTAACAAGTTTGTCATTAAATAAGTGGGGCGTGGTCATCCACCGCTTGCTGAGGACTACTACGAGCAGCGATACGTAGGTGCCGAGCGCATCATGAGCAATGTTCAGTATGAAAAGTCGACCGGAGAATCCTGCCCAAGCTTCGATGTCTTATCCTCCTCCTGCCCATACATATCCGTTTGCCTGTCAAAGGAAACCTNCTTCTCTTGGACGGGCTTTTTGATGCGGCTAGAATGTTCGAGGAATGGGGTATAATTTAATTTGTAATTACTACGACAGGGGGACTTTGCCAATGGATGCAGCACCGATTTCATTTCACACGGTGGTCATGCGTGAAGAGCATGCGAAAGAAATATGCGCCTGGACCTATCCTCCTCCCTATAACATTTACGGTTTTCTTCCCTGGGAGCAGATGAAAGGGCTTGAGATCGAGTTTGGGGATCCGGTCATCCGCCGGGAACAGTACATTTCGATTTTGGATGAACGGAAGACGCTATGGGGATTTGCCCAGCTATTTCCGATGCATGAGGTTACGCGGATCGGGCTCGGCATGCGGCCTGATTGGTGCGGGCGGGGAATGGGTAAACGGTTTATGCAGACGATTGTCCGGGAAGCGAGGCAGAGGCGGCCTGCCGATGAGATCGACCTGGAGGTAATGACCTGGAATGAACGCGCGATCCGCGCGTACGAAAAGGCGGGCTTTCATATTACCGATACGTATGAGCGCCTTACACCGACGGGAAACGCCCTTTTCNACTGCATGGTGTATGAGCCTCCGACAAATGAGGAATAGTAATCTTTGTCTATATGAAAAGGCACAATTTTGTGTACTTTTTATGAAGGTGCGCGGTATAGTTGCTTTTTTTGTCACAACTGGCTATGCTGTCTATGGATGTTGGTTTATAATGGAGACAAGTGCAAAAGTGCAGTATACATAGAAGGGACGATATGACGATGCAAAAATGGATCATGAGCGGATTGTTCTTCGTCGCATGTGCGTTGGCTATTGCGCTGATGTTTACGCTCCCAGGCAAGGAACAGGTAGCTCAGGAAGAGAAGCCGACTATGCCGGAAGTGACTCTGGATGCTGCCGCAGCGGAAGCCACACTGAAAGCAAGCTGCATCAGCTGTCATGGTGACCAACTTCAAGGCGGCGCTGGACCGGCTTTGAATCAAGTAGGCGGACACATGGATGCGGACGCGATCTTCAACGTTGTAACCAAAGGCCGTAAGGGCATGCCTTCCTTTAAGGATCAACTTAAGCCTGAAGAAATCGCAAACATCGCGCTGTACCTTGCTGAGAAAAAATAAATCAGCTTATACGCAAAACACGCTTGAACCTGGAGAACCTCCCGGCGCAAGCGTGTTTTTACATATTGGGGAGCTATGACCGGATGGACCCGTCTCCCGTCTATTGTCCCGACTTGCCGTCCTTGGAACGGCTTTTCTCATAGGTCTCGTTAAACTGCTGCGCTTCCTTAATATCCACAGCCGTAATGCCGCCGTCGTCCCAGGAAGTGAGACGCAGCGTAACGACTTTATAATCTATGGTGATGTAGGGGTGATGTCCGAAAGCTTCCGAAATAGCTGCCACTTCATCAACAAAAGCGATTCCCTTCATGAAGGAGGAGAAGGTATACTTTCTGACGATCCATCTCCCTTGTTCAAATTCCCAACCCTCAAGCTTTTCCAGATGAGCCTCTACTTCTTGCTGCGTATAAAGCATCTTTTATCTTCCTCCCCGAAAAAAAACCTATCGTAAAGCCGACTGACACGTGTATGGGCTTCTGTCATCTATTCTATTCTGCCCTGTATCCGTTGATAACTGGAGTGATTACACAAGAGCCACAAAGGCCAACTCTTCTTCACCGATCAAAATATGTATTCGATGGTTATTCTGGTCATGCATGACCACACCGCTGCCGACGCTAATCACCGGCTCCGTGCCCAGCGCATAGAACAAATCCTCTGCCAACGCCTCATGAACCTCATTCCGCTCGGCATCGGCCAGATTGCCCCAATCCTCCGCTTCCATTTCAAAGAAAACGTAGCTGTCGGAAATTCGCCCGACGGCTTCGGTCAATTCCGCGAGGATTTCGCCGTAATCCCTTCCGTGCTTCACACCCATCTCAATCACTCCTTTCCTTACCGTACTAAGCTTCGTTTCCCTTCCTTCCATTATACCGGAAATTACAACTAAAAAAAAAAGCCCGACCTGACGATAAATAGGATAACGCCCCACAAAAGGGGCCCGGTTCTCCATGAGAGCCGTTCTGACGAATGGATTCGTTATTTTATTTCTCACGGATGAGGTGTGGTATGGAAATTTCAACAATTATAGGCTTAATCATCGGTATCGTCGCGGTACTGGTGGGCATGATTCTTAAAGGTGCCTCCCTTCTCGCTTTGTATAACCCGGCAGCCTATCTAATCATTCTTGGCGGTACGGCAGCAACTTTATTCATCGGATTTCCGTTATCCGAGCTGAAAAAGATTCCGAAGCTGGTCAAAATGACCTTCGTGAAACAGAATCTGATGGACAAGACGGACATGATCAAGCTGTTCATGGAATGGGCTTCGATTACGCGCCGTGAAGGTCTGCTGGCTCTGGAAACCAAAGTCGATGAGATCGATGACAGCTTCCTGCGTAACGGAATGCGCATGATTATCGACGGCAACGATCAGGAATTCGTACGCGATGTATTGATGGAAGATATCAACGCCACGGAAGAACGCCATCGTTCCGGCTCGCTGATCTTCTCCCAGGCCGGCATGTATGCACCTTCCCTCGGGGTACTCGGAGCCGTTATCGGTTTGATCGCTGCACTATCCCATATGGAAGACATGGGCGAGCTTGCCCATGCCATCGGGGCTGCGTTTATCGCTACCCTGCTCGGTATCTTCACCGGTTATGTTATCTGTCACCCGATAGCGAACAAACTCAAGCGCTTATCNAAGCGCGAGGTTGAAATCCGCCTGATGATGGTAGAAGGCCTGCTCTCCATTCAATCCGGTGTATCCACCATTGCAATCAATCAGAAGCTCTCCGTGTTCCTGACCCCATCCGAACGCGCTGAGCTCAGCGAGAGGGAGGCTGGTGCTAGTGAGCAAAAAGACTAGACACGAGCCGCACGAGGAGCATGCCGACGAATCCTGGCTTCTTCCGTACGCAGACCTGCTGACATTGCTTCTGGCCCTGTTCCTGGTCTTGTATGCCATGAGCGCGACGGATGCACGCAAATTTCAAGAAATGAGCGAAGCCTTCAGCGTCGCTCTCACCGGCGGAACCGGCGTGCTGGATTACAGCAAGACCGAGCCCAGCGATACCCCGCCGAATATTAACGATCATAAAGCGACAACCCCTTCCGTTCCAGCAACAACGCCAGACCAACGTCGTGCCGAGTTNATGCGTCAGGAGCAAGAGGACCTGGAGAAGCTGAAGAAACAGCTCGATAATTATATTAAAAATAACGGTTTAACCTCAGAGCTCAGCACCAAGTTAAACCACTCCCAGCTTGTCATTACGATCCGGGATAATGCCCTGTTCCCGTCCGGCGAAGCCGTGGTGAAGCCGGAGGCCCGTAAACTGGCCAAGGCCATATCGCAAATGCTTCACAAATTCCCGGATTATGAGATCATTGTTTCCGGTCATACGGATAATGTGCCGATTTCCAACAGCAAATATCCGTCCAACTGGGATTTAAGCTCGGATCGGGCATTGCAGTTCATGAAAATTCTGCTCACCAACTCGGAACTGGATCCTAAACGGTTCATGCCGATCGGTTATGGGGAATACCATCCGATCGCCGATAACAACACCGCTGTTGGACGAGCGAAGAACCGTAGGGTTGAGGTATCCATTATACGTAAATACCAGGATAGCGCAACGTTTACCAGCGTTAATGAATAGCCGGTAAAGGAACGGTCTAACCGACTATAACACACCCTGAACAACCGATGCATCTGGCCTCCAGATCCCATCGGTTGTTTTATTTTTACACAAGGGATTCACAAACCCGGTACACTATAATTGCTACTCAAGCTTATAGTTCAGCAGCCGGCCAAGCTCTTCCTTCTCTTTGTCATTGAGATCGCGCCATGAGCCGATACGTTGGCTGCCAAGTCGGATATTCATAATCCGGATTCGCTGCAGCTTTCGAACCTCATAACCAAAAGCGCTGCACATTCTGCGAATTTGCCGATTTTTCCCCTCCATCAGAATGATTCGAAATACGCGTTCGGACATTCGCGTGACCTCACAGGGAAGCGTCATCTCCCCCAAAATTTTGACGCCGCCGGCCATTCCGCGAAGGAAGGATTCCGTTACCGGACGGTCCACCGTCACAATATATTCTTTCTCATGTTTTCCTTCGGAGCGAAGGATCTTATTGACGATATCTCCGTCATTCGTTAACAAGATCAGTCCTTCGGAGTCCTTATCCAATCGTCCAATGGGAAAAATCCGTTCGTTATGGCCTACGAAGTCTACAATATTGCCCTTAATATGCAACTCGGTGGTGCTCGTAATCCCGACCGGCTTATTAAGAGCAATATATACATGCTTCTTCTTGTCCTGAAGCGGCTTTCCCTGGATCCGCACATCGTCGCCTTCCTCGGCCTGGCTGCCCAAGACCGCAACCACCCCGTTAATGGTGACCTTCCCGCTCTCCACCAGCTTGTCCGCTTCACGACGCGAGCAATATCCCGTTTCGCTGATAAATTTATTGATTCTCAAAGATGCCATCCCCTTATCTNTAACTACTTCATGTTTAGCCTTCGATTGTTTTCTGCGGTACCGCAGGCAGGACAATACTTACTCTCGTGCCTACGCCAACTTCACTCTCGATTTCCATCGTCCCCCGGTGGCCCTGGATAATGCGCTGGCTTACCATCAACCCGAGGCCTGTGCCCGTTTCCTTATTCGTAATAAACGGTTCGCCAAGATGCGGCATCATGTCTTCCGGAATGCCTTGACCTTCATCCCGAATATCGATCTGTATCTGTTCGACCTGCGGGCGTGTAAGCCTGATCCATATATTCCCGCCTTCCGGCATGGCTTCAATGGCATTCTTGAGCAGATTTATGAACACCTGCTTGAGCTGGTTCTCTTCGCAATGCACAAAGGTCGGTTCTTCAATAAAATCCAATTTGAACTCGATGCCGTACAGATGCGCCTGGCTGTCGAGGAAAGAGATGACATCCCCCATAATGATGCCCACGTCCCTCTCCTGGAAATTAATCGCCTGAGGCTTGGCTAATATCAGAAATTCACTGACGATCAGATTGATTCGATCCAGCTCTGACAGCATCAGGTCGATATGATCGGGATTCGCTTGGTGAGTCTGCTGTTGAAGCTGCAAAAATCCTCGGAGGGTCGTAAGCGGATTCCGGATTTCATGCGCAACCCCGGCAGCCAGCTGCCCCACGGTATTGAGCTTCTCCGAACGCCGCAGCAACTCCTCGATCCGATTGCGTTCCGTCACATCGCGGGATACGCTAATCATGGAGGTAACCTCGCCGTTCTCGTCCCGCACAAGCGAGGTGCTGATGCTCACTTCAATCGTGCTTCCATCCTTGCGCAGACGGACCGTCTCCACCGGCGGAAGCCGCTCACCAGCCCGCAAACGACGGATGCGTTTCTTCTCCTCTTCCTCTTTGGCCGGAGGCACAAGCGCAAGCTTCCGCCCGACCACTTCGTGCGCTTTCCAGCCATATAATTGCTCAAACGCTTTATTCACGCTGATCACGCGTTCATAGGTGTCGGTTGTATGAATGGCATCGGCCGTCTGATTGATAACGGATTCTAAATACTCTTTAACGGACTGGTTCTCATCGACCATCTGCTTCAATTGGCTCGTGTAGGTACCTAGATTACGTGTCATGGCATTGATGCGGCCTGCAAGCTGCCCCAGCTCGTCCCGGCTGCTAACCTCGAGTCTACGATCGAAGTGTCCATCCGATACATCGTTTACGGTGCCCAGGATGGCCTGAATCGGCTTCGTAAAATAACCCGCTACAATGTAACTGCCAAAAATCACGATTTCGAGCAAAACCAGTGAAATAGCCACCAGACTGATCATCTGCTCCCTCATCACGGAAGAGATGGCTTCATAATCCATGACGACACTGATCACGCTGGTCGGTTTATTTTCGGACAGGATGGGAATGAAGCTTTTTAACACCTTCTTATTATTGATGGTGCTGACAAACACCACATTGTCGCTGGTAGAAACGGCCCTCTGCACAGCTTCCGTATCTTGATCCAGGCTCCCATACCTGTAGGTGCCGAACGTGATCGGTCGATTGCGGAGCTTGTGGTGAACATCGTCCGTTCCATCCTCTCTCATATATTCATTGCCAAACGTTTCGGGGTTGATGCCNGTCACTTCCAATATCCGCGGATTCGATTTCAATGTCTCTTCCACCACGGTGTTCGGACTTGTGATCTTCACAAAATCCTTGATATTCGAATTCCGGATGTAGGGATCGATAATATAATTCCGCTTGCCATCATAATAGTATCCCCATTTATCAATGAACTCCGGATTGGATGTGGAGAACTCGAACGGTCCGGACCAGAAATGCTCGGCACGCTGCCCCTCCGTAACGGACACGACTTTGCCATGCTGGAACAATTCCAGAAATGCGGTATGCCAATACCCCCAGTTTTTTGTGGAAAGGCCGATTTCGTCTTGGGAGGAGGAACGGGCAACAACGATATCATCGTTGGTTCGGACCAGCAGCGAAATGTGGGTCACACCGATCTCTTTACTTAATTCGGCCAATTGCTGATTGGTTATATTGTTAATATCGGGATCTAAGGCCTTTGCCGCATTAACCGCGGCGACCTTCAGCATATCCCCGAAAATGTTATCCACATACGCAGAGCTAAAGCCGGTTTGCTGAACCGTAATGGCGATCTGCGTGGCGGCCATTACCATTTTGGTTTCACTATCCTGCTGCAGGTTTTCCTGGGTCGTGTAATAATTCAGCGTAATGTTAAGCAGAAGGATAAATAATACCGATATGGACATGATCATCGATAATTTCGTCTTAATCGACAAGTGGCATCTTCACCTTTCTGCTGTCACATCGACGACTTGTGAATATATACCCTCATGATACCTTGATCACGATCGTTTGAAAAGACAAGCTGTACTGCGGCTGCCGGGTTTTTTCCGCAATCGCATTGCTATTGAAATAGGGAATCCTTACAATATAAGAGGCTAATCCCGATAATAAAACGAGTATCCACAGATTGCGCACAAATACACAACTTATCTGGGGATAATGTGCATAACTTTGTGAATAAAATTTTACTTATCCACAATTCTGTCCACATCATGTTAACAAACGAATAAATGTTCGTTGAACATTGGGTATAAATACAGGGTTTTGGCAAGCAGCGAAAGGAGACTTTAGATTGATATCAAATTCAATAGACCCACTGGCTGTGGATAACGACAATCATGAACGCTGGATGCGAGAAGCCATCGCGGAAGCTCGGAAGGCCGAAGAGCTCGGTGAAGTTCCTATTGGCGCTGTCATCGTACGGGGCGATGAAATTATTGGCCGTGGATATAATCTGCGTGAAACGACTTACGATGGGACGGCTCATGCCGAGATGGTAGCGATCCGGGAGGCCAGTCGGCATCTTGGTGCCTGGCGGCTGCTTGACTGTCGATTATACGTAACGCTGGAGCCTTGTCCCATGTGTGCAGGCGCGATCGTCCAATCCCGGGTTCCGCAGCTCATCTACGGCACGGGCGATCCTAAGGCAGGCTGTGCGGGCACACTGATGAATCTGCTTCAAGAGCCGCGCTTTAATCACCGGACGCACGTGGTGGATGGCGTGCTGCAGGAAGAATGCGCATCGTTGCTGACTCAGTTCTTTCGGCGTTTGCGCGGGAAAATATGATTCTTATGTACCGAAATCGGAATGAACACAGAAAACCCGGCCGTCATGGCCGGGTTTTCTTGTCTACGATGAATAAAATTAGTAAGTGCTCATTTGGCTCATGGATTCCTCAAATTGCTCCATCGTGATGACATCAGCGTCTTTTGGAATACCGATTTTGAACTCTTGTTTCGCGTTGATGTTGTTGTATTGGGTGCTACCCTTCACAGCCAACTTCACGTTCTCATTCGTTTCTGGATCATTGAAGTCAACGTTCAGCACAACATCTTGGTACGCAGGGAAATCTTTTTTATCGATAGCTGTGTTGATATTGAATGTGTTGATCTTCAGGTATTTCTGCATTTCTTCCAAGCCCGCTTTGAATTCGTCTTGGTTGACGTTGGATACTTCAGCTTTGGCAGCATCGATGTCTTCTTGGGTCAGACCCAGCAGTTCGCGGTACTCGTCTTTAGCTGCAATATCAACAACCTTAGGTGCAACCTTGTTTACCATAATATCCAATGCTTCATTCAGGTTATCATTGGTTACAAAGAATTGTACCACTTGTTTAGCGTCAACACCTTCTGGAAGGCCGGCATCTTTAACATTGATCTCTTTGAAGTATTTCGCTTGGTCATATTCGCTCAGCAAAGCTTCAAGGATTTCGTTAACGAATTTTTGGGACTTCTCGGTATCCAGAGTTTCTGGGTTAAATGTTTCGCCGGATTGCTCAGCAAGCTCTTTCATGTCCATAACGAGGAACTTGCCAACAACGTCTTCCGGGAACGGCAGCATAGGAATGCTTGGCACTTTAACGTAGATTTTCTCTTTCGTCATCACCATATCAATGTTGAAGGACATCGCCATGTCACCCTTCAAATTGATGCCCATGTTCATCTCGGTTTGCATTGGCTCAGCCTGGTAGATTCCGTCCAGTGTAACCTCCGCATTCTTCAGCATCGTCATCGCCTGTGTTACGCTTGGATCGCCTTCAACTGCAGGTATGTTAACTTGAAGGTCTTCAATGACAAATTTACTCTTCATTTCGTAGGATGTCATCTTCATCGCGTTCGTAGCAGCATTGGTCATTGCCGCCTTAGGCTCTTCTTTTTTCGCGCAGCCGGAAAGCACAACTGTCACCGTAAGCAACAGTGTCAGCATGATAGCTGCAAACTTCTTGTTCATTAAAATTTCTCTCCCCTCTAACAGTCAAAAAAATAACAGACCTTCTAATCATAAACCATTTAGCCAAAATGAGAAACACTTTCTGGAATATTTACTGAAATTTTATTCCCTTTCTTTTTCCATCCATCTTAATTTCAAACTTCTTAACATGCGAATAAGGTGGGGCCCCAAAATATTACACTTGAACACTAATACGGAAGTTGGATGCAAAAGGTTTCAAATCGAAAAAAAGAACCTCCTGTCGAATGACAGAAGGTTCTCTCGATTCTTGCTTTTTGGCGCCTCGTATTTTGCTCCTAAAGGCTGTTAGCCCTCCGGATTAAAATGGCCATCCTGCTTGCGGATCTTCGCTCTGTGCGAACCTGACAGCGGCTCCTGGCCGCCTCGGTCATGGTCCTTTCGCTGCCTCGGTTGTTCCTGTGCTTCAGGCACCGGGATCGACTTTGGTTTACTCATCTGATAGCCCTCCATTTCATGGATCACAGCGATTGTTCTACGCAATCGGCCTTGATGCTCCGGCCTAAAAGGAGCATCACAGCTCTCATATTCATTCATGGAACTTAGTGATGCGTGATTTGCTGCAGCGTTTGAGCGCACTCATGAATATGACGCGTATAATCGCCCACCATGCCCTGTATGTTCTCATTGCGCTCATCCGTCGTCGCGCCATCACGCTCTACATCGATCAGAGCGACCTTCACTTCCCGGGAATCCACATAGGTGCATTGAAAATCAAACGAATACTCCTGACGACCTGCTGCGCCAATGTGAATGCGGATGGCGTTCGGATCTCCTTCGTCTGCTGCCACTTCTGCACGATCCCCCGGTTTGAGTATGGTCGGCAGCCTTTCCTGCCAAGCATTGACCAGCGTCGACTGATCGACATTCAGTTCTGAGTTCATGTTCACACCTCCCCTTCTCTATAAATTGCGATAACAGGCGCTGTTTTATACAGCAGTTCCCCCAAGTATAAAGTGCTATAGATCCGAAGCTTCCATGCATTTGTCTGGCAAACAAAGCATAAAGACAAGACCACAAAAAAACCGTTCCCCTAAGGAAACGGCTTGCGTTTGTATATGTATGGCGGAGAGGATGGGATTCGAACCCATGTGGAGTTGCCCCCTAACGGTTTTCAAGACCGCCCCGTTATGACCGCTTCGGTACCTCTCCATGTGGAAATGATCACTGCAAATGAATCACGTGCAAAAATCATTATACCACAAGTCAACCNATGTTATCAACCTATTTCTTAGGTTCGATGATGCTAACATTCCCCATGTAAGGGCGAAGCACTTCCGGAATGACAACGGAGCCGTCGGCCTGTTGATAATTCTCCAGAATGGCCGCAACCGTACGTCCTACCGCGAGCCCGGAACCATTCAAGGTGTGAACAAACTCCGGCTTGCTCTTCGGCTCCGGACGGAAGCGAATATTGGCACGGCGTGCCTGGAAATCTCCAATATTCGAGCAGGAAGAGATTTCACGGTATACGCCGCTCTCCGGAAGCCATACTTCCAGATCATAGGTCTTCATGGAGCCGAAGCCCATATCCCCGGTACATAGCGTCATGACGCGATAAGGGAGATTCAGCAGCTGCAGCACACGCTCCGCATCCGCCGTCATTTTCTCGAGCTCATCAAACGATGTTTCCGGATGTACAATCTTCACCATCTCGACCTTATTGAACTGATGCTGACGAATAAGTCCCCGGGTGTCGCGTCCTGCCGCACCGGCTTCCGAACGGAAACAGGAGCTGTATGCGACGTAATATTTAGGCAGATCCTCGCTATTTAGGATTTCTTCACGATGGTAGTTCGTTACAGGAACCTCAGCCGTTGGGATCAGGTAATAGTCGGTATCGCTGATTTTGAATAAATCCTCTTCGAATTTAGGCAGTTGACCCGTTCCGTACAAGCTGTCCCGGTTGACAATATATGGAGGCAGCATTTCCTCATAGCCGTGTTTGTCGCTGTGCAGATCCATCATAAAACTGATTAAGGCACGCTCAAGCCGCGCACCCAGACCTTTGTAGAACGTAAACCGGGAACCCGTAACNTTCGCGCCTGCTTCAAAGTCCAAAATACCCAGGTTCTGGGCAATCTCCCAGTGAGCCTTAGGTTCGAAATCGAAAGCTTTTGGCTCCGCCCAGCGGCGAATTTCCACGTTCTCCTCCTCCGAGGCGCCGACAGGCACACTTTCGTGGGGAATATTCGGAATCGCCAAAGTAAGCTCGGATATACTGGCTTCCAGCTCACGAACTTCCTCATCCATTGCTTTAATCTGGTCTGACACTTGGCGCATCTCCAGAATCAGTTCATCTGCATTTTCGCGATTTTTCTTCAGCTTGGCTACTTCAGCCGACACGGTGTTGCGGCGATTCTTCAAACTTTCGCTTTCCTGCAGCAATTCCCGGCGCCGGGCGTCAAGCTTAGGAAAATCCGCAATCAAATCGAGCGATTTGCCTCGATTCTTCAGCGCTTCTTCAACACGACTGTACTCGCTGCGCAATATTTTTACGTCTAACACGGGAAACCCTCCTAAAGTAAAACATCCATCAAGTATATCGAAGCAGCTGCCCTACCTGTTGATAAAAAGCCTTGGGACAAGGCTGCATTATACGTTATTACATACGATACATCTTATTGCATTTCAGCGAATAAGACAACTTGACTCTCACATACTGCCAAAGAGTCAAGATGTCTTCTACTGAAACTATTACGTTACGCCTGTGGCGTCGTCGCCCTGGAGCGAACCATCTCCACAAAATATTGATGGAGCCGGTAATCGTCTGTCAGCTCCGGATGATAGGAAGCTGCAAGCAGATGCTCTTGTCTGGCTGTGACGATCTCATCCTTATACGTGGACAGAACCTCAACGCCCGGTCCCACTTCCAGAATAAGCGGAGCGCGGATGAAGACGGCTCGCACCGTTTCATCGATGCCCTTCACCGGCAAATCGGTCTCGAAACTTTCACGCTGACGTCCGAATGCGTTCCGCGCCACCGTGATGTCCATCAGCTTCAAATGCGCTTCCTCGTCGCCTTGAATTCGCTCGGCCAGCACGATCAGTCCGGCGCAGGTTCCGAATATCGGTTTGCCTTGGGCTGAAAACTGACGAATCGCATCCATAAAATCATACTTGCGCATCAGCTTGCCAATCGTCGTGCTCTCACCGCCAGGGATAATCAAGCCGTCAATGCCGTCCAGCTGCTCGACCTTCTTGATCGGCACCCCTTCNGCGCCAGCAAGCGTAATGCTTCGAATATGCTCTGCAACGGCACCCTGAAGTGCCAGTACGCCGACCTTCATGTTACCCCTTCTCTCTTACCAGCCGCGATCCTGCATGCGCTCAGCCGGACTAAGCTTGGATATCTCGATGCCTTTCATTGGAGCACCCAGGTTCTTGGATACTTCAGCAATCAATTTATAATCATCATAATGCGTTGTCGCTTCAACGATCGCACGAGCAAATTTCTCAGGGTTATCGGATTTGAAAATACCGGATCCTACAAAAACGCCGTCAGCGCCCAGATGCATCATCAATGCGGCATCCGCAGGGGTTGCCACGCCACCGGCGGCAAAGTTAACGACAGGCAGCTTGCCGGTCTCATGAACGCCTTTCAGGAGGTCATAGGAAACACCGAGGTTTTTGGCTTCGGCATACAGTTCGTCCTTCGACATGTTGCGAACCTTGCGAATTTGGCTGTTGATCAAACGCATATGGCGAACAGCTTCCACGATATTGCCCGTTCCCGGCTCGCCCTTCGTACGGATCATGGATGCGCCCTCGCCGATGCGACGCAGCGCCTCGCCGATATCTTTCGCGCCGCATACGAACGGTACGGTGAAATCCCATTTGTCGATGTGGAACACTTCATCCGCAGGCGTCAGCACTTCACTCTCATCGAGGTAATCCACGCCGAGAGATTCAAGCACTTTCGCTTCAACGTAATGACCGATACGAGCTTTGGCCATAACTGGAATGGATACCACCTTCATGACTTCCTCAACGATGGTTGGGTCAGCCATACGTGCTACTCCCCCAGCAGCGCGAATATCGGAAGGAACGCGCTCCAGCGCCATAACTGCCGTAGCACCGGCAGCTTCAGCGATTTTCGCTTGTTCCGCATTCATGACGTCCATAATGACGCCGCCTTTTTGCATTTCCGCCATACCTCTTTTTACAGTAGATGTTCCTGTTTCCATGTCCCCTAGCCTCCCGATTATATGTTGTATCTCATCGCCATTTAGAGCATTCACTGGCGATATGGTCTGTACCCGTATGGTGCATACCTGCAATGAATCTAACTTGATATTTTACCGCATCAAAATCAAATATACAACCCATTTACTCGGAATTTATCGGCTGCTTAGAAAAGATTTTTGATGGAATCAAACAAATCCGCGAAAAAGTCACCGATCGCGCGGAGGAACAGCTTGAACCAGCCAGCTTTCTCTACCTCGTCTGCCGTGATGAGATTCACCGTTTCGGTCTGGGTTTCCTTCATGCCTTCGATTTTGTATGAGTAGGTTGCCGTGCCCACCTTTGTATCCTTAGCGACAGGCGCTGTCACGCTGGAAGAATCCAGTTTGGCTTCGAAGGTAATGTTCTTTCCGCTAGAACCTTTAGGCACAACAAATGTGAGGGCTTTATCGGTCACCAGCCCAGCTNCCTTACCTTTGCCCTTCTTCACTTCGACGGTTTCAAATCCTTGCACGGTTGCTCCGGCTGCTTGGACTTCCTTCACTTCGAAGTTGTCAAAGCCGTAATCCAGGACTTTTTTGGTTTCCTTAAAGCGAGCCCCTTCGGATTTCGTTCCCATAACCACGCTGATNAAACGCATGCCGTCACGCTCAGCGGTACCGGCAAAGCAATAACCCGCCGCTTTGGTATGACCGGTTTTCAAACCGTCCAAACCTTCGTAAGCATAGGCCTTGAAGTTCGTAATGCTTTTGTTGGCCTCCAGCATCCAGTTGTAGTTGATGATCGGACTCGTATCGCGCGGCCGGAATTTATGCGATTGAATGGCCGTAAACCTCGCAAAGTCAGGATGATCCTCAACGATATACTTGGCAAGTAATGCAGTATCCATTGCCGACATTACAGTTTCTTTATCTTCTGCAGGACGGTATTTCTCAGGCATATCTGCACGGCTAAGGCCTGTGGAATTAATGAAGAAAGCGGTCTTCAATCCCATCTTTTTCGCCGTATCGTTCATCATGGTAACAAACTCTGCTTCGGAACCAGCGACATGTTCAGCCAATGCTACCGTTGCATCATTCGCCGAGCCGACAGCCATGGCTATGTAGAGCTCTTCCACTGTATGTTGGTCGCCTTCAGCTAAAAATATCCGTGAGCCCACGGTTTTTTCAGCATTTTCCCCTACCGTGACTACGTCATCCCATGCTAACTCGCCTTGTTTTACCTTCTCTGCCACGATGTATTCCGTCATCATCTTCGTCATGCTCGCAGGCGGCAATGCTTCATCCGCATTTATGGATAACAGCACCTGGCCCGTAGATGGCTCGATCATGACGGCAGAGCTCACTTCCAAGCCCAACTGATCGACCGATGGCACTTTGTCCGGCTTCGCATTATTCGTCGCAGCCTTGTCCGTTGCCGCTTTGTCTTCCGTAGCTTTGGTTGTATCCGCTGTAGCGAGCATATTAGGTGCAGCGAACGAAACCGCAGGCGCAGCAGAGAAACATAGTATATTAAACAGCATCAAGGATGCCAGCGTTCTTTGAATTCGTTGTCGCTTATTCTTCTTTATAGACTTGTCTATCAATGGAATTACTCCCCTCTAATTCTCAATAAGTCATTAACTTGTTCTATTCTATCATAGGGGGGGTATCAAAAAAAGACAAGCTAGATGAAATTCATCCAGCTTGTCCAGGAAATAAATGACATATACTGTATATCCTTATTCTTTTNCGTGAATTACAAGGAATAGTTAGGCGCTTCTTTGGTGATTTGAATATCATGCGGATGGCTCTCGCGGAGACCAGCCCCGGAAATGCGGATAAATTGGGTATCATTCCGCAGCTCCTCCAGGTTTTGCGTTCCGCAATACCCCATGCCGGAACGCAATCCACCGATCAGCTGATGGATGGTATCTGCCAATGGCCCTTTATAAGCTACACGGCCCTCGATACCTTCCGGTACCAATTTCTTGTCGTCATCTTGGAAATAACGGTCTTTACTGCCTTGTTTCATGGCAGCAAGGGAACCCATGCCCCGATAAGCCTTAAAACGGCGTCCTTGGTAGATCTCGGCTTCGCCCGGGCTTTCTTCCGTCCCTGCGAACATGCTCCCCAGCATAACGGCACTGGCGCCGGCTGCGATGGCTTTTGTAATTTCCCCGGAGTATTTGATACCGCCATCTGCGATAATCGGCACGCCGTACTCTTTAGCAACCGTTGCGCAGTCATAAATAGCTGTGATTTGCGGTACGCCAATCCCGGCAATCACGCGGGTCGTACAGATGGATCCAGGACCGATTCCCACTTTAACGACGGATGCACCGGCTTCGATAAGCTCTCGCGTACCTTCGCCTGTAGCTACATTGCCCGCGATAATGGTCAGATCCGGATACAATTCGCGCAGTTTGCGTACGGAATCAATAATATTGATGTGATGCCCGTGAGCGGAGTCAACGGTTATGACGTCTACACCGGCTTTCACAAGCGCTTCTGCTCTTTCGAAGGTATCTTTGGAGATTCCGATCGCTGCACCTACAAGCAGGCGGCCCTGAGCGTCCTTCGCTGCTCTAGGGAACTGAATCGCTTTCTCAATGTCTTTAATCGTGATAAGTCCTTTAAGAACATTATCCTCGTCCACCAAAGGCAGCTTCTCGATTTTATGCTTCTGCAGAATCATTTCAGCATCCTGAAGGGTCGTTCCAACCGGAGCGGTAACCAGGTTCTCACTGGTCATTACTTCGCTGATAACCGTATTGTAATCATGAACAAAACGAAGATCACGATTCGTCAAAATCCCGATCAGCTTATTGTTCTCATCCACGATCGGAACCCCGGAAATCCGGAATTTGCCCATGAGTTTCTCAGCGTCGGATACAAGATGATCGGCATGAAGNGAGAATGGATTGGTGATGACTCCGCTTTCCGAGCGCTTCACCCGATCTACTTCTTCCGCCTGTTGTTCAACCGTCATATTTTTATGAATAATGCCGATTCCGCCTTCTCTAGCAATGGCAATTGCCAAAGGAGCTTCCGTAACGGTGTCCATACCTGCACTGATGAGCGGGATGTTCAATTTCACGTGCTCGCTCAATTTGGTGCTAACATCCACTTCTTTTGGAAGTACCTCGGATTTTCTAGGAACCAACAATACATCGTCAAAAGTGAAGCCTTCCTTGCTAAACTTATCTTCCCACACCTGGGTTATTCCTCCTTTTTGTCGTCTTCCTGCGGACTACAACTACTGTCAGAGCTGGACCGGACGGCATTTTCAAGTATTTTCAGAAATATATTATTGCCATCTTAGCAAAGGGCCCATAGGCTGTCAAGGATTGAATTGGCCCTTTCCCTGAAGTTCGCAAGTATCCATCCAGCGCGTTGTCCTGTCTCTTTGGAGTGGACAAATGGATGAATTTCTACTATTAAATGGAGACTTATCCACGTATACGATTGACCTGCCATATTGCATCCTTTTAGGCATTATCNCGCATGACTGTCGTTTAGTATCACCCAAGCCGGCCCGGNATAGTCCAGAAATCAGAAATCCACGTCACGGCATATAGGAAAAGACCGCTATCGATTACTCGATAACGGNCTTTATGGTTGTTCGCTTGGCGACGTCCTACTCTCCCGGGACCCTTCGGTCCAAGTACCATCGGCGCTGGAAGGCTTAACGGTCGTGTTCGGTATGGGAAC